>PJUE01000991.1_pt1 | contig 11457 bp, 10 predicted proteins | sample 1512171 | NCBI WGS metagenome assembly PJUE01 (sample SAMN08177674, study PRJNA422409) | Feces metagenome, whole genome shotgun sequencing project. | isolation source: Chicken feces (3) enriched on wood chips: alkali lignin treatment | host: Gallus gallus | place: USA: Madison | collected 2015-01-15
CGAACGGCCCCTGCGTGCTGCGGGCCACGAACCGCGGCACCACATCGCCAATCCGCAAGGGCTGCAAGGCCGCCGCGCTTCCGTTCTCACCCTGATCGCTCGTCATCGCGCGACAGTTACAAGATTATTCCCAATCGTAAACTCTCGCCGTCCTCATGGCCTGTCGGTAACGCGGATACCCCAATGCGCCAGCCATCAGGGTAATTGCCCTGCCCCGGCCTTCGTCGCAAACAGCGGCTATGGAGTATACCGGCCTGGCCAAGCCACCCGACGGCGCGCTCGTGCATCCCAGCCGGGAGCACCATCTGGACGCCGTGCGCGCGGTGCTGATGCTGCTGGGCATTCCCTTTCACGCCACCCATCCCTTCCGGGACGACGGCCAGACCTGGATGGTGATGTCCGCGGATCGCTCGCTGGCGCTCACCCATGTCATGGAATTCCTGCACTTGTTCCGGATGCAGGGGTTCTTCCTGATCGCCGGTTACTTCACGGCGATGTTACTCCTGAAACGGAGCGTCGGCGCCTATCTGGAAAGCCGCCTGACCCGGCTCGTCCCGCCGCTGGTGGTGGGCCTGCTGGTGATCGTGCCGCTGATGAACCTCACTGCCGACCTGCATAATGCATCCAGTTCAAGCGCAGGATTCGGCCTGTGGCTAGGCGAAAGCATGACATTGGGACGGGAGACGACCGGCCACTTATGGTTCGTGATCGTGCTCATCTATTTCAGCGCCCTCGCGGCGCTGGTCTGCCTTTCGCCGAAAGTGCGGACATTCCGCCTGAACCTGTCGGATCGCACCGCCTCCCGGCTGTTCCTTCCGGCCATACTGGCCATCGGCCTCGGCATCGGCGTCTATGAAGTCGCCCTGCTGAAAGCGAATCCGCTGATCCCCGAACTGCTCAAGAATCCGGTTTCGCTCGGCTTCGCGCTCGAATACGCGCCCTATTTTGCGATAGGTGCGCTGCTCAACCGGGTCCCGGCCATGAACCGCCGGTTCAATCGCTTCTCCTGGCTGGTGACGCTCGTCGCGATCGTGCTCGCGCTGGTGGCGGTAGGCGTCGGGGAACTGCCGAAGTATACCCGCCCGGTCCTCAAAGCGGTGGCCGCCATCGGCCTGACCCAGTCCATCATCTCCGGCGCAGGCACTCTGTTCAGGACGGAATCGCGCCGGGTCCGCGAACTGGTGGAGGCGTCTTTCGTCATCTACCTGCTCCACCTGCCGATCATCGTGGCGACCTTCGGCCTCGTGGAGGCGATCCCGGCTCCCTACTTCGTGCGGTACTTCGTGATGATCGCGGTCGCCTTCACGCTGTCGTTCCTGGGATGGCTGATCGTGAAGCGGAGCGACTGGCTGCTTTTCGTCATGAGCGGCGTGCGGAGCACACCCCGCCCGGGATAGAACAATGCCCCGACGAAGGCCTTGCTTCGCCGGGGCATTGCTTCGGACCGGCAGACTTACTCGCCAGACTTACTCACTGGTGCTGCTGCCGAGGTTCACGCCGAGATTCGCGGAACCGCTCGCCCCGTTCCGCGAGGCCGAACCACTGCCCGAACCCATTGCACCAGCACTGTGCCCGCCCGCGCTCGCAGTACCAGATCCGTTGCCCGAGGCTCCGGCCGAACTGGAGGACAGGCTGCCCGCCGTCTCCCGCGCCTTATCGCCCAACCCCTGCGCCTTTCCGGCGGCGGCGCTGCGGGCGGCCTGGGCGCCGTCGCTTGCCGTGCTCGCCAAACCCGAAGCCGCGCCTGTCGCACCGGCAAGATCGGCCGCGCCGGTCAGGTTGCCCGAGCCGGTCGCCGAGCCACCATTGCCCGATCCGGACAGCACACCGGTTCCCGAGCCCGCCGCCGAAGCACTACCCGCCACACTCGACAGCGTGGAACGGGTCGAATCGACCAGCCCACCGGCCCGCGAACCCGCGCCGCTGACCGCTGTCGTCGCACCCGAGGCATCCGGGGCCTGCACCTGCGGCGCCTTCACCGACTTACTGGCCCGTCCGCTGCCACCAGCCCGCGAGGAAACGCTCCGGCTCGCCCGCGAGGCACTGATATCGCCCGTGCCGCTGCCCATGCCGTCGATCGAGCTGCCGAGGCCGCCCAGCGTCCCGCCCAAAGAGCCTCCGAGCGAGCCGCCCAGCGAACCCCCAAGACTGCCCCCGCCAAGCAATTGGGCATGGGCCGGAGGGGAGACGGCGACGAGGGCGAGCGTGGCGATTGCGGTCCCGAGAGTGAGCTTGTTCATGATTCTGCTCCTTGTTCTCCACACCCGTTCGGTGTGTCTGTCGGAAGGAACGGATCGCCCTCGTGCTTTCATCCGCGCGGGCCGTGAATTTTTTCGGCTGCCCCGTTCAGAGCCCGCTACGGCAGGTGCTGCAAAGCACCCCTCGCCCGGTCCGTCGGGTGCCCTTGATCGCTTCGGAATCCACGGCTTTCAGCGCTTTCGCACCGCTCCCCAGCCGGGCCTGCCACGCCGCGATCCGCGCGGCGGCGAGCGGCGCCGCATAGGACGTCCCCCGCAGCGAAACCCGCCCACGTCCCGGTACGAGCGCAGAGATATCCGCCCCCGGCGCGGCATAGTCGAGATGCACCGCCTGCCCCGCCTCGATCAGCACCCGCCCGGCGCGATCGACCCCGGTCACTGCCACGACGCCGGGATAGGATGCCGGAAAGGCAGGCGGCGCCGCCGCTCCGTCGTTGCCGACCGCCGCGACGATCACCATGCCCTTGCCCTGCGCCCCCGTCACCGCGCGCGCCAGCAGGGGATTGGAAGGACCTACCAGACTGATCGAGACCACCGGCACCCCCTGTCCCTGCATCCAGCCGAGCGCCCTCGCGATCGCCAGTGCGCTTCCCCCTGCCGGATCGGAGCCGTAGACATCCGCACCGTAGATCTTCGCCGTCCCCGCGCCTGCCAGCAGCGAGGCGATGGCAGCGGCATGATCGCTGGCCTTCGGCGCCCCGGACGCGAAGCCCCGCTGCGCCGCCAGCCGGGAGGAACCCGCGATCCCGCCATCGATGACGCCGACGGTGCCACCATGGGGCAGAGCCTCCGCCTTGCCTGCGCCGCCCGGCTGCAACGCCGCACCGGAGGGGAAATGAAGCTGGTCGGCCGATATCTCGCGGCCAGGCAGCGCCTTGCGCAAGTCCCGCACGGCTTTCGCGAGCGGCATCCCCTCCGGCGTGCCGAGCCGCGCATAAGCGAGACCCAACGCCTCGATCTCGGCCTGCGCCAGAACGGCATAGCCCTTGCTCCGCGCGATCTCCAGCGCGGCAGGATCTGGGTCCAGCAGGAGTACTTCGCCGCGCACGGCGGGCTGATGGTCATCGTCCCATTCGACCCGGTCGCCGTGGCCGGAGACGTAACCGCCGATCCGCCGAAGCCGCTCGCGCGCCATCGAGCGGACATCCTGCACCCCCTCACCCAGCGGCGCGGCGACTTGCGACGCCGTATCCCGCACCGTTTCGCCGAGCGTCCTGCCTGCACGGCCGACCGTGCCCAGCGGATCGACCGGCAGAAGCTGCGCCCGCAAAGGCGCCGCAGCCAGCATCGCTGCGGCGAGTCCCAGGATCGCGACTGTTCTCATCAGCTTGTCCATCATGAAAAATCGTAGCACTCAGGGATGAAACGCCAAGGCTCATGCGTTTCATCCCTCAGGCAAGATATTCGATGAGCACAGACCGCTTCTTCCAAGAGCTGACCGCCCTGCTGCCGCGCCTGCGGCGGTTCGCGCGCGGCCTCGCTCGCGATGCGGCCGATGCCGACGACTTGTGCCAGCAGACCGTCGAGCGCGCGCTCAAATCCCGCCAGCAATGGCAGGAAGGGACGCGGCTCGACGCATGGGTTTACAGGATCATGCGCAACCAGTGGATCGACGAGACAAGGGCAAGGAAGCGGCGCGCGCAGACTTTCGTCCATGAGGAGGAAGGCTCCGGAATAGGCACGCCGGGCGACCGCGCTGCCGAAAACCGCGTCGAACTCGGCAATGTCGGCCGCGCGCTGGCGCGGCTCCCCGAGGAACAGCGCGAAGCGGTGATGCTCGTGCTTGTCGAGGGCTTTGCCTACAAGGAAGCCGCCGAGATCATCGGCATCCCGCAGGGCACCCTGACCTCGCGCCTCGGCCGGGGCCGCGAGGCGCTGCTGCGTGAACTGGGAGAAGCGGCGTGACCGTGAGCGACGAGGAACTGATGGCCTATGCGGACGGCGAGCTTGCCGAGACCGATGCCGCGCGCGTCGCCGCCGCCGTCGCGGCCGATCCCGCCCTCGCGGGGAAGCTGGAGGCGCAGCGACGCCTGCGCGCCCTGCTGCGCGGCACTTTCGATCCGGTAGCGGCCGAACCGGTCCCGGAAGACCTGACCCTCTTGATCGCGGCAGCCGCCGCGCAGGAGGCGGAAGAGGACATGACCGATGCCCGTCCGCCCTCCGAACTCCCCGCCGGAAAACCGCGGGTCATCGATCTCGCCGAGATTCGCCAACGGCGAAAGGCCGAAGCACCGGCGACGAACGGTCGCCCCCGGCACCTGCGGCACTGGCGCATCGGCCTTGCCGTGGCTGCCACGCTGGTGCTCGGCCTCATGATCGGCACGCAGTTTGAACGCGGCAACATGACGGAACGAAACGGTGCCCTGCTGGCCTCCGGCGACCTCGCCCGAGGGTTGGAGACCCGGCTCGCTTCCGCCCCTGACGGGGACCTGCGCATCCTCGCCAGCTTCCGCCGCCAGGACGGCGACTATTGCCGGGTCTATGCCGCCACGGCCTCCGCCGGGATCGCCTGCAAGGATTCGGGCCGATGGGTCCTCGAACATGTCGTTGCAGGAGACGGCAGGACAGAGGCGGACTATCGCCAGGCCGGTTCGGACAAGTCCGGTTCAGACAGGGCCGATCTGATGGCAAAGGCGCAGGACATGGCGGCAGGCGATCCGCTCGATGCCGCGCAGGAACGCGAAGCCGCGGCCGGGGGATGGCGGAAGTAGGCAGAGCGCAGACAGCGGATGACAGCCTTGGTCCTCCCCGCTATGAGCGCGCTTCCGCCCGCTGAACGATGGTCGAACGGTGCTGGGCTCATGAATCCGGGTTGCACGGCAGAACAGTGACTATCGAGGGAATGACATTCGTGGCGCTGCCGCTCGGCGCCATCCTGCTCGAAGGACTCGTGCGTCCACGGCGCGACAAGTTCCCGCTCGCAATCGGACGGAGCCTTCCCGGCACCTGGCTCCTGCTGTGGATGATGACGGCCCTGGCGGGTCTCTTCCTCGTTGTCTGCGGTAACGTTCCCGTCTCCGTCTGCCTCGCACTCGGCGTGCTCGCCCTGCTGACGGTGGCATCCAATGCCAAGCATGCCATGCTCGGCGAGCCGTTGCTCTTTTCCGATCTCGCCCTCATCGGGGCGATATTTCGCCATCCGCAGTTCTACCTGTCGGCGGTCGCCGTCTGGCAGCGGACCGTGGCTGGGATCATTGCCCTCCTCCTCCTGGCGCTCCTCGCCTGGCTGTTCGTTCCGGCGATGCAGCCGCACCTGATCGGATTGGGCGCTCTGGCTGCGAGCCTCGCGATTCTCGCGCTCTCGCTGAAGACCGCGCCCATCCGCCGTCTGGCCACGGTGCCGGCGGCCCACGCCGACGTGCAGCGACATGGCCTGCTGCCGACGCTCCTGCTGTACTGGCTGCGCTGGCGCGCAAGCGAAGCCCCGGCGCCTTGCGTCGCGCCGCGCCGGACCCCGATCGCAGAGGCACCGGAACTCGTCGTCATCATCCAGTGCGAGAGTTTCGCCGATCCGGTCGAACTCTTTTCGGACCCGGACCTGGCCCTGCCCGGCCTTGCCGCGGCGCGGAAGCACGCCTGGCAGTCGGGACGGCTCCAGGTCAGCGGCTTCGGCGCCTATACCATGCGCACGGAATACGGCGTCCTGTTCGGCCTCGACGAGGAAGAACTCGGCTTTCGGCGCTACGACCCGTTCCTGACGGCTCTGGACGACGTGTCCCATGCCCTGCCTGCCCGCCTGAAACCGGCCGGTTGGCACAGTCTGTTCGCGCATCCGCATGACATGCGCTTCTATGGCCGGGACCGGATCATGCCCGCCGCCGGTTTCGCCCACCTCGTCGGCGAGGATCGCTTCGAGCCTCCCGCACCCGGCCAGGGCCGCTATGTCACCGATGCGGCAATGACCGACGAGATCGTCTCGCTCGCGGCGGCAGCGGCCGGACCGACCATGATCTATGCGGTCACGATCGAGAACCACGGCCCCTGGGCGCCCGACGAACATTCCAGCGGCGATCTCAAGCAAAGCTATCTCCGGCTCGCACGCAACAGCGATGCGATGCTGTCCTCTCTCGTCGAGCGACTGGGCGCGCTAGAACGCCCCGCCCTGCTCGTGTTCTTCGGCGATCATCGCCCCAGCATTCCCGGCGCGACAGCGCCCGGCGGAGACCGGCACACCCCCTACGTGATGATTCGCCTCGACACCTCCGGCGCGATCGTCCGCGGCGAGGATCGACACGCGGACCTGACCCCGGCGGGCCTGCATCATGCCATCCTCAGCGCCGCCCTCGGCGACGTCGCGTCCGAGCAAAGCCCCTCCTGACAGGCCTATCGCGGTGGCGCGAGCGACAGCAGCAGGCGGTCGCGCAGAAAACGCGGCAAGATACGGTCGAACAGTCGCAGCGCCGCAAAAGGCCAGGGCAGGATCATATGCCCCTTGCCGCTCGCGACCGCCGCGGCAATCCGGGCGGCGACGTCATCCGGCTTCAGCATAAGCGGTTTGGGCCCCGGAACCTGCCGTCCTGCGGCCGTGTCGATGAACCCCGGCGAAACCAGTGTCACCGTGACCCCGTGCTCGCGCATGCCAAGTCGCAGCGCTTCGGCGAATCGCGCAAGGCCCGCCTTCGAACCGGAATAGGCCGCCGCGAAAGGCAGGGCGTGAAACGCCGCAGCAGAGCCGATCAGGACGATGGAGCCGGATTTCCGCTCCGCCATACGCTTCGCAAGAGCGGCCGCCATGGCTGCGGGCGCTGCGAAATTGACGATGCCCAGCTTGGCCACAAGCGCGGGATCCTCCACTTTGTCTCCCTCGGCCCGGACGTCTCCGAGACCCGATGCCAGAAGCGCCAGATCGATCGGCCCCACCGCATCCTCGGCCTCAACGGCCAGGACCGCGCCCGCGACATCGGAGATATCCAGCGATCGCACATCGACGCAGGCCCCTCTGGCTCGACAGATTTCCGCCAACGCGGTGAGACGCACCAAATCTCTGCCCCAAAGGGCAAGCATCACGCCCGGAGCGGCGTATTGCCGGGCCAAGGCCCCCCCGAGTCCGCCCGAGGCGCCGGTAATGAGAATTCTTTTTTGTGGGGAACCCGTGTTCATGCCGCTGCATCCATTTAATCGACCGCGATTGTCAACATCTCAGCGTATTAGGGGACTATTGGCTTGACACTTACCGACGCCTGATGTTCGAGATCGACGCAATGCCCGCGCTAAATCCTAGTCCGCAACGTGTTCGTTTGTTCAAGAGCGAGAAGCTCGAACGGCTAACGTTGATCTCTCCCCGTTTTTTCGCGGCCGCTTGGGCTGTGCTGCTTCCGGCCATCGCCTGGGCAGGCTGGGGGACGGTCGGCCCGCTCGCGGGCACGGGCCTGGTCCTGGCAGGGCTTGGGGTGTGGAGCCTCTTCGAATACGTGATGCACCGCTACATGTTCCACCTGCAATCCGATGTCCCGGTGCTGAAATGGTTCGTGTTCCTGATGCACGGCAACCATCACGACGCCCCGAACGATCCCTTGCGCAGCCTCATGCCGCTCGGCGCCAGCGTGCCGATCGCCCTTGCCGTTTGGGGGACTCTCGTCCTGCTGTTCGCAGACGCGGGAACCTGGCTGTTTCTGGGTTTCATGATCGGATACGTCATCTACGACGTGGTCCACTACGCCTGTCATCACTGGTCGATGAAGGGCCGACTCGGTTCGGCGCTGAAGCGGCATCACATGCGTCACCACTATGTCGACGAGCGCGGCAACTACTCGATCTCGGCCATTTTCTGGGACGATGTGTTCGGCAGCAAGATTCGCTCGCTGAAGCGGTAAACGATCACGATATGACCGGAGGCTTCGCTCAAGGTGTATACAAGCGCACTTTGAGGCACGCCTGCGTTGTCCTGGAAGAAGTATAAGGAGCAGTTTCTTGAACTGGCAACAGACCCTCAACTCACGCGGTTGGAAGGTTCCCTTCGTCAACAAGTCGCTGTTCCAGATCGGCAAGGAGCTTCGCCCCAAGATCGACCGCGTCATCATGCGGAATTCGCTGATTCCCGACGCTGCGGTCCAGGACAAGGCCTTCTTCCCCTGGATGGCCGAGCTTGAGAGCCAATGGGAAACCATTCGCGACGAAGCCGTGCGCATCCGGACGGAAGACATCCCTTCGCTCGGCGATCTTTCCTTCGACCATGGCCGGATTGCGGCGGATCGCCGCTGGCGCGCCTTCTTCCTGAAGGGCTACGGCTATCGCCTTCAAAAGAACGCTTCGCGCGCGCCGTTCACGGCTGCCGCCATCGAGAAGATTCCAGGACTGGTGACGGCCAACTTCTCCGTCCTCGAAGCCGGCGGCCATATTCCGCGCCATTGGGGCATGACCAAGGGCATGCTCACCTATCACCTCGCCTTGAAGGCTCCCAAGGAGCGGGAAAAGTGCCGCATGCACGTCGAGGGTGACGACAAGCTGCACGTCCTGACCTGGGAACCCGGCCAGTCCTTCCTGTTCGACGACATGTTCAACCACGAAGTCTGGAACGAGACGGACGAGGACCGCTATATCCTGCTCATCCAGATCAAGCGCCCCTGCCGCTGGCTGGGCACCCTGATCCAGAACACCTTCCTGTTCGGCGTGCGCCATTCGCGCTTCGTGAAGGACATAACCAAGGCCATCGAGCGCGCAGGCAACAACCCTGCCCCTCAGCCGAACGAAGCTTGAGCGTCATCCTGGCGGGAATCCGCTAACGCAGATACTTGCGGGTGGAAGGCTTCCCTTCGGGCGCGCCTTCAATCCAAAGGATTAACCGGGCCCTCCGATGTCGCCCGCGGCGCTCGCCCGGCCCCCTGCTTGGCCGGAGCTATAAAAGTGCGCGCACAGGTGCGCAGCCGGATGGACTTGTGCGTCTATCCGCACGCTTTCCGTGCCCGCCGAATTCGCTCTTGAGATGGCGTTCCAAAAAAGCGGCTTGTTACGCAATATCAGAGTTTTCCCGTCTATATAAAAGTTAACACCCCATTCGGCACGTCGATACGAATGCCTGTGGTCGTGCACGAGAGACACCTCCCCGTCTCGCCCGGCGCCCTTCCGGCATCGGGGTGATTACCTACATGATGACAGGACTGAATATCGATGTTGAAGCGCCTCGCGGCCGGCGGGACGATCTTGATGATCGCGCTGGAAATCCCGTCGTCGTCCTATGCCCAGACCGCGTCGCAGATCACCCCGCCCAGCTTCGCACGGCTTCCAGCACGTATACCACGGCGCTCATTCCAACGTTTGGCGGTACCCTCGAAGGCCTCGGCCATACCATTTCGAACCTCCGCATTGCGCGCAAGGCCGATTACACCGCGCTGATCGGAAATCTGACGAACACGGGAACGATCCGCGACATCGCGCTGACCGGCGTATCGATTTCCGGCGGCGGCTATGCGGGCGGGCTTGCCGGTTACAATGCCGGTGTGATCACCAATGCCTCGGTGAGCGGCTCGATCACCAGCTCAGCCAACAATGCCGGTGGCCTGGTGGGATACAACGGGGCCGGTCTCGTCACCAACGTCTACGCGGCGGGCTCCGTGAAGAGCAACGGCAATATCGGCGGCGTGGTGGGCTGGGCGCAGAACGGCCTTGTCAGCAACGCCTATTCGACCGCCGCCCTGACCGGCAACAGCGCGATAGGCGGCATCGTCGGCACCAACAACGGCTCCATCATAAGCACTTACGCGACGGGGGCGATCAACGGCACGTCCGGAATCGGCGGCGGCCTGGTCGGCAGCAACGGCGGCACCGTCCAGTCGAGCTACTGGGATATCGGCACCACCGGACGTTCGACCAGTCCCGGCGGCGGCATCGGCCTTACGACCGCCCAGCTCCAGTCAGGCAGCGCATCGGGCCTCGGCTCCGCCTTCGCGGGCGGCGCGAACGGCCTCTCCCCCTATCTCGCCAGCTTCTTCCCGAACGGCGTGCAGGTGATTTCCGGCACCGCCTATACGAATAGCGGCGCGGGCGCCGCCAATGCCATCGTCAACCTTTACAGCGGCGGCTCACTGCTGGCGGGCGGCACGCTGGCGACCGCGGCCAACGGCTACTACTACACCATCCTGCCCGTCGGCACGCTCGTCGACGGCGGCAGCATCGGCCAGACCCTGACGCTCGGCGGCGCCTCCCTCGTGAGCGGGGTCGACTACCGGGACGGTCTCGCGCTCGACGGCAAGGGCAATCTCGGCGGCCTGTCGTCCGCTCCGGCCTGATGAACCTGACCACCAGCCGGCCCCTGATCTCCGATCTGGCGACAGGGGTGCAGTCCACCATGGGCCCCCTCTCCTCGCTCGATCCGGACATGTCCACGACGATCAACGCGACGGGGAGTTTCGCCTTCGACGTCAGCTTCGCCAGCCTCTCCGGCACGAACGATCTCACGGTGAACACGGGCGGGGACCTCGAACTTCAGGCCGGCACCAGCCTGACGGGCCGCAACATCACGCTGAACGCAGGCGGCAACTTCATCAATCTTGCCGGAGCCTCGGCCCTGAACGCCAGCAACCGCTGGCTGGTCTATCTGCCCGATGCGCTGGGCAACACCTATGGCAACCTCGACAGCCAGAACACCGCGATCTGGGCGACCGCCCGCGGCTCGGTCATTTCGGCAGGCGGCAATCGCTATGCCATCACCCAGGGCACGCTCACGGCAGGCTCCAACTATGCCGTGACCTTCACCGGAGCCGACCTCACCGTCACACCGCGTAGCCTCACCGTGACGGCAGACGCGCTCTCGCGTCTCTATGGCAAGGCCAACCCGGCCCTGACCTATACGCTCGGTGGTGACGGCCTCGTCGGCGGCGATACGCTGAGCGGCGCGCTCGCCACCGGTGCGACCGCTGCCAGCAATGTCGGCAGCTATGCCATCGAACAGGGCACCCTCTCGGCTGGCGGCAACTATTCGCTGACCTTCACCGGTGCCGATCTCACCGTCACCCCGCGCAGCCTCACCGTCGCGGCCGATTCACTCTCGCGGCTTTACGGCAATGCCAACCCGACCCTGACCTATAGGCTCGGCGGCGACGGCCTCGTCGGCGGCGATACGCTGAGCGGGGCGCTCGCCACCGAAGCGAACGAAGACAGCGACGTCGGCAGCTATGCCATTGGCCAGGGCACGCTCTCGGCGGGCGGAAACTACACCATCGCCTATGACGGAGCAGAACTCGCGGTCACGCCGCGATCCCCG
>PJUE01000992.1_pt1 | contig 11436 bp, 13 predicted proteins | sample 1512171 | NCBI WGS metagenome assembly PJUE01 (sample SAMN08177674, study PRJNA422409) | Feces metagenome, whole genome shotgun sequencing project. | isolation source: Chicken feces (3) enriched on wood chips: alkali lignin treatment | host: Gallus gallus | place: USA: Madison | collected 2015-01-15
CCTGCTGTGGACCATCGGCGTGGTGTTCGAGGTCGGCGTGTTCTTCACCATCGGCCGCTTCTTCCGCCGCCATGACGCCAGCTGGATGCTGCTGATCGCCCTGGTCAGTTCCTGCCTGCGCTGGGCGGTGACCGCGCTGCTGCCGGAAAACCTGGCGGTGATGCTGGTCGCGCAGACGGCTCACGCGCTGGGGTTTGCGGCGTTCTTTGCAGCCGCCATGCAGATGCTGGCCACCTACTTCCCGGGGCGGCTCAACGGTCACGGCCAGGGTCTGCTGTATGGCTTCTCGTCCGGCGTCGGCGGCGTGCTCGGTGCGCTCATCGCGGGCCAGCTGTGGACCATCGACAATGGCCGCACGGCATTCCTGGCCGGCAGTGGCTTTGCCCTGGTCGGCGCGCTGCTGTGCTTCTTCGCGCTCAGCCTGCCGCTGATCCGCGCACGGCGCAGCGCCACACGCACGCGGTAACGAAAACGCCGGGCACTGCCCGGCGTTTCCGTCATCCTGCACAAGCGCTTACCAGACCAGGTCGTCCGGCACCTGGTACTGCGGATCGGCGTACGGATCTTCCTCGGCCGGCGCGTTCGGATCGACCTTCAGCGCCACCGACGCGGCGAACACCGCCTCGGCCTGAGCCAGCAGCTCGGCCGTCACCAGCAGGTAGCGGCCATTGAGCTGGACCACGCCCAACTCGCCCGCATTGAGTGCGGTCAGCTGCGCGGCGGTCACGTAGATGCGCTTGATCTTGCCGCCATATGGGAAGTGGCGGGCAATATCGGCCGCTTCGTCATTGAGCCCCTTGTCCTTCAGCAGTTCTTCCAGCTTGGCCTTGGCCTCGCGGCGCTGGCGCGCTTCTTCCTGCTTCAGGCGCTCGGTCTCGATGCGCTCTTCCTTTTCCTTCTGCGCGCGGATGGCGTAGGCCTTGGCCAGGTCCATCTCTTCGGCGCTGCGCGGCTTGCGCGGGCCCTGCTGGCCCGGGCCACGCGATGGGCCGGGCTTGCCGGCTCCCCCATGGCCATGGCCACCACGGCGCTCGCCGGGCTTGTGGTCGCCCTTGCCTGCGCCCTGCGGCTTTGCGTTGCCATTGCCACCCTTGCCCTGCGGGCGGCCATCACGGCGGGGGCCATCATTCTTGCGCTCGGGCTTGGGCGCCGGCTTGAAGCCCAGGCCCATCAGCTGGTCGCGGAGGGTATCGCTCATAAGGTTCGGATCAGTAGTGCGGCGGCGGCGGTTCGCTCGCCGGATCGGAAGAATTCAATGCGTTGCGGACCTTGCCCAGATCCTCCAGCAGCACGCGCAGCACATCGGCATTGCGGGTGCCCTGCATGCGGGCATCAGCCAGCGCATCGCTCAGTTCGGCCAGCGCGTGTTCCTGGAAGGACACGCGCATCTCCAGTTCGACCAGGCGCGCTTCCAGCGCCTGCTCGCGTTCACTCGGCAACTCAGACATGCAACGAACGTCCCCGGCCAATGCCGTAGTAAGCCAGACCGGCAGCCTCGACCTCGGACGGGTCGTACAGGTTGCGGCCATCAAACACCACCGCATCCTGCAGCTGCGAACGCAGCGCCTGGAAATCGGGGCTGCGGAACTGCTTCCACTCGGTCACCACGACCACCGCGTCGGCGCCCTGCAGTGCGTCTTCGGCACTGCTGCAGAACACCAGATCATCGCGCTGGCCGAAGATGCGCTGCGCTTCGTGCGTTGCCTCCGGATCGTAGGCTCGCACCGTCGCACCGGCCTCCCACAGCTGGGCCAGCAGCCGGCGGCTGGAGGCTTCGCGCATGTCGTCGGTGTTCGGCTTGAACGCCAGGCCCCACACGGCAAAGGTGCGGCCACGCACGCCGGCCGTACCGTAATGGCGCTGGATCAGCTCGAACAGGTGGCCCTTCTGCGCCTCGTTGACCGCTTCCACCGCATCCAGCAGCTTCGGCTGCAGGCCGTACTGCTGCGCGGTGCGGGCCAGCGCCTGCACGTCCTTGGGGAAGCACGAGCCGCCATAACCGGCGCCCGGGTAGATGAAGTGCCAGCCGATGCGCGGGTCCGAGCCGATGCCCTGGCGGACCTGCTCGACGTCCGCACCCACGCGCTCGGCGATGTTGGCGATTTCATTCATGAACGAAATCTTGGTCGCCAGCATCGCGTTGGCCGCGTACTTGGTCAGCTCGGCCGAACGCACGTCCATTTCCACCACACGGTCGTGGTTGCGGTTGAACGGGGCGTAGAGGCGGCGCATCACCGCCACCGATTCGGCGCTGGAGGCACCGATGATGATGCGGTCAGGACGCATGCAGTCGGCCACCGCATCGCCTTCCTTCAGGAATTCGGGGTTGGAAACGACATCAAAAGCGATGTCCGCACCACGCGCCGCCAGTTCATCGGCAATGGCCGTGCGGACCTTGTCGGCGGTGCCCACCGGCACCGTCGACTTGTTGACCACCACGGTCGGCACGCTGATGTGGCGGCCGATGGTGCGCGCCACGGCCAGCACGTACTGCAGGTCGGCGCTGCCATCCTCGTCCGGCGGCGTGCCGACGGCGATGAACACCACCTGGCCGTGACCGATGGCCGCTGCGGCATCGGTGGTGAATGCCAGCCGCGACGCGGCATGGTTGGCCTTCACCATCGGCTCCAGGCCCGGCTCATAGATCGGGATGACGCCCTGGTTGAGGCCATCGACCTTGGCCTGGTCGATGTCCACGCAGACGACCTGGTGGCCGGCATCGGCCAGGCAGGTACCTGTCACCAGACCGACGTAGCCGGTACCGAAAATCGCAACGCGCATGTCCGTGCTGACTCCTGGGCGCTTACGGCAGAACGCCCAGCAGCTCGACGTCGAAGGTCAGCGTGGCGTTCGGGCCGATCGGGCCACCCGGGGTGCCGTTCTCGCCATAGGCCAGTTCGCCGGGAATCCAGAAGCGGTACTTGGAACCGACCGGCATCAGGGCGACGCCCTCGGTCCAGCCCTTGATGACCTGGTCCAGGCCGAATTCGGCTGGGCCGCGGCCAGCGGAGCTGTCGAACACGGTGCCGTCCAGCAGCTTGCCTTCGTAGTTCACGCGCACCTTGCTGCTCGGCAGCGGGCGCTCGCCGCTACCCGGGCGGATCACCTGGTACTGCAGGCCCGAGGCCGTGGTCACCACGCCCGGCTGGGTCTTGTTCCTGGCCAGGAATGCATTGCCTTCCTGACGGTTGGTCTGTGCGGCCTGGGCGGCCTTGGCCTGCATTTCAGCCTGCTTGGTGCCCATGAACGACTGGATCGTGGCCTGTGCGTCAGCCTCGGTCATCTTCGGCTGACCCTTGCCCAGGCCGGTGCTGATGGCCTCGAACAGCGAGGCGGCATCGATATCGTCCTTCAGCTGCGCCAGCGACGGGCCAACCGAGTACGAACCGATCATCTGCGCGACCTTGACGCGGTCGACCTTGGCCGGCTGCGAGCCCGGGGCCATGCCCGGAACCTGCTGGCCGTTGCGGGCCATCACCACCTGGCGCAGGGCCGCATCGGTGGCCTTGGCCTGGTCCTGGGTGATCTGCGGCTGCAGGCCTTCGAACGAACGCTCGACGGCGGTACGCAGGGCAGCCACGTCGATTTCATCGGCGATCGGCGCGAACGACTTGGCCACATCCAGACCGATGGCGTAGCCGAGCTTCTGCTTGGGGGAATTCAAGGTTGCGGTCTCCTTGGCGGCCGCCGGTGCGGCCGGTTGTTGCGACAGGGCGACACCGGAGGTGCCCATCGCCAGAATCAGAACCGACGCCGCTGCGCCGCGCATTCCCATCTTCATTCGCTGCATTCCTGGAAGTGTCTGGGCGCCGACGTCGGCGCGAAACGATCATTGTCGCACGCACGCCGGAGATGTCGAGGCGTGCGTGCCTTCATTCAATGCACGGCCGGTGCGGCCAGTGCCTTGTCGATGGCCGCCTTCAGCTGCGGATCATCCGGGGTGACCTTGCTGGCGAACTGGGCGATGACCTTGCCATCGCGGCCGACCAGGTATTTGTGGAAGTTCCAGCCCGGGGCGACGCCGGTGGCGGCGGTCAGGCGCTGGTAGAGCGGGGTGGCCTCCGCACCGATGACGTGCACCTTCTCGAACATCGGGAACTTGACGCCATAGGTCAGCGTGCAGAAATCCTGGATCTGCTTCTCGTCACCAGGCTCCTGGCCCTTGAAATCATTCGACGGGAAGCCGAGCACGGCAAAGCCCTTGCCGGCGTACTGCTTGTGCAGCGCTTCCAGGCCTTCGTACTGCGGGGTGTAGCCGCACTTGCTGGCGGTGTTGACCACCAGCAGCACCTGGCCGTGGTAGCGCTTTTCCAGATTGACCTGCTGCTTGCCGGCCAGCGGGCGGTAGCTCACATCGAGCAGGTCGGCGGCCAGGACGCTGGCCGAGCCGGCCAGGCCGAAGGCCAGGACGGTCAACAGGGACAGGCCGCGGAGGCGGCGCGGGAAAGCAGTCGGCAGAGGCATGAGGGTCGTTCCGCAGTAGCTGTTTCAGGGCCCCGGCCAGCTCGGGCCGGGAATCGGCCGAACTATAGCACCGGGGCCCGGAGCGCCCGCCGTTGCAGGGCGTACCGCACTTTGCACGGCGTGGCGGCTGCCGCCGGAACGCCCGGCCAGCGCACCTTTGATGACATAGCATCGATGTTGCTGAATGGAAGCAGGCCGGATCGTGCTGGCTGTGCGAGCCCTGTTTTCCAGTCAGATCAATCACTTGAAGTGATATTTCGGAACTGTGACCACCCCTGCCATCAGTTGGGTGGTAGCGGGGCTTGCACGACAGCGTGCCGGTGTTATAGTTGCATACAACACCAGTCACCTGAGACAGGGGGAAACCATGAACATCCGGATGCGACACCGCCATACCGCCCCAGCGGTCACGGCCGTCTCGACGTTGTTGGCCCTGCTCTGGCTGGCCCTGCCGGCGCCCCCGGCGCCCTCCTCCCCCGACACTCCGCAGGACGCAGCACCCTTCACGGCCGGGAACGCCGAACCTTCTCCCCCTCCCCCGCGTCGGCTGCACAGCTCCCTGTCCATGCCGTACTTCTCGTTCGCACAGCCGCTGACCCCACGGAGCTGAACATGAGCGACATCCAGTGGAGCGACGGCGCTCCCATCTACCGCCAACTGAAGGAGCGCGTGATCGCCATGATGCTCGACGGAATTCTCAAGCCGGGCGACGCCCTGCCTTCGGTGCGCCAGGTGGCCGCCGATTACCAGCTCAATCCCATCACCGTTTCGCGCGCTTACCAGGAACTGGCCGATGAAGGCCTGGTCGAGAAGCGCCGCGGCCTGGGCATGTTCATGACCGAGGCAGCCGCCACGCAGCTGCGCAGCAGCGAGCGCGAACGCTTCCTCAATGAAGAATGGCCGGCCGTCCTGGAGCGCATCCAGCGCCTGGGCCTGAGCCTCGACGAATTGCTGCCCCAGGGGAAGATCTGATGAGTACCGTAGCAAGCGACGCCGTCATCACTGCCAAGGGCCTGCGCAAGGCCTACAGGAACACCGTTGCCCTCGACAACGCCAGCTTCTCCATTCCGGCAGGCCGCATCGTCGGCCTGATCGGGCCCAATGGCGCCGGCAAGACCACCGCACTGAAGGCCATCCTCGGCCTGACCTCGGTGGAAGGCGAGCTGTCCGTGCTCGGCCGCGACCCGCGCGCACACCGCGATGAGCTGATGAAGGACATCTGCTTCATCGCCGATGTGGCCGTGCTGCCGCGCTGGCTGAAGGTGCGCGAGGCCATCGATTTCGTGGCCGGCGTACACCCGCGCTTCGACCGTGCCCGCTGCGAACGCTTCCTGGCCAACACCAAGCTGCAGCCGAAGCAGCGCGTGCGCGAGCTGTCCAAGGGTATGATCGTGCAGCTGCACCTGGCCCTGGTGATGGCCATCGATGCCCGCATCCTGGTGCTGGACGAGCCGACCCTCGGCCTGGACATCCTGTACCGCAAGGAGTTCTACCAGCGCCTGCTGGAGGACTACTTCGACGAACAGAAGACGATCATTGTCACCACCCACCAGGTGGAAGAGATCGAGCACATCCTCAGCGACGTGATGTTCATCCGCGATGGCCGCGTGGTGCTCAGCGCGGAAATGGACGAGGTGGGCGAGCGTTACACCGAACTGCTGGTAGGTGCCGACCAGCTGGACACCGCCCGCGCACTGAAGCCGATCGACGAGCGCAGCCAGGCCTTCGGCAAGACCGTGCTGCTGTATGACGGCGTGCCGCGCAGCCAGCTTTCCACCCTGGGCGAGACCCGCAACGCGGGCCTGGCCGATCTGTTCGTCGCTGTCATGAAGGGGACCTACGCATGAATGCCGTCAACCATCCGGTCAGCCCCGCAGGCACCCTGCGCTGGCTGCTCAAGCGCGAATACTGGGAAAACCGCGGCGGCTTCTTCTACGCGCCGCTGATCGCCGGCATCGTCTCGCTGCTGATGAGCGCGGTGGGCATCGGCCTGGGCCTGTTCGCCCTGCACCGCGCCGCCCGCGACGGCGGCCTGCACATCGACGGCGAGAACGTGAACATCAACGGCCTGGACCTGGCCCTGCTGACGCAGAAGATCAGCGCCAAGGACATGGCCGACCTCGGCAACGGCCTGGATCTGACCTTGCTGCTCAGCTCCACCTGGCCCTTCCTGGTGCTGGCCTTCGTGGTGTTCTTCTACTGCCTGGGCGCCCTGTACGACGACCGCCGCGACCGCAGCATCCTGTTCTGGAAGTCGCTGCCGCTGTCGGACACCCAGACCGTACTGTCCAAGGTGATCAGCGCCCTGGTCATCGCGCCGCTGGTGGCCACCCTGGCCGCCGTCGCCACCATGTTCGGCTTCCTGCTCATCATCAGCATCGTCGCGGTCACCCACGGCGGCAGCGCGACCACCCTGATCTGGGGCCCGGCCAGCCCGCTGACCCTGAGCGCAGGGCTGCTGACCGCCATCCCGGTGTACGCGCTGTGGGCCCTGCCGACGGCAGGCTGGCTGCTGCTGTGCTCGGCCTGGGCCAAGAGCAAGCCGTTCCTGTGGGCGGTCATGCTGCCGCTGTTCGCTGGCATCATCGTCAGCACCACCAAGCTGATGCATGTGTTCGACATGACCACCGGCTGGTTCTGGCAGCACATCGTCGGCCGCCTGCTGCTGGGCACGGTGCCGGGCGTGGACCTGGTCTACCGCCTCGCCGCAAGCGACGACGCCAAGAACGTCGAATCGCTGACCGCGCTGATGAGCCCGGCCGAGCAGCTGAAGACCCTGGCCATGCCCGACCTGTGGATCGGTGCAGCGTTCGGCGTCGTTTTCATCATCCTGGCCATCGCCCTGCGCAAGCGCGCCGGCGAAATCTGATCCCTTTCCGGAGAGACCACCATGCGTACCCTGCTCGCCTGTAGTGCCCTGTTGCTGCTGTTGCCGCTGTCGGTGCAGGCCGCCGACGCACCGAACTGCAAGTTCTCCGCGCCGCGCTCGCTGAAGCTGGACGCGGCTGGCGCCAAGGCCGTGGTGTTCGAAGTCAACCAGCACGACCTGAAGGTGACCGCCAGTGCCGGCGGTGGCCAGCTGGACGGCCGCGCCTGTGCCTCCGACCAGAGCTGGCTGCAGCAGCTGGTGCTGGAGCAGCGCCGCGAAGGCGACAAACTGGTGGTCAGCCTGCGCCGTGACGGCCGCTCCGGCCTGACCATGGGCAACAGCTATGCCTGGCTGGACATCCGCGGCAGCGTCCCGGACAACCTGCCGCTGCAGTTCCGCATCGGCTCCGGCGATGCCAGCGTCGACAACGCACAGTCGCTGAGCATGGACATCGGCTCCGGTGACGGCATCGCCCGTGGTACCCGTGGCAGCGTGCATGCCGCCGTCGGCTCGGGTGACCTGGACATCGAGGGCGCCGCCTCGCTGAACCTGCTCTCGCTGGGCTCGGGCGACGTCAAGGCCCGCACCATCGGCGGCGACGCCGTGGTCGGCAGCGTCGGCTCGGGTGACCTGAAGATCAGCGACGTGCGCGGCAACGCGCGACTGGAAACGGTGGGCTCGGGCGACATCGGCTTCCGCCAGGTGAAGGGCAACGTCGAGATCGGCGTGGTCGGCTCCGGCGACGTGGACATCGACCAGACCGGCGGCAACGTGCACGTGCGCAGCCACGGTTCGGGCGACATCAGCGTCAATGGCGCCGGCGGCAGCCTCACCGTCGACCACAGCGGCAGTGGCGAGGTCCGCCATCGCGACATCGGCGGCAAGGTCACCCTGCCGCGCGGCAAGTAAGCCATCCATCCATTGCCTTGAGGGGAACACCATGAACCTGCTGCGCCTGATGCCTGCCGTCCTGCTGTGCCTGCCGCTGATCGCCTGTGGCGACACCTCGTCCTCGTCGTCCTCCACTGACACCTCGGCGGGCAAGGCGGTGGCCGAAGCCACCGGCGAGATCGGCAGGACCGTCAAGGAAGCCACCGACAAAGCCCGCGAGGAGATCGCCAAGGGCAACATCAAGATCTCTTCAGACAAGCAGCCCCGTGCCGAGATCACCCCGGATGGCCGCTTCCTGATCGCCGGCAAGGAAGTGGAAACGACCCCGGCACAGCGTCGCCAGCTGCTGGATTACCGTGGCCATATCGCCGGCATCGCCCAGGACGGCATGGAGATCGGCGTGGCCGGTGCCAAGCTCGGTGCCAGCGCCGCCAGCGAAGCGATCAAGGGTGTTTTCAGTGGCGACACCGACGGCATCGAGAAGCGCATCAATGCCGAAGCCGAGAAGATCGAGGTGCAGGCCAAGCAGCTGTGCAACCGGCTGCCGGCGATGCTGGCCAGCCAGCAGGCGTTGGCCCGCGACCTGCCGGCGTTCCAGCCCTACGCGACCATGGACCAGAGCGACATCGACGACTGCGACACCAACAAGGTCGTCAACCGCTGAGCCTGTGACATTTCGCCGCACCTGGCCGGCAACCTGACCCGTTGCCGGCCGCGCCGGGGCGCCCGGGCTTACAATGGCCGCCCCCGATGCACCCGATTGAACCGCCATGAAGAAGCTGTTGCTGCTGCTGGTCGCCCTGCTCTGCCTGGGCCTGGCCGGCTGCGACCAGGACTACCGCAACCACCGCGCCGAGCGCGGCAAGCCCAAGATCTCCGTCAGCGAAAGCATGGTGACCGTGCGCCGCCAGCCGGCGCCGAACATCATCATCCTGCCCGACGGCACGATGAAGATCGACGAGATCCAGATCCCGCTCAACGATGGCCAGCGGCAGATGCTGCAGACCATGTTCGGCAAGCTGCAGGTCCTTCGCCAGAACACCCTGGTCGCCGCCCCGGCCGACCCCGACATGCAGCCGGTGAAGATCCAGCCACCGGAAGGCATGGAGGTGATTCCGCCGGACCTGGTGCAGACCATTCCGGAGTTCAAGGATTACACCGAGACCTTCGGCAACATCGTCGCCGACCGTCGCTGACACGAAAAACGCCGCCCCGAAGGGCGGCGTTTCTCATTTCCGTAGAGTCGAGCCATGCTCGACTGACCGGGTTACGTCGAGCACGGCTCGACGCTACAAGGGACCGATCAGCCGCCGGCGCCACCACCACCGGCCTGGATGCCACCGGCGGTCAGCGCGGTCGGGTCCAGCAGGCGGCGCAGTTCGGCTTCGCCCAGGCCACTGTCTTCCAGCGCCACATCCAGCACCGGGCGCTGTTCCTTGTAGGCACGCTTGGCGATGGCTGCAGCCTTCTCATAGCCGATGATCGGGTTCAGCGCGGTCACCAGGATCGGGTTGCGGGCCAATGCTTCGGCCACACGGTCCTCGCGCACCTTCAGCCCGGCAATGGCACTGTCGGCCAGCAGGGTGGACACGTTGGCCAGCAGGCCGATGCCATCAAGCAGGTTCACCGCAATCAGCGGCAGGGTCACGTTGAGCTGGAAATTACCGGTCTGGCCGGCCACCGTGATCGCCGTGTGGTGACCGATCACCTGCGCGCAGGCCATCACCGTCGCCTCGGGAATGACCGGGTTGACCTTGCCCGGCATGATCGAGCTGCCCGGCTGCAGGGCCGGCAGTTCGATCTCGCCCAGCCCGGCCAGCGGACCGGCATTCATCCAGCGCAGGTCGTTGGCGATCTTGATCAGGGCCACCGCCAGCGCGTTGAGCTGGCCGGACAGTTCCACGGCATCGTCCTGCGATGCCAGGCCTTCGAACTTGTTGTCGGCGCTGTCGAACTTGAACCCGGTCTGCTGCTTGAGGGCCTTGGCCACCTGTGCGCCGAAGCGCGGGTCGGCATTGATGCCGGTGCCGATGGCCGTCCCGCCCAGCGGCAGGCGGCGCACGCGCTTGAGGCTGTCCTCGATGCGCTCCTGCGCCGACGCCAACTGCGCCGACCACGCACCGAACTCCTGTTCGAAGGTCAGCGGCATCGCATCCATCAAGTGGGTGCGGCCGGTCTTGACCACCTTGCGCAGGCTGCGGCCCTTCTTGTCCAGGGTCCTGCGCAGGTGCGCCAGCGCCGGCAGCAGCTGTTCGTGCACGGCCAGCACGGCCGACACGCGCAGCGCGGTCGGGATCACGTCATTGGAACTCTGGCCCTGGTTGACGTGGTCGTTGGGATGCACCGCGGTCTTGCCCGCCTTGCCGGCACGGTTGGCCAAGGTGGCGATCACCTCGTTGGCGTTCATGTTCGACGAGGTGCCCGAGCCGGTCTGGTAGACGTCGATCGGGAAATGCGCGTCCCAGTCACCGGCTGACACTTCGGCGGCGGCCACCTGGATGGCCTTGGCGACGACCTTGGGCAGGTGGCCCAGCTCGGCGTTGACGCCGGCGGCGGCACCCTTCACCAGGCCCAGCGCGCGGATGAAACCGCGCGGCATGCGCTGGCCGGAGACCGGGAAATTCTCGACGGCGCGCTGGGTCTGCGCGCCCCACAGGGCGTCGGCAGGTACCTGCAGCTCGCCCATGCTGTCGTGCTCGATCCGGAACCCGGGCGTCTTGCCCTTGCTTGCAGCTTTGCTCATTGCATCAACTCCGCACTACTTCTGTTGGGGAAAGGGAAGCGGCGGCTGGCAGCGGGTCGCTTCCCGGGGCTGGCGGCTGTGCCAACGATACTCCCTTGCCCGCAGCATGGGATCCCACGGGTGGTCCACACCGTCCGATCGGCGGCGCCGGGCCATGCCCGGCGAGCGCGAAGCGCGGCAGCCCGCAGCGTCGTAGAATATGCCCCCCGCCGCTCGCCCCAGCCCTGCCGACATGTCCGATTACGCCCTGCTCGCCCTGTCCCCGCTCGATGGCCGCTATGCCGGCAAGGTCGACGCCCTGCGCCCGATCTTCTCCGAATACGGCCTGATCAAGGCCCGCATCACGGTCGAAGTCGAGTGGCTGCTGGCGCTGGGCGCCGAGCCGGGCATCGTCGAGCTGGCCGCGTTCTCGGAGGCCGCCACCGCCCGCCTGCGTGCCCTGGCCGCCAACCTCACCCCGGCCCAGGCC
>PJUE01000993.1_pt1 | contig 11375 bp, 13 predicted proteins | sample 1512171 | NCBI WGS metagenome assembly PJUE01 (sample SAMN08177674, study PRJNA422409) | Feces metagenome, whole genome shotgun sequencing project. | isolation source: Chicken feces (3) enriched on wood chips: alkali lignin treatment | host: Gallus gallus | place: USA: Madison | collected 2015-01-15
AACGACCCATTTATCAAGAAAAAATCGCCTGATAAAAACGGACAGTTTGGCGTCTTTTAAAATAAGGGGGGGATAGCTAATGGAGCAAGCTAAAATAATACGCTTCTTGATAAGAAAAACCACTTTTTTTCGTAACTTAAATTTTATTTTGGACGCTACTGATCGTAAATAGAAAACCCATTGGCTAAATACAACAAATATTAGGCTAATTATAGATATAAACAAGCCTTCATCTTTAATAGTTTTGAACTTTAATTCTTATTCAAAGAAGGAATGACAAAACTTTATTATTTGAAAAACAAAGCTAATGCAATTCATATTGTAACACTATATTTTATTTTATTGGTTGCTTCTGTTGCATCACTTCTTATTGGGGTTAAATCAATATTGCCAAATAGTGTTACATTGCTAAAACACTCAGATCTACAAATACTTATTATAAGTAGAGTTCCTCGAACAGTTACACTTATTTTAACAGGTGCAGGGCTTTCAATCTGTGGTATTATATTACAGCAGCTTTCCCACAATAAGTTTATTTCTCCCACAACATCTGGAACATTGGATTCTGCAAAACTTGGTATATTATTTAGTTTGTTTTTGTTTCCCCAGTACAGTGTATTTACTAAACTACTGTTTAGTGTTCTTTTCTGTTTCGGCTTTACTTTACTTTTTGTTTTTTCAATTACCAAGTTAGCCAACCGCAATACAGTTCTTATACCCATATTGGGAATAATGTTCGGTTATACACTCAACTCAATAAGTAATCTATTTGGTGTTGAGCTTAACATAGTACAGAATATGGAGAGTTGGATGGTCGGAAATTTCACAAAAACATTGCAGGGTCAATATGAAATAATTTATTTGATGGTGCCTTTGTTTGTCATATGCTACCTATATGCCCGTAAGTTTACTATAGCATCGATGGGACGAGATTTTTCAACATCTTTAGGAATCAATTATCAAATGGTTGTTATCATTGGTTTGATTCTTACTTCTATCATGGTAAGCACAACTATTTTGACGGTTGGCTCATTACCATTCATCGACCTCATAATTCCAAATATTGTAGCATTTATATACGGTGATAATGTGCGTAAAAATCTACCTTTTACAGCATGTTACGGTGCTCTGGCATTACTGATTTGCGATATTGTAGGAAGACTTATCATTTATCCTTATGAAATACCTGTCAGTATGATTGTAGGATCATTAGGAGCTGTTATTTTCTTAATTATTCTAATAAATAGGAATCGATGAAAAAACTATTGTTCATTTTGTTGACATTGCTGGTAGTAATTGTGTTGACATTCCTAAGTTACGATATAGATTTCAGTAACAAATTCGTTGTTGCAGGAAGAGTGGAACGTTTAGTGGCATTGATTCTTGTAAGTATCAGTATCTCTTACTCTACAGTGGTATTTCAAACTATTTCGGACAATAAAATTCTTACTCCCTCTTTAATGGGATACGAATATTTGTATGTCTTTTCACAGGTATTACTTTTATTAATATTTGGCGGCAATAGCTTGTTTTTCAGATCTAAAGAATTAAGTTTCATTTTTGCTTCAAGCATCATGATAGTTTATTCCCTGATTCTCTATAGAGTGTTTTTTAAGAGAAATAAGAAAAACGTATACTTTATTTTACTTATAGGTTTAGTACTTGGGATATTCTTCAATACTTCGACTCAGTTTTTACAAATGATTATCAACCCAAATGAGTTTGGGTATATCCAAGGTGCTATGTTTTCCTCGTTGAGTAGAATCTCGATAAAAACTATTTCAATAGCCGTAGTTACGATATTGATTGTCATAGTCTATTTATCTCGTTTCTTTAAATTTCTAGATATTCTGGTTCTTGGTAGAGAATATAGCTTGGGACTTGGAGTAGATTATGACAAGATTGCCAGAAATCAGCTTATCGGAATATCAGTACTAATAGCAATATCCACATCACTTATCGGACCAATAACTTTTATAGGTGTATTTATATCTAATATTAGCTATCGATTGACTAACACATATCTTCATCATAGAACCATAACTGTTGCATTTTTTATTACTGCAATGTCCATGTTGGCGGCTCAATTTGTGATTGAACATATTTTAAATTATAGACACAGCCTCGGGGTATTGATAAACCTCGCAGGAGGACTCTATTTTATTTTATTAATACTTCGAACTTTAAGAACTAAAAAATGATAAACATCAAGTCACTAAGCAAAAGTTATGCAGGCATACCTATTTTGAACGATATAAATTTAGAAATTCCAAAAGGGAAAGTTATCTCATTAATTGGACCTAACGGAGCTGGAAAATCTACGCTTCTTGTATTAATGGCAAGATTGGCAAAAGCAGACAATGGTTCTATTATTCTTGATAGTGAAGAGTTATCTAACTATTCATTAGACCAACTTTCAAGAAAAATATCATTTTTAAGGCAACAGAATGTGTTTGATGTGAAGATAACGATCAAAGAATTGGTTGATTTTGGACGATTTCCTCACAGTAAAGGGCAACTGACTATTCAGGATAATATGAAAATTGAAGAATCTATAAATAAAATGAATCTTCAAGATATCAAACATGCATATATAGATCAAGTTAGTGGAGGTCAGCTTCAAAGAGCCTTTTTAGCTATGGTAATGGCTCAAGATACAGAATATATACTGCTGGATGAACCTTTAAATAATCTTGACATGAAGCACTCAGTAGAAATCATGAATACAACACGATTCCTTGCTGACGAATACGGAAAAACTGTAATTACAGTTGTCCATGACATAAATTTTGCGGCAAATTATAGCGATTATATAATTGCTATGAAAAATGGTCGTGTATTTTTTTATGGCTCCAATAAATCAGTTATAACCGAAAAGAACTTAAAAGAATTATTCGATATCGAATTCAAAATAATACAAGATGACAAAGTCATTATTTGCAATTACTATAAATAACAAAAATAATTAATCAATAATTTTTTTATATCATGAAAATTAGAAACTTTTTTTTAACACTCTTAGGAGGTCTCAGTAGTTTAATTATAAGCTGCAATAACCATGAAAGCAAAAAAGACAAAGTGGATAGTATAACCGTTCAACATGAACTTGGAGAAATAAATGTCTCAACTAATCTGAAAAAGGTTGTGGTATTTGATATGGGTAGTCTCGAAACTCTGAATGAACTTAATATACCTGTCGCAGGAATTTGTAAGGATTATGTACCTAAATATCTACATAAATATATTAACGATAAAAACGTCAAAGATGGTGGGTCCATTTTACAACCTAACTTTGAAATGGTTAGTAAGATTAATCCCGATCTTATTATTATATCTGCCTTACAAGCAAAAGATTATGAAAAACTTTCTTCTATAGCCCCGACATTATATCTCGGCATAGAAAATGGAGACTTTAAGTCATCTATCAAAAAAAATATCAATACTATAGGACGGGTCTTTCAGTTAACTGATCAAACTGATCAAATAAATGAAGAATTGGAACAAGCTATAAACGAAGCTTCCAAAAAGATTGCTTCTTCATCGAATAAAATTATGATTCTGCTTTATAATGCAGGAACTTTTAGCACATTTGGTTCCGATTCCAGATATGGATTTGTCTTTAGTGATTTAAAAGCTAAGGCGGCAGATGATTTAAAAGAAGAAGCTATTTATCATGGAACTGTGGTCTCTAGCGAGTATATCGCTGAAAAAGACCCTGATGTATTATACATTATTGATCGAAATTCAGTCTTGGGAAATGTGACAAATAGAAATGAAATCGAAAACAAGCTTGTTCAACAAACCAGTGCATACAAGAAAAATAAAATTATCTATCTTGACCCTGATGTTTGGTATCTTTCTGGAGGAGGATCTTATTCTACGAGGACCATGATAGAGGATATTCTTAAGGGGTATAAATAATTAAAAAAGGACTGTAAATTTCAAAATCAGTCCTTTTGTGTTAAATAAAATTAGTTTGACATTATTTTACTCACACAATACTTCCATAAATTGAGTAGGTCTAATATTGTTCAAAATTTCTTATTACTGACAATTCAATTTTCAAAAATTATAGTTTTTATCATATTTAGTATTTTTGTTAGAACAAATTTCAACAAGCATACGCTCTTAATGTAATAAAAAAATGGAAGCATTATTTAAAACGTGGAAGACAAGTCGTAGAATTTATTTAAGTTACTTTGAAAATTATTCATTAGATCAGCTTAACAACATTCCAAATGGTTTCAACAATAATCTTATCTGGAATATAGGGCATATCGTCGTAACACAACAAAAACTGATTTATAGAGGTTCTGACCTACAAGGATATATTTCAGATGAGTTGTTTAATAAGTATCAGTCTGGAACCAAACCTACAGAACCTGTCTCTCAAAAAGAAGTTGCTGAACTTAAAGAGTTATTGACTTCACTCATTGATTTAACAATCGCTGATTTTCAAAAGGATATTTTTAGGACTTACAAAGAACGAATAACAGGTACCGGCTTCCATTTGTCTTCGATTAATGATGCATTTGAATGTAATAATTATCACGAAGGAATGCATTTAGGGTATATGTTAAGTATTAGAAAATTTGTGTAAAACAATATTCTTGGAGTAATATTCTTTTGGACCTTTATTTTTTGGCATATCTACTCAATTAAAAACTTGATAAATGATTTTGATTATTTGTAATGAATAAGTAGACCTTATAAAGAGGTCTCAAATTTTTATTTTGGTTAATTTTATATTTATTTTTTGCTAATTAAAAATGTGTTTCCCCGTAAATAAATTAGAATATATCTGTCTTAAACCTGATGAATCACTAACACATATCGTGGAAAGCATCTGGATGGTAAAAAACAACTCTGATGAAGAAAAAGAAGGCGTTATAGTTCCGGATGGAAAAATAGATTTATTTCTGCTAGCTGATGAAAATGGAAATTTTGAAATTTTCATTTCCGGAATATGTTCTGCTCCTATCACCAAACCTCCATTTCCAAAATCTACAATGTTTGCAATCAGCTTTTATCCCATCGCTGCCGAATATATTTTCAAACAATCTTTTGCGGATTTAAATAACACCAAGAAAACACTTCAGACAGGTTACTGTGGATTTTCAAGAGATGATCTAAACGATTTCAACCAATTTTACCATAAAGCTGTTCAGGTTATTTCTTCGTTATTATCCAAAGAAATAGAAGAGCGAAAAAAGAAATTATTTAAACTCATTTATGCGTCTAAAGGAGAAATTACGGTAAAAGAAATCGAAGAAAATGTTTTTTGGAGTAGCAGACAAATGAACCGTTATTTCCATAAATGGTTAGGCGTAACGCTTAAAACTTATCTGAATATTATCCGTTTCTCCAACTCATTAAAACAACTAAAAAATGGAGATTTCTATCCCCAACTCGATTATGCAGACCAATCACATTTTATAAGGGAAGTGAAAAAATTTGCTGGAGTAAAACCAATTATCTTAAATAAAAACGAAAACGACCGATTTATCCAATTTAGCCTGATGCCCGAAAAGTAATTTTGTTCTGTAATTAAAACAAGAATAAAATGAATTTGAATCACATCAATATCGTTGTAAAAGACGTTGAGAAGGCTGTCCATTTGTTTACACAACACTTAGGGTTTAGTTTAATTGTCAATAGAAACAGTAAAATGGCAGTTATGGAAAATAGCAATAATTTTGCCTTAGTTATTTGGGGTCAGGAATTGAACCAAAAAGAAAATATACCTGAATATCCGGAAAATTTCCACATCGGATTTTATCAGAAGGATGAGCAAGAAGTTTGGGATATTTATGAAAAATTACAAACAGAACCTACCTTACAATTTGAAAGTGAACCTAAGAAAATTAGGAATACGTTTGGTTTCTATTTCTTTTTTGAAAAGTTGATGATAGAAATAAGTGTTAATCCATTTAAGGATAATATTGCCCAACGTAGTTAGTCGATAGCCCATAAACCACTGAATTTAAAATCATATTTTGAGGGAGGATTATGGTTATGACTACTAGCCATACCTCTTACTTGGTTTTAAATTCAGTAGGTCTCATGTTGGTCAGTTGCTGAAAGTTATTGCTAAACGCAGATATATTCGAATATCCGATTTCATAAGCTATCTCGGTCATGTTCAAATCTGTATCATTAATCAATTCCATTGCTCTTATAATACGTAGCATCTTTAAGTATTGAACAAAAGTGATATGCAATTTCGTTTGGAATAATCTGGTCAAACTTCTCACACTTATTCCTGATTGTTGGGCAATACTATCTAAACTTAGACTTTCATTTAATCGATTTCTAAAGCCGTCGATTATTGCATTAAGCCTTTGATCGTCCGTTGTAGGAAGTTGGATAGAAAATTTTTTGAGATTTTCCTTTGACAATACGCTTTTAAGCGTAGTTAAAAACTCAAATTCCCATGAACCTTCGTAATAATCACCTTGCCATTTCTCGCTGAAGGAGAGCATTTCTGCCAGAAGCTTACTAACAGGATAAATACCCAGTTCATCATAAAAACTATCTGCTTTTTCATCTGGAAAATAAATATTTATAATGTATAAATCCTGTGTATTAAACATCAGATTGTGAGGGTAGTTTTTGGGTATCCATATATAATGATTAGACGGAATATAGAAATCTTTTGTGTCTGTTTGTAAATAAGCAATTCCCCCATAAACCAATAACAACTGAGCCTTATCGTGCTGATGAGCAGGTAAACGCTGCTCAGTTTGTTGTCGCATCACTAGAATTGATTCGGGATTTTGATCCACAATATTTATTAATTGGCTAAGAATATCCATATGGCCAAATATAGCAAATATTAGGCTAATTATATAGAAAGATAGCTTGGTATCTTGAATAATTTTGTTGTGTTAATTATCGTAGAATCGTTATGAAACATAAAATCATAAAACCCGACAAAGATTCTGAGCTTGAAATACAGGCCCAAAAATCTGAACATAAATTAATTCGTACAGATGAAGAAATAGATAAAGCCAGCATTTACTGGCTGGCTTGTGCCTATTCCAGTTCCTTTATGCCAATGGTCGATTTAAGCTTTGCTTTTGATGAGTTGAAAAAGTTATTAAAACAATGGTTAGAAAAGAGAAAGAAACCAATCATTTATAAAAACAAAACTAATGAAACAATATAAAACAGTTCCGATCTTGAGTGTACTGATGCTGTTATTTGCACCCCATATTTACGCTCAGCATACTGAAAAAGTCCAACCTTTAAGTTTGGAAGAAATATGGAAAGTTGCTGAAATGAATAATCGACAACTGAAACTATCTGATCTAAATCTTCAGCAAAGTAAAATAGAAATATTGGAAGCCAAAGACCGTTTGTTGCCCGAACTTTCAGTAGGTGGGGACTTAAAACTCAATTCCAAATTTCTGATTTATGACAATGGATTATTCTCTTCTCCACAAGATGTACCTGTAAAGGGCTATGGGTACGGAGTAGGCTACAACTTAAATTTTAATCTTTACAATGGTGGTAAAGACAAAAGGAACATCGCCATGAAAAAGGAAGAAGAGACACGTAAACAATATGAAGTTGATCTGCAAAGGCATAGTGTAAAATATAATGTTGCAGTTACTTATTTTGATTTATATAAGTTTTTGCATTTCTATGATTTTCTAAATGCAGAGATTGAAGCAGAAAAAAAGCAATTGAGATTGATAGAAAGTCTACATAAAAACGGCACCGTATTAAAGAGTGATGTACTGAGAACCTCCGTGAAATTGTCTCAACTGGAACTTAGTCTTTCCGATGTTACAAAAAAGATTGAAATCGCTAAACAACGGCTCAATATTCTGATGGGATGTGAAAATGATATTGGGCTAGCAATCAAATACGAAGATACAATTGAATTAAACGCTATCACAGAAGGTGACTACAATGACTATGTAGACATTGCTTTCAACAAATCTCCAGAATACAAAATGGCTGGTAGTGACATCAAATGGAGTGAACTGAACGTAAAACAAGTGAAAGCTACGCTATTGCCCAAAGTTTCTTTGTACTCTAACTATAATTACAACTATCCACAGATTTCCTTTTATCCGTATTCAAACGATTTGTGGGGATTTGGTCAGACAGGAATTAAAGTACAGTATTCTATTGATAATTTGTACAAAAGCAAACATACCATTGCTCGTGCCCAAGTTGTCAGCAATCAAGCGAAAGAAAAAGCAGAAATGAAGAAGGAAGAAATCTCTCTTCAGGTAAAAGAAGCTTATTTACAGCAAAAACAGGCTTTGGAAAGTGTGCTAACGGCAGAACAAAATATTATTAAAACCGCCGAAACCGTTCGCGTTATCAGAAGTAGCTACCTAAATCAGGAATCATTACTGACCGATCTTTTGGAAGCAGAAAATGCCTTATTGGAAGCAAAATTCAATCTGACAACAGCACAAACAAACGTAAAAGTAACCCATATCAGACTATTAGCAATTATAGGAATTCTTTAATACAAATATTATGAACAAAAATAAAACAGATAATATTATTGTAAGCCTAACCAAATGGTTTGGTATCGCATTATTCGTAGGGATCATTATCTGGGGATCTACCTATTTCTTTAAAGGATATCGCTATGAACAAACTAATGACGCACAGGTAGATGCTTATCTCTCACCGATAAACGCAAAAGTGGGTGGCTATATCAGCAAAATATATTACAAGGACAATCAGCTTGTTAAAAAAGGTGATACACTTGTGGTCATTGAGTTGGACGAGTATGGACTGAAAAAAGACGCGGCATCAGCAGAACTCATGAGTTCACACGCTAAATTACCGATTTTAACTGCGAGCGAAGAAACGCAACTTAAAAGTATTGAGGTTATAAAAGCACAATTAGCAGGAGCTAAGGCGAGATTGAACCAACAGCAAAAAGAATTTGACCGTTATAAAAATCTACTGGCGGATGAATCTACCACACAACAAAAATTCGACAACATCAATGCTTCTTTATCCATTGCACAGTCAGATTATGATCAGGCTAAAGCTTCTTTAGAAGTAGCAGAATCTAAATTGAATGATTTCAGAGCTCAACATAATGCTATACAGGCAGAGATAAAAATTAAAGAAACACTTGTTCAAAGACAAGAATTGGACATTCGATATACGGTTATCACTGCACCTTTTGATGGGCAAATTGGTAAAAAGACCATTCAGGAAGGTCAACTGATACAAGCTGGGCAAACTTTGGCTTTTTTGGTGAACAAAGCCGAGGAAAAATGGGTGATTGCCAATTTTAAAGAAACACAGATTGGCAACTTTAAGATTGGACAAGCAGTGTCTATAGAAGTTGATGCTTTTCCGAATGAAAAATTCAATGGTACTATCGAATCACTTTCGCCCACCACAGGTTCACGTTATTCGCTACTTCCACCAGATAATGCAACAGGTAATTTTGTCAAAATCATCCAACGTATTCCTGTAAGAATTAAACTGACCGATACTCCTGAAAAATTAGGGAAACTCTCTGCCGGGATGAATGCTAATGTTTATGTTTTAAAAGATTAATGATGCAAGCACATAAAATACCGATTTTCAAATCCTGGGTATCTGAATGGGTGGCGAGATCTGTCATATTTGCCATTCTTATGACCTGTCTGTTTAGCTTTGCTTATTACGGTAATCCAGTTGCTGCGATGGGTTTTTACGGTATACAACCTACCGATGTGCAATATGGTATGGTCGTTATCTATGGCTCTACTGTAGCTTTCCTGGCACTTGATTTTCGGATCGTAAAATATTTTGCACCTAGGAAATATTTACTGATTGCCCTTGCTGTAAACGCAATCTGTTCTGTGCTCTGTTTTCATTTTAAAGATTGGACATTGTTTGTTATTTGCCAGTTCTTTCAAGGAATTACCTGTGCATTGATGTCAGGAATTGTGTTACAACTTATTTTTCCAAGATTACAATCTGTACGTGCCCGTGTGATTGCTTTTAGCCTACTGTATGGCAGCATACAGATTGCCGTTCCTTTTTATTCTATTTTTACCAGTGTAGTCATTCATTTTTTTGATTTTAACTGGCTATTCTACGGATTTATCGTCATACTCTTCATTCTAACGATTACCATATTGCTTACGATGAACAGCAAAGCTCGATTTACCAAAAAGATACCCTTATATCAGGTGGATTGGATAGGCTATCTGTATTACGTGTCTTTCATCTTAATCTTGGGATACATCCTTGTCTATGGGCGACAATTGGGATGGTTCGGTAGTTCATTAATCACTACGCTTAGCGTCATCAATCTAATTATTCTTTCACTTTTCATCATTAGAGAATTGAAGCTTAAACGACCATTAATCAACTTACAGATTTTCAAGACCAAGAATTTTGTCATTGGTCTATTACTCCTTTTTACATTTTATATTTTTAAAGGAAGTACAGGACTTGCCTACGGCTATCTTGAAGTAATTTTAGGAAATGACCCATTGAGCACCATTCCGATATGGACGTCTGTAATTTTAGGGACTACACTGAGCATGTTCGTTACTTCCAGATTTGTTTTGATGGGTTATAATCTGATAAGAATGATTATTGTTGGCTTTGGAATTATGGCGATTTATTATGCATATATGATACTATTTGTTTCTGTACAGGGCGAAACGATGGATTTCATTTTACCGATGTTTATTTATGGTGTGGCAACAGGAATCTTATTTGTTCCTATTGTTTCGTTTACCGCTTCATCAGCACCGCCAGCAATTGCTATCAATGCATCGCTCGTTGGTATATTGGCTAGGTTTACAGGGTTTACAGCTAGTCTGGCACTGAATAACGAACTTCAATTATTTGCAAAGTCAGGAGTTCGCGAAAAGATTCGGGAAGCAGTTACGGAAACCAACCCTCAATTGCCAACTACCTTACTGGATATTCAAAATCAATATATGAATACCGGTAGCGATATCTATACTTCAAAAGCAGTATCCTCAGGCTACTTTAATCAAATGGTAGGTCATCAAATATTGGCTCGTGCTACTAGAGATTATTACGACTGGATGCTAACAGGTGTGATTTTAGTAATTGTTGTTTTGCTCCTCTTGCCACAAATTCAATATGTTGTTTTGAAATTAAGAAAAGGTAATATCCCTTATTAGAATGAACAATATATTCTACAGTATACTAAATAGTTTAGATGGGAATCTAAAAAAAAATCATACTACCAATGATAATTTTATCCATCAAATAGAACTTGATATAGAACTTATTTTCACTACCGTCCAAAACGATTAAGAAAATCATATAAAAAAGTGGCGCATTGCGATTTCAAAAAATGTTATATTGAAAACACAACTACGCCACCTCAGCAATGGTAAATATAAACGTTTTCATTC
>PJUE01000994.1_pt1 | contig 11364 bp, 11 predicted proteins | sample 1512171 | NCBI WGS metagenome assembly PJUE01 (sample SAMN08177674, study PRJNA422409) | Feces metagenome, whole genome shotgun sequencing project. | isolation source: Chicken feces (3) enriched on wood chips: alkali lignin treatment | host: Gallus gallus | place: USA: Madison | collected 2015-01-15
AGCTTTCAATCAGATTATCCAGCGTTTCGGGAGCCAGATCTTGCCAGGGAATAATCATCTTATCGGTTCCAGGTATGTGGTCAGCCAGTCCGGGATACGCGTTTCCAGCCACATCGTCGGGCGACGCAGCGTGCCGCCGACAAAACCCACGTGTCCGCCGTGTTCGGTCAGCTGATATTGCACGTTAGCGGGCAAAAATTCCTGCGCGGGTATCGAGTGATGATCCATAAAGGGATCGTCTTTAGCATGAATAATCAGCACAGGTTTCGTGATGTTGCTGAGCAACGGCATGGCGCTGCACTGGCGATAGTAGTCAATAGCATCGGCAAAACCATGAATTTTGGCGGTGATCAAATCGTCAAATTCGCGCAGGCGACGCACTTTTTTCAGCTGTCGCAGACTGACCGGCAGCGTATCCGGGTATGCCTTCAGTTTGCGTGCCGCATTGGCTTTGAGCAAGTTAAGCAGATAACGCTGATAAACGCGCGAAAAGCCCTTATCCATATGATAGCTGCAGTGTTCCAGCATGAACGGAGCAGAGACGATGGCGGCGGCGTCCAGAGGAATATTGTCGCCCTCTTTTGCCAGCAGGCAGGCGAGCATGTTTCCGCCCAGCGAATAGCCCACCGCCGCCGTAGGGGCCGGGCCGTGGGTCTCTGCCAGCCAGCGCAGGAACCAGGTGCCATCTTCTGTTTCGCCGGAATGATAGATGCGTTTCTGGCGATTGGGTTCGCCGCTGCATCCCCTGAAGTGCATCACTACCCCCAGCCAGCCGCGCGCTTTCGCTGCCTGAATCAGGCCGTGGGCATAGGGGCTGTGCAGGCTGCCCTCGAGGCCATGAAAGACCACCAGCCGGGGTTTGTGCCGCGCCTGAAGCGGATCTTCACTCCAGGCTAAATCAACGAAGTCATCATCCGGCAGGTCAAGGCGCTGCCAGACGGGGGTGAAAAGCACTTTACGACGGATGAGGCGCGGCAGCATGGTTTGCAGATGGCGATTAGCCACGCCCCGCATGGGGACAAATTCTGCGCTCTCGTCGGGTGCAATGTTGAAGTCTGATGGAATGATTTGGGCCATAAAGGTGATGCTAATTATTGTCTGTTATTTACGATACCTTCCGAATTGTACCCCGTTTAGCCTGGTTTTCCGAAACATGAACTGATCCCGATCACAAATATTTACCGTGATTATTACTCTCAGGCTAATGATTCCCCTGCGCGCTTAATTGATGACTTTATCACCAGGGTGCACACTTAACTCAACGTTAAGCAAACCTAAAGATGTGCTGAATCAGGAGGTTAACAATGTTATCAGGGCAAACGCCAGCCCGGAACTGGAACACGCGTCGCACTGAAAAAGCGCGCCGCCTGGCTTCCGTCCCGGTGCAGGGCAAGGTACTGCCAACAGGCGACCTTGTCGCCATGCTGGAAAAACTGATCGCCCCAGGCGACAAAGTCGTACTGGAAGGGAATAACCAAAAACAGGCAGACTTTCTCTCCCGCTCGCTGGCCGAAGTGAACCCGCAAATTGTTCACGATCTGCATATGATTATGCCGAGCGTCGGTCGTAGCGAACACCTGGATATTTTTGAGAAGGGCATCGCCCGCAAACTCGACTTCTCTTTCTCAGGTACCCAAAGCCTGCGTATTTCGCAGCTGCTGGAAGACGGGCAGCTGGAGATCGGTGCCATCCACACCTACATCGAACTCTACTCCCGCCTGTATGTCGATCTCTCGCCGAACGTGGCGCTGATTGCCGGTTTTAAAGCCGACCGTAAAGGTAACCTTTATACCGGTGCCAGTACCGAGGATACCCCGGCGCTGGTCGAAGCCGCCGCCTTCCACGACGGCATCGTCATCGCTCAGGTGAACGAGCTGGTGGACGACGAGTGCGATCTGCCGCGTGTGGATATCCCCGGCTCCTGGATTGATTTCGTGGTGGTGGCAGACAAGCCGTTCTTTATCGAACCGCTGTTCACCCGTGACCCGCGCCTGATCAAACAGGAACACATTCTGATGGCGATGATGGCCATCAAAGGCATTTATGCGGAACACCAGGTTCAGTCCCTGAACCACGGTATCGGCTTCAACACCGCCGCCATTGAGCTCCTGCTGCCGACCTACGGCGAGCAGCTCGGCCTGAAAGGCAAAATCTGTAAGCACTGGACGCTGAACCCGCATCCAACGCTGATCCCGGCTATTGAAAGCGGCTGGGTGGAGAGCGTGCACTGCTTCGGCGGTGAGCTGGGGATGGAAGAGTACATTCGTGCCCGCCCTGACATCTTCTTTACCGGCGCCGACGGCTCCATGCGCTCCAACCGTGCCTTCTGCCAGCTGGCAGGGCAGTACGCGGTGGATATGTTTATCGGCTCCACGCTGCAGGTTGATGGCTATGCCAACTCCTCTACCGTGACCCGCGGCCGTCTTTCCGGCTTCGGCGGTGCGCCCAACATGGGACACGACCCGCACGGTCGTCGTCATGCCACCCCGGCATGGCTGAACATGATCACCGAACCTGATCCAATGCAGCGCGGTAAAAAGCTGGTGGTGCAGATGGTGGAAACCTTCCAGGCGGGCGTGAAACCGACCTTCGTCGAAAAACTCGATGCTGTTGAGGTGGCGAAAGCCTCCGGTATGCCGCTGGCCCCGGTCATGATCTACGGCGATGACGTCACCCATGTGCTGACGGAAGAGGGGATTGCTTACCTCTACCGGGCCAAAGATCTTGAGGAACGTCGTGCCATGGTCGCAGCCGTCGCGGGTATTACCGACATCGGCCTGGGTGTGGACGCCAAACGCGTCGCCGAGCTGCGCCAGAGTGGCAAAGTGCTCTACCCGGAAGATATGGGCATTCGCCGCACCGACGCCACCCGCTCTCTGCTGGCGGCTGGCAGCGTTTCTGACCTGGTTGAATGGTCAGGCGGTCTGTACAACCCACCTGCGAAATTCCGGAGCTGGTAATGAAACTTCTGCCCCGGATTCAGGTTGAAGGCGGTGCCGAATGGCTGGCGCGAACCGCCACGCAGTGTCTGATTGACGAAGCGCGACTCAGCCCGAAACCCGGTCTGGTGGACAGTCGGGGGAACGGCGCGCATCACGATTTATCGCTCGCGCTGATGGAGCGTTCGGCGCATAGCCTGACCCCCACGTTTCAGGCGCTGGCGCTGCAAAGCTGGCAGCGTCCGGCCGATATCGCGCTACGGCAGACCGTGGGGCGGCTGGGGCGCGAAGGCGAGCAGCAGATGATGGCCGCCACCGGCGGGGTGAATACCCACCGGGGCGCTATCTGGGCGCTGGGCTTGTTAGTCAGCGCCGTGGCGATGCTCGGTGGCAATACGCCAGCCCGGACGATAGCCGACACCGCCGCGCAGCTGGCGAAACTGCCGGATGACGCCGCGCCGAAAGTGTTCAGTAAAGGACTGCGCGCCACCCACCGTTATCGGGTGCCGGGCGCGCGCGAAGAGGCGCAGCAGGCATTTCCGCACATTATGCAGCGAGCGTTGCCTCAGCTTCGCCTGAGCCGGCTTAACGGCGGTACCGAAGCCCATGCCCGGCTCGATGCGCTGATGGCGATCATGACCTCGTTAACCGATACCTGCGTGCTCTCCCGCGCCGGTATGGAGGGGTTAGACACCATGCAGGACGGGGCCAGGGCGGTATTAGCCGCCGGCGGCACCGCACAGCCAGAGGGGCAACGCGCGCTCGCCGTATTAGATAAAAAGATGCTCTTGCTCAATGCCTCTCCGGGCGGCGCGGCCGACCTGCTTGCCGCCACGCTGTTCCTTGACCGCATAGAGACGCCTTATTTAGCGAATTAAGAGGATGTTATGGAAAAAATTACATTAACTCTGCCCGCCAGCCGTAACCTGAACGGCAAAGCGCTGGCAGGCGTTGTTGGCTCCGGGGATATGGAGGTGTTATTTACCGCCGACCAGGGCCAGTCATTAACCATCGAGATCACCACCTCGGTCGATAACAGCCGTAACCGTTGGGATGCGCTGTTCAACAGACTGCAAACCGTCAGCAGCCTGCCGGCGGGCAAACTGACCATCCACGACTTTGGCGCAACGCCGGGCGTGGCACGCATTCGTATCGAACAAGTCTTTGAGGGGGTGAGCCATGCGTGATGACAGCAGCTTTATTGAATTAAAAGCGCGCCAGCGTGCGCAGGCCCTGCTCGACGAGGGCAGCTATCGCGAACTGCTGGATCCGTTTGAAGGGATTATCTCTCCGTGGCTGGGGCCGCAGGGCATTGTGCCGCAGGCCGATGATGGCATGGTGGTGGCGAAAGGCACCATCAACGGCAAACCCGCGGTAGTCGTGGCAATTGAAGGCGCGTTCCAGGGCGGCAGCATGGGCGAAGTGTCTGGTGCAAAAATGGCGGCTGCGCTGGAGCTGGCGGCGGAAGATAACCGCAACGGCATTCCAACCCAGGCGGTACTGAGCCTTGAAACCGGCGGCGTACGTTTGCAGGAGGCGAATCTCGGCCTGGCGGCGATTGCCGATATCCACGCCGCGATTGTCGATCTGCGCCGCTATACCCCGGTCATCGGCATTGTCGCCGGTACCGTCGGCTGCTTCGGCGGGATGTCCATTGCGGCCGCGCTGTGCAGCTATCTGATTGTGACCCGCGAAGCGCGTCTGGGGCTGAACGGCCCGCAGGTTATCGAGCAGGAGGCGGGCATTGAAGAGTACGACTCCCGCGACCGTCCGTTTATCTGGAGCATGACCGGGGGCGAGATTCGCTATCAAAGCGGGCTGGTGGATGCGCTGGTGGGCGATGGCGTCAACGCGGTGAAAGCGGCGATGAACGACGCGATTGCGAAAGGCGTGCCGGCAAAACACCGCACCGACAATTACGACTGGTATCTCGAACGCCTGACCAACTTCGATACCCGCAAACAGGCGGATACTGAACAGATTCACGCGCTCTTTGCCCGGGAGGTGAAATGATGAGTACTTCAATTAGCCGTGGTGAGCTCTGGCTGGAAACCCTTGCGCCGAATGCCAAACGTCTGGAGGGGCTCTGCCCGTCGGTTCAGGCGGCGGATGGCGAGCTGAATGGCGAAGCGGTGCGCTTTGTTGCGGTGGTACCGGATGCCAACAACCACTATCCACGTGCGGCACGAGGCGAAGTCGGTCTGCTGGAAGGCTGGACCCTGGCCAAAGTGGTGAGTGAAACCGTCGCGACCGATGCTGACAAAGCGGTTAAGCGGCCGATTGTAGCGGTGATCGACGTGCCGAGCCAGGCCTATGGCCGTCGCGAAGAGGGATTTGGTATTCACCAGGCGCTGGCCGGTGCTGCTGCGGCCTATGCTAATGCGCGTCTGGCGGGCCATCCGGTGATTGGCCTTATCGTCGGCAAAGCGATGTCCGGGGCGTTTCTGGCCCACGGCTATCAGGCCAACCGGCTGATTGCCTTCAACGACCAGGGCGTATTAATCCACGCGATGGGGAAAGAGTCTGCCGCGCGCATCACGCTGCGTACCGTGGAGGCGCTGGAAAAACTGGCGGCAACCATCCCGCCAATGGCGTATGACATCAGTAACTACGCCACCCTGGGGCTGCTGGAAAACCTGCTGGATATCAGCAATCCGGACGCACCTTCATCTCTCGATCTGGCGCTGGTTAAAACCACCTTACAACAGGCCATTGATGACGCTCGCCGGGATCCGACGCTGAAAAGCCGTCTGGGTGCCGACAATCGCCACAGCTCGGCTCTCGTACGCGAACGTATGCGAGCCAGCTGGTAACACCAAAAAGAAAAGACCTGCCAGATGCACGCCCCGTGGGCGCACCCGTTGCGCCCACGAGGGAACCTGCATCCTGAAAATAATAACCATCGCGTCAGTGCTTAAACTTCTTTTTTTACAGGTGATTTATGACTTATGTGATTGTTCATGCCCTTGCACCCATTTTTGTCATCATGCTGCTCGGCTTCTGGGCCGGTAAAGCCAAAATGGTGGATAACAAAAATGTGTCTCTGCTTAATATCTTCGTGATGGATTTTGCATTGCCCGCCGCGCTGTTCAGCGCCACGGTGCAAACGCCCTGGACAGGTATCATTGCCCAGTCGCCGCTGATCCTGGTCCTGACCCTGGCGATGTGGATAACCTATGCGGCCATCTACTTCCTCGCCACCAAAGTTTTCAAAAAGTCACCGCAGGATGCCGCCGTGCTGACCCTGACCGTGGCGCTGCCGAACTATGCGGCGCTGGGCCTGCCGATTCTGGGCAGCGTGCTGGGCGAAGGTTCTGCAACTTCACTCTCCGTGGCGGTTTCCATTGCCTGTGGCTCCGTGCTGATGACGCCGTTCTGTCTGCTGATTCTGGAACGCGAGAAAGCCCGTGCGGAAGGCGCAAACAGTGGCTCTACCCTGGCGATGCTGCCGGTGCTGATGTGGCGCTCAATTAAGAAACCAATCGTGATGGGCCCGCTGCTGGGTGTGATTCTGTCCGCGATTGGCATCAAAATGCCAGACCTGGTGCTGGCAGCGATTAAACCGCTCGGCCTGGCAGCAACTGCGGCAGCGCTGTTCCTGACCGGCGTGATCCTGTCGGCCCGTAAGCTGCAGATCAACACCATGGTGATTAGCGCGACCATCACCAAGCTGCTGATCCAGCCGGCGATTGCCTGGGGTATTGTGCTGATTTTGGGTCTGCACGGCTCGGTGGCGATTACCGCAATCCTGATGATTGCCCTGTCTGCCGGTTTCTTCGGCGTCGTGTTTGGTAACCGCTTTGGCGTACAGTCTCCGGATGCGGAAGCGGTGCTGCTGTTAAGCTCCGTCCTGTGTATCCTGTCGCTGCCGCTGTTTATCTCGCTGACTTCAGGAATGTAATCATGACCACAACATTACGCCCGCACGACTTAATCTGGTTGACCACACGTGATGCGCTGGAGGATATCCACGAGTCCTGGGTGGATACGGCCTGGCATACCGGGCTGCCGGTAGTGGTGCGGCGTGATGTTGATGGTAACGGGCGTATACCGGTCGGGGTACGTGGCCTTAAGCGCGATCAGCGCGCGGCGGGCTGGGTTAACCCCCACCAGATTGCCCGTATCGTCTCCCCCGAACAGCTGAGCGCAGAAGAGAGTCTGCTGCGCTCGCCCTTTATCACTCAGCCACCGGTTCAGGTGGCGGTACAGCTTTCCCGCACCTCGTGGCCCTGGACATGGGGCATCACCGGCAGCACCGGCTATGCGCTGTCCACCGGCATTGCGGTGATCCACGCCGACAGCGATCTCGATCTGCTGATCCGCGCGCCGGAGCCGCTTTCGCGTACGGTGTTACTCAACTGGCAGTCACAGCTTGAAGGGGCGCTCTGCCGGGCCGATACCCAGGTTGAGACGCCGCTGGGCGGCTTTGCGCTCAACGAATGGCTACGTGATGGAAAAACGTTGCTGAAAACCGACCGGGGGCCGCGCCTGACGGCGAACCCCTGGGCATGGGAGGAACAATGAAGATCCTGTTTACCTTTCCGGGTCAGGGGACGCAGCATCCCGGTATGCTGCAAAACCTGCCGGGAACCGAGCTGGCTCAGGCGCGTGAAGTGCTGGGTGCCAGTGAAGTGGACGCGCTGGACTCCCCGGCGGCGCTACAGCACACCCGCGCGGTACAGCTGGCGCTGTTGATCGCGGGCGTCGCCTGGGCGCGTGAGCTGGCACGTCGCGGCGTGGCGCCGGATATCGTCAGCGGCCTCTCTATCGGCGCATACCCTGCGGCGGTCATCTCCGGGGCGCTCGATTTTGCTGATGCCCTGAAGCTGGTGGCCCTGCGTGGCGATCTGATGGAGCAGGCTTATCCGCAGGGCTACGGCCTGACGGCGATTATGGGGTTAACCCTTGCGCAGGTCGAAACCCTGATGGAAGGCACCGGCACCTATATTGCCAACCTGAATGCCGAGACGCAGATTGTGATCGCTGGTGCCGATGACGGCATGGCGGAAGTGGCGGCACGCGCGCTGGCGAAAGGGGCCAATAAAGCCCGCCGTCTGACGGTAAGCGTCCCGTCGCACTGCGAACTGCTAGCTGAACCGGCGCAAAAACTGGTCGCGGCCTTCAGCCGGGTCACGCTCTCTCGCCCCCGCTGCGCTTATCTGAGCGGCAGCACCGGACGCGTGCTCTGGCAGCCAGAGAAAATAGCTGATGACCTGGCCATGAACATGGCCCGGACGGTGCGCTGGCAGGAGGCGGTGATTGCCGCTAACGAGCGTGAAGCGCGGCTGGCGATTGAGATGCCACCCGGCGGTGTGCTCACCTGTCTGACGCGTCAGGCGGCCTGGGAAGGGGAGTCTGTCTCTCTGGAGCGCAGCGGCATCGACGTCGCGGTGCATCTCGCACGGCGTCTTAAGGTGTAGTGTTCTGCTCAAGGCGGCGGGCGTACATGCGGCCTTCCGCCGCCAGCGCCCGCAGGCTCGGATCCTGCTCGCGGTTGCGGGCAAAGACGATGGCGATCAGCTGCTGCATTTGATAAGGCTGGGCCAGCTTTAACAGCTGTACCGAGTTTTCATACACCTTTTTCATCCTGCCCGGCATCAGCGTAAAGCCCACCCCCGCCTGTACCAGACTCAGCATCGAAAAAATATCGTTTACCCGGGTGACGATCTCCGGCTCGAAACCGGCGATATGAAACGCCTCCTGGAAGCCCGCGTAGGTGGCGAAGCCCTCAGCCAGAGCAACAAACTTCTGGTCCTTATAGTCGCGTAGATCTGCCAGCTCGTCGGTATTGAGCTGCGCCGAGGCCGGGGCGGCAAGACAGATATCATCGTGGAACAGGGGCAGCACTTCGAGGTTATTACGGTCAATTTCGCTTTCGGAGATTGAGATGAGAATGGCATCGAGCGAGCCTTCATCCAGCATATGCAGCAGGGTGTCGTTGGATCCCATGGTGAGATCCATCTCCAGATCCGGGCGACGCAGCTTCATGCCCATAATCAACTGCGGCACCGTTTCGAGCGTCAGAGAGTAGAGCGTCCCCACCCGCAGACGGCCCTGGCCGATGCCAGCCGTTTTACGCGCCTCTTCCAGCCCGCGCTCCATCACCTGCATCACCTCCTGGCAGTACTCCAGCAGCGTCCAGGCGGCGGGCAGGGCGATCAGATTCCGGCCTTTGTGGGTGAACAGCGGGCAGCGGACGTTCTCTTCCAGGGTGTGCAGGGCACGATGGACGCTGACCCCGCTGAGGTTCAGTACCTCAGCGGCACGGGCGATATTGCCCGTCTCCATAAAGGTCATGAAGATGCTAAGTTTGCGGAAGGTAATCTCGCTGGTCAGGTCCGGTATCATTGCCCCTCTCCCGGGTTAGTCGCTCTGGAGCATCCCTTCGAGCTGTTCCTGTGCGTCCAGCCAGGCCATCTCGCACTCCTCAAGGCTGGATTTGGTTTTGGCCTGCACCTGCAGACATTCGGTCAGCTCGGCTTTACGCGTCTGGTCATACAGCCCGCTGTCGCCCAGCTTCTCTTCAACTGTGGCAAGCGTGGCGTTGAGCTTCTCCATCTCTTTTTCCAGACGGGTGATCTCTTTACGCAGCGGCTGGGTTTGCGTACGCAGCTCCGCGTCGCGGCGCTTCTGGTCTTTACGCGCCTGGGCGCTGTTGGCGTTCTCTTTCGCTGCCTCTTCCGGCTGGTTTTCCTGCTTCTGCACGTCCGTCAGCCACTGCTGATAATCCTCCAGATCGCCGTCGAAAGGCTCAACTTTACTGTTGTGTACCAGGTAGAGATCGTCGGTGGTGGAGCGGATCAGGTGACGATCGTGCGAAACGACAACCAGCGCGCCTTCAAACTCAATCAGCGCTTCGGTCAGGGCCTGGCGCATGTCCAGATCCAGGTGGTTAGTCGGTTCATCGAGCAGCAGCAGATTCGGGCGCTGCCAGACGATAAGCGCCAGCACCAGACGGGCTTTTTCACCGCCGGAGAAGCGCTCGGTCTTCTCGGTCACTTTATCGCCTTGGAAGCCGAAGCCGCCCAGGTAATCCCGCAGCTTCTGCTCCATCTCCTGCGGGGCCAGACGCGCCAGGTGCTGCAGCGGCGATTCATCCGCGCGTAAAAATTCCAGCTGATGCTGGGCGAAATAGCCCAGCTTGATGCCCTTCGCCAGACCGATATCCCCGCGGACCGGGGCCAGCTCGCCCGCCAGCAGCTTAATCAGGGTCGATTTACCGGCACCGTTGCGCCCGAGCAGACCGATACGGGAGCCCGGGACCAGGTTGAGCTTAATCGAGTCGAGAATGATGCGGTCACCATAGCCGGCGCTGACCTTTTCCATTTTCAGCAGTGGATTGGGCAGGCTTTCCGGGGCGCGGAAGCTGAAGTGGAACGGGTTGTCGACGTGTGCCGGGGCAATCATCTCCATCCGTTCCAGCATCTTGATGCGGCTCTGGGCCTGTTTGGCTTTGGAGGCCTTGGCCTTGAAGCGATCGACAAAGCTCTGCAGATGCGCCACCCGCTGCTGCTGGCTTTCGTACATCGCCTGCTGCTGGGAGAGACGCACCGCGCGCTGGCGCTCAAAGGAGCTGTAGTTGCCGGTATATTCGAACATCGATTCCTGTTCGATATGAATAATTTTGTCCACCACCGGGTCGAGGAAGTCACGGTCGTGCGAAATCAGAATCAGAGTGCCCTGATAGCTTTTCAGCCACTTCTCCAGCCAGATAACGGCATCGAGATCGAGGTGGTTAGTCGGTTCATCGAGCAGGAGCAGATCGGAGCGGCAGATCAGCGCCTGGGCCAGGTTGAGACGCATACGCCAGCCACCGGAGAAGTCGCTGACCGGACGTTCCAGCTGTTCATTGCTGAAACCCAGCCCGTGCAGAAGCGTGGAGGCGCGGGAGCGGATGGTCCAGGCGTCGATAGCGTCGAGTTTGCCGTGGACGGTGGCAATCGCGTGGCCGTCGTTACGTTCGTTGGCGGCGTGCAGTTCGGCTTCCAGCTTGCGGTACTCCCGGTCGCCGTCAATAACATAGTCCATCGCCGGTACGCTCAGGGCAGGCGTCTCCTGGTTTACCCAGGCCAGCTGCCAGTTGCCAGGGTAGGTAAAGTTACCGCCGTCGGCACCGATCTCGTTTTTCAGCAATGACAGTAACGTGGATTTACCGCAGCCGTTTTTGCCCACCAGGCCCACTTTCTGGCCCGGGTTAATGGTGGCTGTAGCGTTGTCCAGCAGGACGCGTACGCCGCGACGAATTTGTAATGAGGAGAAAACAATCATAGAGCGCCGTATGTTCCGACTATGTTAAGTTGTCATTATAATCAGGTTAAATGTGCCGCCACGCGCCGCGTGGGTGTGCCATGGTAGCCCAAAATAACAGTGATGACGACCCGGGAGAGGAATGATGTCCCAGACAGCAAAAGTGCTGCTGCTGTAT
>PJUE01000995.1_pt1 | contig 11359 bp, 5 predicted proteins | sample 1512171 | NCBI WGS metagenome assembly PJUE01 (sample SAMN08177674, study PRJNA422409) | Feces metagenome, whole genome shotgun sequencing project. | isolation source: Chicken feces (3) enriched on wood chips: alkali lignin treatment | host: Gallus gallus | place: USA: Madison | collected 2015-01-15
CAACGAGCGTGGCCAGATCGAAGTCGACGCGCACTGCCACACCGGCGTCAACGGTGTCTGGGCGGTCGGTGACTGCGTGCGCGGCCCGATGCTGGCACACAAGGGCTTCGAGGAAGGCATCGCGGTTGCCGAACTGATCGCAGGCCTGCCGGGCCACGTCAACTTCGACACCATCCCGTGGGTCAACTACACCGAGCCGGAACTGGCATGGGTCGGCAAGACCGAGGCCCAGCTGAAGGCTGAAGGCATTCCGTACAAGGCCGGCAGCTTCCCGTTCGCCGCCAACGGTCGCGCCGTGGCGATGATCGAGCCGGCAGGCTTCGTGAAGATCCTGGCCCACGCCGAGACCGATCGCATCCTCGGCATGCACCTGGTCGGCGCCAATGTCTCCGAGCTGGTGCACGAAGGTGTGCTGACCATGGAGTTCAGCGGTTCGGCCGATGACCTGGCCCGCATCTGCCACGCCCACCCGTCGCTGTCGGAAGTGATCCACGACGCGGCGATGGCAGTGAGCAAGCGCGCCATCCACAAGGCGAACTGACCGTTAGCTGGTAGTGCCGGCCGCTGGCCGGCATCACCCGGATACAGGAAACCCCGCTTCGGCGGGGTTTTTTGTCTGTGCGGCAAGGTCAGCTCAACAACGTTGCAGCGCCATCAGGATCTACGACCGAGAGTGAACCGCGCCGTTGTAGAGCCGAGCCCACGCTCGGCTGGCCCGTGCAGGAAGCAGCCGAGCATGGGCCCGGCTCTACAAGAGCTGGCCGCCTGATACGGGGCGAGCACAGGCTCGGCACTACACCTTTCCATTCCGTTTCTTCGGCGGTTCATCGCACAGCGTGTGTTTGACCACGGTGTCACCCACTTTCCACTCCTTCACCACCCGGCAACGCTGCTTGGCACCGCCTGCCTCCGAAGCCTTCGCCGCGGCCGCATCCGCCTCATCGGCCCCCGCCACCTGCTGGCGCTCCAGCCACGCCGAAGACGGTGTCGGCACCGCTGCCGGCGGTTCGGCCAGCGCCGGGCCCGCCAGCAGGGCAAGCCCGACCATCAGCAGCGTCCTCATGCGACCGCCGCGCGACCGCCCAGCAACCGTGCCGGCAGCATGAACAGCGCGCGCAGGAAGGCGAACAGGGCCGAGAACGTGACGCCGACCAGTCGGAACGGCAGGCTCAACAGCCACACGAACGGCCAGGCGACCAGCGCCAGCAGCGCCAACGGCCAGCACAGCACGAACAGCAGGCACCACACGCCCAACGCGAACAGGGTCTTCATGACGGTCTCCTTGGGCGGCACCCTGCCGCCAGTGACCACCGTGCCGCGCACGCGCGGCCGCCGCAAACGGATTGCGACGAAACCGGGATGGGGGCGATGAAACCCGGGAAAGCCGCCGGGCATGGCCCGGCGCTACCTGTGGCCCGGCCGCGCGGGCGGGCTCAGCGGCCGCCGTTGCTCAGGCGCAGGCCGACACTGCTGGAACGATCACTGCCGCGCGCCTGTTCATGGCCCAGCAGCAGCGAGAGGATCCAGCCGCGGGCGACGGACACGTCCACACCGGCCGACAGCGACAGCAGATCGTCGTTGTAGCTGCGCATCGCCAGGCGGTAGTCCTGCGGCCGCGCCCACTCTGCGTAGTTCAACGTCGCTTCGCCACGATCCTGCAGGGCCTGCCGGTACTCGATGCTCCAGAACGGGCGCAGGCGTGCCTTGGCCGTCTCGACCGCGCTGCCTTCCAGGCCGAACGCCAGCGCACGGCTGTCGACAACGTGGCGGCCGTAGGCCAGATCCAGTTCACCCAGCCCATGCTCCCGATAGGCATCCAGCGTGCTGCGGCTGCCATCCACCCGTGCGTAGCCGCTCATGCGCATGCCCGACAGCACCTGCTCATAGCCCAGCGCCAGCGAACCGAACCACTGCGAGCCCTCGCGACGGGCCACCGCGATCGCACCGGCATCGCGGCTCCAGCGCTGCAGGTCGAAGCGCAGGTCGCCGGTGGCCAGCACCGCATCGACGAACACGTGTTCGTTGCCGCGCCACAGGCCATACAGCGCCAGCGAACGCTGGTCAGCCTGCAGGCGGGTGCGTGTATCATCCTGCTCGCTGTCGTTGCGGCCGATGCTGCCGGCCACACCCCACAGCGCGCTGTCGCCGAGGCGACGATCCACGCCCACGGTCAGGCCGTCGCTTCGCAGGTCGTACCGCCCTGCCCCGGTCGGGCCACCCCGGCCGTAGGTGGCCGAGCCCGAGGCCCAGGTGCCCCAGCCCGCCGGCAACAGCGCGCCATCGTGCGGCATTGCCTGACCCAGCGGCAGCAACGCCGCGTCCGGTCCACGCGCGCCGGTCGACACCGACAGCGTATTGCTGTCCGCGTTGCCGCCGGAGCGCACCTGGCGCAGGCGCTCGCGGATGTTGGCCTGTTGCGCGTTGGCGAAACGCACGCTGGCATCCACCTGCGCCTGCAGCAGCCCGGTCACGCCCGGATCGCGGGTCGGGTCCGGGCGCACGTTCACCACCAGCGCCAGCTCGACACTGGCCGCGGCATAGTTGCCCGCAGCCGCCTGTTCGGCGGTGATCACCGCGCGACCCTCGCCATGCACATGAACGGTACGGCCCTCGATGCTGGCCACCGCCGTATTGCTGCTGCGGAAACTGAAGGCGCCGGGGCTGGCACTGGTCGGCAGCGGCAGTTCGAAGCTGCCCTGTTCCAGCAGCCGCTGCAGATCCGCACTCCATGCCAGGGACGGCACCGCCACGGCGATCTCGACGACGTATTGCAGCTGTGGCGCGGCCTCGTGGTTGGCGTCACCGTCCTGGTCCACGGTCAGCACGCAGCGCCCCGCTGCCAGCATGGCCACGCGGGTGCCACTGACGCTGCAGACGGTGGGGCTGCTGCTGGCAAAACGCAGCGGCTGCCCCGACGCGCCCCCCTGTGCGGCAACCTCGAAGCTGCCGCCCTCGCTGTAGACCGGCGTTGCCGGGTTCACGATGATGCCGGTGATGGCCTGTGCAGCCTGCGCGATCTTCAGCTGGTAGCGCGCCACGCCACTGAAGCCGTACGCATCGCTGACCTCCACGTCGAAATCGAACACCCCGGCGACCGTTGCCACGCCCTGCAGCTGACCGTCACTCGACAGCAGCACGCCCTGCGGCAGTGCCCCGGCCATCAGCCGGAAGACATACGGCGCAGTGCCGCCGCGCGCCTGCAGGCGCAGATTGACCGGACCGGCCTGGGTGGCCGTCGGCAGCGGCGCTTCGTCTTCCTCGATCTGCGGTGCGGCCACATCCAGCACGAACGTGCGGCGCGCACGGAAGGGACCATCGCCGGTACTGCTGTCGGTTACCTCGACCTCGATGTCGAAACGACCTGCGGCCACCGGCGTACCGGCCAGGCGCCCGCTGCGGTCCAGGCTGACGCCGGTCGGCAGACGGCCGGCGACGATGGCGTAGGTGTAGGGCGCGACGCCACCGCTGCTGGACAGCTGCGAGGCCAGCGCGGTGCCCGCCACGCCCTGCGGCAGCGCGGCCGACTGCAGCACCACGGTCGGGGTGCCGATGGTGATGGTGATCGTGGCCGGTGCCGACGTACGGAAGGCATCGCTGACGGTGTAGGTGATGCGGTCGGTGCCGGCAAAGCCTGCGGCTGCGGTATAGCGCAGCGTTGTGCCCTGCACGTCCACCTGGCCATGCTGCGGCGCTGCTGCCAGCTGCACGCGCTCGGCCACGCCAGTCACCGACAGCGGCAGCACGATGTCCGCTGCGCCGTAGGGCACGGCAATCGTGGAATCAGCCACCGATAGCTCAGGCAGCGGCACCACGGCAGCCGAGGCGGCCGAGGCCATGCCGTTGCCGTATTCGCTGCGCGCAGCCACCACGAAGCGATAGGCGGTGCCGTTGACCAGGCCGCGCACGGTGATCGGCGATGCCATTCCGGTTGTGGTAACGCCACCCGGCTGCGCGGTCACCATGTAATCGATGATGCTGCCGCTGCCGGATTGCGGCGCGTCGAAGTACACCTGCACCTGGCCATCGCCGGCCACACCACGTACACCGGTGACGACCGAAGGCAGATCGACACCGACGCGTACCCCGGCCGTCGCACCGACATGGACCAGCGCGGTGCGAGCCTCCGTGCCCTGGCCGTTGCGCAGGCTGCCAGCGGCGGCCTGCAGCGATTCCACCTCGATGCCATCCTCGTCCCGGTCATCCGCCAGCACGGTGTACTGGAAGCGCAGGACGCTGCCCTGCCCCTCCGTGACCTGGGAGGTGAGCAGTGCGACGCGATGCAGGTTGCCGATACGCAGCAGCAGCTGCGGCGCCACGCCGACCTGCAGGACCTGGTCGAACTGCACGGCGAAGGACATCACCTGCCCCGCCAGGTAGCGGCCTTCGGCCGGCACCTGCACCCCGGTCACCACGGGCGCGTCCTGCACGATGAGGGCATCGGACGGCAGCGATGCCGGGCCGGCACCGGCACTGTTGAAGGCCGTCACCACGAAACGATGCGCAACACCGGGCGGAAGGCCATCGATGCGCAGCGGACTGCCGCTACCTCGCACGATCTGGCCACCCGGCAAGGCCTGCAGCTGGTAGCTTTCCACCGCACTACCGCCGTCGAATGCCGGCGCCTCGAAACCCACGTCCACGCGCCCCGCCGCCAGCACGACCGAGGTGATGCGCGGCGCGCCCGGCACCACCGCCAGCACCGCGAAGGAGCGGCTGGCACGCGGTGCGGCCTGGGTCGCGGCATCACCCGGCTGGTCAGCATCGATGCTGCAGGTACCGACCGCGAGCAGCGTCACCCGGCCATCGGCGGCCACGCTGCAGACCTGCGGGGTGCGGCTGGCCAGAGACACCGGCAGACCGCTGCTGGCGCTGGCCAGTACCTGCGGCGTGCTGCCGAAGGGCTGCGCGTCCAGCGCTTCGAACGTGATCAGCTGCTGCGCCATCGGCACCACGGCGTCCGATGCGATGGAGGCGGCGCCCAGTCCCGCCTGCGTACGGGCGGTGACCGTGAAGCGATACGCGGTGCCATTCTGAAGGCCGCTGAACACGGCGGGCGAACCGGCCGCCTGCTGCTGCAATCCACCCGGCTGGGCGGTCAACAGGTAGTCCAGCACCGGGCTGCCACCGTCCTGCGCAGGCGCGGCGAACTGCAGCGTGGCCGCGCCATCGCCTGCAACCACACCGATGATCGACGGCGCGCCGGCCGGCTGGGCACCGACGACAATACCGTCGGTGGCGCCCACGCCCACCAGGGTCAACACCGCATCGACAGCCTCATTGCTGCGGATGCTGCCACCGGCCAACTGCAGGCCGTCGATGCCGATGCCATCTTCATCGCTCTGGCCGGGCAGCACGGTATAGCTGAAGAGCAGCTGGTTGCTGCCCGAGCCCGAGCGGTAGTGGGCAACCACGCGCTGGCCGCCGATGGACAGCAGCAGCTCCGGCACCCCCTGCACGCTCACTGCCTGGTCCAACGTCAGCTGGAAATCAAGCGTCGCGCCTGCCAGATAGCGACCGGCAGGCGGTACCTGCAGGCCGGTCACGCGCGGCACGGCCGGCATCGTCACCGGGTCGGAGCCGGCAGAGAACGCACCCGGTCCCGTCGCGGTACGCGCACGCACGGCGAAGGTATAGGTCTCGCCGGCACGCAGTCGGTTCACCCGCACGGGGCTGGATCCACCCGTGACCACCGCGCGCGTCGGCAATGTCAGCACTTCATAGCTGGTGATGCTGCTGCCACCATCACTGGCGGGCGCATCGAAGTAGACGTCGACGCTGGTCGCGCCGATGCGTTCGACGCGAAGCAGGGTCGGCGCAGATGCCTGGGCAGCCACGACGCTGAAACTGCGCTCCACCGGCTGCGCGGCCCGCGTACCCGCGTTGCCGGGCTGCAGCGCGCGCACCGTGCAGGTGCCCAGCGCGGACAGGCGCAGGCTGCTGGCGCTTTCCAGCGCACAGGTCAGCGGGGTCAGGCTTTCAAACCCCACGGCCAGACCGCTGCTGGCCGTGGCATCCAGTGCCAGCAACGACCCGAGCGGCTGGTCGCCCGGCGCGTCGAACTGGATCGTCTGCGCGCTCATCGGCGTAACCGGCGCACTCGGCTGCGACGGCGCGCTGCCGTGGCTGCCGTTGTAGGCCATGACCTGGAACTGCACGGGCGTGCCATTGGCCAGCCCCATGACCGTGATCGGCGACTGCGTGCCGAAAACCAGTTCCCCTGTGGATGCCAACACGGCGTACTGCGTGACGGGCGCGCCGCCGGTCTGCGCAGGCGCAGTAAAACTCACTTCCACCTGGCCATCACCGGCAACGGCCATCACCCCGGTGGGCGCATCGGGTGCGATGGCCGCGATGTTGCCAGAGAGCGGCTCGTGGGCGCTGGCGTTCGTCGCGTCGGTGACCTGTACGGTGACGCCGAAGGGGCCAGCGAACTGCGGCGTGCCATGCAGCCGACCATCGGTGTCCAGCAGCAGCCCGGCCGGCAGCGTGCCCTCACGGATACTGAAGCTGTACGGCACAGTGCCGCCGCTGGCGGTGAGATTGACATTCACCGCGGTGCCCACGGTGAACTGCTGCTGCGCCGGCGGCGCCAACTGCAGCGGTTGCGCGACGGCGGAGATGCAGCGGATCTGGACCGGGCTGATGTAATTTCCCGTGGAGATCCGCATGTACAGGCCGTAGGTCACCAGGAAGCTGCTGGCAACCGTTGCGGCATGCGGTCCCGCAGAACCGGTATGGCTGCGGTAATCGTAGGCCACCTGGGAGAAATTCTGGGCGCGCAGGTTGACCATTTCGGCCGACGGCGCCGAACCACCGATGCCCGCACCACTGTCGGTAAAGCTGAGTTCCAGCGATTCGCCTGCCAGAAATACGCCTGGCGCAACCGTCCGGGTATCGCTGGTCGTGGTACCCAGCGCATTGATTGCATCGCAGGCCGCCGACGCCGCCTGTGCCACCCCCGCACCTGCCAGCAACTGCAACAGCACCACGCACATCCAGACGACGCCGCGTCCCAGCCCACTCTTCCCTGCTACCGCCGACATCGATCCGTTCCCCATGAATGAAGGGGGCGCACGCGCCGCGCCATCGCCGCGCGTGCAGCAATGGGTCATGGACGGTGGTGTTTCCCCCTGGTACCGGTGCGGTAACGGCAGGTCACAGGGGAACTTGAGCGCCGGCCGGGAATTACACCGGCACGGCCCCCGGTCGGCCGTGGATGACCTGGAAGCGCGCTGCGGTCCGCACCTCGGCATCGGCACGCAGCACGCTGTCGGCAAAGCGCAGTTCGGCGTCCACGGCCTGCCGGTTCAGCTGCAGCTTCCACCAGCCGCGGCGGTCGCCGTCGAAATAGCGGATGTGCGGGTTCTGCGGAATCGACGGTCCGTAGTACGGTCCATACGGCGTATCGTCGCCGCCACTGCTGATCGCCGGGGCAATGAATTCGGTGGCCAGCACGGGCGAGCTGGCTGCGTTGAAGTCCAGCTTCAGGTCGTTGACAAAGGTGGAGTGCCAGTCGCCGCCGAGCACGATCGCGTTGCCCGTCCCGCCTGTCTGCAGGGCCTGCAACAGACGGTTGCGCGCAAGCGGATAGCCGTCCCAGGCGTCGTTCCAGAAGCGCTCGCGCGAGGTTCCCGCATCCAGTTGCAGCTGGGCCATCAGCAACTGCTGCACCACTACGTTCCAGCGCAGCCCCTGTGCCGCCACCATCGACTGGGCGAACCAGGCTTCCTGGCCGACACCGAGCATGCTCATGCGCGGGTCCAGCGCGGCTTCGCAGCGCGCCGATTCGCCCACCCCGCAGGGATTCGCGGGACGGAACTGGCGGCAATCCAGCAGGCTGAGCTGTGCGAGATCACCGTAGCGCAGGCGCCGGTGCACGCGCAGGCCACCATTGCCTGCCGGCGTGCTGCGCATGGGCAGGTGTTCGTAGAACGCGCGGTAGGCCGCCGCACGACGCACGATGAACGCCTCCGTCGATACGCCGGGCTTCTCCGGATGGATGCCGGAGTAGTCGTTCTGCACCTCGTGGTCATCCCAGATCACCGCGAATGCATGCGCGGCATGGGCCGCCTGCAGGTCCGGATCGAGTTTGTACAGCGCGTACTGGTCGCGGTACCGCTCCAGGCTGACGGTCTCGCCGCTGAAGCGCTCCGCATCCAGCGTGCGACCGCGTGCATTCTGCAGCGGGCTGTATTCGTACAGGTAGTCGCCGGCGTGCAGCACCAGATCGACATCACTGCGCGCGATATCGCGCAGTACCGGGTAGTAGCCACTGTTCCAGGCCTGGCAGGTGCACAGCGCCAGCCGCAGCTGCTCAAGCTGCGTGTCAGGCAGCGGCGCGGTGCGGAAATGACCGACCGCGCTTTCTTCATCACCATCGCAGGCGAACCGGTAGTAGTAGTCACGGCCCGGGCGCAGGCCGTTGACTTCCACGTGCACCGAATGCGCCAGCTCCGGTACGGCAGCTGCAACGCCACGCTGCACCAGCCGGCGCATGCCGGGGTCTTCGGCCACGTACCAGCGCACCGGCACCGCCCGCGCGGGCATGCCCCCGCCATTGAGCGGGTCCGGCGCCAACCGCGTCCACAGCACCGCGCCCTGCGGATCCGGATCGCCAGCAGCGACACCCAGCGTGAACGGATCGCGGCCAAGCCGCGGCCGCGGGCCGGCCGCAGCCAGCCCCGGCATCGCGGCCAGTGCGATCGCTGCCCCCGTGCCCTGCCACGCCAGGCGCAGCAGGCGGCGACGGGTTTCCGGATCGACAGGTGCGCCCATCAGAAGCGGACGGTCGCGGTTGCCATCACCTGCCGCGGTGCGCCGACCTGCATGGTGGCCAGGCTGCGGGTCGGGTCACTGGCGTAGGTGCCATTGGTGTTGATGGACGACAGGTAGCGCTTGTCGGTCAGGTTGGTCAGGTTCAGTGCAACCGTCAGGTTCTGCGCCGGACCCACCGCACCGAAGTCGTAGGCCACCGACGCATTGACCAGCCAGTAAGTGGGGACCGAGAGATCATTGGTATAAGTCACGTAACGCTTGCCGACGTGGTTGGCCGACAGGCGCATGTCCCACGGGCCCGGGGTCCAGGCGAGCGTGCTGGCGAACATCCATTCCGGCGTATCGACGGTCTTCCTGCCGCGGGTCGGCACCACCTCGTTGTTCACGTAATCGTTGTCGTAGGTGCTGTCATTCCACGACAGCGCATTGGACCAGGCCAGGTCCTGCATCGGCTTCAACTGCAGCGTGGCTTCGGCGCCGCGGCTGGTGACCGAGCCGACATTGGAGAACAGCGCCGGGCAGCCAAGGATGCCCACGCACTGGGCGATCGCCAGCAGGCGGTTGTCGAACTTCACGTCATACACCGCGACCGAGGCTTCATAGCCGCGGCCGTAGCCGCGCCAGCCCAGCTCGATCGTGCGCGACTGTTCCGGCTTCAGGTTCCCTGCGCTGGCATCGAAGTCGGCCTGCGGCACGTTGAACGGGCTGCCGACGCCCAGTGCATAGGCAGCGACATTCTTTGCGAACGAACCGAAGACCTCGTTGCCGTCGTTGAGCTTGAAATTGAAGCCGGCCTGCGGCAGGAGGCCCTTCTTCGCGGTCAAACTGCTGTTGTTCGCATAGTTGCCCATCGGCGTACGCACGCGGGTGCGGGTGTGCGGCGACTTGGCGCCGACGTCGATGGTCAGGCGATCATCGAACAGGCGGAAGCGGTCCTGCACGTAGAACTGGCGGGTGATGGTGGTGTACTGCTGGTTCCACACGCGCTGGTCCGGATTGCGCAGGAAGAAGTCATCGGTGATGGGGCCATCGATGTAGTAGAAATTGCGCTGCACGCTGTGGCCGTTGTCCTCGTACCAGAGGCCGGCTTCCAGTTCGTGGCCACCGACGTTCCAGGTGAACGCAGAGGTCACGCCGGTACGGTCGATCGCGTACTCGGTAGTACGGATCGAAATCGGAATCTCCCGGCTGGTGCCCGGGTTGGAGGGATTGGAGGGGCTGAACCAATGGCCCTGGCCGCGATTGCTGTGGTTGTAGACGTTGACCTTCAGCCGCATCGATTCGTTGAGGCCGAAATCACCAGCGATGCTCGACAGATCGTCATTGCGCAGGCCATGGCCGGAGTAGTAAGCGTCCCATGGGCTGTTGACGCCGCCACTGTACTGGCCGTTCGCCGCCGCGACCGCGCGATCCCAGTCCGGCGCGTAGTTGTCCCAGTTCCAGCCGAGGCGATCGATCATCTCCAGCGACAGATCCTGGTAGTCGGCCTCGACCCGGCGCGATCCGTTGAACAACGCGGTGATCCTGCTGTCCTCGCCGAAGTGATAGGTGGCCTTGCCATTGAACTGCTTCGACTCCTGCGATCCCTTGCCCTTCCACTTGTCGCCCTCGGAGTACGCGCCGGACAGGTAGGCGGCGAACCCCTGGTGCTCGCCCGTCTCCAGTCGCGCATAGCTGCGGCGCGCACCGTCACTGCCGAAGCCCTGCGCCAGCACCACGCCATACTCGGTGGACGGATCGATCGAATAGAACTGGAACACGCCACCCAGGTTGCTGGTGGACGGCGTACCCAGCGCGCCGATGCCGGTGGACACTTCCGCACCGCCCAGGTTCTCGCTGATCACCGCGCGGCTGATGTGCAGGCCATTGCTGTTGCCGTAGGACATGTTGCCCAGCGGGATGCCATCGAGGGTATAGCCGAGGCGGTTCTGGTTGAAGCCGTGCAGGCTGATGCTGGTGGACCATTCATAGGCACCGGTGGCGTCGGCCGACTCGAAATGCACGCCCGGCTTGCTGGCCAGCAGCTTCAGCGGGTTGGCGCCTGGCGGCAGCACCTTCATGTCCTCCGCGGTGACACGCTGCACCTGGCGGGCCTCGCCACGGCCGATCACCGAGACCGAATCAAGGGTCGTGGCCGACGGTGCTTCGGTGTCAGGCGCGGTTTCAGCCGAAGCAAGCGACGGCAGCGATGCACAGACCAGCAGGGCAAGCAGGTTGCGGCGGAGCGGAGCATGGGACGACATGGAGGCGGATTCCTTGGGCACGCTGGACACCGAAAGGCGGCGTCGAAGAGCAGCAGCGGCGGAATCGTAGAAGCAGCGCGTTACATGCCATTTACACGCGACGTACTGGAATTCGCAATGCAGGCGCCCAACGGCGAAGAGCCGAGCATGGGCTCGACTCTACGGTGGGCACGGGACTTACTCGAACGAACCGACCGAATCGTGCGACAGGTTGTCGAAGCGGGTGTATTCGCCGAAGAATTTCAGCTTGCACGAACCGGTGGGGCCACCACGGTGCTTGCCGATGATGATCTCGGCCAGGCCCTTGTCCGGCGAATTTTCCTTGTTGTAGTAATCGTCGC
>PJUE01000997.1_pt1 | contig 11333 bp, 9 predicted proteins | sample 1512171 | NCBI WGS metagenome assembly PJUE01 (sample SAMN08177674, study PRJNA422409) | Feces metagenome, whole genome shotgun sequencing project. | isolation source: Chicken feces (3) enriched on wood chips: alkali lignin treatment | host: Gallus gallus | place: USA: Madison | collected 2015-01-15
GCGGTGAGAAGATACCGTGGTTGATGGCGTTGTTGAGGAACAGGATTTTCGCCGGTTCAACAAAGATGGACGCCAGCGGCAGCATGTCGTGGGCAACCATGAAGTTAACGCCCGCCGCCAGAAGTTTGGAGAGCACTTCAACTGCCGGGCCAATGCCGAGGAACGCCAGAATCGCCAGGATCATGCCGATGATGCCGGCAGAGAAGTTGTTCACCAGCATTTCGAAGCCGGATTTGATTTTGCCATCAACCCAGACGTCGAACTTCTTAATCGCCCAGCCGCCCAGAGGACCGGCAATCATGGCTCCGAGGAACATTGGCATATCCGCGCCGACGATCACGCCCATGGTGGTAATCGCACCGACCACGCCACCGCGGTCCCCACCTACCAGACGACCACCGGTATAACCGATGAGCAGCGGCAGCAGATAGGTAATCATTGGGCCAACAAGTTTCGCCAGCGTTTCGTTAGGCAACCACCCTGTCGGAATAAATAACGCGGTGATGATACCCCACGCGATAAACGCGCCGATATTTGGCATCACCATGTTGCTGAGGAATCGACCAAAGCTTTGTACTTTGATCTTAAAATCGGATGACATAAAACACCCCTTCTTCTGTTTACGCAGGCCTTAAGCCCGAGGTTTGTTGTTAATGCGGTGGCAGAGGTTGCCCAGCCCTGTTCTGATGCGTGAAATTTGGCACTTAATACTTTAGCTGTCCAGACAGGCAAAAATTGTGTGATCTCAGTCACGTAAATGTAGGGGGTGTGGTGAGGAATGAAGTGACATATGTCACAAAATTGAAGTGTAAAAAAAATACAATGACCGCAAAAGCGGCAGTTTGACCCCTAAAATGTGAATCAAATCACATTTCGTTGTCGGCGATTTGTTTCTGTAGTGTGATCAAATCCACAAAAAATTTTTATGCAGAATTCTCTGGATGCGATCGCCGGCAACATCTGTTTAACCGAACGACGCCAGGATGTAAGTAAGCAACACTTATCGTTAAAAAAAGAGTCCTGAAATATGGTATGGCGAAAAGCGCTAAGCTGGATTAAGCTCATACTGTAAACTTAAGTCTATTATTATTCAGGATATATTTTGTCACGCTTCTAAACTTGCATGGAGATATAAGAAAAAATCATACTCCCCGGCTCTGAAATAATAAGTACATATTCGTGTACTTAATCATGAATTAATGTGGCTGCTTACCATTTAATTATTTTAATGAGTTTACGATTTATTTAGTGAGGCAAATATGTTTCTCAACTATTTTGCGCTGGGTGTGTTGATTTTTGTCTTCGTGGTTCTTTTTTATGGAATCATCGCTATTCATGACATTCCATATAACATGGCCAAAAAGCGCAACCATCCCCATGCCGATGCTATTCATACGGCGGGGTGGATTAGCCTGTTTACGCTCCATGCCATTTGGCCGTTTCTGTGGATCTGGGCAACGCTCTACCAGCCAGAGCGCGGCTGGGGGATGCAGAACCATATTCAGCCGCCAGACCGCAGCCCCGACGTGGATGCGCTGGCAAGACGCGTAGCCGAGCTGGAACAAAAACTGGCCGCGGTGCCCCCTGTGGCTGATAAGAACACCTCGGAGCAATAATCATGGATCTGTTGATCGTATTGACCTATGTCGCGTTTGCGTGGGCCATCTTTAAAATATTTCGTATTCCGGTAAACCAATGGACGCTGGCGACTGCGACACTGGGCGGGGTATTTCTCGTGGCCGGTCTCATTTTATTAATGAACTATAACCACCCGTATACGTACACGGCGCAGAAAGCGGTTATCTCAATACCGATTACGCCGCAGGTGACGGGTGTGGTAAGTGAAGTGACGGATAAAAATAACCAGCTCATTAAAAAAGGTGAGGTGTTATTTAAAATCGATCCGGGCAGGTATAAAGCGCGTGTTGATCGTCTGCAGGCTGACCTGGTCACCGCGACGCATAATATCGATGTTCTGAAAGCACAGCTGACGGAAGCACAATCGAATACCACCCGCGTCTCTGCCGAGCGCGATCGTCTGTTCAAAGACTATCAGCGTTATTTAAAAGGCAGCCAGGCGAAGGTGAATCCGTTCTCTGAAAGCGATATCGATAACGCGCGGCAAAACTACCTGGCGCAGGACGCCATGGTTAAAGCCTCAGTGGCGGAGCAGACCCAGATCCAGAGCCAGTTAGACAGTATGTCTAACGGGGAGCAGTCGCAGATCGCCTCCCTGCGCGCCCAGCTAGCAGAAGCGCAATACAATCTGGATCAGACCATTATTCGTGCGCCCAGCAATGGCTATATCACCCAGGTATTGATTCGTCCGGGCACCTACGCCGCGTCTCTTCCGCTGCGTCCGGTGATGGTGTTTATTCCTGAGCAGAAACGGATGATCGTGGCGCAGTTCCGCCAGAACTCGTTACTGCGTCTGAAGCCGGGCGATGAAGCGGAAGTGGTGTTCAGCGCGCTGCCGGGGCAGGTCTTCCCCGGTAAGCTCACCAGCATTTTGCCGGTGGTCCCGGGCGGTACTTACCAGGCGCAGGGTGCGCTGCAGTCCCTGACGATGGTGCCGGGTTCCGATGGTGTGCTGGGCACTATCGAACTGGATCCGAACGCCGACGTGGACGCGCTGCCTGACGGTATCTACGCCCAGGTCGCGGTCTATTCCGACCATTTCGCGCACGTCTCTGTGATGCGTAAAGTCCTGCTGCGTATGACCAGCTGGATGCACTACCTCTATCTCGACCACTAATTCCTTTAAAGGCAGGCACACGATACGCAGTGCCTGCCTTTTTTCTTTGCATGGGCCATACTTATCCTTTTGTTGGCGGAAAAGGAGCAGGCAATGAAACTCATCGGCAGTTATACCAGTCCCTTCGTGCGTAAAATCTCTATTCTCCTGCTGGAGAAAGGCATCACTTTTGAATTTGTGAATGAGCAACCCTATCAGGCTGAAAACGGTGTCGCGCACTACAATCCGCTGGGGAAAGTCCCGGCGCTGGTGACCGATGACGGGGAGCACTGGTTCGATTCCCCGATCATTGCCAGCTATATCGAGCTGCTGGATATCGCCCCGGCGATGATCCCCCGTGAGCCCAGAGCCGCCCTGGCTATCCGGCAAATCGAGGCGCTGGCGGATGGGATCATGGACGCGGCCCTGGCCTCGGTGCGCGAGCAGGCGCGCCCGGCGGCACAACAGTCGGAGAGCGAGCTGCTGCGTCAGCGGGAGAAAATCGCCCGCAGCCTGGATCACTGTGAACAGCTCATCCGCGAAGGGAAAATTGCCACCGACAGCGTTAACCTGGCGACCATCGCCATTGCCTGCGCTATTGGCTACCTCAATTTCCGTCGCGTCTCGCCGGGCTGGTGCGTCGATCGCCCGCTGCTGGTTAAGCTGGCGGAAACCCTGTTCCAGCGCGAAAGTTTTGCCCGCACCGAACCGCCAAAGGCTTGATGTCGTCGATAACACTTCCTGGCCGGACGCGGTACAATCGCCCCTGACATTGACTCCCTCTCCCGTCGGGAGGGGGGAAGATACCCAACCGTCAGGCGCTTTCATGACTACTCAGCACGCTCTCTATAGCCAACTTCCTGCGACCGATCGTCTGCTTCGCGACGCCCGTCTTACGCCCATCATTGCCCGGTTTGGTCACAGCCGAACGGTCGAAACCTTGCGCCAGTTGCAGGACGAAGCCCGCGCCGGGATCCGCGCCGACAACCGCCTGCCGGCCTGGTGTGACGACTGGGCGCAGGAGACCGAAAAACGGCTGGCGACGGATGAAGTACAGGGGTTGCGTCCGGTCATCAACCTGACGGGTACGGTGCTGCACACCAATCTGGGGCGTGCGCTGCTGGCCCAGGAGGCGGTAGCCGCGGTCACCCAGGCGATGCAGATGCCGGTCACGCTGGAGTACGATCTCGACGGCGCCGGACGCGGCCACCGCGACCGGCCGCTGGCGGCGCTGCTGTGCCAGCTCACCGGCGCGGAAGATGCCTGCATTGTGAATAATAACGCCGCGGCGGTGCTGCTGATGCTGGCCGCGACCGCCAGCGGTAAAGAGGTGGTGGTCTCCCGCGGTGAGCTGGTGGAGATCGGCGGGGCGTTTCGCATCCCGGACGTGATGACGCAGGCCGGGTGCCGGCTGCGGGAAGTGGGCACCACCAACCGCACCCACGAGCGGGACTATGCGGCGGCGATTGATGACAACACCGCCCTGCTGATGAAGGTGCACACCAGCAACTACCATATTGAAGGCTTCACCCATGCCGTTGACGAGGCGGATCTGGTGCGCATCGGCCAGCAGAGAGACGTGCCTGTGGTCGTCGATCTGGGCAGCGGTTCGCTGGTGGATCTCAGCCGCTATGGCCTGCCGAAAGAGCCGATGCCGCAGGCGTTAATTGCCGCCGGCGTCAGCCTGGTGAGCTTCTCGGGCGACAAGCTGCTGGGCGGCCCGCAGGCCGGGATCATCGTCGGCAAGCGCGACCTGATTGCCAGATTGCAACAGCACCCGCTGAAACGCGCCCTGCGTGCGGATAAAATGACGCTTGCCGCGCTGGAGGCCACCTTACGCCTCTATCTCCACCCGGAGACGCTGGCCGAACGCTTACCGACGTTGCGCCTGTTGAGCCGCGACGCCGCCGCGATCCATCATCAGGGGGAGCGCCTGCTGGCGCAGGTCGCAGCGCACTACCCCGACTTTGAGGTTCGCGTAGAAGATTGCCTGTCACAGCCGGGCAGCGGATCGCTGCCGGTGGATCGCCTGCCGGGAGCGGCCCTGACTTTTACCCCGCGAGACGGGCGCGGCGCTCAGCTGGAGGCGCTGGCGTTACGCTGGCGATCCCTGCCGGTGCCGGTGCTCGGCCGGATAAAAGACGGCCGTCTGTGGCTGGATTTACGCTGTCTGGAAGATGAAGCTCAGTTTCTGGAGATGTTGTTGAAATGATTATTGCCACCGCCGGTCATGTTGACCACGGCAAAACCACCCTGCTGCAGGCGATCACCGGCGTCAACGCCGACCGCCTGCCGGAAGAGAAGAAGCGCGGCATGACCATCGATCTGGGTTATGCCTACTGGCCGCAGCCTGATGGCCAGGTGCTGGGATTTATCGACGTGCCGGGGCACGAGAAGTTTTTGTCCAACATGCTGGCCGGGGTCGGTGGGATTGACCATGCCCTGCTGGTGGTGGCCTGCGATGACGGGGTAATGGCGCAGACGCGCGAGCACCTGCAGATCCTCCAGCTGACCGGCAACCCGCAGCTGACGGTAGCCCTGACCAAAGCCGACCGCGTCGACGACGCCCGGGTGGAGGCGGTGCGCGACGAGGTGCTCGCCACCCTGCGCGACTTTGGCTTTGCTGACGCGACGCTGTTTGTCACCGTGGCCACCGAGGGGCGGGGAATTGATGCTCTGCGCGCCCATCTGCAACAGCTCCCGGCCCGCGCTCATGCGGACCATCACCGCTTTCGTCTGGCTATCGATCGTGCCTTTACCGTGAAAGGGGCCGGTCTGGTGGTCACCGGCACGGCGCTGTCCGGTGAGGTGCGGGTAGGTGACAGCCTGTGGCTGACCGGAGTGAATAAGCCGGTGCGTATTCGTGGACTGCATGCGCAAAACCAGCCTGTTGAACAGGCCCACGCCGGGCAGCGCATTGCCCTGAACCTGGTGGGCGATACGGAAAAAGCAGAGCTGAACCGCGGGGACTGGCTGCTGGCCGAAGCGCCGCCGGAGCCGACCACGCGCGTCATCGTCACGCTGCAAGGATATGTGCCGCTGACCCAGTGGCAGCCGCTGCATATTCACCATGCCGCCAGCCACGTCACCGGACGCGTCTCGCTGCTGGAGGGGGCGCTGGCGGAACTGGTCTTCGATGCCCCGCTGTGGCTGGCCGACAACGATCGGCTGGTGCTGCGCGATATCTCTGCCCGCGTCACCCTCGCCGGGGCGCGGGTGGTCACTCTCAATCCGCCGCGTCGCGGGAAACGTAAGCCGGAGTACCTGCACTGGCTGGCGACGCTGGCACCGGCGGCGGATGATCGTGCCGCGCTGCTGGCGCATCTGGAGCGCGGGGCGGTAAACCTGGATGCGTTCGGCTGGGCGCGCCAGCTCAGCAGGGAAGGATTGCGTCAGCTGACCCAACAGCCGGAGTTTATCCAGGCCGGCGCCAGCCTGTTAAACACTGCCGTCGCCGCGCGCTGGCAGCGTAAGATTCTGGAGGTGCTGACGACCTATCATCAGCAACATCAGGATGAACCCGGTCCGGGGCGCGAGCGCCTGCGGCGGATGGCGCTGCCGATGGAAGACGAGGCCCTCGTCCTGCTGCTGATCGAGCGGATGCGCGAGAGCGGCGAGCTGCACAGCTACCACGGCTGGCTGCACCTGCCGGATCATAAAGCCGGCTTTACCCCGGCGCAGCAGGCCGTCTGGGAAAAAGCGGACGCGCTCTTTGGCGATGAACCCTGGTGGGTGCGCGATCTGGCCCGTGAAACCGCCACTGACGAGCAGACCATGCGTCAGGTGCTGAAGCATGCGGCGCAGCAGGGGCTGATCACCGCGATTGTTAAAGACCGCTACTACCGCCACCATCGGATCGTCACCTTTGCGAACCTGATCCGCGCGCTGGACCACGAGCGCGGCTCCACCTGCGCGGCGGATTTCCGCGACCGGCTGAACGTCGGCCGTAAGCTGGCGATCCAGATCCTCGAATACTTCAACCGCATTGGCTTTACCCGCCGCCGCGGTAACGATCACCTTCTGCGGGATGCGCTGCTCTTTGCCGACGAGGGGCAGCAGGGTTAATCCTTTTTGCTGGCAAACTTCTGTTTCGCCAGCCAGACGGCGCCCAGCCTGCCCGCCTGGTTACCCAGCTGACAGGGCAGGATGGGCACCTGCAGGGATTCCCACTCTTCAAAGGTTTGCAGGTGTCGGTCGAGGAGTTTATAAATTTTCTCCTGCTCGCTGATGCCGCCGCCGATCAGCACCACCTGCGGGTCGAACAGGGAGATCACGCTATAGACCCCGCGGGCCAGAAACAGGGCCCACTCTTCCACCGCTTCGCGCAGGTGCAGATCGTTCTCCATCCGCTCGAACAGCTCTTCGCCTTCCGGCATATCCTCCCCGGAAACCCCCAGCGCCCGGCGGCAGGTCGCCATCAGTCCGCTGGCAGAGGCCACCTCATGCATTCCTTCGCCGTTTTTGCCGACCGGGATAACCCCGAACTCCCCGGCGCGATAGTGCGAGCCGCGATAGAGATCGCCCCCGAGCACAATCCCGCCGCCGATCCCGGTGCCGATCGTCATGCAGACAAAATTCTCGTACTCATGTCCGGCGCCGCACCATCGTTCGCCCAGCGCAGCACAGCTGGCGTCATTATCGGCCACCACCGGCAGGTCGGTCAGCTCTGCGAAAAGCGTGTAGAGGTTGACGTTATCCAGGTACTCCAGCGCACCCGCCTTTGCGGCTTCGCCGGTATGGGTATTGATGTGGCCGGGGATACTCACCCCAATCGCCGTAATCTCGTGCTCTTTCTGGTACGCTTCGACCACCTCGCGCCACCGTTGCTTAAAGGTCTCTTCATCCTCTGGGGTATCAAATTGATCGGTGGTGAGTTCGTTACCGTCCTCGTCGATCACGCCGTGTTTAATATGGGTTCCGCCCACGTCAAAGCCGATAAAAAGCTGCATTTATCCTCACCCTCTCCCCTGTTTGTGCGCTTTAAGTATGGCTCAGGGCAGGAAACCAAACGTAAAGTAAGGTAATGCGTGAAGGGGCTCGCAAAGCAGGCGATGACTGGCGATGTTTTCACCGCCGCGGTCTACCTTTGAAGGACACTTCACGCAAGGAGACAGTCATGACGAACAACCCTCCCTCAGCACGTATCCTGCCCGGCGAATATGGTTTCCCCCTCAAACTGAAAGCCCGTTATGACAACTTTATCGGCGGCGACTGGGTTCCCCCGGCCGACGGCGATTATTACCAGAACCTGACCCCGGTGACCGGCCAGCCGCTGTGCGAAATTGCCAGCTCCGGGAAGCGCGATATCGATCTGGCGCTGGATGCCGCCCACAAGATCAAAGACAAATGGGCGCATACCTCGGTACAGGATCGCGCTGCGATCCTGTTCAAAATTGCCGATCGCATGGAGCAGAATCTGGAGCTGCTGGCCACGGCAGAGACCTGGGACAACGGGAAACCGATCCGCGAAACCATGGCCGCCGACGTGCCGCTGGCGATCGACCATTTCCGCTATTTCGCCTCCTGTATTCGTGCCCAGGAGGGCGGTATCAGCGAGGTGGATAAGGACACAGTGGCGTATCACTTCCATGAGCCGCTGGGCGTGGTCGGCCAGATCATCCCGTGGAACTTCCCTCTGCTGATGGCTGCCTGGAAAATGGCACCCGCGCTGGCAGCCGGCAACTGCGTGATACTGAAACCGGCGCGCTTAACGCCGCTGTCGATCCTGCTGCTGATGGAAGTGGTAGGCGACCTGCTCCCGCCTGGGGTTGTGAACGTGGTCAACGGCGCCGGGGGCGAAATCGGTGAATATCTGGCGACCTCCAAACGGATCGCCAAAGTGGCCTTTACCGGTTCCACCGAAGTGGGTCAGCAGATCATGCAGTACGCCACCCAGAACATCATTCCGGTGACGCTGGAGCTGGGCGGCAAATCCCCGAATATCTTCTTTGCCGACGTGATGGACGAAGAGGATGCCTTCTTTGATAAGGCGCTGGAAGGGTTTGCCCTCTTTGCCTTCAACCAGGGCGAAGTCTGCACCTGCCCAAGCCGGGCGCTGGTGCAGGAGTCGATCTACGAGCGCTTTATGGAGCGCGCCATTCGTCGCGTGGAGTCGATCCGCAGCGGCAACCCGCTGGACAGCATCACCCAGATGGGTGCCCAGGTGTCGCACGGGCAACTGGAGACCATCCTCAACTATATCGATATCGGTAAGAAAGAGGGGGCCGAGCTCTTAACCGGCGGACGGCGCAAGCAGCTGGACGGCGAGCTGAAAGAGGGTTACTACCTCGAGCCGACGATTCTGTCCGGTAAAAATAATATGCGCGTCTTCCAGGAAGAAATCTTCGGCCCGGTGCTGGCGGTGACCACCTTCAAAACCATGGAGGAGGCGCTGGAGCTGGCCAACGATTCGCAGTATGGCCTGGGTGCAGGGGTCTGGAGCCGTAACGGCAATCTGGCCTATCAGATGGGGCGTGGGATCCAGGCCGGACGCGTCTGGACCAACTGCTATCACGCCTATCCAGCGCACGCTGCGTTTGGCGGATACAAACAGTCGGGCATTGGCCGCGAAACCCACAAGATGATGCTGGAACATTACCAGCAGACCAAATGCCTGCTGGTCAGCTACTCCGATAAACCGTTGGGCCTGTTCTAACCTCTGAGAGCAGGCCGCCCCAGGGGGGTCTGCTCAATCTGTTTACGCAGGGTATTCAACACCCCGTCCAGCACAAACTGCACCCGCCACGGCTGATAGTCACGTTTGCGGAAGATCGCTACCAGATCCAGCCACCACTCCTCCTGATGGGTGAAACAGGGCACCATTGAGCCTTCTTCTATCTCCCGTAGCAGACTCTCTTTTGGCGCAAAGACGATCCCCAGATGATTTCGGGCCAGCTCCAGCGCCGTCTGGGTGTTGTCGCAAATATAATTACCCGTGACTTTATAATCGATTACCTGCTCGCTATTATTCACGCGAAAACGCCAGATATTAGCGTCATCGATTATCATTGAATCGATAAGAATGCAGGAGTGATTAATGAGATCGTCAGGATGATTAACAGGGTGCTTTTTAATATATTCCGGCGTGGCGAAAGCAGTAACAGAATATTTGGTTAAGGTGCTGGCAACCAGGTTTTCATCTTTCGGTTGAGCATAGGTAATTAAAATATCGCAATCATCGGGAAAGGTGACCCCTTCGAAAAACTCATTCTTGTCCAGGTTGTAGGTCTTCAGGCTAATACGAATATCGCCAATATTTTCGATCTCATGAATCACGTGGCGGGCCAGGTAAGTGACGATCCCCGACGGCCCATAAATGGTGACCTTGCCGCGTTTTTCGTGTTTGTAATCAGCAATAAAATTAACCAGTTGTTCGTTTTTTTCCAGTGATGCATTGACGAAGGGCAGCAGGGATTCACCGAACTGGGTCAGCGCCAGCTGGCGGGTGGTGCGCTCAAAAATTTTCAGCCCGACGCGGGTTTCGAAATCAGCGAGATATTTACTGACGTTGGCTTGGGCCATTCCCAACAATGCAGCAGCATCTCCGATGCTGTGGGTCGCGGCAATGACGGAAATAATTTTTAATTCTCGCGGTTTGATTTGCAGCTTGTTCATTGCCTGACGCCCATCTATATGAATTTATATATAATATTATACAAATATCCCATTTGCATCGCGATTTTTGTAACCATTATTATGCGCCGCGTCGTATGACATTTAATGGATTGCAAACAATGAAGTTTAAAAAGAATTTACTCATCGCGGCCGCTTTATTTACGGCGACATCCGCAATGGCCGATGATTTTTCAGTTGGCGCTGGCGCAGTGTTTAATGAATCACCCTATAAAGGCTATAACGAGAACGTCTCCGCTGCCCCTTTAATTAGCTACGAAGGCGAACATTTCTACGTGCGTCAGACCACCGGCGGCTGGATCGTCTGGAAAGATGCGAAAAACGAACTGAGCCTGACCGCCTCCTGGATGCCGCTGCACTTCGACCCGGAAGATAACGACGACCACGTGATGAAGCAACTGGATGAGCGTAAAGCCTCCGCGATGCTGGGTGGGGCCTACTACCGTCACGAAAGCTGGGGTAGCCTGAAGTTTGCCCTGGCGGCCGATGCGATGGACGAGAGCGGCGGCGTGGTGGGCGAGATGTCTTACTTCCGCCCGATCCGGATGGAGCGCCTGACCCTGACGCCGTCGGTGGGCGTGTTCTTCCACGACGAAAGCTTCAACGATTACTACTACGGTGTCTCTGCGAAAGAGTCCCGCCGCAGTGGTCTGCAGCAGTACACTGCCGGTGAAAGTGTGACCCCCTATATCGGCCTGGCGGCGAAATACCCGCTGACGCAGAACCTCTATCTGAACGCCAGCGCGGTCTATATCGTACTGCCTGACGACGTGAAAAACAGCCCGATGATAGACCGTGACGACAGCTTCGCGCTGATGACCGGTCTCTCCTGGAAATTCTGATCTTTCAGCAATCTGCCCTCAGGGACGAGGGCAGCCTCAATCGTTTTCTTCTTACGCCTCATCCACCCAGATGCGCATCTCTCCCTCGCCGCGGTTCGCCCAGCTAAACCACGGAATAAAGGTCA
>PJUE01001002.1_pt1 | contig 11293 bp, 8 predicted proteins | sample 1512171 | NCBI WGS metagenome assembly PJUE01 (sample SAMN08177674, study PRJNA422409) | Feces metagenome, whole genome shotgun sequencing project. | isolation source: Chicken feces (3) enriched on wood chips: alkali lignin treatment | host: Gallus gallus | place: USA: Madison | collected 2015-01-15
CGCATGCGCAACTGTCGCCCGACAGCGGCACGGTGCGTCTGCTCGATGCGGCTGAAAGCGCAGGCATCGCCTCGAACAATCCTTCCGAATCCGAGATGGGGCGCATAGAGCGCACCCTGCAAGGCGGCAAGCTGCTGGCGGTGGCCTCGCTGTTCTTCCTGCTAGGTCTGGGGCTCGCATTCACGCCGTGCGTGCTGCCCATGCTGCCGATTCTGTCCGGCATCATCGTCGGCGAGGGCGCGGTCACACGGCGCCGCGGCTTCGTGCTGGCGCTGGTCTATTCGCTCGGCATGGCGATCGTCTATACCGCGCTCGGCACAGCGGCGGGCCTGATCGGCGAAGGGCTGGCGGCCGGCCTGCAGAATCCGTGGGTGCTCGGTGCCTTTGCGCTGTTGATGGTCGGGCTGGCGCTGTCGATGTTCGATGTCTACCAGTTGCAGATGCCGGCCTTCGTGCAGGGCAAATTGAGCGATACCTCGCGCCGCCAGCGCGCGGGTCGCCTACCCGGCGTGTTCGTGATGGGCGCGTTATCGGCGCTGATCGTCGGACCCTGCGTGGCGGCACCGCTGGCCGGTGCGCTGCTCTACATCAGCCAGACGCGCGACGTGGCGGTCGGTGCCGGTGCGCTGTTCTCGATGGCGATGGGCATGAGCGTGCCGTTGCTGCTGCTTGGTCTGTCTGCCGGCACGCTGCTGCCGCGCGCCGGCGCCTGGATGGATGCGGTCAAGCGCTTCTTTGGTGTATTGATGCTGGCGGTGGCGCTGTGGATGATTTCGCCGGTGATTCCGGCTGCCGTGTTCATGTTCGGCTGGGTGGTGCTGGGCGTCGGTTACGGCGGCTGGCTGCTGTGGGGCGCGCGCGGCGGCTGGCTGTCGAAGGCGCTCGGCGTGCTGTTCGTCGCGGGTGGCCTGTTGCAGTTGGCCGGACTGGCGACCGGCGGGCGCGACGTGCTGGCGCCGCTGTCGCATCTGACGGGAGAGCCGCACGGCGACGAAGTGAAGTTCGTGCAGGTCAAGACCGTGGACGACCTCGAACGCGCGCTGCAGCAGGCGCGCGGAAAACCTGTCATGCTCGACTTCTACGCGGACTGGTGCGTGTCCTGCATCGAGATGGAAAGATTCACCTTCAGCCAGCCGCAGGTGCGTGCGCGGCTCGACCAGATGGTGCTGCTGCAGGCCGACGTGACGCAGAACGATGCGGACGACAAGGCCATGTTGCGCCGCTTCAACCTGTTTGGCCCGCCCGGCATCATCTTCTTCGACCGCAACGGGCAGGAAGTGCAGGGCGGGCGCGTGATCGGATTCCAGAACGCGCAACGTTTCATGCAATCGCTGGACTTTGCGGCCGGCAACTGATTGCCGCAGGTACATAGCTTGCCGTTATTTGTTTAATGCATATTTGTCGTTGGTAAAAGTGCACCGTGCTTCTATAGTCAAACATTGATCAATGCAAAGGAGAAAGCGATGACCTTACGTCTGGGCGATACCGCACCCGATTTCGAACAGGATTCCTCGATCGGCAAGATCCGGTTTCATGAATGGGCGGGCGATTCCTGGGTGGTGCTGTTCTCGCACCCGGCCGATTTCACCCCGGTCTGCACCACCGAGCTCGGCCTGACCGCCAAGCTCAAGCCCGAGTTCGACAAGCGCAACGTCAAGGCGATCGCGCTGTCCGTCGATCCTGCCGAGAAGCATGTCGACTGGATCAAGGATATCGAAGCCACGCAGAAGACCGTGGTCGGCTTCCCGATCGTTGCCGATGCCGACAAGTCGGTGTCCGACAAGTACGACATGATCCACCCGAACCAATCGACCACCGCCACCGTGCGTTCGCTGTTCGTGATCGATCCGCAGAAGAGGGTACGCCTGATCTTCACCTACCCGCTGACCACCGGCCGCAACTTCGAGGAAGTGCTGCGCGTGATCGATGCCTTGCAGCTGACCGATGGCTACTCGGTTGCCACGCCCGGCAACTGGAAGGATGGCGACGACGTCATCATCCCGCTGACGATCCAGGACGAGGAAGTGATCAAGCAGAAATTCCCGAAAGGCTACAAGGCCGAGCGTCCATACCTGCGCGTGACGCCGCAGCCGAACAAGTAATCGGGTCGTGCATCAATAAAAAAGCGTCCCGCGGGACGCTTTTTGTTTGTGGGCAGCAAGCTCAACCCTGCTTGAGCCGACGCGCGACGTCGAGCGCGAAATAGGTGAGGATGCCGTCGGCGCCGGCGCGCTTGAAGGCGATCATGGATTCCATCATGGTGCGGTCGTGGTCGAGCCAGCCGTTCTGTGCGGCGGCCTTGATCATCGCGTACTCGCCGCTGACCTGATAGGCGAAGGTCGGCACCTTGAACTCGTCCTTCACGCGGCGCACGATGTCCAGATACGGCATACCGGGTTTGACCATCACCATGTCGGCGCCTTCGGCCAGGTCCAGCGCCACTTCGCGCAGCGCTTCATTGCTGTTGGCCGGGTCCATCTGGTAGGTCATCTTGTCGCTCTTGCCGAGCGTGGCGGAGGAGCCGACCGCATCGCGGAACGGGCCGTAGAAGGCCGACGCGTACTTGGCCGAGTAGGCCATGATGCGCGTGTAGATATGGTGATGTGCTTCCAGCGCGTTGCGCACCGCGCCGATGCGGCCGTCCATCATGTCGGACGGCGCAACGATGTCGACGCCGGCTTCGGCCTGCGCCAGTGCCTGCCGCGTGAGAATGGCGCAGGTTTCGTCATTGAGCACGTAGCCGTGTGCATCGAGCACGCCGTCCTGGCCGTGGCTGGTATAGGGGTCGAGCGCGACGTCGGTTAGGATGCCGAGTTCGGGAAAGCGTTTCTTGAGTTCGCGCACGGCGCGCGGAATCAGGCCGTCCGGGTTGGCGGCTTCGCTGCCGTCCGGTGTCTTGAGCGAGGCGTGGATGACGGGGAACAGCGCCAGGACCGGAATATTGAGCGCCACACACTCTTCGGCCACACTCAACAGTTCGTCGAGCGACAGGCGCTCGACGCCTGGCATCGACGCTACCTTTTCACGGTGATTTTCACCCTCGGTGATGAAGACCGGATAAATCAGATCGGCTGGTGTCAGCACGTGTTCGCGCATCATCGCGCGTGAAAACGCATCCTTGCGCATGCGGCGCATGCGGACGGCGGGGAAGTTGGAAGCGGTCGCAGATTTGATCATGGTAGTCGCAAGGAAAAGGTGCCGAAAAGGCAATGTAAAAAAGTCCGCAAAAAATATGAAACGAATCCGAAACTTTTTCGCAGCCGACTCATCCTAGTAGCAGATGCTTTGCATCTCCCGCTTCTCCTCCCTGAGCGGGGCCATGCCGCTTCATGCGGGATGGCGTTATTGCCCCGGAGATACTCCCCTTTCTCCGGGGCTTTTTTTATCCTCGTCTTCCGTCTCGTTCAATCCCAGCAGTTCGATGATGCGGTCGTTCGCTTCCTCGATGCCGTCGCGTTTCAGCGCGGAAAACAACTGGGCGGTGAAGGGGAAGGATTGCCCCTCTTCATCGACGTAACTGTTCAGCAGCGTGCGTGCCGCGCGCAGGGCGTTGGTGGCTTCGTTGCGATTGAGTTTATCCGACTTTGTCAGCAGACAATGGATGGGCTTGCCGGTCGGCGCAAACCATTCGAGCATCTGGATATCGAGATCGGTGAAGGGCCGGCGCGAATCGACGATCAGCACCAGCGCCGCCAGTTGCTCGCGGCGTTGTACATAGTCACCCAGCAGGCTTTGCCAGTGCAGCTTGGCCGAACCGGACACTTCGGCATAGCCGTAGCCGGGCAGATCGACCAGCAAGGCGCGGATTTCATCGATCCTGGTGGCATCCTTGCGGTGCTGCCCCACATGCGCGCCGCCGATCGAGAAAAAGTTGATGTGCTGCGTGCGCCCCGGTGTCTTGGAGGCGAACGCCAGCTTTTTCTGGTTGGCGAGGATGTTGATCGCCGTCGATTTGCCGGCGTTCGAGCGGCCGGCGAAGGCGATCTCGGGGACTTGTGTATTTGGCAAATCACGGAGATGATTCACCGTGGTGAAGAAGCGGGCTTGCCAAAGTTGGGACATAGGGAATGAGGGAGAAAAAGCTGCGGGCTGGCAAAAATGCCGAAAAGCTATTGTACAATGCGGCGTTACATCGCGTTGCGCAAGGGAGTGAACTCGCACCTCAGTAGCTGCTAAAAACGGTTGCCAACCTGGCAGATTTTAAACAAGTCTTCAAGGTGTCCGAATGAATCGTATTTGCCTACCGGTCGTAAAAACGTTGTTCATCGCTATCCTGACGGCTGCTTTCTCTGCCCAGGCCGCCGAGCAGAAACCTGCTGCCAAGCCCGATCCCGCCAAGGGAGAAATGCTCTACAACATGGGTGACACGGCACGTAACGTGATTGCCTGCATTACCTGTCACGGTCCGGCAGGCAATGCATCTCTTCCCGAAAATCCCAAGCTGTCAGCCCAGCACGGTGCCTATATCCACAAGCAGCTCGTCAACTTCCAGAGCGGCGAACGGCACAATCCGATCATGGAACCCATCGCCAAGGGCATGACCGAGGACGATATCCGCAACGTCGTGGCCTATCTGGCCAAATCCTCCGAGCCCTCGCCCGGTGCCGCGCGCAATGCGGACACGGTGGAACTCGGCAGGAAGATCTTCCGTGGCGGCATTGCAGAGCGCAGCGTGCCGGCCTGCGCTGCCTGCCACAGTGCCAATGGTGCCGGCATCCCGGCCCAGTTCCCGCGTCTGGCCGGACAGCACCAGGCTTATACCGAAGCGCAACTGCTGGCCTTCCGTTCCGGCGCACGCAAGAACAGTGAGCAGATGACGCAGATCGTCAAGCGCATGTCGGAAGAGGAAATCAAGGCCGTTGCGGATTACGTCGCCGGCCTCAAGTAGAACGATCACCGATCGCATGAAAAGGGGCAGCCGGACTGCCCCTTTTCATTCTGGCGGCCGGCAAGACAGTAAAATCGACGCAGGCACGAGTCGATATCAAAAGGAGCAGGGCGCGGCATGACGATGGAAGTGGATACGAGCACGGCCGGCTGGCAACTGGATACGCGGCGCCGCTGGCTGGCGGAAAGTGTCGAATTGCTGTCGTCCATGCGTTTTGCCATCAGTCTGCTGACGCTGATCTCGGTCGCTTCGGTGATCGGCACCGTGCTCAAGCAGAACGAGCCGATGTCCAACTACGTCAACCAGTTCGGCCCGTTCTGGTTCGAGGTGTTCGGCAAGCTCGATCTGTACGCAGTCTATTCCACCTGGTGGTTCATGCTGATCATGGGATTCCTCGTGATCTCGACTTCGCTGTGCCTGATCCGCAACGCGCCGAAAATGGTGCGCGACATGCGCAGCTGGCGCGACAACGTGCGCGAACAGTCGCTGCGCAATTTTCATTACCGGCGGGAATGGCAGGCCGACGCCAAGCCGGAGCAGGTGGTGGCGCAGGCGGCTGCATGCATCACCGCGCACGGCTATCGCAGCAAGGTGGTACAGAAGGATGGCGGTACGCTGATCGCGGCGCGCAAGGGCACGGCCAACAAGTGGGGCTACATCTTCGCGCATGCCTCCATCGTCATCATCTGCCTCGGCGGCCTGCTCGATTCCGACTTGCCGATCCGCATCCAGCAGCTTCTGTACGACAAGACGCCGTTCGCCGGCAATGGCCTGATCGCCGAGATTCCGGCGCAGCACCGGCTCGGTGTCGGTAATCCGAGTTTTCGCGGCAACACGATGATTCCCGAAGGTGGCAGCAGCAGCACCGCCATCGTGCCGCAGCAGGATGGCGTGCTGATCCAGGACCTGCCGTTCTCGATCCGGCTCACGCGCTTCATCATCGAGTATTACTCGACCGGCATGCCCAGGCTGTTCGCCAGCGAGGTGACCGTTACCGACCATGACAGCGGCGCCAGCTTCCCGGCCACCATCAAGGTCAACGAGCCGCTTATTCATCGCGGGTTTGCCGTCTATCAGTCGAGCTTCGAGGATGGCGGCAGCCAACTGGAACTGCAGGGTTATGCAATGCGCGGTGGTGCCTACAGAACGTTCGCGCTGGAGGGAACGGTAGGTAATACGACGGAACTGGGGCCGGATCACGGTGGCGACTACACCATCGAGTGGTCGGGATTCCGCCCCTTCAATGTCGAGAACATGGCGCAGGAAGGGCAGGATGTGCGCGCCGTCAATCCGAATCAGGGCTTCAACCGCCGGCTGGCCGAGGGCCTCGATCGCCATCTAGGATCGGCGGCGAAGACAGTCGACATCCGCGAATTCCGCAATGTCGGTCCCAGCGTGCAATACAAGCTGCGCGACCGCAACGGCCAGGCGCGTGAATATCACAACTACATGCAGCCGGTCGAAGTCGAGGGGGCCTACGTGTTCCTCGCCGGGGTGCGCGAATCGCCGAGCGAACCTTTCCGTTTCCTGCGCATTCCGGCCGATGACAACGATTCGGTCGAGGAATGGATGCGGCTGCGCGCGGCATTGCTGAACCCCGCACTGCGCGAGCGTGCTGCGTGGGCCTATGCGGCGCGTGCGCTGCCGGATGCACGGGCGGCGGCGGATGGCCTGCGCGCGCAGTTGCAGGCGTCTGCGCTGCGCGGTCTGACGATCTTCGCCGGCGATCAGGAAAGCGCCGGTTATGTCGCGGTGTCGCAATTCCTCGAGCGGATTCCGGCGCAGGAGCAGGAGAAGGCCGCCGATATCTTCATGAAGATTCTGCACGGCAGCCTGTGGGATCTGTGGCAGTTCGCACGCCAGCAGGACGGATTGCCTGCGATTGCGGCCGACGACCGGCATGCGCGTTTCCTGCAACTGTCGGCCAACGCCTATTCGGATGCCTTCTTTTACGGCTCGCCCGTGTATTTGCAGCTGCGCGGTTTCGAGGAGATCAAGGCATCGGTGTTGCAGGTAACGCGTTCGCCCGGCAAGAACATCGTGTATCTTGGTTGCCTGTTGCTTACGCTCGGTGTGTTCTCGATGTTCTATATCCGCGAACGCCGGCTGTGGATCTGGATCAAAGCCGAATCCGACGGCAAGACGCAGGCCATGATGGCGATGAGTTCGCAGCGTCAGACACTGGATTTCGAAAAGGAATTCGAAACGCTCGGGCAGCAGCTTGCGCAATCGGACCGCGGTTGATTGCAGCGGTTGAGAAATTGCCGTTGCCCGGACGGGTGAGCAGGCGCGAAGAATAAAAAAGCAGGCAACGATAAGGCAGGCGTCAACGACGCGTTACCGAAAAGGAGATGGCATGGAGATTGTTCAGGATCGCAGAATGGCGCAACCTGTCGGCTATTTCAGGCGTTTGACGATTCCCGACTGGCTGTATGCAGCGGCATGGCTGATCGGCGCGGTGTTCGCGCTGAGCCGGTATGGACATCACATGGATGTCTATGAGGAAACCATCCTGCTGCTGGCGGTGCCGACTTTCTCCTGGCTCGGCTGGCACTGGAAATCGGTGCGCTGGCTGTGCGCATTGCTGGCGGTGCTGTCGCTGTTCGCGATTTCCCTGTACGACGGTTCGCTGGCGGTGGCGGAACAGAAATTCTTCCTCAAGTACCTGCTGTCGAGCCAGTCCGCGATCCTCTGGATGAGCACGCTGTTTATCCTTTCCACGCTGTTCTACTGGGGCGGCCTGATCGCGCGTTCGCCGACCGGCGCCTCGATCGGCAGCCGGCTGTGCTGGGCGGCCGTGGTCATGGGATTCGTCGGCATGCTGGTGCGCTGGTACGAGTCCTACCTGATCGGCCCGGACATTGGTCATATTCCTGTTTCCAACCTGTACGAAGTCTTCATCCTGTTCTGCCTGGTGACGGCGCTGTTCTATCTGTACTACGAGCAGCAATACGCGACGCGCCAGCTCGGTCCCTTCGTGCTGCTGGTGATCACGGCGGCGGTCGCCTTTCTGCTCTGGTACATGGTCTCGCGCGATGCCGGCGAGATCCAGCCGCTGGTACCGGCGCTGCAAAGCTGGTGGATGAAGATCCACGTGCCGGCCAACTTCATCGGCTACGGTACCTTTGCACTGGCGGCCATGGTGGCGATCGCCTATCTGCTCAAGGCGCGCGGCATCTTCGTCGATCGTCTGCCGGCGCTGGAAGTGCTGGACGACATCATGTACAAGGCGATCGCCGTCGGTTTCGCCTTCTTCACGATTGCCACCATCCTCGGCGCACTATGGGCGGCAGAAGCATGGGGCGGCTACTGGTCGTGGGACCCGAAGGAAACCTGGGCGCTGATCGTCTGGCTCAATTACGCGGCATGGTTGCACATGCGCCTGATCAAGGGCCTGCGCGGGCAGGTCGCGGCGTGGTGGGCGGTGGTTGGCCTGCTGGTGACGACCTTCGCCTTCCTTGGCGTCAACATGTTCCTGTCTGGTCTGCATTCCTACGGCGAGCTGTAACCAGCACTGTAACCTGCACTGTAACTTTTCCGCGCGTCGGCACGAACTAGGTGGCAACCGTGTTTCTTCGCGCCCTGCGATGAAACATCCGGCGCGGCAGGGAGTCTGATCACAACGAGGACCATTGCCGTGCGCCTCGATGATGGAGTTGCCATGCTGATCAAACGCCCGCCAAACGGACGCGACCTGCCGTTCGCCTCGGAAATCACACCACGCGCCGTGTTCGAATCGCGCCGCAGCTTCATTCGCCAGCTGGCGCTCGGCTCGATTGCAGGCAGTGCGCTGTTCGAGATGGCAACGCGCGAAGCCTTCGCCGCGCCGGCGCAGCAACTGGCCGCCAAGGCCAATCCGGCCTATGTCCTGGCCGACAGGCAGACGGCGTACAAGGACGCGACCACCTACAACAACTTCTACGAGTTCGGCACAGACAAGGGCAGCCCGGCGCGCTACGCATCGGCTATGAAGACGCGGCCGTGGACGGTGGCGATCGAAGGCGAGGTCGGCAAGCCGATGACGCTGGACATCGACGCGCTGCTGAAACTGGCGCCGCTCGAGGAACGCGTCTATCGCTTGCGCTGCGTCGAAGGCTGGTCGATGGTGATCCCGTGGATTGGCTATTCGTTGTCGGCGCTGATGAAAAAGGTCGAGCCGACGTCGAATGCGAAGTACGTGCAGTTCGTGACGGCGGCGGACCGGCAGGCCATGAATGGGTTGCGTTATCCGGTGCTGAACTGGCCCTACACCGAGGGCTTGCGCATCGACGAGGCCGCGCATCCGCTGACGCTGCTGACGCTCGGCATGTACGGTGAAGTGCTACCCAACCAGAACGGCGCGCCGGTACGCATCGTGGTGCCATGGAAATATGGCTTCAAGTCGGCCAAGTCCATCGTCGCCATTCGTTTCGTCAAGGAGCAGCCGCGCACTGCGTGGAATCGTGCCGCACCCGGCGAATACGGCTTCTACTCCAACGTCAATCCGCAGGTTGATCATCCACGCTGGTCGCAGGCCAGCGAACGTCGTATCGGCGAAGACGGTTTTTTCACGAAGAAGCGTCCGACCCTGATGTTCAACGGCTATGACGAGGTGGCATCGCTGTACAGCGGCATGGACCTGAAGAAATTCTACTGAGATGGCGACCGGCTTCAATCCGGCGCCGCGGCAACTGCTTGCCATCAAGGCCGGCTTGTTCGTGCTCGCCCTGTTGCCGTTCGGACGCCTGCTGCTGGGAGCGCTTACCGACGCGCTCGGCGCGAATCCGCTCGAATTCATCACCTGGAATACCGGCGAATGGACGCTGTATTTCCTGACGATGACGCTGGCGGTCACGCCGCTGCGGCGCTGGAGCGGCTGGAACTGGCTGATTCGGTTGCGGCGCATGATCGGGCTGTTCGCCTTCTTCTATGCATTCCTGCATTTCACGGCCTTCTTCTGGTTCGACCATTTCTTCGACCTGAGCGAGATGCTGCGCGACGCAGTGCGGCGACCGTTCATCCTGGTCGGATTTGCCGCCTTCTTGCTGCTGATCCCATTGGCCGTCACCAGCACCAACGGTATGGTGAAGCGGCTGGGCGGGCGGCGCTGGCAGTGGCTGCACCGGTTGATTTATGTGATCGTGCCACTGGGTTTGCTGCATTTCTGGTGGATGCGTGCCGGCAAGAACAATTTTGCGGAGCCGCTGATCTTTGCCCTCATCGTCGGATTCCTGTTGGCGGTGCGGGTGGCCTGGGCATGGAGAAAGCGTGCAAGGGAACAGGTGACGCGCAGACCGGTGGCCTAGGCTGGAAAAGAAAAAAGCGGATGTTTTCATCCGCTTTTTTCTTTATGGCAGCAGGGATTCCCCCGCAAAAAGTTCGGCTGGCAATTCGCGCTTGCGGATCAGATGCACGTCCTTGCCGTCAACCATGACTTCGGCGGCGCGGCCGCGTGTGTTGTAGTTCGATGCCATCGTCATGCCGTAGGCGCCGGCGGACAGGATCGCCAGCAGGTCGTCCTGCGCGATAGAAAGTTCGCGCGCGCGCGCCAGCCAGTCACCCGATTCGCAGACCGGGCCGACCACGTCATAGACTTGTGCCGGCTGCTCGCCTGCCTGCTTGACGGTCTGCACGCCGTGCCAGGCTTCGTACATCGCAGGACGCATGAGGTCGTTCATGGCGGCATCAACGATCGCAAAGTTCTTGGTTTCGCCGTGCTTGATGAACTGAACCTCGGTCAGCAGCACGCCGGCATTGCCGACGATGGAGCGACCGGGTTCGAACAGCACCTTGATCGGTGCGCCGTTGTGCCTGGCAGCCCGCCAGGCATCGATCTTAGCGAACAGGCGCGACAGGTAGTCGCCGACCGCGACTGGCTTGTCGCCGTTGTAGTCGATGCCGATGCCGCCGCCGATGTCGAGGTGATGCACCGCGATACCTTCCGCCGCCAGCGTGTCGATCAGTTCGATCAGCTTGTCGACGGCCTCCAGCAGTGGCGCGTCGTCGAGCAGTTGCGAGCCGATGTGGCAGTCGATGCCGGCCACTTCGATGTGCGGCAGCGCGGCGGCAACGCGATAGGTCGCCAGCGCATCCTCATAGGCGACGCCGAACTTGTTGTCCTTGAGGCCGGTAGAAATGTAGGGATGGGTCTTGGCATCGACGTTCGGATTCACGCGCAGCGAAACGGGGGCGCGCTTGCCGAGCTCGGCCGCGACTTCGTTCAAGCGGTGCAGTTCGGGAATCGATTCGACGTTGAAGCAGAGGATGTCGTGTGACAGCGCCAGCCGCATCTCGTCGCGCGACTTGCCGACGCCGGAAAAGATCACCTTGCGCGGCGAGCCGCCAGCGGCCAGCACGCGCAGCAGTTCGCCACCCGAGACGATGTCGAAGCCGGAGCCGAGCCGCGCCAGCACGTCAAGCACCGCG
>PJUE01001005.1_pt1 | contig 11263 bp, 10 predicted proteins | sample 1512171 | NCBI WGS metagenome assembly PJUE01 (sample SAMN08177674, study PRJNA422409) | Feces metagenome, whole genome shotgun sequencing project. | isolation source: Chicken feces (3) enriched on wood chips: alkali lignin treatment | host: Gallus gallus | place: USA: Madison | collected 2015-01-15
CTTCGGATGCTTGCCGAAGAAGTGCTTGCGCACGTAGGCGCCGTCCTTGGCCTTGTAGTTCTGGTATTCGCCGTCCAGCGTTTCCATCATCTCGCGCTGCAGGATGCCTTCCTTGTCCTTGGCCAGCAGCGGGTCCCAGTTGGAGCCCCAGATGACCTTGACCACGTTCCAGCCAGCACCGCGGAATTCGCCTTCGAGTTCCTGGATGATCTTGCCGTTGCCGCGCACCGGGCCGTCGAGACGCTGCAGGTTGCAGTTGACGACCATCACGAGGTTGTCGAGCTTCTCGCGGCCGGCCACGCCAATCGCGCCCATCGACTCGACTTCGTCCATCTCGCCGTCGCCGCAGAAGACCCAGACCTTGCGGTTGTCGGTCTTGGCGACTTCACGTGCGTGCAGATACTTGAGGAAACGTGCCTGATAGATCGCCATCAACGGGCCCAGGCCCATGGAGACGGTCGGGAACTGCCAGAAATCCGGCATCAGTTTCGGATGCGGGTAGGACGACAGGCCGTTGCCATCGACTTCGCGGCGGAAATTCAGCAGTTGCTCTTCCGACAGGCGGCCTTCGAGGAAGGCGCGCGCATAGACGCCGGGCGACGAGTGACCCTGGATATAGATGAGGTCGCCGCCGTGGTCTTCGGTCGGTGCGTGCCAGAAATGGTTGAAGCCGGTGCCCAGCATGTTGGCCAGCGAGGCGAAGCTGGAGATGTGGCCGCCGAGGTCGCCATCGGCGCGGTTGGCCTTGACCACCATCGCCATCGCGTTCCAGCGCATCCACGAGCGCAGGCGTTCTTCGTATTCGAGATTGCCCGGCGAATTGACGCCCAGATCGGCCGGAATGGTATTGACGTAGGCGGTCGTCGGCGAAAACGGAATCTGCGCGCCGCGGCGGCGAGCCAGATCGATCAGGCGCTCCACCAGATAGTGGGCACGGTCCGGTCCCTCGTGCTCGATGACGGATTCGAGGGCATCGAGCCACTCCTGGGTTTCCATGACATCGGGATCATTGGCGGCTTGGGCCAATACCTGGTCGATCTGGGCTGACATAATGAGTCTCCTGATTTTTGATGCCGTCTTTTGTAAAAACGGGCGAATGTTAGAACCGATAGCGCATTGTCATGCGAACGGCTCGGAGTTTAACAGCAGTTTTTATGATTTCCAAATGGCGATATCATTTTTCACGATACGAAATTTACAGACTTAATCGTATCTTTCGGAAGAAAATCGCCCTCGCGCCAATGCGCCGCAAAACAGCATGCAGGACCGCAAAAACAGGCCTGCGACAGCACGCCTATATAATCAGTCTCCTGTTTGCATTTCTTCCCTCTGTTCCAACTTCCATCATTTCATTCATGACCGCACAAATCATTGACGGCAATCAGCTTTCCCAACAACTCCGCGCCGACGTCGCCAAACGCGCCGCCGCCCTGACCGCCAAGGGCAGGCAGCCCGGCCTGGCGGTGATCCTGGTCGGCGAGGACCCGGCATCCCAGGTCTACGTGCGCAACAAGGTCAAGGCCTGCGAGGACAACGGCCTGTATTCCCTGCTGGAAAAATACGATGCCGAGCTCAGCGAAGCCGACCTGCTGGCACGCATTGCCGATCTGAACGACGATCCGAAGATCCACGGCATCCTGGTACAGATGCCGCTGCCCAAGCACATCGATCCGACCAAGGTGATCGAAGCCATCTCGCCGCGCAAGGACGTCGATGGCTATTCGGTATTGAGCGCCGGCGAACTGCTGACCGGCCTCGACGGCTTCCGTCCGTGCACGCCCTACGGCTGCATGAAACTCATCGAAAGCACCGGCGTCAGCCTGAAAGGCAAGCACGCGGTCGTGATCGGCCGCAGCAACACGGTCGGCAAGCCGATGGCGCTGCTGCTCTTGCAAGCCAACGCGACCGTCTCCATCTGTCATAGCGGAACGCCGGATCTCGGCTATCACACGCGTCAAGCCGACGTGGTGGTGGCCGCCACCGGGCGCCGCAACACGCTGACGGCCGACATGGTCAAGCCGGGCGCGGTCGTGATCGACGTCGGCATCAACCGCGACGACAACGGCAAACTCTGCGGCGACGTGGATTTCCACGCGATCAAGGAAGTCGCCGGCCACATCACGCCGGTCCCCGGCGGCGTTGGCCCCATGACCATCACCATGCTGCTCGTCAATACGATCGAGGCGGCGGAAAGAGAACTTTGATGAATATTGCCCTGAATCCCCTGCTCGACTTTTCCGACCTGCCGCGCTTCGAGGCGATCAAGCCCGAATACATCGGCCCCGCCATCGACGGCCTGCTCGACGAGTGCCGCAACGTGGTCAAGGAACTCGAAGTGCGCAGCGCGCAGGTCACGTGGGAGAACTTCGTCGAGCCGCTGGAAGACGTGACCGAAAAGCTGGGTCGCGCCTGGGGCATCGTCGGCCATCTGAACGCCGTGGTTGACACCCCGGAACTGCGCGCCGCCTACAACGAGAACCAGCCCAAGATCACCGAGTTCTCGACCGAGCTGTCGCAGAACCTGACGCTGTTCACCAAGTACAAGGCGCTGCAGCTCGGCCCCGACTATGCCGGCTATTCGCCCGCGCGTAAGAAGATCATCGAGAACGCGGTGCGCGACTTCCGCCTCGGCGGTGCCGAACTGAGCGACGAGCAGAAGCCGCGCTTCGCCGAGATCCAGGAAAAACTGGCGGCGCTGCAGACCAGGTTCTCCGAAAATATCCTCGACGCCACCAACGACTACGCGCTGTTCGTCGAGGACGAAGCCGAACTCGCCGGCCTGCCCGACGATGCCAAACAGGCCGCGCGCGCCGCTGCCGAAAAGGATGGCAAGCCCGGCTACAAGTTCACGCTGCACTTCCCGTCCTATTTCCCGGTGCTGCAATACGCGGACAGCCGCAAGCTGCGCGAAACGATCTACCGCGCCAACGCCACCAAGGCCTCGGATCAGGCAAGCGATCATCCGGAATGGGACAACACGCAGAACATCGTCGATATCCTCAAGCTGCGCGACGAGGAAGCCAAGCTGCTCGGCTATGCCAACTACGCCGAAGTCTCGCTGGTGCCCAAGATGGCGCAGTCGCCGGCCGAAGTCATCGCCTTCCTCGAAGACCTCGCCAAACGCGCGCGTCCGTATGCGGAGAAGGATCTGCAGGAACTGCGCGACTTCGCCGCCAGGGAACTCGGCATCGCCGATCTGCAGGCGTGGGATGCGACCTACGTTTCGGAAAAACTGCGCGAACAGCGCTATGCGTTCTCCGAGCAGGAAGTCAAACAATACTTCCCCGAAGACAAGGTGGTCGCCGGCCTGTTCCGCACCATCGAAACCCTGTTCTCGGTCGCCATCAAGCCCGACAGCGCGCCGGTCTGGCACAAGGATGTCAAGTTCTTCCGCATCGAAAAGGACGGCAAACTGATCGGCCAGTTCTATCTCGATCTGTACGCACGCAACGGCAAGCGTGGCGGCGCCTGGATGGACGACGCACGCGGCCGCCGCCGCATCGCGAGCACCAGCGGCAAGGACGGCATCCAGACGCCAGTCGCCTACCTGACCTGCAACTTCACCGAGCCGATGACAGTGGACGGCAAGCTCAAGCCCGCCTACTTCACGCACGACGAAGTCATCACGCTGTTCCATGAATTCGGCCACGGCCTGCACCACATGCTCACGCAAGTCGATGAACTCGGCGTGTCCGGCATCTCGGGCGTGGAGTGGGATGCGGTCGAACTGCCGTCGCAATTCCTCGAAAACTTCTGCTGGGAATGGGACGTGCTGCAGAACATGACGGCCCATGCCGAAACCGGCCAGCCGCTGCCGCGTGCACTCTACGACAAGATGATCGCCGCCAAGAACTTCCAGTCCGGCCTGCAGACGCTGCGCCAGGTCGAGTTCGCGCTGTTCGACATGCACATCCACCACGACGTCGATCCTGCCGGCACGCACAGCGTGCAGGACGTGCTCGACCAGGTGCGTGCGCAGGTCTCGGTGATGCCGCCGCCGGCCTTCAACCGCTTCCAACATTCGTTCTCGCACATCTTCGCGGGCGGCTACGCAGCCGGCTATTACAGCTACAAGTGGGCCGAGGTGCTGTCGGCCGATGCGTACGGCGCGTTCGAGGAAGCCGGCAAGGCCGAAGGCAACGTGCTGTCACGCAATACCGGCGCGCGCTTCCTGCAGGAAATCCTCGCCATGGGCGGCTCGCGCCCGGCGATCGAATCGTTCAAGGCCTTCCGCGGCCGCGAACCGTCGATCGATGCACTGTTGCGCCACAGCGGCATGACGGCGTAGTTTTTGCGCGCCACCGCTTCACAAGCGAGCGGTGGCGGCGCATACTCGGCCGATTGATGTCATCCCGGCATCAAATAATAAAATCAACATCAATCGGCGCCTCCTCGGCGCAAAGGAGACCTGGAATGCACCACAGATCCTCATTGCTGTTGTTGTCCCTGCTGTTTTCCGCCACTGCCCACGCCCAGCTTTACAAATCCGTCGGTCCCGACGGCAAGATCACCTACAGCGACACCCCGCCCCCGGCCAAGGCCACAAAGGTCGAGCAGAAGACCGTCAGCACGACCGCTGCCACGCCTTTCCCGTACGAACTCGCCGAAGCCGCGCGCAAGCATCCGGTCACGCTCTATACCACGCCGAATTGCCCGGCCTGCGATGACGGACGCAATACGCTCAACATACGCGGCATCCCGTTCGCCGAAAAAACGGTGCAGACCAATGAAGACATCGCCCGCCTCAAGCAGGCCGGCGGCTCGCAGGAACTGCCCTTTCTCACGATAGGCGCCAACAAGGAAAGCGGCTACGAACACGACCGCTGGAACCACGCACTGTCGGCAGCCGGCTATCCGTCCAACAGCCATTTGCCGCGCAACTATCGCAACCCTGCCCCGCAACCGGCCGCACCTCAGCCTGCCCCGGTCGCCGCCAAGGCTGCAGCTGACGCGCCAGCCGGCAAGGAAGCCGCCACACCCGACAGTCCTCCGGCCGCCGCGGGCAACGCGCCGCCCGGTTTCCGCTTCTAGGGATCTCACCGACCGGGCAATGCCGGTCGCGCGAAAAGCTTGTGTGAACAAAGCCGCGTGTGGGCCGCGGCTTCTTTCGTATAATCGATGACATTCCCGTCGACCTTCGCCCCGATTCAGCATTCATGACGCGCATCGATTTCCACAGCAACGTTCCAGACAAGATCGCCTACGCCTGCCGCCTCGCACGCAAGGCGCGCAAGGCCGACTTCCGCATCGTGATCCTGGCGCAGGATCGCGCCCAGATGGCGCGGCTCGATGAAATGATGTGGACCTTCTCCGAGCATGACTTCCTGCCGCACGTGGCGCTCGACGACGCACTCGCCAGCCAGACGCCGATCCTGCTGACGGCCGACCCGGCGGCGGAAGTGCCGCATCACGACATCCTGATCAACCTGTCGGACACGCCACCCACCCACTTTGCGCGCTTTACCCGCATGTTCGAAGTCATCTCGATGGACGACACCGATCGCAATGCCGGCCGCCAGCGCTACACTTACTACAAGCAGCGCGGCTACCCGCTGACCCACTTCGTGGCGGACAACACATGAGCAATCCCGATCAGGACGCCGGCATTCCGATGCTGACGGAAATCATTCCCGCACCGGAAGTCGTAGTGCGGGAAGATGCGGCGACGGAAGATATTCCCGAACTGCCCTTGTCGTCGGTGCTGCCGTCGGCTTCATCTCCTCTACCCGCAGTCACGCCACCGCCGGCTGCACCTCCCGTGCGCGCCACGCCCATCGACGACTGGATGGATGGCGAATGGACGCACTTGGAACAGAAAATCAGCGAACGCACCCTGAACACCCTACTCGACCGCCTCGACCCGCTGCTCGAGCAACAGATTCGCGAAAGCATCAGCGCCAGCCTCGACGAAGCGATGGATACCATCCGCACCAATCTGCAATTGAGCATCGAACAACTGGTGCGCGAATCGGTGGCGCAGGAGATTCGCCATCTCAATTTTTCGAAAAACAAAAAAATATAAGAATTTATTTCCATACAAAACAAAAATTCCTTATATAGAAGTTCATCAAAAAATAAATCGTCTCAAGTTGATTCCCCAGAAAAGCGATAACTTTTTACAATGTCACCTTGTAGTCAAGGGATTCCACAGTTGGAGGAAACGGCATGAAAGTAATCGTTCTGGGAGCAGGCATCATCGGCACGGCGTCCGCATGGTTCCTGAACAAATCCGGGCATGACGTCACCGTCATCGAACGGCAGCCTGGCGCGGCGCAGGAAACCAGCTTCGCCAACGGTTGCCAGATTTCCGTCTCGCACGCCGAGCCGTGGGCCAATCCGTCGGCGCCCGGCAAGATTCTCAAGTGGCTGGGCAAGGAAGACGCGCCGCTGCTCTACCGCTTCCGGCCCGAATGGCTGCAATGGAAATGGGGCCTCAACTTCCTGCGCGAATGCACGCCGGCACGCACCGCCGACAACATCCGCCAGATCGTTTCCATCGCCGAATACAGTCGCCAGACGCTGCAGCAGGTGCGTGCCGAGACCGGCATCGATTACGACCACCTGACGCGCGGCATACTGCACTTCTATACCGATCAGAAAGAGTTCGACGATTCGCTGGCGGCGGCGCGCCTGATGTGCGAACTCGGCTGCCGGCGCGATTCGATCAGCGCCGACGAAGTCGTGCGCATCGAACCGGCGCTGGCCGGCATCCGCGACAAGATCGTCGGCGGCGACTTTACCGAATCCGACGAATCGGGCGACGTCTATAAATTCACGACCGGGCTCGCCGCCAAGGCGGCCGAAGCCGGCGTTGCCTTCCGCTTCAACACCAGCGTCACGCGCCTGATCACGGAAGGCAGCGGCAAGCATGCAAAGATCACCGGCGTCGAAGTCATCGACGAAGACGGCCGCCATCGCACCCTGCATGCGGACGCCTTCGTGGTCGCCGCCGGCAGCTTCTCGCAGCCGCTGTTGAAACCGCTGGGCATCGACCTGATGATCTATCCGGGCAAGGGCTATTCGGCAACCTATCAGGTCGTCGACAGTGCGGCCGCACCGAGCGTATCGTTGACCGACGACGGCTACAAGCTGGTCTTCTCGCGCCTGGGTGATCGTCTGCGTGTGGCCGGCACCTGCGAACTCAACGGTTACACGCGCGAACTCAATCCGACGCGCTGCGCCGCCATCACGCGCCGCGTGCAGGAACTGTTCCCGGGTGCCTGCGATTACGACAACGTCGCCTACTGGACCGGCCTGCGGCCGCTGACGCCGTCCAACGTGCCCTACATCGGCAAGACTAGGTTCGGCAATCTGTTCCTCAATACCGGCCACGGCACGCTGGGCTGGACCATGGGTTGCGGTTCGGGCCGTGCGATTGCCGACATCGTCTCCGGCCGTGAGCCCGAACTCGACTTCCGCTTCACCGGCATGCCCTACCGGCCGACCGCACGATTTCCGCAGATCTGTTCGGCCACAAGCTGAATGCTTTCTGGAATGAAAAACGGATGCCTACATGGCATCCGTTTTTGTTTGCGCGATCGCTTCTAGCGTCGTTTCGATATACGCACATCGACCGCCATCACCTTTTCATCGAAGGCGATGCGCGTATCGAACTTGGCGCGCTTCATCGGAAAGCGCGACTGGAAATGCCGCACGTTGCCCGAGCCGGAAATGGCACGCCGCACGAACTGGTAATAGGCATCCATGTCGACCACGTGCACCACCAGAAAATAATCGTAGTCACCCGAGACGAAATAGCACTGCATGACCTCGGCCTCCTGCTGCATGCGTTCCTCGAACTCCTGCATGCGTTCGTCCGACTGGTTCTCGAGCGAGACCTCGAGAAAAGCCAGCATGCCGTAGCCGAGCGCAAACGGATCGACCATGGCAACGTCGGCGCTGATGATGCCGGCCTCGCGCATGTCGCGGATGCGGCGCAGACAGGTCGGCTGCGAGATGTGCACGGTCTCGGCAAGTTCGCGCGTGGAAATCTGGTTATTCTTCTGCAACAGGTTCAAAAGGCGGCGATCGACCTTGTCGAGCGTATGGAATTTGGGCATGGCGTCTCGGGCAGTAAAAACAGTGCAAAATGCTTTGCGTCGCTTTTTGAATGCTGTAAGGTCCCGTATGGACCGCTTGTTGCTTGCTGTGTCGGCTGGAATGCTGGAGTGTTGCAGTTACGCCCGTTTTTGACAATCCTCAGGAGAGAAATATATGCAGTTCAAGATGATTTCGCTGGCAGGTGCCCTCGCCCTTGCGCTTGCAGGAACCGCCTCGGCACAGGAACAGGTCGTGCGCATCGGCAGCGTCGCCCCGACCACCGGCTCCGATTCGCACATGGGCAAGGACAATGAAAACGGCACGCGCCTCGCGGTCGAGGACATCAACGCCAAGGGACTCGTCATCGACGGCAAGAAGATCAAGCTGCAACTGCTGGCCGAGGACGACGCGGCCGATCCGCGCCAGGCCACCAACGCCGCCACCAAGCTGGTCGATGCGCGCGTGTCCGCTGTGATCGGCCACCTGAACTCCGGCACCACGATTCCTGCCTCGCGCATCTATGCCAACGCAGGCATTCCGCAACTGTCGCCGTCGGCCACCAATCCCAAGTACACGCAGCAGAAGTTCAAGACCACCTTCCGCCTGGTCGCCAATGACGCCCAGCTCGGCGGCACGCTCGGCCAGTACGCAGTCAAGACCATGGGCGGCAAGACCTTCGCCATCATCGACGACCGCACCGCATACGGCCAGGGCGTGGCCGACCAGTTCGCCAAGGCCGTCAAGGCTGCCGGCGGCCAGATCGTCGCCACCCAGTATACCAACAACAAGGCCACCGACTTCAACGCCATCCTGACTTCCATCAAGTCGCGCAAACCCGACATCATCTTCTTCGGCGGCATGGATGCAGTCGGCGGACCGATGATCCGCCAGATGCGACAGCTCGGTATCAACGCCAAGTTCATGGGCGGTGACGGCATCTGCACCGGTTCGCTGCCCGGCCTGGCTGGCACCGCGCTTGGCGATGACCAGATCGTCTGCGCCGAAGCCGGTGGTGTACCGGAAGACCGCCGCAAGGCCGTCGATGACTTCCGCGCCAAGTACAAGAAGCGCTTCGGCATCGACGTGGTCTATACCGCCGCCTATGCCTATGACGCCACCTTTACCGTGGTTGACGCGATGAAGCGCGCCAACTCCACCGACCCGGCCAAATACCTGCCCGAACTGACCAAGAGCAATTATCAGGGCGTGACGGGCACCATCGCGTTCGATGAACACGGCGACATCAAGGACGGTCTGCTGACGCTCTACACCTACCGCAACGGCAAGCGCGAATTGCTGACGGTGACGAAGTAAAGGGGCTTGGATTAAGAACCCTGGGTTCCCGCCTGCGCGGGAACGACGGTATCAAGTGCAACGCTCTTCTGTCTGACAAGCCCAATTCTGATTAATATTTAAAAATCCGTCGTTCCCGCGCAGGCGGGAACCCAGGAATGCGTCAGATTACGCGTCCGACAATAAAAAAAGCGCTTCGATCGAAGCGCTTTTTTTATTTACGTGAAACGGGAATAAATCAGTTCAGCGTCATGATCCATTGCACGAGCTGGCGCGCCTCGGCGTCGCTGACCTGGGTATTGGCGGGCATCGGAACCGCGCCCCAGGTGCCGCTGCCACCCTTGGTGATCTTCTGCGCAAGCTTGTCTTCCGCGCCCTTCTGGCCCTTGTAGCGCGTCGCGATATCCTTGAAAGACGGACCCAGCACCTTGTTGCCGACCGCATGGCACGCCATGCAATTCTTGGAGCGCGCAAGATTGGCGTCCGCCAGCGCGATGTTCGAAACACCGGCACCGATCAGCAGACAGAGCAACAACGAACGCTTCATACTTCTCTCCATGCAGTTGACCACGGGTATTCTACCGTGTTTGATTCGGCAAACCGGCCGCCGAACCCTGGCTAGGACAATATGCCATCGTGCGCGTGCACTACAAGAAGGCGTTACCTTTGCTCACAATAAACCGCATGCGCAAACCGGAGGCAATGTGCGATTACGGCAACACATCTGCCTGCTTCGCTTGCTACCCCGTCTTGCCTGCCTATAAAATGATACGCATTATCATTTAATGCCAAGCGCAGGCACAGATCGCTCGCCTGCCGCCCGGTTCCCCAAGGTTTTCTTCTCGAGTCTGCGCAGTGCTCAGCAAGCCATCCGACACCTCTCTCATCGACGAACTCGTGCGTCATTACGACGACCTGGTCGATCATGTGCGCCGACGCTTTGGCGACAAGGGGTTCGCGACCGAGGTCATGCAGGACGTCTGCGTGCAACTGCTCGAAAAACCGCCGCAGGATGTACGCACGCCGACTGCCTTCCTGCGCCATGTCTCGACGCAACTGGCGATCGACCGCTACCGTGTCGAAAAAACGCGCAGCGGCATCGTGCAGCATCTGCCCGACCTGCCGGAGATACCGGCGTCCCATTCACCGCTATCGCAGGCAGAACTCGCCGTCGCCTTCCAGCAGAAACAGCAAGCCTTGCTGGAAGCCGTGCGTGCGCTGCCTGAATGCTGCCGCGATGTCTTCATCCTGCACAAGCTCTATCACCTGCCGCAGGCCGAAGTCGCAAGCCGGCTCGGCATCTCGCGCGGCATGGTTGCCCGGCACATGGCGCGCGCTGCCGCCGGTCTCGCGCCCGTCATGCACGCAGGCTGACGATGCCATCCAAACCGCCGCGCAATACTCCGCCGGTCGCCTTGTCCGACCGCAATCCGGCCCACGCCACCACGCTGGACGACGAACTGCTCATGATGTTCGAGGATGGCTTGCGGGCGCGCCTGCCCGGCGTCGATGAAATCACCGCGCGCGCCGCCACCCGCAAGCGCAACAGAAAGATCGCTGCGTCCTCGGTGGCGCTGCTTGCACTATGCGGTTTACTGTGGCTGGACCCGGTCTATTACAACGAACAGTTCGTCTCCGCCGTCGGCGAACGCCACACGCTGACGCTGCATGACGGCAGCGAGATCGCACTCAATACCGACTCGTCGCTGCGCATCGAACATCACCTGCGTTCGCGACATCTGTACCTGGACCAGGGCGAAGCACTGTTCACCGCCGCCCATCCGCGCCTGCGCAGTTTCGTCGTGCATGCCAACCGCACGCGCGTGGTCGATATCGGCACCGTCTTCAACGTGCGCAACACGCAGCAGGGGGCCGCCGTCACGGTGCTCGAAGGCAGCGTGGAAGTGTCGGACGACCACAATCAGGCACA
>PJUE01001006.1_pt1 | contig 11216 bp, 12 predicted proteins | sample 1512171 | NCBI WGS metagenome assembly PJUE01 (sample SAMN08177674, study PRJNA422409) | Feces metagenome, whole genome shotgun sequencing project. | isolation source: Chicken feces (3) enriched on wood chips: alkali lignin treatment | host: Gallus gallus | place: USA: Madison | collected 2015-01-15
CTTCGGCGCCATCGGTATCGGTCTGGCATGGGTGCTGAATTCGCAAGCCACCACGCTGATGGGCTTCTACGTCGGCGCAGCAGTCGGTGGTATCGGCGTTGGCTGTATCTACGCTACCTGTATCAACAACGCACTGAAGTGGTTCCCTGATCGTCGCGGTCTGGCTGTTGGCCTGACCGCCGGCGGCTACGGCATGGGTTCGGCTGCAACGATCCTCCCGATCGCTGCCATGATCAAATCCGACGGCTTCCAGGAAACCTTCTTCTTCTTTGGTCTGCTGCAAGGCGGCCTGGCGTTCATCGCTGCATGGTTCCTGCGTTCGCCGAAAGCCAACGAAGTGAAGTCCTCGGCCAAGCTCGAGCAGTCGCGCCGCGACTACACGCTGAAGGAAGCAATGAGCACCAAGCTGTTCTGGCTCATGTTCTTCATGTTCATCATGGTCGTCACCGGCGGCATGATGGCAGTGGCACAGCTGGGCGTGATCGCACAGGATCTGGGCGTCAAGGAATTCGAAGTCGACATGTACTTCTTCACCATGGCTGCTCTGCCGCTGGCACTGATGCTTGACCGTATCATGAACGGTATCTCGCGTCCCCTGTTCGGCTGGATCTCGGACAACATCGGTCGTGAAAAAACCATGGTCATCGCGTTCACGCTGGAAGGCTTCGGCATCATCGCGCTCGGCTACTGGGGGCACAACCCGTACGCGTTCCTGATCCTGTCGGGTGTCGTGTTCCTGGCATGGGGTGAAGTCTACTCGCTGTTCTCGGCACTGGCAGGCGATGCCTTCGGTACCAAGCACATCGGCAAGATCTACGGCGTGCTGTACTGCGCCAAGGGTATCGGCGCACTGTTCGTCCCGATCGGCAACCTGATGATGGAAGCGACCGGTACGTGGTCCACGGTTCTCTATACAGTGGCGTGCATGGACTTGACTGCTGCGGTACTGGCAATTGTTGCCCTGCGTCCGATCCTGGCAAAACACGTTGCCTACTCTGCAGACCTGCTGCAGAAGGAACGTGCCGCTGCCGGCGCGCAACCTACCCCGGCCAACGCCTAAGCTGCTTTAAACTCATTCGTCGCAAGTTTGGCGGGCTTCCTCGGAAGCCCGTTTTTTATTGGGGCGGCGCAGCAGGCGATCCTTGCTTCTATATATATAGGTAGCGCAAGCGACGTACAAACGCTTACAAAAAAGCGCGGCTGCCGCGGTTGCGCTTGTCGAAATCCTTACATCGCCGAAGGTGTGCCGGTGTATATTGCCAAAGTTGAACTGTTCGGCCCCGGACGGCTCATAGTCATCAAACGTACATCACAGGTTCATCAAGCATGAGTTCATCCGTCGGCTGGGGAGAAGCCGCCTTTCTGGGTCTGATACAAGGTCTGACCGAGTTTCTGCCCATTTCCTCCAGCGCCCATCTGCGTATCCTCGGTCCCTTTCTTCCCTCCGGCACGGACGCCGGCGCCGCCTTCACCGCCATCGTGCAGATCGGCACTGAACTGGCCGTGCTGCTCTACTTCAGGAAAGACATCTACCGCATCGCCGCGACCTGGATCGCCGCGCTGTTCAATCCGTCGATCCGCAAGGAACCGGACGTGCGGCTCGGCTGGCTGGTCATCCTCGGCTCGATCCCGATCGCGGTGCTCGGCCTGCTGTTCCAGGATGCGATCGAGACCTATCTGCGCAACCTCTACCTCACTGCCACCATGCTGATTCTGTTCGGCCTGGTGCTCGGCGTGGCGGATCGCATGGCCAGCCAGAAACATACGCTGGAACAGATGACCTGGCGCGATGGCATCATCTTCGGCTTCGCGCAGGCGATGGCGCTGATTCCGGGCGTGTCGCGCTCGGGTGGCACCATCACCGCTGGCTTGCTGATGGGCTACACGCGCGAAGCGGCGGCACGCTATTCCTTCCTGCTCGCGATTCCGGCCGTACTGGCATCCGGCTTCTATCAACTCTATAAAAGCTGGGGCGTGGTCGGACCGGTCAGCCATGGCGCGACGGCGCTGGCGGCGGCGATCTCGTTCGTGGTCGGTTATGGCGTGATCGTGGTATTCCTGCGCATCGTCAGCAGTCGCGGCTACTGGCCGTTCGTCGTCTATCGTGTGCTGCTCGGTTTCGGCGTGCTGGCCTTGCTGGGCCTCGGCTACATCGCGCCGGTCTGAGCGCTGCCGTACGGCAACCGCCTGCCTGATACGGCTTCCCACATGGAGTGTTCCCGATGTCTGATTGTGCAAGACAGGCATCGGCGTACAGTGGACAGTCGAGTCCAACCACATCAGGAGGCTGCCATGTCCGCCAACAAGAACGTCGTTCCCGTCACCAATGCAGAAGACGCCAAGGCCAACGACAAGCTGGAGCGTCCGCCCGCTGACAGGCCGGGCAACAACCTGCGCGCGCAAACGCATGCCAACACCATCTTCGACGACAAGCCGCAGCAGAAGGAATTGTCGGACGGCTCGACCGCAAATGACCGCAACAACCGTCTGCGCAACAACCCGAACGACGTGACCGAGCGCGATCCGACACGCTCGAGCGACAAGCCGCTGTCGGGAAAAATCCAGAAATAGAACGTCACTACGGCGCGGGAAGCAGGGCGCTTCCCGGGAACGCCCGACCGGGGTTGTATACTGTCGGGCATTCCCGTTTCACACTACAAGAAGCCCCGCATGAGCAATCTTCCCGCCTGTCCCCAATGCCAGTCCGAATACACCTATGAGGATGGCGCGCTGCTGATCTGTCCCGAATGCGCGCACGAGTGGTCGCCGCAGGCCGCGGCCGGAGCGACGGATACCGCGCGCGTCTATCGCGATGCGGTCGGCGCCGTCCTGCAGGATGGCGACACCGTCACCCTCATCAAGGACCTCAAGTTGAAAGGTGGCGGCGGCACGCTCAAGATCGGCACCAAGGTCAAGAACATCCGCCTGGTCGACAGCGATCACGACATCGACTGCAAGATCGACGGCTTCGGCGCGATGAGCCTGAAGTCGGAATTCGTCAAGAAGGTATAAGGCCGCGGGCAGTCGTGCTGCCAATGTACGCTGCCCGACACAAGGCTTTGCATCCGACCGGTAGAATCTCGAGGTAGCTTTCAGGAATTTCGCCGTCATGCCTGCCTCGCGCAACAAGTCTGCTGTACCTCCCTACATTGTCAAAACCTCGCCGATTCACGGTCGCGGCGTCTTTGCGCGCCGTGCCATCGCACCCGGTGACGCCATCATTGAATACACGGGCGAGCGCATCAGCTGGGACGAAGCCAACCTCCGCCGCGACGACGACGATCCGCTCAACCTGACCTATTTCTTCACGCTCAACGACGGCCGCGTGATCGACGGCGGTGTCGGTGGCAATGCGGCGCGCTACATCAACCACTCGTGCGAGCCGAATTGCGAAGCCATCGAGTACGAAGACGGCAGCGTCTGGATACACGCGCTCTACGGCATCGCGCGCGGCGACGAACTCAGCTACGACTACACGCTGGTCTATGAAGGGCGCCACACGCCGGCCGTCAAGCGTGCCTTTGCCTGCCATTGCGGCGCGCCGAGCTGCAGCGGTTCCATGCTGATGCCCAAGCGCTCGGCACGCTATCGTGCCAATATGCGGCTGATGAACACGAAAGGTTGAACCAACAAGGGGAGCCATGAGCCGCATCGTCACCAGCCTGCTTGAAACCGATCTCTACAAGTTCACGATGTGGCAGGCGCTGCTGCACAGCCATCCCGACGCGCAGGCCACCTATCGCTTCATCTGCCGCAACCAGCCCGCCTATCCGCTCGCGCAACTGAAGGAAGAAGTGGAACGCGAGCTCGACCACCTGTGCACGCTGGCATTTCGCGACGACGAATTGGATTATCTGCGCACGCTGCGCTTCATCAAGAGCGACTTCGTCGATTTCCTCAGCGTGTTCCGCTACCAGCGGCGCTTCATCAGCGTGACGATCGACGGCGAGCGGCTCGAGATCGTCGCGCATGGGCCGCAGGTGCACGTGATGGGTTTCGAAATCCACGTGCTGGCGATCGTCAACGAATTGTATTTCCGCCGCTTCGACCAGCAGGCTGCGCTGGCGGAAGGGCGCAAGCGGCTGGCGGTAAAGATCGCGCTGCTGCGGGACTTTTCTGCGGAGCCGGCACGCCGCCATCCGTTCGAGTTCTTCGACTTCGGCGTGCGCCGTCGTTTTTCCGCGGCTTGGCACGAGGAGGTCGTCGCCACGCTTGCGCGCGAATTGCCACAGTTCTTCAAGGGCACGTCCAACGTGCATTTCGCGCGCAAGTTCGGCCTCGTGCCGATCGGCACCATGGCGCACGAATATCTGCAGGCCTATCAGGGTTTCGGCGTACGCCTGCGCGATTTCCAGAAAGCCGCGCTCGAGGACTGGGTGCAGGAATACCGCGGCGACCTTGGCATTGCGCTGACCGACGTGGTCGGCATGGACGCCTTCCTCGCCGATTTCGATCTCTACTTCGCCAAGCTGTTCGACGGCCTGCGCCACGATTCCGGCGATCCCGTCGTTTGGGGAGAAAAGGCGCTCACGCATTATGCGAAGCTGCGGCTGGATGCGCACACCAAGCGCCTCGTCTTCTCCGATTCGCTGGATGTGCCGCGTGCTCTTGAACTGTATCGCCACTTTGCCGACCGCACCGTGACCGGTTTCGGCATCGGCACCAACCTCAGCAACGACGTCGGCTACGAACCGCTGAGCATCGTCATGAAGCTCGTCGCCTGCAATGACCAGCCGGTCGCCAAGCTGTCGGACTCGCCGGGCAAGGCGCTGCCGACCGACGAAACCTTCCTTGCCTATCTGCGCCAGGTCTTTCATCAATACGATTGACGTTGCGCTGCTTGCCGAGCGGCAATGCATGAAACACGCTGACACGGATTGACGCCACCGTCCGACAGATTTGCGCCGCGCATTTTCCTACCATGCTGGAGACGACATTCAGCCAAGGAGATGCCATGAACCAGCCCGCACAGCAACAGACTCCACCCGGCAAGGAAGCCTTGATGCAGCCGCCGGCCGATCACGGCGAACAAAGCTACAAGGGATCGGGCCGCCTGGCCGGCAAGGCCGCCGTCATCACCGGCGCCGACAGCGGCATCGGCCGCGCGGTCGCACTGGCCTTCGCACGCGAAGGCGCCGACGTGCTGATCTCGTACCTGAACGAAGACGAAGACGCGCACGAAACCGCGCGCCTGGTCAACGATGCCGGCCGCAAGGCGGTGCTGGTGGCCGGCGACATTTCGGAATCGGCGCATTGCCGCAACATCATCGCGCGCGCCGTCGAGGAATTCGGCCGCGTCGATATTCTCGTCAACAACGCCGCCTACCAGATGTCGCGCGAATCGCTGGACGAGATTTCGGAAGAGGAGTGGGACTACACCTTCAGGACCAACATCACGGCGATGTTCCATCTCTGCAAGGCCGCCGTGCCGCACATGAAGCGTGGTTCGTCGATTATCAACACCGCTTCGGTCAACGCCGACATGCCTAAGCCCACGCTGCTGCCTTATGCCGCCACCAAGGGTGCCATCCAGAACTTCACCGGCGGCCTCGCGCAACTGCTGGCCGACAAGGGCATCCGCGCCAATGCGGTCGCACCCGGCCCGGTATGGACCCCGCTGATCCCGTCCACCCTGCCGCCCGAGCAAGTTGCCGAGTTCGGCGCGCAGGTGCCGATGAAACGCCCCGCGCAGCCGGCCGAAGTGGCGCCGGTCTATGTGATGCTGGCGAGTGACGAAGCGAGTTATATCTCGGGAACGACGATTGCGGTGACGGGTGGCAAGCCGATCATCTGACTAGAAATGGAATGGCTGGCACCGGCCCTTCCGTTCCTTACTGCAGCGTTGCCATTGCCTTTTCCATCTTTTGCGTAAGCAGCGACTCATCCGAATAGCTGATCGCCAATTCATTGGTGGCGCGCGTCATTGCCACATACAGCAGCCGCGCTTCCTCCTCCAGCGTGCCTTCGTTCTTGGTTTTCGCGCCGATGCCGGGGATAACGACCAAGGGGAATTCCAATCCTTTGCTGCTGTGCATGGTCACGAGCTTGACACTGTCATGATTGGGATTGATGCGCTTCTTTCTATCTCCCGACCATTCAAATGGCACACCTTTTCTTCTTAGCGCATCCATCACGACATGATCGGTCGGCGCGCCGCGATAAAGAATCGCCATGTCGTTCCATGGCGTGCCAGTCTTGTGCGCATCCTGCAGACGGATGACCAGATGCTCGACTTCTTCGCGTAGTGTCGGAAGCTTTATCAAAAGAGGTTTGGGGCCGTGGCGGCCGGTACTCATCGGTTGCACGGTCGGAGCTTGATCTTCTTCGGCATCCTTCTGATTGAGTAAGTCGTCGGCAAAAGCACGTGCAACGGCAAGAATCTCGGCGGTGTTGCGGTAGTTGAGTTTGAGGATGGTGGTGCGGCCTTTGGCCTGGATGCCGACGCTGGAAAACGAGAATCGAATTTTCTTCGCGCCACCGTAAATCGATTGTGCATCGTCATAGAGAACCAGCAGCGAATTGCTGTCCGGATGAATCATCTGCACGATGAGTTTGAACCATTCTGCATGGAAGTCATGTCCTTCATCGATCAATACTGCATCGTATTGCGCGGTAGGAATATGTTTGTCCTCGACAGCTTGGATAACTTTATCGACACAGGCAGCGAAGAAGGCATCGCCATCGCCAGTGTGTGGCGGGATCTCGACATGATAGGCATCGAGTTGTCGGCGGCACCACGCATGGAAATGCACGGCATGGACCTTATCCTGCAAGCCTTTTGCTTCCATCATGCTTTGCAGCTTGGCTGCAAGCGTGCGGTTGTAGCAAAGAACGAGAATCGGGCGCTGGCAGAGTTGCGCGAGATGTTCGGCACGGTAGCCGAGAATCAATGTCTTGCCTGAACCGGCCACGCCGTGAATGACGCGATGACCCTCACCAAGACTGCGTGCCAGTTGTTCCTGTTGGATGTCCATGACGCGAATGAGATCGGGAATCTCGACCTCTTTCTGTTCGTCGGCGTTGAACAGCTCGGCCTGTGCGCCGATCCGTATCTCGGGAAACATGTGCCAGCGGATACGGTCGATCTGCGGCAACGTGAGCTGGCGATGAAACTTGATTGGGAACATGTCCCATAGGCGCTTCTGAAATGCTTCGGCATCAACGCTGGGCAGCATTTCATCTTTGCAGATCACCAGATGCGAGGGAATCGCATGACCCATCTCGTGCGCATCGAACTGCGCACGATCGATGTTGCTCAGTACAACGCCATGGCCATAAGAAAATGCAACCTTGCCTTTCAGGGAACCGTTTGGAAATATCAGTTGGGGATCGCGCTCGAGTTTGCTGGTGATGGCAAGCATGTACTGACGTGCCTGCTCGATCGGATTGATCTGCGACTTGAGCACGCCATCGACGGCAAGCATGACCTGTTGCTTGTCCAGACTTTGAATGGAGCCGAGTTTCCAATCCTTGACTTCGAGCACCAGCAATCCACGATTGGGATGAAAGACGACAAAGTCCGGATGTCGCGTACGTTCCCCGATAGAGACGTCGTACCAGCAGTAGTAGTCGTCTTCGAGTTTCTGTTCCAGTCGTTCTGCAAAACGTTTTTCTCCCGCCATCATGCGAGAGACCACACTTCCTATTGCGGGTATGAGCGTCGCCACCATCGTCTCCGAAATGCTGAAGCAACAATCATCCCGCATAAATGCCGAAAGGAAACTATCTGATCAAACAAATTTCACAGTGTTTGACGTTCCATACCATATCCATGGGATGTTGATGTGGCTCAAAGAGAACGAACCACCTTCGCCGGATTGCCAACCACCACCACATTCGCCGGCACATCCTTCGTCACCACCGCCCCCGCCCCGATCACGCTGTTCTCGCCGACCGTCACGCCGCCAAGCACGATCGCGCCACTGCCGATCCAGACGTTGTCGCCGATGACGATGGATTTGGCGGCTTCGAGTCGTTTCCAGCGCAGTTCCGGTTCGGCCGGATGCGTGGGCGTCAGCAGTTGCACGTTGGTGCCGATCTTGACGTTGCGGCCGATGGTGATGGGGGCGACGTCGAGCGCGACCAGGCCGTAGTTGACGAAGGTGTCGTCGCCCACGTGCAGGAAGCGGCCATAGTCGATGTAGAGCGGCGGGCGGATGTTGACGTTGCTGCCGATGCTGCCCAGCAGTTTCTCGAGCGCCTTGTTGCCGGCTTCGATGCTGACCGCGTATTGCGCCTCGAACTCACGCATCAGCAGATAGGCGCGTCGCTGTTCGGCGGCAAGTTCTTCGTCGTCGGCGGTGTAGAGTTCGCCGGCCTGCATCTTTTCAAGCTGGCTGCGGGTGTCTTTTTCGTCGCGGGACATGCGGGGCTCCTTGTCGATGAACGGGTCTCATCGATAAGGGCGTGTTTTGCGCGGAAGGTTCCGTTGCGAGACTTAGCCGATATTTGCCGGGTGCTGCATGCCGAGTCCCGGTTCACCGTATTCGCGCAGGACTTCGGAGATCACGACGCGATAGCCGTCGAGCCAGTTGGCTTGCGCGGCCTTGGCCTGCAAATGTGTCGGATGCTGCATCAGGGCCTGCAGCGCTTCCAGCGATTCCCAGTAATAGACGTTGGCATAGAGTCCGGTGCTCGGGTTTTCCCATGCCTCTTCGCCGAGGTAACCGGGGATGCTTTTGGCCGCTTCGGCAATCGCCTGATCGAGGCGATGGAAGTCGTCGTCGAACTGCTTCTTGCCGAAGATGAAGGTGGCGCTGTACATGGTGCGGGCCTCGTTCATTTGTCGGCAGCAAGCGAGCGCGCCATGGCATCGGCCAGGTCCGCGTCGCCGCGTTCCTGCAGGGTGCGCGCGACGTTCTCGCGGTCGCGTTCTTCCTTGTTTTGCCCGAGCTTGGATTTGCCCTCGAGCCGCGTGATGCGGATTTCTAGTCCGACGATGGCGGCGAGCATGGCGTCCATGTAGTCGCGCGGGGCATCGGCCATGCGCCACGGCCGCTCTTCGCCGTTGCATTCTTCGTGCGTGCGCGTGAGGCGGCCGACGATGCTGCGCAGAAATTTTTCGTCGTGATGGATGTGCAGCGTGCCGAGCGCATGCACGACCTGGTAATTCCATGTCGGCACCTGGCGATGCGTCTCGTGCTTGCTCGGATACCAGTTGGGCGAGATGTAGCCTTCCGGCCCGCGAAAGATCACCAGCACTTCGTCGCCGTCGCGGCATTGTTCCCATACCGGGTTGGCGCGCGCGACGTGCGAGGTCAGGATGCCGTGTTCGCCACCACCTGCATCGAAGGCGAATGGCAGGTGATCGGCATCCAGGCCGTCCGCGCTGCGCGTGACGAAAATGCCGAACGGATGCGCGGCGATCAGGCGTTGCATCTCGTCGGCGCGGCTTTCGCGAAAGTGGGCGGGAAGGTACATGGCGGGATCAACTGGACGACAGCTTCATCAGCACCAGGCCGACGACGATCAGCGCCGCTGCCACCACGCGCATCGGACTGGCGGCTTCGCCGAGCACGAAGATGCCGACCGCGAAGGCGCCGACGGCGCCGATGCCGGTCCAGACCGTGTAGGCGGTGCCCAGCGGCAGGGTACGCATCGAGATTGACAGCAGCACGAAGCTGGCGGTCATGAAGACGAAGGTGACGATGCTGGGAACGAGACGGGTGAAGCCGGCGGACTGCTTCATGGAAAATGCCCAAACGACTTCGAGCACGCCGGCGATGACGAGATAGATCCAGGCCATGTGGCCCTCCTTGCTGAAAGGCCGGGTCGTCCCGGATGCAGTTCCCGATATGGGGGAGGTCGTCCTCCAGTTCCGGATTATAGCGATTTGCCCATTTTCTGGCCGGCATGCGCGGAACGAGCAGACGCGAAGACCCGCCGCTATGCGTCGCGCCGTGCGGTATCGAGCGGGGGCAGGTGATCGTAGAACTCGACCTGCATGCGCATGGCACCCAGCGGTTCGACATGATGAAGCTGCCCGGGCAGAACCAGGCCCGGCTGCTCCGGTGTCAGGATGGATTCGGCCTGCGTTTCCTCGATCACGTAGCGCAGCCTGCCTTCGAGCACGCGGATGATGCCCCAGGTGCCGGCCTTGGTCTGGTGTGCGTTGCGAAGTTTGTCCGGCAGGGTCTGTTCGTCGAAGACGGGCGTGGCCTTGTAGAAGGCAGGCGGTTGAGGCGAGGACATGGCGTCTCCGGTAGCGGTCGATGTTCGTACTGTAGCAGCCGGTTTGCGCCCCGGGAAAGAGGGCTGCGGCGGGTATGCGCCAGATGGATGCCGCACCCGGGTCCGTGAGGCGACATATGTGCGCCCGGGCACGCCGCTACATGGCGGCAAGGAGTAAACTGCCGCCATATCGTTCGCATCCCGCGAAGCGTGTTTCCGCGAGCAACCATGTCCGACTCTTCCCTCCCGCTGTTTTCCGATCTCAACCTGAGCGAGTCGCTGTTGCGCGAACTGGCCGAACTCGGCTACGAAGCGCCGTCGCCGATCCAGGCGGCGACGATTCCCTTGCTGCTCGACAACCGCGACGTGCTGGGGCAGGCGCAGACCGGCACCGGCAAGACGGCAGCATTTGCCTTGCCGATCCTGTCGCGGCTGAACATCCGGCAAGCCACGCCGCAGGCGCTGGTGCTGGCGCCCACGCGCGAACTGGCGATCCAGGTGGCCGAGGCGTTCCAGACCTATGCGACGCATATCCCGGGCTTTCATGTGCTGCCGATCTACGGCGGGCAGAGCTACGGCGTGCAGTTGAGCGCGTTGCGGCGCGGCGTGCACGTGGTGGTGGGGACGCCGGGCCGCGTGATCGATCATCTGGAAAAGGGCTCGCTCGATCTGTCAGCTCTGAAGACGCTGGTACTCGACGAGGCCGACGAGATGCTGCGCATGGGTTTCATCGACGATGTGGAAACCATCCTGCAGAAGACGCCGGCCGAACGGCAGACCGCATTGTTCTCGGCCACCATGCCGGCCGCCATCAAGCGCATCGCCACCACCTATCTGCGCAACCCCGAGCAGATCACGGTTGCCGCCAAGACCGGCACCGCCGACAACATCCGCCAGCGCTACTGGCTGGTCAGCGGCATGCACAAGCTCGATGCGCTGACGCGCATCCTCGAGGCCGAAACCTTCGACGGCATGATCATCTTCGCGCGCACCAAGCTCGGCACCGAGGAACTCGCCAGCAAGCTGCAGGCGCGCGGTTTCTCGGC
>PJUE01001008.1_pt1 | contig 11183 bp, 9 predicted proteins | sample 1512171 | NCBI WGS metagenome assembly PJUE01 (sample SAMN08177674, study PRJNA422409) | Feces metagenome, whole genome shotgun sequencing project. | isolation source: Chicken feces (3) enriched on wood chips: alkali lignin treatment | host: Gallus gallus | place: USA: Madison | collected 2015-01-15
GAGCGCATGGCCCAGATCCTCAGCGACCGCAACGTGGCCTCGATCAACGCCACCCTGGCCAACCTGGAAACCATCAGCGGCGGCCTGGCCGACCGTGACCAGGGCACCCAGGCGCTGCTGCTGAGCGCGCGCGATGCCGCGCGCAGCCTGGACACCACGCTGAAGACCACCAACGGCACCATCGAGCGCCTGGACAAGAACCTGGTGCAGCAGCTGCCCGGCATCATCGACAAGCTCGACGCCACCCTGGGCAAGCTGGATTCGGCCGCCGGCAATGCCGATTCGATCCTCGGCGAGAACCGCGCGGCCATCAACAGCTTCGCCAACGATGGCCTGGGCCAGCTGGGCCCGACGCTGAACGAACTGCGCGGCCTGATCCGCGACCTGCGCCGGGTCAGCGACCGCCTCGAGAACAACCCCGCGCGCTACCTGCTGGGCCGCGACGCACCGAAGGAGTTCGAACCCAAATGAGCCCGATGACCCTTCCGCGCCTGCTGCTGGCCGCCTCGGCCGTCGCCCTCCTGGGTGGCTGCTCGATCCTTGGCAGCGGCGACAAGAGCCCGGTCACCCTGTATTCGCCCGCCGTGCAGGTGAAGGTCGACCCGGCCTGGCCGCAGGCCGACTGGCAGCTGGTCGTCTCCAAGCCCAGCGCCGCGCGCATGGTCGACAGCCCGCGCATCAACGTGCGGCCGACGCCTTCGGAGCTGGAGATCTACAAGGGCGCCAGCTGGGCGCAGCCGGCCACCGACATCATCGAGGACACCCTGCTGCGCGGCTTCGAGGATTCCGGCCGCCTGCGTGGCGTGGCCCGCACCGCCGCCGGCATCCGTGCCGATTACAAGCTGGCCACCGATGTGCGCCGCTTCGAGTCCGACTACCAGGGCCAGGCCACGCCGACCGTGGTGATTGAAGTGAATGCCAAGCTGATCCACACCACCGACCAGCGCGTGGTGGCCGACCGCACCTTCCGCCAGGCGCAGCCGGTGGGCAGCACCGACGTGCCCGCCGTGGCCGCCGCCTTCGAACGCGGCCTGCAGCAGCTGGCGCAGGACGTGGTGGGCTGGACGCTGGTGAACGGGCAGAACGACGCGGCGACGCCGAAGCGTTGAATTGCAGTCGCTGCACTCGCCGGGCATGGCCCGGCGAAACACCGTCAGCGGGATTGAATCCAGCGGAACGTCAGGTTGATGCGCTCGCCCTGCACCGCCGCCATCTTCGGCAGGGCGTGCTGGTAGAAGTGCTGGGTGCTGCCGCCCATCAGCAGCAGATCACCATGGCCGAGCAGGAATTCGGCCTTGCGCGCGTGATCATCACGGCGCCGCAGCAGGAACCGGCGCGCCGTACCCAGACTGAGCGAGGCGATGAGTGGTGACGGCCCCAGCTCCGGTTCGTCATCGCTGTGCCAGCCCATGTAATCGCCGCCGTTGCGGTAGCGGTTGACCAGCACGCTGTTGAACGCGCCGATGCCCTGCGCCTGCAGGCGCTCGCGCAGCGCCTGCAGTTGCGGCGGCCACGACTGCGGCACGAACTCCGCACCGGAATAGCGGTAGCGTGCCTGCGGGTCGCCGATCCAGCAGCTCAACCGCGGCGAATCCACCCAGCGGCCGAACATGCGGATGCGGTGCACCTCCCACGGCAATTCCGCCTGCAGCGCGCGCAGCAGCGCATCGGCAGTATCCGCAGGCAACCAGCCCGGCAGGTGCTGGACATCGGCATCAGGCAGATCGTGGGGGAACAGCATCGTGGTCGTCCTCATGCGCGGGGCGGCACAGGCGCCCCGCGCACGGTCACTCAGGCACGCCGGAACGGTACGCCGGTCTTTTCCTTCAGCTCGTCATCGCCCACGCCGGGCGCCGCTTCCACCAGCACCAGGCCGTCGTCGCTGACATCGAATACGGCCAGGTCGGTGATGATGCGGTCGACCACACCCACGCCGGTCAGCGGCAGCGAGCATTCGCCCAGGATCTTGTGTTCACCGTTCTTTGCGGTGTGCTCCATCAGCACCACCACGCGCTGCACGCCGGCCACCAGGTCCATCGCCCCGCCCATGCCCTTGACCATCTTGCCGGGCACCATCCAGTTGGCCAGATCGCCCTTGTCGGTCACCTGCATCGCGCCGAGGATGGCCAGGTTGACGTGGCCGCCGCGGATCATCGCGAAGCTGTCATGGCTGCCGAAATAGCTGGCACCGGCACGCGCGGTGACGGTCTGCTTGCCGGCGTTGATCAGGTCGGCGTCCACTTCGGCGTCGGTCGGGAACGGGCCGATGCCGAGCAGGCCGTTCTCGGACTGCAGCCACACATCCACGCCTTCGGGAATGTGGTTGGCCACCAGGGTCGGCAGGCCGATGCCGAGGTTCACGTAGGCGCCATCGGTCAGTTCGCGGGCGGCACGTGCCGCCATCTCGTCACGGGTCCACGCCATGTCAGTTGCCCTCCGCGCGGATGGTGCGCTGTTCGATGCGTTTTTCGGGGTGCGCGTTGTGCACGATGCGGTGCACGTAGATGCCCGGCAGGTGCACCTGGTCCGGGTCGATGGCGCCCACCGGCACCACCTCTTCCACTTCCACGATGCAGACCTTGCCGGCCATCGCGCAGGCCGGGTTGAAATTGCGCGCGGTCTTGCGGAACACCAGGTTGCCGGCTTCGTCGGCCTTCCAGGCCTTGACCAGGGCGACGTCGGCGCGCAGCGCCGTTTCCATCACGTAGTGCTTGCCATCGAACTCCCGGGTTTCCTTGCCCTCGGCCACCACCGTGCCGTAGCCGGTGGCGGTGAAGAACGCCGGGATGCCCGCACCACCAGCACGCAGGCGCTCGGCCAGGGTGCCCTGCGGGTTGAACTCCAGTTCCAGCTCACCGGCCAGGAACTGCCGTTCGAATTCCTTGTTCTCGCCCACGTAGGACGAAATCATCTTCTTGATCTGCCGCGTTTCCAGCAGCTGGCCCAGGCCGAAGCCATCGACGCCGGCATTGTTGGAGATCACGGTCAGGCCCTTGGCGCCGCTGTCGCGCAGCGCGGCGATCAGCGCCTCGGGAATGCCGCACAGCCCGAAGCCACCCACGGCCAGGGTCTGGCCATCGGCAACGACGCCCTGCAGGGCCTCCGCCGCCGAAGCGAAGCGCTTGCTGCGCTTGCCGCTGGAAGTTGCGTGTTCCATCTCTACAGCCCTACAGGGGAAGAATCAGCGCATTCTAGCCGGAGGGGCGGCAAGGGCCTGGATGCGCCGCAGCATTGACCGGCCCTTGCGGGTGTTCTGGCTAGAATGGAGGATTGCCTCCTGCATGGCGCTGGTTCTGGTAGTGATGTCCCTGCCCTACGATGACGAACACCTGGCCCGCTGGTTCGATGAGGGCACGCTGGCCCGCAGCGAGCGATGCCTTGGCGGTGTGCGCAATCTGCAGCGCCAGGGTGACCTGCTCGTTGCCGACGTGCAGGGTACGGCCCGTCACCCCTACAGCGTGGAAATCGATCTGGCGGCCAGCACCCGTACGCCGCACAGCCGGTTGCAGGGCCGATGCTCCTGTCCGGTAGGCCAGCAGTGCAAGCATGCCGCGGCCGCGCTGGTGACCTACCTGCTCGATGGCGCTGACCAACGTGGCACGGGGATCCCGCAGAACGAGGACGGGCTCGAGGACGGGCACGGCATCGCACCCGAGCTGGCCGGCCCGCCGCGCCCGGAGCTGCTCGCCGAACTGTCGCGGTGGCAGAACAAGCGCAGCCAGCCGGCCAGGTCACGCAGGAATGGAGTCATCTTCGATCTCTCCACCGCCACCCACCGGCCGTACGTGATCATGCACAAGGTCGAGTACCGTCCCGATGGCAGCGTCAGCGTCGGCAAGTGGATGGAGATCACCGCCGATATGCTGCTCAATCCTCCCGGCTACCTCACCCCGTCCGATATTTCGGTGATCGCCCAGCTGTGGGCAGAACGCCACGCGACGACCCAAGGGTCGCGCATCGACATCAACGCCACCCTGCAGCTCATCGTTGAAAGCGGTCACGGCTGGGTCTCGGGCCAGGGTCATGAACGCGTGCCCGCCCGTACCGGCGCGGCACGTCGCGGCACGCTGTCCTGGCGCACCCGCGAAGTGGACGGTACGCCGTTGTCGTTCCCGTCGCTGCAGGTGGAAGGCGATGCCGAAGGCCTGGTCATGGGCAGCGCCGCCGGTTACCTGGATCCCATCACCGGCGAGGTCGGCCCGCTGCTGCTGGATGTCAGTACGGCCGATGCCGATGTCTTCCTGACCCTGCCCCACCTGCGCCCCAGCGAGGCCCCGGTGGTGGCGCAGATGCTGCAGCAGATGGACCCTGCGCTGCCGCGACCGGACACGCCCGATGGGCTGGCCACGCTGCAGATCAGCGCCATGACCCCGGTGCTGCGCCTGCACAGCTTCGAAGTACGTCCGGCCTGGCTCAATCGCCGCGCGCCCTCGCAATGGGCCGATGTCGCCACCGTCGCCTTCGAGTACGACGAATACGTGCGCTTCCTGGACAATCCCAGCGTGTTCGTCCATGACAGCAACGGCGAGCTGGCCCTGCTCCCGCGCGACCCGGCCGAGGAAGCGCGGCGCGAACGCGAGCTGCACGCTTTCCATCTTCATCGCGACACGACGCCGCAGGCCGCGCTGCTCGACGCGGGGCCACAGTTCATTCTGCGCAGCCGCGACTGGACCCGCCTGCTGCTGCAGGATGTGCCGCAGCTGCAGGCGCTCGGCTGGAAGGTGGAGGTCGATGACGATTTCCGCCACCGCATCACCGTGGTCGAGGACATCGACCTGGACATCCAGCCCAGCACGTCGGAAGAAGGCTGGTTCGATCTGGCCCTGGACATCCAGGTCGATGGCCGCACCGTGCCGCTGGCCCCGCTGCTGCACAAGGTGCTGCAGACCGATCCGCGCTGGCTGCGCGGGCAGATCGATGCCATCGGTGACGATGAGAACGTCATGCTGTCGGCCAGCAACAGTACCCATCTGGCCATCAGGGCTGCGCGCCTGAAGCCGGTCATCACGCTGCTGGCCGATCTGTTCAGCGAGCGCGATGCATCGCTGCGGGTGTCAGCGCGTGACCGCGGCCGCCTGCGCGCACTGCAGGACGATGCGCGCCTGCAGTTCAAGGGCAGGCAGGACACCCGCGCGCTGGTGCAGCGGCTGATCCAGACCCCGGCACTGGCCGAGGTGGCCCCGCCTGCAGGCCTGGATGCGACCCTGCGCCCGTACCAGCGCGAAGGCCTGGCGTGGCTGCAGTATCTGCGGCAGCAGGATCTGGGCGGCGTGCTGGCCGACGACATGGGCCTGGGCAAGACCCTGCAGACCCTGGCGCACATCCTGCTGGAAAAGGAATCCGGTCGGCTGCAGCAGCCGGCACTGGTGGTGGTGCCTACCTCGCTGCTGCACAACTGGCAGAGCGAAGCCGCCCGCTTCACTCCGGGCCTGCGCGTGCTGGTGCTGCATGGCAACCAGCGTGCAACCGACTTCGCGCGGATCGGTGAACACGATCTGGTGCTGACCACCTACCCGCTGGTGTGGCGCGACGAGGAAGCGCTGCAGGCCCACGGCTACCACCTGCTGATCCTTGATGAAGCGCAGCAGGTGAAAAATGCGAAGTCCAAGGCCGCCATCACCCTGCGCACGCTGCGCGCACGGCATCGCCTGTGCCTGACCGGTACGCCCTTGGAAAACCACCTGGGTGAACTGTGGACCCAGTTCGACTTCCTGCTGCCGGGTCTGCTGGGCAGCGAAAAACAGTTCAACCAGCATTGGCGCCAGCCGATCGAACGCGGCAGCGACCCACAGCGCGCGCACCTTCTCGCCCAGCGCCTGCGCCCCTTCATGCTGCGCCGGCGCAAGGACCAGGTGGCCGCTGAGCTGCCGCCCAAGACCGAGATCACCCGTACCGTGGTCCTGGAAGGTGCCCAGCGCGACCTGTACGAAACCGTGCGCGCATCGATGGAAGCAAAGGTGCGCGAGGCGGTCGCCAGCCAGGGGCTGGGGCGCAGCCACATCGTCGTGCTCGATGCCCTGCTGAAGCTGCGCCAGGTCTGCTGCGACCCGCGCCTGCTGCCCGGCGAAACCGCGAAACGTGGCGCCTCTTCGGCCAAGCTGGACCTGCTGCGCGACATGCTGCCGGACATGGTGGAAGAAGGCCGGCGCATCCTGCTGTTCTCGCAGTTCACCAGCATGCTGGCGCTGATCGCGCAGGCGCTGGACGAGCTGGGCCTGGCCTATGTGCAGCTGAGCGGCGACACCCAGGACCGGGCCTCGCCGGTGCAGCGCTTCATGCAGGGCGAAGTGCCGATCTTCCTGATCAGCCTGAAGGCCGGCGGCGTCGGCCTGAACCTGACTGCGGCCGACACGGTCATCCATTTCGATCCGTGGTGGAACCCGGCGGCGGAACGGCAGGCGACCGACCGCGCGCACCGCATCGGCCAGCAGCAGCCGGTGTTCGTGTACCGGCTGATCGCCGCCGGCAGCATCGAAGAGCGCATCAGCGAGCTGCAGCAGCGCAAGGCGGCGCTGGCCGAAACCATTCTGGAAGGGACGGGTGCGAGCGGCCCGCGCTTCAATGACGAGGACCTGGAAGCACTGCTGGCGCCGCTGCCCGGGGTGGCACCGAAAGCCAGGCGCGGGCGACCAGCCAGGTAGATCCATGCGGTGCGTAGATGCGGTTCCGCTCCGGCGAAGATTCATCCACGCATGGCGTGGATCTACTGTCATTCCACGCCGTGCGTGGACGCGTTTCCGTTCCGGAGAGGATTCATCCACGCGTGGCGTGGGTGCGCCATGCCCCAGGTAGATCCATGCGGTGCGTGGATGCGGTTCAATTCCGGCAATGGTTCATCCACGCATGACGTGGATCCACGGTCACCTGGCCAGCTCGGCCATCACCCGTTTCAGGCCGTCCTGCCACGCGGGCAGCGCAATGCCGAAATCCTGCTGCAGCTTGTGGTTGTCCAGCACCGACCACGCCGGGCGTCTGGCCGGAGTGGGATAGTCGGAACTGGCAATGGCGTCCACCACCGGCACCTTGGCCAGGACGCCCATCGCCAGCGCCTCGGCGAAAACAGCCTCGGCAAACCCATGCCAGCTGGTCTGGCCCCTGGCGGTCAGATGCCAGGTGCCCGACAGCTGCCCCGGGTGCTGCAGCGCCTGCGCGGTGACATCGGCGATCAGTGCGGCCGGAGTCGGCGTGCCGATCTGGTCGGCCACCACCCGCAGCTGCTCGCGCTCGGCCCCGACCCGCAGCATCGTGCGCAGGAAGTTGGCGCCATGCGAGGCATACACCCACGCCGTGCGGAAGATCAGGTGGCGGCCACCGGCAGCGCGCACGGCCTCTTCGCCATCGCGCTTGCTGGTGCCGTATACGCCCAGCGGCGCGGTCGCTTCGTCTTCGCGGTAGGGCGTGCTGCCCCGGCCATCGAACACGTAATCGGTGGAGTAATGCACGAACGGCACGCCATGGGCCGCGCACCAGCGCGCGATCACCCCCGGCGCCTGCGCATTGGCAGCGAAAGCGGCCTCCACGTCCTGCTCGGCACGGTCGACAGCGGTGTAGGCGGCCGCATTGACCACCACCGACGGCTGCACGCGGTCCAGCAGCGCCGGCAGGCTGTCGGGCTGGTTGAAATCGGCAACCTCGCAGGCGCTGCCGTCGGGCAGCTGGCCACTGCGCGTGGTCGCCACCACCGGCCCCAGCGGGGCCAGTGCGCGCCGCAGCTCCTGGCCGACCTGGCCATTGCCGCCGAACACCAGCACGGTCACGGCACGTAGACCGGCAGGCGGTCGTCGGCAACGTCCTTCAGGAAAGGTGCCTTCTCATCCTTGGCCGACAGGACCGGCGCGCTCACCGGCCAGTCCACCGCAATGTCGGCATCATTCCAGCGGATACCCGCATCCGCCTCCGCCACGTACACGTCGGTGCACAGATAGTGGAACAGCGCCGTTTCAGAAAGCACGGCAAACCCGTGGGCGAAGCCTTCGGGGATCCAGAACTGCTTCCTGTTTTCCGCGCTCAGTATCACCGCTTCCCACTGCCCGAACGTCGGCGAGCCACGGCGGATATCCACCGCCACGTCATACACCTCCCCTTCCAGCACGCTCACCAGTTTGCCCTGCGGGCGAGGCCACTGGTAATGCAGCCCCCGCAGCACGCCCCGCGAGGAGGAGGACACGTTGCTCTGTACGAACTGGCCGGGTAATCCCTGCTCTGCAAAGCGTCCGGCATTCCACGTCTCGAAGAAGAAGCCACGATCATCACCGAACACACGAGGTTCAATGACCGCACAGCCGGGAAGACGCGTCTGGATCACTTTCACGGAACAACGCCCCTCAGCGAGAGCTTCTGCAGATACTGGCCGTAGGCGTTCTTGATGAGCGGTGCGGCCAGTGCCTGCAGCTGCGCGGCATCGATCCAGCCCTGGCCAAACGCGATTTCTTCCGGGCAGCACACCTGCAGGCCCTGACGGGTCTGGATGGTCTCGATGAAGTTCGACGCTTCCAGCAGCGACTGGTGAGTACCCGTATCGAGCCAGGCGTAGCCACGGCCCAGCGCTTCCAGATGCAGGTTGCCCTCGGCCAGATAGCGCTTGTTGAGATCGGTGATCTCCAGCTCGCCACGCGGCGACGGCTTCAGTTCGGCGGCGTAATCGCTGGCGTTGCCGTCGTAGAAGTACAGGCCGGTGACCGCATAGTTCGAGCGCGGCTTCTCCGGCTTTTCCACCAGGTCGATCACCTTGCCGCTCTTGTCGAATTCGGCGACGCCGTAGCGCTCGGGGTCGTTCACCCAGTAGCCGAACACGGTGGAACCCTCCACGCGGCTGTCGGCACGCTTGAGCACGTCGGTCAGGCCGTGGCCGTGGAAGATGTTGTCACCCAGCACCAGGCAACTGGGCTTGCCGGCCACGAAGTCGCGGCCGATGAGATAGGCCTGCGCCAGCCCGTCCGGGCTGGGCTGCACGGCATACTGGATGTCCATGCCCCACTGCGAGCCATCGCCCAGCAGCTGCTGGAACAGTGTCTGCTCATGCGGGGTGTTGATGATCAGCACTTCACGGATGCCCGCCAGCATCAGCACGCTCAGCGGGTAATAGATCATCGGCTTGTCGTACACCGGCAGCAGCTGCTTGCTGACGCCCTTGGTGATCGGGTACAGGCGCGTGCCGGAGCCGCCAGCCAGGATGATGCCTTTGCGTTGCGTCATGTTCTCTCCGGGGTTCAGGCGGCGGTGCCGATGCGCTGCAGGCGGTAGCTGCCGTCAAGCACGCCGTTGACCCATGCCTGGTTGTCCAGGTACCAGTCGACGGTCAAGGCGATGCCCTGTTCGAAGGTGTAGGCCGGTTCCCAGCCGAGGTCATTCTTCAGCTTGGACGCATCGATCGCATAGCGGCGGTCATGGCCGGGGCGGTCGGTGACATGGGTGATCTGGCTGCTGCGAGGCTGGCCATCGTCGCGCGGGCGGCGTGCGTCGAGCAGCGCGCAGATCGCGTGCACGACTTCAATGTTCTGCTTTTCCGAATTGCCGCCGACGTTGTAGGTCTCGCCGACCTGGCCCTTGGCCAGCACGGTGCGGATCGCTTCGCAGTGGTCGGCCACGAACAGCCAGTCGCGCACCTGCCTGCCATCGCCGTACACCGGCAGCGGCTCACCGGCCAGGGCCTTGGCGATCACCAGCGGAATGAGCTTCTCGGGGAAGTGGTAAGGGCCGTAGTTGTTGGAGCAGTTGGTGGTCAGCACCGGCAGCCCGTAGGTGTGGTGGAACGCACGCACCAGATGGTCCGACGCGGCTTTGGACGCCGAGTACGGCGAATTGGGCGCATACGGGGTGGTTTCGCTGAACTTGCCGGTCTCGCCCAGGGTGCCGTATACCTCATCGGTGGACACGTGCAGGAAGCGGAACGCCGCGCCCTGTTCGGCCGGCAGCGCCTTCCAGTAATCACGTACCGCTTCCAGAAGGCCCAGGGTGCCGACCACGTTGGTCTGGATGAAAGCGCCGGGGCCATCGATGGAACGGTCCACATGGCTTTCGGCGGCGAAGTTGAGCACCGCATCGGGCTGGTGTTCGGCCAGCAGGCGTGCCACCAGGGCGCGATCGCCGATGTCGCCCTGGACGAACACATGGTCCGGGTTGCCTTCCAGGCTGGACAGGGTCTTCTGGTTGCCGGCGTAGGTCAGCGCGTCGAGATTGACGACCTTGATGCCGCGGGCGACCGCTTCGAGAACGAAGTTACCGCCAATGAATCCGGCGCCGCCGGTGACAAGCCATGTGGCCACTACCTGTTCTCCTGTTGTCAGATCATGCGTGCCACGCCCCTGCCGGGTCTCGACACAGCGCGACAGCATACAACCCCGCTGCCTTCACCACTGCCTGCGCAGGGTGAACGAGCACACCCCGGCAGGGTTTTTCTGCGGCAACGCAGCATAACCATACGCATTCGCATGGTCACCCCAAGCCAGCTAGAATCAGGGTCCCACCCCCGAACCGGTTGCTGTGCCAGGACCGGATGATCTCCAGCCAATGTGAGCCGGCCGGCGGCCGGCACTACAAGGATCGAGTACCAGATGAAAATCCTCGTCGCGTACAAGCGCGTGGTGGACTACAACGTCCGCATTCAGGTCAAGCCGGACGGTTCCGGCGTGGTCACCGACGGCGTCAAGCTGTCGCCCAATCCCTTCGATGAAATCGCCCTGGAAGAAGCCCTGCGCCTGCGCGACAAGGGCATCGCCACCGAAGTCGTGGTCGCCACCATTGCCCCGGCCGACGCCCAGGCGCACCTGCGCAATGGCCTGGCCATGGGTGCAAACCGTGCCATTCATGTCGTCACCGACCAGGCCATCCAGCCGCTGACCGCTGCCCGCACCCTGCTCAAGCTGGTCGAGAAGGAACAGCCGGACCTGGTGATCCTCGGCAAGCAGGCCATCGACGATGACGCCAACCAGACCGGCCAGATGCTGGCCACGCTGTGGGGCCGCCCGCAGGCGACCTTCGCCAGCAAGCTGGACATTGCCGACGGCAAGGCCACGGTCACCCGCGAAGTCGACGCCGGCCTGGAAACGCTGGAAGTGGACCTGCCGGCCGTGGTCACCACCGACCTGCGCCTGAACGAACCGCGCTTCATCAAGCTGCCGGACATCATGAAGGCCAAGGCCAAGCCGCTGGAAACCCTGCAGCTGGCCGACCTCGGCGTTGAA
>PJUE01001012.1_pt1 | contig 11153 bp, 9 predicted proteins | sample 1512171 | NCBI WGS metagenome assembly PJUE01 (sample SAMN08177674, study PRJNA422409) | Feces metagenome, whole genome shotgun sequencing project. | isolation source: Chicken feces (3) enriched on wood chips: alkali lignin treatment | host: Gallus gallus | place: USA: Madison | collected 2015-01-15
AAGTGAAACGCAGCTGCGCCGATGGTAGTGTGGCTCAAGCCATGCGAGAGTAGGTCATCGCCAGGGTTTATACCCAAAAACCCCGCTGCTCATGCAGCGGGGTTTTTTCTTATTAAGTGAAGGCACTGCTTTTTGCGGGTTCCTTCCGCCCCAAGGGCAAGATCGCGAGCTGGCGCTGCAAGCGCTGCTGCAACCGTCTCCCTGGTGAAATTAGCGCTGTGGAACCACCCGATCCCATCCCGAACTCGGAAGTGAAACGCAGCTGCGCCGATGGTAGTGTGGCTCAAGCCATGCGAGAGTAGGTCATCGCCAGGGTTTACACCCAAAACCCCGCTGCTCACGCAGCGGGGTTTTTCTTTGCGCGCAGATAAACACGCTACGGGCGTTGCGCGGTGCCAACCAAGGTTGGCAGCTACCAACGGCGAACCCGGTAGATCCACGCCATGCGTGGATGGGTAGCGCCGGGCCATGCCCGGCGTGCCAACCAAGGTTGGCACCTACCCCTGGCGGCGGCACAAAAAAGCGGCGCCCCGTGGGGCGCCGCCTGGATCTCACCACGGTTCAGTCGAGCAAGCTCGACTCTACGGGGCCGGGGCCTTGCTCTTCATCATCTCGTCGCGGGCCGCCTTGAAGGGATTGCCTTCATACCAGTTCGGCCAGCGGTTACCGCCCGCCAGTTCCTTGCCCACGCCGTACATCAGCTCCAGGTCTTCCATGGTGCCGTCCAGCTTCCAGGTGGACGCATCAAACTCGTCCTTGGGACCGTGGTACCGGTTGTTGCCGTAATCGGTCGCGGCCTTGCGTCCCGCTTCCACGCCGCCCTCGCGCAGGTCTTCGCCGCCATCGGCATACAGCGCCGGCACGCCGGCCTTGGCGAAGTTGAAGTGGTCTGAACGGAAGTAGAAGCCGCTCTGCACCGAGGTCTCGCCGTGCAGGGTGCGATCCTGGGCCGCAGCCAGCGGCTTGAGGATGTCCTCCAGCTCGGAACTGCCGAACCCGGTCACCGTCACGTCCTTGGCACGGCCGGCCACCGACATCGCGTCGATGTTGATCACGCCGGCAATCTTGTCCAGCGGGAAGGTCGGGTGGGCCACGTAGTACTTCGAACCCAGCAGGCCGGATTCTTCCAGGGTCACGGCCAGGAACACCACCGAACGCTCCGGCTTCGGGTCCTGATGGGCCATGGCTTCAGCCACTTCGAGGATGCCGGCCACGCCGGTCGCGTTGTCGACAGCACCGTTGTAGATGTTGTCGCCTTCCTCGCCCTCGTGCTTGCCCAGGTGGTCCCAGTGGGCCATGTACAGCACGGCTTCGTCGGCACGCTTGCTGCCCGGCAGTACGCCCACCACGTTGCGCGACTGCTTCTGCGCGATCTGGCTCTTCAGGTCCACCGCAGCGGTGGCCTTCAGCGGTACCGGCTTGAAGCCGCGCTTGCTGGCGTCCTTGTACGCCTGCGCCAGGTCCAGACCGGCGCCTGCGAACAGTGCCTTGGCCGCGTCGGCGCTCAACCAGCCCTGCACCGGAATGCGCGCTTCCGGATCATCCTTGGCCGGCAGGTCGTACTGCGGGCCGGCCCAGGAGTTCTTCACCACGTCCCAGCCATAGGAAGCACCGGCGGTGTCGTGCACGATCAGCGCAGCGGCCGCGCCCTTGCGTGCGGCTTCCTCGAACTTGTAGGTCCAGCGGCCGTAGTAGGTCATGCGCTTGCCGTCGAACAGCTGCTCGTCGCCGACATGGAAGCCCGGGTCGTTGACGAACATCACGACCGTCTTGCCCTTCCAGTCCTGGCCGGCGTAGTCGTTCCACTTCTGTTCCGGCGCATCGACGCCGTAGCCGACGAACACCAGGTCACTGGCGTCGATCTTCACTTCCGGCTGGCCGGTACGGGTGCCCACCACCATGTCGGTGCCGAACTTCAGTTCGGTGGTCCTGCCGCCCTGGGTGATCTTCAGCACGGTCGACGCGTCGGCCGTGGTCTCGGTCATCGGCACGTCCTGGAACCAGCTGTCGCCGTTGCCGGGCTGCAGGCCGATACGCTGCATCTGGTCGCGGATGTAGTTGACCGTCAGCTCTTCGCCCTTGCTGCCCGGCGCGCGACCTTCGAACTCGTCCGAGGCCAGTGTCTTGACCAGTTCGCTGAAGTCGGCGGCGTTGATGCCGGGTGCGAAGGTGTGGGCTGCCGGCGTGGCTGCCGCGTCAGGGCTGGCGGCAGGTGCCGGAGGGGAAGTGTCTTCGCCTTTGCAGGCGCTGAGCGCGGCCGCGGCGGCCAGGCACAGGAGGAGTTTGCGGGGCATCGTCGTTTCCTGGATACACAAGGGATGGCCACGCCGGGCGCGGCCGGTGAAGGGGAGCATTCCCCGTACGGCGGCGCCGGGGACGTCAGTCCGCCGGCGCGGTGTCGGTGTCGAACGGAATCGGTTCGGCGCCGGTGACCGGTCCGACGCGTGCGCTGCGGTGCACGTACAGCACCACCTCGCGTTCAAACAGCAGTGGGCCTTCGACCACGGCGTTGGGACCGATGATCACGCGCGGCTTGCGGCTGGCGGTCAGCGAAACGCTGAAGTTCGGCTTGCGCACGCGAAGGCCGCCACCGACCTGTGAACCGATGCCTACGGTGATGTCACCGTTGACGGTCTCCACGTCCTTGCGCACACGGCTGTTGACCAGGCCGATACCGCCGTTGACCGTTTCCACGCCGCCCTCGATCAGGCTGCCGTGGTCGCTGAAGATGCTGCCATTGACCGTGCTGACATCGCCGCCGGCAATCACTTCACGGCCCAGGCGTACGCCGCCGTTGACCGTCTCGATACTGCCCGTGCGGGCGCGGTCGGCGACGGTGACGCCGCCATTGACGGTGTCGATGCTGCTGGTTTCCACACCCTCGCCCACGCGGATGCCGCCGTTGACGGTATCCAGCTTGCCGTAGCGCTGGCCAGGATCGGCGCTGATGCTGCCGTTGACCTTGCTGATGTTGTCCTGTGCGCCAAGCGGACCGGCCACCAGCAGTGCGCCCAGCAGCAGCGGAAGGGAAAGAGTTTTCATGGGGACCTCGTTGTTGTGCGGCTGGCAGGCCGCGTGCGTTGATGTCACCATTCCCCGGCACCCCCTGCAACTGCCTGAAGTCACTGGAAAGCCCTTGCGCGACAACGTCTTCCCATCACGCCGACATCACATTGCCGCACTGCGTGGCGGGCGTTGCCTGTTGCTGGGGGTGGCGCTGGCGCTGGCCCTGCCGGTGCCGGGCGGCGCGCAGACCGCCTCCACCCGCGAGGCCGAGCGCAAGCTGCAGAAGCTGCGCAGCGAGCTGAAGGGGGTCGCCCAGGAGCGCCGGCAGATCGAGGGGCAGCGTGGCCAGGCCTCGCGCCAGCTGCGCGAAGCCGACGAAAAGGTGGCCCGCAGTGGCCGCGCTTTGGCCCAGACCGAAACCGCCCTGCGCGAGCAGAACCAGGCCCTGGCCGAAGCCGAGCAGCGGCGCGCGACCCTGCAGGCCAACCTGGCCCGGCAGAACCGCGAGCTGGCCGGCCTGCTGCGTGCGGCCTACCAGCTGGGCAACCATGCTCCGCTGAAGCTGCTGCTGTCGCAGGACACGGTGGCCGATGCCAACCGCGCCCTGGCGTACCACCGCTACCTGCAGCGCGAGCGCGCCCAGCGCATCGCCACCCTGACCGGCGACCTGAAGGAACTGGACGTGCTGCAGGCGCAGATCGCCGAGCGCAGGCAGACGCTGCAGGGCGCACAGCGCGACCAGAAGCAGCAGGCGGCCACGCTGGCGGCCGATCGCCGCGACCGCGCGCAGACCGTGGCCTCGCTGGACGAGCGCTTCAAGGACCGCCGCGAGAAGGAACAGGCGCTGGGCCAGGATGCGAAGGCGCTGGAAACGCTGTTGGCCAACCTGCGCGCTGCCGCCGCCCGCGCCGAAGCCGAACGTCGTGCTGCCGCGCGCAAGGCCGCCGCCGAGAAAGCCGCCGCCGAGAAGGCCGCGCGCCAGGCCAGGGCCGAGGGCCGTCCGCCGCCGCCGACCAAGGTGCCGCCTGCGGTGGCCTCCGCACCGGCGCCCAAGGTGGGCGGGCTGGGCTGGCCGCTGTCCGGCAACCTGCTGGCCCGCTATGGCGGCAAGCTGCCTGACGGCCGCACCAGCAGCGGTGTGCTGATCGGCGCACCGGCCGGCAGCACCGTCACCGCCGTGGCCGATGGCACCGTGGTGTTTTCCGACTGGATGACCGGCTACGGCATGATCCTGATCGTCGACCACGGCAACGGCTACATGAGCCTGTACGCACACAACGACACCCTGCTGAAGGACGCCGGTGCCCGTGTGAGTCGTGGCGACGCGGTGGCCAAGGTCGGCAATTCCGGCGGCCAGGGCGTGACGGCGCTGTACTTCGAACTTCGCCGGGGCGGGCAGCCGGTGAACCCGGACAGCTGGCTGCAGCGGCGCTGAATCGTGGCCGTTGCGGACAGGGCCGGATTCAACGGGAATTTAGCTACGCTTCGCGCATAATCGGGACATGTGCCTTGGGCACGATGCCACCGTCCACAGGAGTGTTTCATGCGCGCAGCCCGTACCGCCACCCTCTTGCTGGCCCTGATGCCAGCGCTGTCCTGGGCGCAGCAGACCGCGCCGGCCACCGCCGAAACCTCCGGCCAGGCAGCCAGCAGCGAGGAGGCGGTGACGTCGAAGGTACCGCTGGAGGACATCCGCCGGTTCGTCGCTGTCTACAACGCGGTCCGCGCCGCCTATGTCGATCCGGTCGACGACAACAAGCTGATGCAGTCGGCCGTGCGTGGCCTGCTGCTGGATCTTGATCCGCACAGCACCTACTTCAACAAGGAAGACGCCGAAGCGTTCGACGAGCAGGCTACCGGCGCCTACGAGGGCATCGGCGTGGAGCTGCAGCAGCAGCCCGACAACGCCAGCATGAAGGTCATCGCGCCGATCGACGACACGCCGGCGGCCAAGGCCGGCATTCTTGCCGGTGATCTGATCATCGCCATCGACGGCAAGCCGATCAGTGCCATCGACGCCAGCGAACCGCTGCGTGGCCCGGCCGGCAGCAAGGTGGTGCTCACCATCGTGCGCGATGGCAGGCCCAAGCCGTTCGACGTCAGCCTGACCCGGCAGACCATCCGCGTGACCAGTGTGAAGAGCCGCATGCTGGAACCGGGTTATGGCTACATCCGCCTGAGCACGTTCCAGGCCGATACCGGTTCTGATTTCCAGAAGCACGTGCAGCAGCTGCAGAAGCAGGCCGGTGGCCAGCTCAAGGGCCTGGTGCTGGATCTGCGCAGCAACCCGGGTGGCCTGTTGACCGCCGCGGTGCAGGTCGCCGATGACCTGCTCGACAAGGGCAACATCGTCAGCACCCGTGGCCGCATCCGGATCAGCGATGCGCGCTTCGACGCGACCCCGGGCGACCTGCTGAAGGGCGCACCGGTGGTGGTGCTGGCCGATGCCGGTTCGGCCAGTGCGTCGGAAGTGCTGGCTGGTGCGCTGCGTGACAACAACCGCGCCCGCGTGGTCGGCAGCCGCACCTTCGGCAAGGGCTCGGTGCAGACCGTGCTGCCGCTGGACAATGGCGATTCGGTGAAACTGACCACCGCGCGTTATTACACCCCCAGCGGCAAGTCGATCCAGGCCACCGGCATCGTGCCCGACGTGGAACTGAAGCCGGCGCCGACGCCGGAGGAAGATGCCCTGCCGCCCAGCCTGAGCGATTACAGCGAAGCGACCCTGCCGGGCCACCTGCGTGGTGACGATGAAGGCACCGAAGGCTACCGCGCCGGTGCGGTGCTGCCGGGCGACGCTCCGATCAACGATGCCCTGGCCGAACTGAAGAACCCGGGTTCGGTGGCTGCGCGGCTGAAGGCGGAGGCGGCCAAAGCCGAGGCGGAGAAGGCGACGAAGGCCGCTGCCGCCACACCGGCGCCGAAGCCTGATGCGAAGCCCGATGCGAAGGCACAGCCAAAGCCTGAGGCGAAGCCGGCGGCCAAGCCGGCCGAAACCCCGGCCAGGCCCTGAGGCAGCGCCGGGCCATGCCCGGCGACGGCTGCAGCCGAGCAAGCTCGACGCTACGCCGCAGGTAGAGTCGAGCTTGCTCGACTGCGTTTCAGGTGCTCAGAACCCGTGCCGCTTGCGCAGCTTGCGGGCGATGGCCGCGCGCACGTACACGCCATACAGCAGGCCGAACACGAAGCCGCCGATGTGCGCCCACCAGGCGACCATGCCGAAGCTCGGGCCGATGTAGGCGAACACCACCTGCAGTGCGGCCCAGACGCCGATGAGCAGGTAGGCCGGGGCACGCACGAATTCCAGGAACAGGCCCAGCGGGATGACCACGCCCAGGCGCGCGGCCGGGAACAGCGCCAGGTAGGCCCCGATCATCGCCGACACCGCGCCGCTGGCACCGATGATGATCTGGTCCGGGCTGCCCATGGTGTAGATCGCCACCAGGTTGGACACGGCGCCGCCGACCAGAAACAGCAGCATCAGCCGCCACGGTCCCAGTACCCGCTCGGCGGGCAGCCCGAAGATCAGCAGGAACACCAGGTTGCCCAGCAGGTGCGACCAGTCGGCGTGCAGGAACAGGGCGGTGAACAACCGCAGCACGCTGCCGTCCTGCAGGGTTGCCCACCAATCCTGGGGCTGGGTCAGGCCGGTGGACAGGGCACCCCAGTCCAGCCAGAGGCTGTTGCGGGCGTCGCCCGGACGCGAGATCGACCACAGGAATGCCAGCCACAATGCCGCAAACAGCACGGGTGTGGCCCAGCGCAGCGTGGCCTTCTTGCGGGAGGGGAGAGACACGAACATGGCCGCTAGCCTAGCGTGCCGGGGCTCGGCGCGGGCGAGGCGCCTGTTCAGTTTTCGCGCGGGAAATACGGGCGCTGCTGTTATTGTTTCATTAACGGCTCTGGGTAATACTCGCATACGGCGTCGTATGTCGGGAGGGGAATCCGGCGCGTTCTGGCGGACCTTTGCGGGTCCGGTAGGCGCAGGCGCACTTAGAGCACCATCACCGCTTACCGGAGAGACAACACGATGCAAACTGCTTCCACCATTGCCCGACTGACCCTGCTGGCCGTCGGCGTTGCCGGTGCGCTGGCCGCTGCCGATGCCAATGCCGCTGCCTTCCAGCTGAAGGAAAACAGCGCCAAGGGCCTGGGCCGTGCGTTCGCCGGCTCCACCTCCGCCGAAGGCGATGCCTCGGTGGTCGCCACCAACCCGGCCTCGATGCGCCTGCTCGATGGCACCCAGTTCCAGGGTGACGTCAGCGCCATCAGCTTCGGCGCCAAGTTCCGTGGCGAAGGCCAGTACGCCAACGGCGCGCCGATTTCCGGCGGCAACGGCGGCGACGCCGGCATGATCGCCCCGGTTCCGGCGGCGTACTTCCATGTCCCGTTCGGCGCAGATGACAACATGCACTTCGGTGCCTCGCTGACCGTGCCGTTCGGCTTCAAGACCGAGTACGACACCGACTGGGTCGGCCGCTACAACGGCGTCAAGACCGATCTGAAGGCGATCGACCTGGGCGTGGCGTTCTCCTATGACGTCAACCCGTACCTGTCCTTCGGCGTCGGCGTGTTCGCCGAGCGTCTGAACGTCGACCTGACCAGCGCCGTCGATGCCGGTACCGCCATCAACGCCAGCGCACAGCAGCGCGCTTCGGCCGCCGTGCTGGCTGCCGGTGGCACCCCGGCGCAGGCTGCAGCCGCTGCCCGCCAGGCCGCCGTGCAGGCCGCACAGCTCGGCTTCTCGCCGGGTTCGGCCGATGGCTCCCTGCGCATCAAGGGTGACGAAGTGTCCATGGGTTACACCCTGGGCATGACCGTCAGCCCGGTGGAAGGCACCAACATCGCCTTCAGCTACCGCTCGGAAGTCGAACACAAGATCACCGACGGCAAGGCCAACTTCACCATGACCCCGGCTGCCGCCGCGTTCCTGGCTTCGGCTGCCCCGGGCACCTTCATCGACAGCAACGGGCGCGCCACCATTACCCTGCCGGCCAGCGCCACGGTCAGCGTCAGCCACCGCGTGAACGACCAGTGGAAGATCATGGCCGACGTCTCGCGCACCGCGTGGAGCAAGTTCGACCAGGTCACCGTCGACTATGACTCCAACCAGCCGGACAGCGTGCTGCCGTTCAACTACCGCGATACCACCTTCGCGTCGATCGGTACCGAGTTCCGCATGAACGACCAGCTGACCCTGCGCGGCGGCCTGGCGTACGACCAGACCCCGACCACCGACGCCCACCGCGACGTGCGCGTGCCGGACACCACCCGCAAGTGGCTGTCGCTGGGCCTGACCTACGCCGCCTCGGAGAAGATGGAATACAGCGTGGGCTACACCCACCTGTTCACCAAGGACCCGAACATCACCTCGACCTCGGCCACCGGCAACACCGTGACCGGCAAGTACAAGGTGTCCGGCGACGTGCTGGCAGCTTCGATGCAGTACAAGTTCTGATCCAGGCCACGGCCTGAAGCAGTACGAGGGAGGCCCCGCGCAAGCGGGGCTTTCTTTTCGTGGGGAGTCGCATCTGGCTGCTGCGTCCGCGGGGCGGCCTTGATACCTTGCCGCCTCACGTGGATGAGGACAGTGGACGATGGTTGATCGTCGCTACCGGAAGAAGATGCTCCGCTACTGGGCCCGGGAGGAAGCCAAGGCCGATGCGATCCTCGACCGGGTATTGGAATCGGAGTGGTTCGACTACTGGCATACCCACCTCGACTGGAAAGGCCGGGGCAATCGCCACCCGACCGATCGGGCAGACGTCGCTGGCGCGTTGCTGCGGCTGCTGCAGCGGGCTGCATCCACGGGCAGGAAGGAGGTCCAGTGCTGGGTGTCGCTGGCAGCAGACACGGGCGATAGCGCGCTGTTCCTGCATTCGTGCAATCCGCAGGGAACCCCTTGGCCGCACCCATTCGAGGGCACGCGCTGGGATGCCGATATGCCGGACTGGCTTGCGCCGCTGCTGCCGGTGGGCGTGCAGGCCGGGTGCAAGGGTGAGGGCGAAGGCCAGGTGTGGATGGTGCGTGTCCGCGCGCCGGAAACTGTGGCGAGCCCGCCAGAGGGACAGGCATGATGCTCACCCGCAAGGGCAGACGCTGGTAGCGAGGACGACGACATCCGGGCGGTGCCAGTTGCCCGGGACATAGGCCGAGTAGGGCCATCCACGCATGGCGTGGATCTACCGGAGGTTGTGTCATCCACCGTGTACATGGGGCCGGTAAGGACCCTCCACCCGCGCGCGGCGCGCGGATCGACGACAATGGCGGCATGAACCTGTCCGATCCGAATTTCCAGCTGGAGCTGGCCGCCAACATCGCCGTCGCCGGCTCGATCCTGCTGGCCGGGCGCAACAACGTGCATACCTGGTGGCTGGGCATCGTCGGCTGCGCGCTGTTCGCGGCGGTGTTCGAGCGTTCGCACCTGTACGCCGACATGGTGCTGCAGGGCTTCTTCATCGTCATCAGCGTGCTGGGCTGGTGGCAGTGGCTGCGCGGTGACCACGGCGCGCCCCTGCCGATCACCCCGGTGCGCCCGCGCGCCTGGGCCTGGCTGCTGCCGCTGGCGGTGGTGGCGACCTTTGCCTATGGCTGGATGCTGACCCGCCTGACCCAGGCGTATGCGCCCTACATCGATTCGGCGGTGCTGGTGTTGAGCGTGATCGCGCAGATCCTGATGATGCGGCGCAAGCTGGAATCGTGGTGGGTGTGGCTGCTGGTGAACACCATCGCCGTGCCGCTGTATTACAGCCGCGGCCTGCACCTGACCTCCTTCCTCTACATCGGCTTCTGGATCAATGCGCTGGTGGCGCTGCGCCACTGGCGCACGCTGATGCGTGCCGAGGCAAAGACCGCTGATGCCGCTGCCTGAGCGGGTCGAGCGTGGCCTGGTGGTGGGCAAGTTCTGCCCGCTGCACCGCGGCCACGAGCGCCTGATCGACTTCGCCGCCGCGCGCTGCCGGCAGCTGCGGGTGATCAGCTGGTCGCAGCCGGGATTTGCCGGTTACAGCGCCGCCCGCCGCGAACGCTGGCTGCGTGCGCGCTTTCCGCAGGCGACGGTGGTGGTGCTGGATGATGCCCGCTTGGCGGCGCTGTGCGAGCAGCATGGGCTGCCCCCGCGTGCGCTGCCGCGCGACAGCGACAGCGAGCAGGTGCAGCGTGATTTCACCGCCTGGCTGTGCCTGCACCTGTTCGGTGGTCCGGTGCAGGCGGTGTTCACCGGCGAGGACTACGGCGATGGTTTCGCTGCCGCACTGGCCGCGCACTTCAATGCACCGGTGCAGCACCTGCGGCTGGAGCGCAGCCTCGATGCCGGCCAGGCCAGTGGCACCCAGCTGCGTGCCGACCCGCATGCGTATCGCCTCGGCCTGTCACCGCAGGTGTACGCGGACTACGTGCAGCGCGTGGCGTTCATCGGTGGCGAGTCCACCGGAAAGACCACGCTGGCGCGGGTGCTGGCCGAGCGCATGGGCACGCAGTGGGTGCCCGAGTACGGGCGTGCGCTGTGGGAAGCGCAGGGCGGTGAACTGCACGAACCGGACCTGCTGCGCATCGCGAGGGAGCAGCCTCGGCGTGAGGATGCGGCGGCACTGGTCGCGCAGCGCTGGCTGTTCTGCGATACCACACCGCTGGTGACCCTGGGCTACAGCGGCTGGATGTTCGGTACCGCGCCAGACGCGCTGCTGCAGGCCGCGCAGCGGCCGTATGACCTGCTGTTCCTGTGTGCGCCGGACATCGCCTTCGACCAGGATGGCACGCGGGTGGGCGAGGCCTTCCGCGCGCAGCAGCATGCCTGGTACCTGCAGGAGCTGCAGGCGCGGGGGCTGCCGTTCGTGCTGCTGGAAGGCGATCTGGAAACGCGCATCGCGCGGGTGCAACACGCGCTGGCCAAACGTGCGGACAACCGGTTCAGCGCGGTGGCGTGATGGCACGAAAAACCCCGCTTTCGCGGGGTTCTCGTGCATCAATCACACCCGTGGAAGGGGAGGGATGTTTCAGTCGCCCAGGGTCAGCAGCGAGGCGTTGCCACCGGCAGCGGTGGTGTTCACCGTCACCGTCTTTTCCGTGGCGAAACGCAGCAGGTAGTGCGGGCCGCCAGCCTTCGGGCCGGTGCCGGACAGGCCCTGGCCGCCGAACGGCTGCACGCC
>PJUE01001014.1_pt1 | contig 11140 bp, 9 predicted proteins | sample 1512171 | NCBI WGS metagenome assembly PJUE01 (sample SAMN08177674, study PRJNA422409) | Feces metagenome, whole genome shotgun sequencing project. | isolation source: Chicken feces (3) enriched on wood chips: alkali lignin treatment | host: Gallus gallus | place: USA: Madison | collected 2015-01-15
AATGCGCTGCTTTCCTGTGTCAGCGTACCGAGCACGACTGTCGGCGTATCGCCCATCGGCCAGGCCCCGCCGACATCGACGAAATCCGGCGGCGAGGTGAAGCGGTCGTAGAGCCATTGGGTGAAGGGAGAGATCGGGCGCAGCCGGGCCTGCATGTCGGCGATCGACATCTGCATCTGCCGATAGGTTGACTGCGGTATCTGCGTCAGTTCCAGCGACGGATCGCCAAGCACGCGGCGGGCCGCTGGGAGATCCGCCATCAGGTTGTATTCCCAGCCCCCCTCGGGATAATCGCCGCCGCCGATCCAGAACGCTTTCAAACGTCCGGCGATGCGCGGTTCCAGTTCCAGCGCTGCCGCCAGGTTCGTGAGCGGCCCGCCGCAGGTGAAGACGAGCGGCAGCTTGTCCTCGCGCATGGCTTCGGCAACGATAGCCTGGGCGGCTGGCGAGGTACCGAGATCACCCAGCGCTTCGGAACCCGCGACAGTCGGGATGGCGGGCAGGCCCAGCCGCTCGATCAGTTCGGCGGCGATGCCGGTGCCGATCCGGGCCGTCTGGTCGGCGGGGACCTGCGAGGGAAACTTACGATCGAGCGCGGAGCCGGTGACGAGCACCGTGCGCGCCTTCGGGCTGAGCACCTGATGTGCGAGCGCCACGAGCGCGTCGGGATCACCGGCGTAGTCGTTGTCGGCAATCACCCGCACGGAGGGCCGCTGCGGGATCGGCTTGAAGTCCACCGCCGAAGCCTTGCCCGGCATGGCAAGGGCCGCACCTATCGTACCCGCCAGCATCCCGCGCCTGTCGATCGTCATGCTTCAGCCCTCTCTCAACGCTCTTTCAGGGCACGGTAGCGGTAGTCGCGAAAGCGCGCCATGCCCCGGCCGCTGGCGAACAGCGCGGGGCGCAGGCTGGCAAGGTCGTCGCCCGCCAGGATCCGATTGAGATAAGTCCCGTCGCCGAGATCGGCACGGCGCTGGCCTTCGACGCCTGCAGGAGGCGCTTTCGTTGCCGCGGCAAGGGCAGGGGAGCCGCTCCCCGCCGCCAGTCCCGCGAGGGCGCCGAGGCGCAGGGCATCGCGCCGATCGATCATGCGGCCACCGTCACGGTCTTCTTGTCGGTATTGACCGAAGGGAAGGGCAGATAGGAGACACGCAACTGTTGCAGCAGCGAGAGTTCGTGTTCGCCCGCCGGGAAGCCGCCCGGACGGTCGACGAGGATGGTCGCGGGCGTCCCGAAAGGCCAGCGACGGTCGTAGGCCAGTTCCATCTCGTCCAGTGTCAGGGCGCCGTTTCCTTCGTCGAAGCGTACGGCCTCGCGTGCGATGGTCTCGCCGTCGATCGCGACGTCCAGCTTCTCGATCATCGAGAGGCCGAGGCCGCGATAGTAGCCCAGCTTGGCTTCGAAGGCGAAGCCGGTGGGGGCGTTGGCCGGGCCGGTATTGCGCAGGCTGGCGGCGTCGATCAGGTACTTGTCGAACATCAGGCGGTCTCCAGCGCAGCTTCCGCCTTGGCGATGAGGGTTTCGAACATGACGTGCTGGCGGCGCACCTGTTCGCGGCTGTTCACCTCTTCTACGTCCTGTATCCAGCGGTTGCCTTCGTATTCGCTGGAAAGCGTGCCTTGCCAGCCGCACTTGACCAGTTCTGGGATCACGTCGTCGTAGGCGATGGTCGGGTCGGTGCAGTCCTCGGTCATGCCGTAGAACTTGGCCTGGATATGGCGGAAATAGGGAGCATAGTCCTTGATCCGCCTGGGATTTGCGTAAGGTGCGTGGCGCAGCGTCTCGGCCATGGCGATCTCCGCCTTGTTGCCGCCCATCTTCACCGCCACTTCGTAGATCGTGTATTCGCACATGATCTTCTGTTCGTGCTGGTCGACGATGAACTGTGCGACTTCCGGGCGGGCGCCCTGGCGTTCGAAGCGGGCGCGGAACTCGGGTGGGTAGTGCTTCATGAACACGCCCATGTCGGGCAGGATGCCGAGGTGCCGGGTGCCGAGACGGTCGGCGACATCGATCGTGCGCAGGATCCAGGCATGTTCCAGATGCCAGGGAGCGTGGACCTCCACGCCCATGTGAACGTCCATCTGCTCGGCATAGGGGACGCACTTTTCGAGAATGTCCGGGCGTACGAAGATCAGCACGCGCATGTTGCGGATGCCGAGGCGGTTGCACAGAGTCAGGTCCCGCCTGATGCTTTCCACCTGCTCCTCGTCGGACAGGAGTTCGCCCTTGCGCAGCTTGGTGTCGAGGAACATGTCGTAGCAGGTGAAGTGCGCACGGTGACGGGCCAGCAGGTCCTGCCATTCGCCGATCTGGGCATCGGTGATGTTGGGGAACGTCGGCATGTTCTGCTCGGGCAGGATCTCGATGCCCGGTGCACCTATCGATGCGGCGAAGGCGACGACGTCCTCCACGCTCATCTTGCCCAGGAACATCTCCTCCTGGAAACTGTAGAGACTTACACCCCGCTGGATTTTGGACATTATGGCCCTTTCGAAGGGGCCGGTTCGCAGCGGCATACGAAAGCGCTTTCGGCCTTGGCCTGTCGCTTCTCCCGGATACGCGGCGTTGCGGCCGTCTTTAATTGGAATAGAAATTCGTATTTGAACGCGGGCAGCGGTGCTGTCAATCTCTTGACGACCTACAAATCGATAATTAGAAATATCGTTCTAATTTATCGAGCCGAGGTATCAGGCCTCGCCGATCAGGACCATGAGTCCCGGGAGAGAAGCATGCGGCGAATTCGTGGGGTCGCAGGAGAGGTCGTTGTCCGCCATGCATGACCTGAACGTCCTCGTTATCGGCGGCGGGATCGGCGGTCTTTCCGCAGCAATCGCGCTCAGCCGTGCGGGCCATGCGGTAACGGTGATCGAGCGCGACCCGGAGTGGTCTGTCTACGGTGTCGGCATCATCCAGCAGGCCAATGTCGTGCGCGCAATGGACCAGCTTGGTGTCCTCGACGCGTTTCTGGAAGCCGCCTGCGGCTTCGACGCAGTGGAAATCTATATTCCCGACGGCACGCGGGTGGCGCGTATTCCCGCCCCCAGTCTGGTGCCCGGTAAGCCGGCAAACGTCGGCATCGGCCGGCGCGCCCTGCAAAAGGTTCTGGGCGACTGCGCGAAGGCGCTGGGTGCCGAGATCCGGCTTGGCGTAACCGCGACTGGCTTCGACGACGACGGAAAGGGTGTCGCCGTGCGCTTCTCGGACGGCAGCACCCAGCGGTTCGATCTCGTCGTCGGCGCCGATGGAGTCTACTCGCAGACCCGCGAGGCGATCCTGCCCGATGCCGCAGCTCCCGAGTTTACCGGTCAGGGCGTGTGGCGTTACAACTTCCCGCGCCCGGCCAATCTCGACGCCCTGCACGTCTACAACGGCCCGATCGGTGTCGGCCTGGTGCCGATGAGCGCAGAGCAGATGTACCTCTTCGCCACCAGCCCCGAGCCGGGTAACCCGCATTATCCGCGCGAGGGACTCGCCGCCGCGATGCGCTCGAAGCTGGCGAACACCGCCCCTCAGATCCAGGCCTTGGCCGAGCAGATCACCGACGATGCCGGTGTTGTCTATCGCCCGCTGGAGGGACTGATGGTCGAGGGGCCCTGGCATGCGGGCCGTGTCGTGCTGCTGGGCGATGCCGTCCACGCGACGACGCCGCATTTGGGGCAAGGCGCCGGCATGGCGATCGAGGACGCGCTGGTGCTGGCCGAGGAAATCGGTCGCCATGACGATCCCGAGGCCGCCTTCACCGCCTACCGCGACCGCCGTTTCGAACGCTGCCGCTATATCGTCGAGAAGTCGCTGGAGATCTGCCGCGGCCAGATCGGCAAGGGGCCGCCGGTCGATAACCACAAAGCTACAGCCGAGATGTTTGCCGTCGTCTCGCAGCCCATTTGATTACGCAAGGACTGACCCATGACCCGAGTAACCGAAATCCGCTATGTTGGATATGGTGTCGAGGACTTCGACGCCGAACGCGCCTTTTATACCGACGACTGGGGCCTGACCGAAGTGGCAGCAGAAGACGGCATGGCATGGTTCAAGACGCAGGGCCACGATGAACATCACGTCGTGCGCCTGCACAAGGCCGATGCCAGCTACGTCGAAGTGATGGCGTTCGCAGCAGATACCCGTGCCGACGTCGATGCTCTGCACGACAAGGTCGTCGCAGCAGGCTGCAAGATGATTCACGGCCCCCGTGATCTCACCGCACCGGGCGGCGGCTATGGCTTCCGCTTCTTCTCACCCGATGGTCTGCCTTTTGAAATCTCCGCCGATGTCGAGCGTTCGACCAAGCGATCGATGGAGCGCTGGGAAGGCATGCCGGTCAAGATCAGCCATATCGTCATGCACTCGCCGGATCACCAGGCGCTGGTGAAGTTCTTCACCGATGTGCTGGGCTTCAAGGTCAGCGACTGGCTGGGCGACTTCATGTGCTTCCTGCGCTGCAACGAAGCGCACCACCGCGTCGCCATCCTGCCCGGGCCGCCGTGCCTCAACCATGTCGCCTACGACATGCTGACGGTGGACGACATGTTCCGCGGTGCGCATCGCCTGAAGCAGCACGGCACCGATATCCGCTGGGGTCCGGGCCGCCACACGGCAGGCAACAACACCTTCAGCTACTTTGTTACGCCGGGCGGCTTCGCCGTCGAGTACAGCTCGGAACTGGAAGAAGTCGACTTCGAGAACCACCTCGACAAGGTCCACGTTCCCGGGCCGTTTGTCATGGACCAGTGGGGTATCGGGGTGGGCGGTCCGCAGACCATGCCGCATCCCAAGCCCGACGCCCGGCTGTTCCAGGCGGCGGAGGTCTGATCGGTGGCCCTCTTCGAATATTTCCCGAACTACATCTGGAACCTGTCGGTCGCGATCGCGATGGAATCGGGCGCGCAGCTCGGCGAGATCATCGACATGTGCCAACCGATCCGCGATGCGGCGGCGAACGGTGCCGATGCCGGAACCCCGCAGTTCATGAAGGCCTGGGCAGCGATGGGCGACAAGCTCCTCGATCTCGCCGCCGAGGACGAGGCGAAGGGCCGTGCGTTCTCCGCCTCCAACAAGCTGGAGCGCGCCTCGCTCTATCTCATCACCGCCGAGCGTATGCAGGGCCACGGGCACCCTGGCCGCACGGAGACGTATGCAAGGGCGCGCAAGGCTTTCGACCGCTCGACCGAACTGGGCAAGCTCAACCGCGAGCGCGTGGAAATCCCGCTGGAGACCGGCACGATGCCCGCGCTGTTCACCCGCGCGCCCGGCGAAGGGCCAAAGCCGGTCGTGGTGTTCTGCAACGGTCTCGATAGCTGCAAGGAACTGCTCTACTGGACCCGCCTGCCCGAAGAACTGGCGCGGCGCGGCATTTCCACGCTCTGCGTCGACCAGCCCGGTTCGGGCGAGGCACTGCGCCTGCAAGGCCTGCCTGTCGATCCGCATTCCGAAAACTGGGCGAGCAAGGCGGTCGACTGGCTGGAGCAGCAGCCGGATGTCGATCCAGTACGGATCGGCATGACCGGAATCTCGCTCGGCGGTCACTTCGCGCCGCGCGCCGTTGCCTACGAGCCGCGCTTTGCCAGCGGCGCGGTCTGGGGCGCCAACCACAACTGGCGCGAAGTGCAGGACAAGCGCATGGCGCGCGAGGGCGAGAATCCTGTGCCGCACTACTGGGCGCACGTCCACTGGGCGTTCGGAGCAGAGGGGCAGGAGGACTTCCTGGCGAAATCCGAAGCGATGAACCTCAATGGCCACATGGATGCTATCCGCGTGCCGTTCCTCGTCACCCATGGCGCCAACGATCGCCAGATCAGCGTGGGCTACGCCGACGATCTCTATGACCAGCTGGTCAATTCGCCGCGCCGGGAGAAAGTGATCTTCACGCCCCGCGAAGGCGGCGTCGAGCACGTCGGGGCGGACAACATGGCCTATGGCCGCGATCTGATCTCGGACTGGTTCGCCGAGACGCTGGGTAGCAGAACAGCCTGAGCGGATCATAGCTTCCGGCGGCGGAATGCCGCCGGCAAAAACGGCGCGCCGCCCCACCCTCTCCTCCGGGGCGGCGCGTCAACAAAATAAAGGAAGGATGCCCATGACCCGCCGTTTCGTCGATCTGTCGATCACGCTCTGCAACGACGTGGTCAGTGACCCGCCGTTCCTGAAACCCGAAATTACCTACCAGACCCACATGGACACGGCCGGCGAACTGGACATGTTCTTCCCCGGCGTCACCGCCGCGGATACGCCCGACGGCGCCGGTTTCGCGGCGTCGGAATGGGTCAGGCTGACCACCCACAGCGGCACGCACCTCGATGCGCCCTATCACTTCCACCCGACCATGAACGGCAAGGACGGCAAGCCCGAGCGCTCGATCACCATCGACGAGGTGCCGCTCGAATGGTGCTTCCAGCCTGGTGTGAAGTTGGATTTCCGGCACTTCCCTGACGGCTACGTGGTCACTGCCAAGGACGTCGAGGCCGAACTGGCACGCATCGGTCATGACCTGCAACCGCTCGACATCGTGCTGGTCAACACCGCAGCGGGCAAGGCGCTGGGCCGCCCCGACTTCGTCAACGTTGGCTGCGGCATGGGATACGAAGCGACGATGTACCTGACCGAGCGCGGTGTGCGCGTAACCGGCACCGATGCCTGGAGCTGGGATGCACCGTTCAGCCACACCGCCCAGAAGGTGAAGGAAACCGGCGACACCTCGCTGATCTGGGAAGGCCACAAGGCGGGTCGTGATATCGGCTATTGCCACCTCGAAAAGCTGCACAATCTGGAAGTGCTGCCCGGCCACGGCTTCACGGTTTCCTGCTTCCCGCACAAGATCAAGGGCGCGTCTGCAGGCTGGACCCGCGCCGTAGCGATCTTCGAGGACTGAGCGAATGCGGCTTGCAACCATAGCGAACGGGTCGCCCGACGGACAGCTGGTGGTCGTCTCTGCCGATGGCGCGCGGGCGCTCGCAGCGGATATCCCCAACCTGCTGGCCGCCATCACCGACTGGCGCGCGGCCGAGCCGGTGCTGTTTGCGTTGGCCAAACGGGTGAACGCAGGCCACGGCGAAGCCTTCGATCCCGCACTGCTGCGCGCACCGCTGCCGCGTTCCTGGCAATGGCTCGATGGCTCGGCCTTCGGCACGCACGGCGAACTCATGCAGATCGCCTTCAACCTGCCGCCGATCGAGACCGACCGCCCTTTGATGTACCAGGGTATGTCGGATCGGTTCTATGGCCCGGGCGATCCCGTACCGTTCGCCAACGAGGCGGATGGCATCGACTTCGAAGGGGAATTCGGCGTCATCGTCGACAGGGTTCCGATGGGCATCACCCCCGAGCAGGCGCTGGGCCACATCAAACTGGTTGTGCAGATCAATGATTGGTCACTGCGCGCCATCGCACCCGTCGAGATGAAGACGGGCTTTGGCTGGGTTCAGGCCAAACCGCCCTGTTCAATGGCGCCCTTTGCGGTCACACCCACAGCGCTGGGCGAGGCCTGGCGAGACGGACGCGTCTGCATGGACCTCACCGTCGAATGGAATGGCAGGCCCTTCGGACGAGCCAACGGCGCCGCGATGGACTTCGGGTTCCACGATCTCATTGCCCACGCCGCGCGTACGAGGGAACTCGTGGCCGGCACCATCATCGGCTCCGGCACCGTCTCCAACGCAAATTACGCCGAAGTCGGCTCCAGTTGCATCTCGGAGCGACGCGCCATCGAGATCATCCGCGACGGCAAGCCCACGACACCCTTCATGGCCTTTGGCGACACCATCCGCATGGAAGCCTCCACGGTCGATGGCTGGGCCCCATGTGGAATTATCGAGCAGGTTGTGAAATTTAAGGGAGATTGATTGCAGTACGAATGGACTACCGCTGAGTTCGAGCTCGGCGTAAATTGATTCGATAACCGGATAAAAGCTCAGAATGACTTTATATAGTGATGTAACTTACAAATAAAACAGATGCCTACGATATCCAATATCTAGGGGGCAGCGGCGGAATTCCGGAAACTTCCCAGCGCCCCTGATCTATGGAACCCCGGAATTGCTGATCGTCAGGTTCTGGGAAGAGTATAGCGCTGACGAAACGACCAAGAGAGCCGTACGTGGCAAACGGAATGTCGGCTAACTGTATCAGCTTTCCTGAGCTCTGCGGGGGATAGCGCTCTCGTAAAACAACTCTCGCAAGCCTCAAAACTGCGGCCATATCGTTCGGTTATAACGCAACCCCACCTCGCACCATTGCGGCCCCGAATGCGGCGATCATCCGCAGCTATTACCGTCAGATTCAATCATCGATTGCACTTGGCGAGCAAATTTATCCATCGTGAAGGGCTTGGTTAACATCGCCATTCCCCGTTCGAGAAATCCTGTCGGCAGCGCCGCATTTTCGGCGTAACCCGTCATGAAAAGGATTTTGAGATCGGGCCTGTCAACGCGCGCGGCGTCCGCAATCTGGCGGCCGTTCAATCCCGGCAATCCGATATCCGTCACAAGGAGGTCCACCCTCTCGGCCGATTGAAGGATTCTCAGCCCCTCGGGGCCGTCCGTCGCTTCGAGAGCGCGGTACCCAAGGTCTCCAAGTACTTCTTTTATGAGGCCGCGTACCACCGGTTCGTCCTCCACGACAAGAACCACTTCGCCTGAAGCCACTGCCGCATTCGGTTCCTGAGCGGCTACCACCGGTTGAGCCGGATCTTCGTTCATGCAGCGCGGCAGATAAATGCTGATCCTGGAGCCCCGGCCAAGTTCGGAGACTATTTCGACCCGGCCTTCCGATTGCCGAGCGAAACCGTAGATCATCGACAGCCCCAGACCGGTGCCCTCCCCTAACGGCTTCGTCGTGTAGAACGGCTCGAACGCACGTTCGATCGTTGCCTTGTCCATTCCGACGCCGGTATCCTCGACATTGATGCACACGTAGTCGCCGGGCGCTAGTTCGCCTCGGCCCGCAGCCTCGGCTTTATCAAAACGGCAATTACGGGTTTCGATCGTAAGGCGTCCACCATCAGGCATCGCATCACGCGCATTGATCACCAGATTGAGTATAGCGCTTTCCAGTTGATTGGGATCGCAGCGCGTGCGCCACAGATCGCTTTCGAAATCGATGGCGACTGCGATGTCTTCGCCTAATGTGCGGCCGAGCAGATCTTCCATCGAACCGATCAGCGGATTGACCGACACGGGACGCGGGTCGAGCGGCTGGCGGCGCGAGAAAGCCAACAGACGATGCGTGAGTGCGGCCGCCCGATCCGCTGAACTCTTCGCGCCTTCGAGCCAGCGCAAAACGTCTCGTGTATGCCCCTGCTCCAGCCTCTTCTGCATGATTTCAAGGGATCCGTTTATGCCCTGCAGGAGGTTGTTGAAGTCGTGAGCGATGCCGCCGGTCAGCTGCCCTACCGCTTCCATTTTCTGAGCCTGTCGCAAAGCGTCTTCGGCCGCCGCCAAAGCCTCATCGGCGAACTTCTGTTCGGTTACGTCGCGCCCGTAGGCGTAAACCAGCCCGTCTTCCATTGCAGTATGCCAGGAGACCCAGCGCGATCCTCCATCAACGGTGCGGAACCGGTTTTCGAACCCGACCAGATCCCCTTCGCTCAGCGCAGTCGCGAGTGCCTCGTTACTGGGAGCCAGATCGTCGGCGACGATGAAATCCGCAAAGGGTTTTCCGACCACGTCTTGCGCATGGAAGCCGAATATCCGGGTCCAGGATGGGCTGACCGCGCGGAAGACCCCATCGGCATCGACAACCACGACCAGGTCGCGGCTGTGAAGCCAGATCCGATCGGCCCGCCGCCGCTCTGCATCGAGCGCTGCGATGTTTGCGAGTGCTCCGCTTACCTGCCCAGCGATAAGACGGGCAAAGTCGGCCAAGCCCTCCTCGTCGCGGCGATAAGGATTTAGGGCAAGAACAAGTGATCCGAAGGCCGGCTGATCGCCGGGGCCGGGGATCGGAACGACGAGCGCTTCACGCGGGGCGATCTCCCAGGCGCCGACGGGCCAGGGAACATCACCTGGCAGCGCCACGCGTCGGGGCTGACCGGACGGTGCGCTGATGCCGTCATCCCAGTCGTGTCCCGCGATACCGGCCGCGTCAGGCGTGCACGCCACGTATCGGGTGCCCTGCGCCTCGTCGAACGCGAACAGAACAAAAGGAAAATCGTGCCGGTTACTCGCAAAGGCATCGCAGACGGCGGCTCGCACTTCGGCGTCGTCCATGGCGCCGACAAGATTGGCACCCAGACGCCTTAGTGTCTCAAGGCGGCGCTCGCCGATGACGCGCTCGGTTTCTTCGCTGACAATGCACAGCAGACCCTCCACATTCCCACCGACACCGTAAAGCGGGCTGTAGGAAAAGCTGTGATAGGTCTCTTCGGGATGGCCGCTGCGTTCGAGCAAAAGAAGCAGGGCGCTGTTCCAGGTCGCTTCACCCGTCCGAACCTTCTCGACCTGATCTGCGACGTCATCGTAGACTTCTGCCCAGACCTCTCTGAAGGGTTTCGCCAACATGTCTGGATGCTTGATGCCCAGCGTCGGGATGTAGGCGTCGTTGTAGAAGAACAGCAGGTCGTCTCCCCAGCCCAGCCACATCTCGAACCGCGATGTCAGTAACATGCGCAAGGGAATCTTGAGCGCCTCCGGCCAATCGCAGGGGTCGCCCAGAGCGGTGGTGCTCCAATCGTACTCTCGCATCCGGCGAGCCATCTCCGACTGGCCAGGAAAGAAGTCTTCCAGAGACCCGCTTGACAACAATTCCACTTCCCTCGCGCGGCATGCCATGACGCAAACGCGCAGAGTAATTTTTGGTTGCCGCGCCCCAGGCTGCCCCTAGTTCACATGGACAAAAGCCTTGAGCCATAGCCGGGATAGGCTCAATTGTAGCTGATTGCAGGGAAACCTGGGCGTTAAACGAGATGTAGGAGATTAGATGATTAGCTGAATGCCTCGAAGACACGATTGTAAGCGCGCCCAAGGCTCGCAACGCCGCTATAGCCGAGTTGAAAAGCGGCTTGCTGCAGAGTCAGTCCTTGAGACAGCAGCCCGTCGACATGATGCATGCGCAGTTGCTGATGCCATTTGCCCGGCGAGAGTCCGGTTTCCTCGCGAAATGCGCGGGTAAAACTTCTGCGGCTCATGCCCACGTCTGCCGCCCAGGC
>PJUE01001017.1_pt1 | contig 11086 bp, 10 predicted proteins | sample 1512171 | NCBI WGS metagenome assembly PJUE01 (sample SAMN08177674, study PRJNA422409) | Feces metagenome, whole genome shotgun sequencing project. | isolation source: Chicken feces (3) enriched on wood chips: alkali lignin treatment | host: Gallus gallus | place: USA: Madison | collected 2015-01-15
CGAACCATTCTGCGCTGCGCAAAGTGAAAGGCGTGCCGAACGCCGCCCAGCTGGCCGCTAGTGCAAGGCCGAGGCCGGTCGCGAAGACCGCGAGGACGGGGCGATAGGTCTTTGCTTTCGGATCGTGAACCTTAAGGCCGAAATGCGCCTGCAAGTCCGTGTAGCCGCCGATCCGCTTGCCCTCGATGAAGGTTTGGGGCGTCGTCGCCACGCCTTGCTCAGCCTTGAAGGCATCGACCTGGTCGCGGGTGGTCAGCCAGTGATCCTCGACCTCGTATCCCAGCTTTTCCAATAGATACTTGGACTTGATCCCCCAGGGGCAGGAATGCCTCTCCATGACCATGCGATGGAGGACGGCGGTATGGGCTGGCGTCTGTATCATGACTCGGCTTATAGCTTCCGTACCATGGTACGGAGTCAAGCATGGCCCTGACGATTTCGGAGCTGGCGCGTTCGAGCGGCGTCGGTGTGGAGACGGTGCGGTTCTACCAGCGCAAGGGATTGCTGTTCGATCCGCGTCCCACAGCGACCGGCGGGGCGAAAGGCCAGCGGCATTACGGCGAGGAGGACGTGCGACGGCTGCGCTTCATCCGCTCGGCCAAGGCGGCGGGCTTCATTCTGGATGAGATCGCGGAACTCATCAGCCTCGATCACACCGGAGACCGGCCAAGGGCGCGGGAATTGGCGCAAGTGCGCCTTGCGGCGCTGGACGTCGAAATTGCCGGGTTGGAAGCGGCGCGCCAATCGCTGCGGCGGCTTGCGCAGGAATGCGCGGGGTCTGACGAGGGGCCATGCCCTATCCTCGAATCTTTCGAGGAAACGGCTTTATGTGGCGGCGCAGGTTCGAAAACCGGCGCCGCCTGAACAGGATCAGACGTTGAACTTGAAGTGCATGACGTCGCCGTCGTGGACCACGTATTCCTTGCCTTCCTGACGCAGCTTGCCGGCTTCCTTGGCGCCGGATTCGCCGTTCAGCGCGACATAGTCGTCGTAGGCGATGGTCTCGGCGCGGATGAAGCCGCGCTGCATGTCCGAGTGGATCTCGCCTGCCGCGTCGGGGGCCTTGGCGCCCTTGTGCACGGTCCAGGCGCGGGCTTCCTTGGGGCCGACGGTGAAGAAGGTCAGCAGGCCGAGCAGGTCGTAACCGGCGCGGATGATGCGGGCGAGGCCGGTTTCGTGGAGGCCCATCTCTTCGAGGAAGACCATGCGCTCCTCGTTGTCCATGCCGACCAGATCGGCCTCGATTGCGGCGGAGACGATGACGGCGGTGGCGCCTTCGGCTTTGGCCTTTTCGAACACGCGGGTCGAGAAATCATTGCCTTCGGCGGCGGATTCTTCCTCGACGTTGCAGACGTAGAGCACCGGCTTGGCGGTGAGCAGCTGGGCCTGCGCGAAGACGCGGGCTTCGTCCTCGTCCTTGGGCTGGGTCAGGCGGGCGGGCTTGCCGTCGCGCAGCAGTTCCAGCGTCTGGCCGAGGACCGAGGCGATGATCTTCGATTCCTTGTCGCCCTGCGCGGCCTTCTTCTGGGCAGCGGGAACGCGCTTTTCCAGGCTTTCGAGGTCGGAAAGCAGCAGCTCGGTTTCGACCGTCTCGGCATCGGCGATCGGATCGACCCGCTCGTCGACGTGCTGGATGTCGTCGTTCTCGAAACAGCGCAGGACATGGACGATCGCGTCCACTTCGCGGATGTTGCCGAGGAACTGGTTGCCTAGCCCTTCACCCTTCGAGGCGCCGCGCACGAGACCGGCGATGTCCACGAAGGACAGCTGCGTCGGGATGATCTTGGCCGAACCGGCGATCTCGGCCAGCTTGTCGAGGCGCGGATCGGGCACGCCGACCTGGCCGACGTTGGGCTCGATCGTGCAGAAAGGATAGTTGGCCGCCTGCGCTGCCTGCGTTTCGGTGAGCGCATTGAACAAGGTCGACTTGCCGACATTGGGCAGGCCCACGATTCCGCAACGGAAACCCATGTGTAACTCCGGAAGAAATGTTTGGCCGGGCCTTAGCGTCACTCCGCCCGCATTACCAGTTGCGCGGCGAGTCTTTGTGAAACGGGGCTTCACGGAAATTTCAGGGCTTGGCCCTAGACCCGCGTCATGAAAGCCGCCGTTCGCCTGTCGCTTGCCGCTCTTGCCTTCGCTTTGCTGGGTGGATGCCGGGATAGCGAACCGGCTCCGTTCGACAAGGCGCGTGCCGATTTTGCCGCGCAGGACTATCAGGCGGCGCGGACGAGCCTGTTCGCGGCACTGGAGCAGGAACCGGGTAATCGCGAGGCGCTGGTACTGCTGGCGCGCACGCAGATCGCGCTGGGCGATGCCGAGGCCGCCGAGCGCGCGATCGTGCGTCTCGAAACGGCAGGAGAGAAGGGTGTTCGGCTGAAGCGCCTGAAAGCGGGGCTGGCGCTTCTGCGCGGTCGGGCATCCGAGGCGATTGCGCTCACTGTAAACGATTTCGACACCGAAGCCTGGCGTCTCCGGGCGGAGGCCTATCTCGCTCTGGGCGATAACAACGCCGCGGCGGAGGCCTTTGCGCGGGGCATGCAGGCCGGGGACGATCTGCCGCTGGCCGTCGCCTATGCACGTTTCGCGCTCGCGGCAGGAGACCTGGCTCGTGGCGATATGATTTTATCGAAAATGCAAGAGTTTGCGTCGAACTCATACAACACGTTCGTACTTGCCGGAGACCTCGCAAGCGCGCGCGGTGAGACCGATCGGGCGATTGCCGCCTACCGCCGGACGATCGCCGCCTATCCGGACAAGGTCCCGCCCATGCTCGCATTGGCGAATACCTACGCTGAGCAGGGGAAGGTCGATGAGGCGATGGCAGTGCTGGAGAAGGCGCGGAAAGTCGCTCCCGGCGAGCCGGCGCTGGAAGGGCTGCGCATCCGCCTGCTGGCCGCGAAAGGCGAATGGGAGACGATCCGGTTCGCTCTGCAAGGCCGGGAAGCAGGCCTCGATCCGTCATCGCAGTTGGGTCTTGCATATGGAGAGGCCCTGCTGAGGCTCGGTCAGGCCGAGCAGGCGCGCGTGCTGTTCAGCCGTGCGGTTCTGCTGGACCCGGCGACCCCCTATTGTCGGATGATGCTGGGCGAAGCGCTGCTGGCGACGGGCGATTCAAGAGGGGCATGGAAAACGCTGGAACCGCTCAGCGCCAGCCATCTTGCGTCTGCCGGCGTGCTTGTGCTCGCAGAAAAGGCGGCGCGCGCCTCCGGCGACCCGCGAGCCGATGCCTTGCAGGCCCGCCTCGATCCTCGGCGCATCAAGGTAACCATGGAACTGATCGAGAAGGGGCAGGCCGCTCTCGACCGACAGGACTGGAGCGAGGCCCGCTCGGTCTACATCCGTTTGCTTGCCCGAGGGGAGGACGGCGAAGTGCTGGGACGCCTTGCCTGGGCATCGGCCGGTCTGGGGCTTCCTCGGGACGCGATCGCCTATGCCGATCGTGCATTGGCGCAGGACTCCGACAATCCCGCCTACATGCATTCGGCAGCTTTGGTGAGGCTCGAGCTTGGTGTCGATCTGGCGGCGGCCCGGAAGCTGCTTGAAGCGGCGGTTAAAGCGGAACCTCGTAATGCCGACATTGCCCGCGATCTTCAGAAAGCGAAAGCCGCCGCCGGTTGACGTACCGGCAGCGGCTCTGAAAACAGGCCCTGAACTCAGAGCCTTCGCAAACTGTTCTCGATCAGTCCCGCGTCTTGCGGCGGCGCGCGTAAGCCAGGCCGAGCAGGCCAATGCCCATCATGCCCAGCATGCCGGGCTCCGGCACGGCGGTGCTGCCACCCGAAGTGGAGCCACCCGAAGTTCCGCCAGAAGTCGTGGTACCGCCCGAGCTGCTGCTGGAACCGCAGTTCTTCTTGCCCCAGCCGCAACCATTATTGCCGCCGCCCCAGCCCCAGGTGGCTTGGGCTGGCGTGGCGAAGGCGAGCGTGGTGCCGGCGGCGAGGGCCAGTGCGAGCGTGGACTTGCGGATCATATCTATTCCCCTGTTTGCCGGATGGGCATGTTCCGAATGGATCGCAACCAGCTAAGCAATAGCCGTGCCAACATCGGAAATCCGCGACTCCGGCTCCTCATGGAATGGCGAAAGGGGTTGGTTTGTAAGCTAACCCGACACTAATTTATGCCAAATGGTAGCTAATTTGATGGATCAATCCTGCTGGCGAAGCGCCACGTCGTTCATGAAACGCACGTCGTCGCCGGCGGCAAGGCGATCCGCTTCCCCGGCGACGGCGCCCAGCATGTCGGCCAGCGGGTCCAGGTCGGCCTTGGCGTAGTTACCCAGCACATAGCCGTGGACGCGGTCCTTGTGGCCGGGATGACCTATGCCCAGCCTGATGCGGCGGAACTCGGCGCCGAGGTGCTGGTCGATAGAGCGCAATCCGTTGTGTCCGGCATGGCCGCCGCCCTGCTTCACCTTGACCTTGAACGGCGCCAGATCGAGCTCGTCGTGGAAGACCGTAAGGTCGGAGAGCGCCAGCTTGTAGAAGCGCATGGCCTCACCGACGGCGCGGCCGCTCTCGTTCATGAACGTCGCGGGCTTCAGCAGCAGGATCTTCTGCGTGCCGATGCGGCCTTCCTGAAGCCAGCCCTGGAACTTCTTCTGCGTTGGGCCGAAACCATGGACTTCCGCGATCGCATCGATCGCCATGAAGCCGACGTTGTGGCGGTTCAGCGCATATTGAGTACCGGGATTGCCGAGGCCGACCCACAGCTGCATCTTGATAGATCCTGTAACTTGAACGCGAAACGGCCCTTCCTGCTCGCCGGTCTGGCCGGGGCGGGAAGGGCCGTTCCTTTATCCGAAGATGGCTTCGGGCGAAATTACTCGCCTTCGCCTTCCTTGGCCGTGTCGCCTTCCGAGCTCTTCAGAGCCGAGGGGGCGGCGATCGTGGCGATCGTGAAGTCACGGTCGGTGATCGCGTTCTCGACACCGGCCGGAAGCTTCACGTGGCTGGCGTGGATCGATTCGCCCACGTCGAAGCCGGTCACGTCGATGACGATCTCGTGCGGGATCTTCTCGGCGTCGCAGACCAGTTCGAGGTCGTGGCGAACGATGTTGAGCACGCCGCCGCGCTTCAGGCCCGGCGAGGCGTCTTCGTTGGCGAAGACCACCGGCACGTTGACGTGCACGGTCGCGCCCTTGGCGACGCGCAGGAAGTCAGCGTGGAGCGGACGATCGGTGACGGGGTGGAAGGCAACGTCCTTCGGCTGCGTCCGGAACTTCTTGCCGCCGACTTCGACTTCGATGATCGAGTTGAAGAAGTGACCGGTTCCAAGCTGGCGGGCCAGCTCCTTTTCCTCGACGTGGATCGCGAGGGGTTCTTCGTTGCCACCATAGACAACGGCGGGGACGCGGCCATCGCGACGCAGAGCACGGGAGGCTCCCTTGCCAGCCCGATCACGCGTCTCGGCCGGCAGGTTAAGCGTATCGCTCATGTGGACTTGCCTTTCGAAATCTGGATAGATGTCGGATACGAACCGCGTATCGATCCGCACCGTCCCGTCACGCCTCCAGGGATGACCATGACGGGAAGCGCGCGCCCTTAATGCGAAATCGCCGAAAAGGCAAGCATCCGGCGACTACTGTATCCGTGTGACCGTATAGCCTTTTTGTGCGAGCATCGCCGGAATGCCTTCCGGTCCCGCCATGTGCGCGGCGCCGACCGCTACGAAAGGTCGCTTGCCGCCGTCGATGGCCCGGGCGATCTGCGCCGTCCAGTCGCGATTGCGGCCCACGAACAGCACGGCGCGCAGTTCCGGGTCGGCCAGCAGGCCCTTGCGGGTTTCCTGCTCGATCGTGGCCATGTCGCCCTTGCGCCAGCTGGCGGCGAGATCGGTATCGGAACGATCCGCCTCCGCCACGACCGCCGTCAGCAGATCGCGCTGTTCGCGTTCGGGCAGGCTGTCGAACAGGCCGAGTTGCTTCGTGGCGCCCTCCAGTTCGACGACGGGGCGCTTTCCGGCGGCGGCGATCACCCCCCGGTCCACACCGTTGCGAGCCTCTTCCTTGTTGGCTCCGGCCTGCGCGACGGTGAGTGCGGCGGCCCAGGTGTCCATCGCCGCAAAATCGCCATCGCCGTAGCCGCCTTTCTTGAGCAAGGCTTCAAGTGCAGGGCGCTCCTTCGCGACGATCCGCTGCGAGAGCGGCGGCTGTCCCTCATTACGAGCAAGGCGGGCGAAAATGGCCGCAACTTCACTTTCATTCGCAAGATTTCCGACTTCCACCATGATTTCGTTGGAATCGTCGAGGGCCTGCCGGACCTTGCCGGTCTGCCAGAGCAGCGGCACCTTGGCGCTGTGGATCGTGCCGAACAGCCATGCCGTTTCGCCGTTCGGGCTCTCGACATGCCAGAGCGCCGGTCTCGCCGCTTCCGGGCTGGGACTGCATGCGAAGAGGGCTAGAGAAGCGCCCAGCAGCGCCAGTCGCGGGAAAAGCTTGCGCATCGGCCTATTGCACCCGGACCGAACGGACTCCGGCCTTGGCCAGTTCGTCCTGCACGCTGCCGCGCCCGGCGAGATGGCCCGCGCCCACCGCCACGAAAACGATACCCGGTTCGGCAAGCCGCGCCTTGAGCCACTCGGCCCAGGCTTTGTTGCGGTCGGTGATGAGGACCTTGCGCATCACTTCGTCGGATTCGTCCTCGTTGAGCAGCTTGGCCAGTTCCTCTGCCTGACCCGCCTTCCAGGCTGTCACCAGCTTGGCGATATCCTCGCGCAATGTCGGAAGTTGTTCGACTACCTCATTGAGGTAGCTACGCTGGCTCTTCTCGGGCAGGCCCGCGAAGAGGCCGATCTGATAGTCCGCCGTTTCGAGCGGATGGCGCGCGACCTTGCTCATGTCAGCCTTGGTCTCGATCTGCGTTTCGATCCCGTTGGCCTGCTCGTATCCGGCGGCCTTGAGCGGCAGTAGCGACAGCACCAGACCGGCGTACCAGGGCTGGAATTGATCGAAGGTTTCTACCGGAATCTTCAGATTTAAAAGCGCTTTTTCGAGATTTTCGCGTTCCGGCGTGCTCAGGCTCTCGCGCAAGGTCTTGCCGTCATGGCGCATGCCTTTGTCCAGGAACACTTTCTGAAGTGTCTCCGGCGAATCGAGCATGGTCTCCGTCACCAACAGGTTCGCGGAGTCGAAAGCCTGCTGCACCGGTCCGTGGAACCAGTCGGCATTTTCCGGCAGGATGTGGATCGTGCCGAAGAGGTAGATCGTCGTGTCCTTGTCGGCGATCTTCCAGAGCGCCGGGCGGGCTGGAACGACGGCCTCGGCGCGCGGTTCGGCTGCTGCGACCGGAGCAACCTGCGCCTGCACCGGCGGCGCGAACAGAAGCAGGGGGGCGAGGGCGGCGAGACGCAGCCGCCTGTGTGTCCGGAGGGGGCGGGAAAAGATCATCGGGTTTCCTTGAAAGGAAAGAAGCAAACGCAAGCTTAACAGCGTCATTCCGGCGGGAGATAGCCGCAGGAGCGGGTTTGCGGTAGCGTCGCCTCGGATTTAACTGGCGCCTGCGCGGTTGATTTGCCGGGTTCGATCCGCCAAAGGCCGCGAAGCCAAGAGTTTTGACGGGATTTCGATGTCGACCGCAGCGCAGCAGCCGCTCAGTTTCCAGGACATGATCCTGACGCTCCACAATTTCTGGAGCGCGCAGGGCTGCCTCATTCTTCAGCCCTATGACATGCGCATGGGGGCAGGGACCTTCCATCCGGCGACGACGCTGCGCGCGCTCGGCCCGGAGCCGTGGAAGGCGGCCTATGTCCAGCCCTCACGTCGTCCTACCGACGGCCGCTACGGCGAGAACCCGAACCGCCTTCAGCACTATTACCAGTATCAGGTGATCCTGAAGCCGAACCCGGACAACCTTCAGGAACTCTACCTCGCCAGCCTCGCCGCGATCGGCGTGGACCCGCTGGCGCACGACATTCGCTTCGTGGAGGACGACTGGGAAAGCCCGACGCTCGGCGCTTGGGGCCTGGGCTGGGAAGTCTGGTGCGACGGCATGGAAGTGACGCAGTTCACGTACTTCCAGCAGGTCGGCGGGTTCGACTGCAAGCCGGTTGCAGGGGAACTGACTTACGGTCTCGAACGCCTTGCGATGTATATCCAGGGCGTCGACCGCGTCTACGACCTGCGCTTCAACAACGAAGGCGTGAGCTACGGCGACGTGTTCCTCGCCAACGAGCAGCAGATGTCGAAGTACAACTTCGAGATCGCCGATACAGAGGCGCTCTTCGCCGGTTTCAAGGCCGCCGAGGCCGAATGCATGCGCTGCATCGAGGCGGAAATCCCGCTTGCCGCCTATGATCAGGCGATCGAGGCCAGCCATCTCTTCAACCTGCTTCAGGCGCGGGGCGTGATCTCCGTGCAGGAACGCGCCAGCTACATCGGCCGCGTCCGCGATCTCGCCAAGGGATCGTGCGAGGCCTGGATCGAGAAGAACAAGACCGAATGGGAAGCCAAGTTCCCGGGGTGGACCGTATGACCGACTTCCTTCTCGAACTGCGCTCGCAGGAAATTCCGGCCCGTATGCAGGCCGGTGCCCGCGCCGACCTTGAAAAGCTGTTCCGCAAGGACATGGCCGCCGCCGGTGTCGCCGTGGGCGAAGTCACCGTGTGGTCGACCCCGCGCCGTTTGGCGCTGATCGCGCGCGGCCTGCCGCTCGCCACCGAGGCGGTGCATGAGGAAACCAAGGGGCCGGCCACCAGCGCGCCGGAGCAGGCGCTCGAAGGCTTCCTGCGCAAGACCGGCCTGACCAAGGACCAGCTCGAAGTCCGCGACCTCAAGGGCAAGGACACCTACTTCGCCGTCGTCGAGAAGCCTGGCCGCGCCGTGGCCGAAGTGCTCGCCGAAGTGATTCCTGCGATCATCCGCAACTTCCCCTGGCCCAAGTCGCAGCGCTGGGGCGCCGCCTCGATCTCCACCGAGTCGCTGCGCTGGGTGCGCCCGCTCTCCGGCATTGTCGCGATCCTCGGCGAGGATCTGGTCGAGTGCGAAGTGGGCGGCATCCGCTCGTCCTACGTGACGCTCGGCCACCGCTTCCACGCGCCCGGCGAGATCACCATCGGCGGCGCGCACGACTATGCCGACAAGCTGCACCTCGCCCACGTCCTTGTGAACCACGAGGAACGCCAGGACATCGTGCGCAGCAAGGCACGCGAAGCCGCTATCGCCTCCGGTCTCGTGCTGGTCGAGGACGAGGGCCTCGTGATCGAGAACGCGGGCCTCACCGAATGGCCGGTGCCGCTGCTGGGCCGCTTCGAGGAGGACTTCCTGGAAGTTCCGCCCGAGACGATCCAGCTGACCGCGCGGGTGAACCAGAAGTATTTCGTCTGCGAAGATGCGGCAGGTTCGCTTGCCAACGCCTTCATTTGTACGGCAAATATCGTTGCAACCGATGGCGGCGCGGCGATCGTCGACGGCAACCGCAAGGTGCTGGCCGCGCGTCTTTCGGACGCCCGCTTCTTCTGGCAGCAGGACCGCAAGACGCCGCTCTCGGCTCACGCCGAAAAGCTCGCGCGTATCACTTTCCATGAGAAGCTGGGCACGGTCGCCGACAAGGTCGAGCGCGTGGCCAAGCTGGCTGAATGGCTGGCGAGCGAAGGCGTGGTGCCGAACTGCGACCCTGCGCTCGCACGTCAGGCAGCGGAACTCTGCAAGGCCGATCTCGTCACCGAGATGGTCGGAGAATTTCCTGAACTTCAAGGGCTTATGGGCGGTTATTATGCCCGCGCGGAAGGTCTCCCCGATGCCGTCGCGGACGCTATCCGCGATCACTACAAGCCGGTCGGGCAGGGCGACGAAGTACCCACCGCGCCGGTGACGGTCGCGTTGGCGCTCGCGGACAAGCTGGATACGCTCCGCAGCTTCTTCGCGATCGATGAGAAGCCGACCGGCTCGAAGGACCCGTTTGCCCTGCGCCGTGCGGCACTTGGCATTATTCGTCTTATCACCGACAACGGTTTGCGCTTCGGTGTGGCAGAGGGCGACTTGCTCGACTTCTTCGCGGACCGCCTCAAGGTCCAGCAGAAGGAAGCCAGTGTTCGTCACGACCTGATCGACGCGGTTTTCGCACTCGGCGGGGAGGACGATCTCGTTCGCCTGCTCGCCCGCGTCCATGCGCTTCAGGCTTTCGTCGCGACCGACGACGGCGTGAACCTGCTGGCGGGCTACAAGCGTGCGGCCAATATCCTCAAGAAGGAAGACTGGCACGGCGTCGAGGGCGAGATTTCGCGTACCGGCGAGGAAGACCCGCTGGCAGGTGTTGAGGACCCCGACCTCGCCGAAGTGATCGCCGCCAAGATGGCACACCGTCACGCCAGCGAGCAGGCCCCCGCCTATCAGGCCGAGCCTGCCGAACTGGCGCTGATCGAGGCCGTCACATCGGCGGAGACCGAAGTGGCGCACGCCGTCTCGGCGGAAGACTTCGCCGCCGCCATGACCGCGCTGGCCTCGCTCCGCGCGCCGATCGACGCGTTCTTCGAGCATGTAACCGTCAACGATGCCGACCCGCTCAAGCGTCAGGCCCGCCTGGCCCTGCTTGATCGCTTCCGCGCGGCAGTCCACAAGGTCGCGGACTTCTCGCGGATCGAGGGCTAGGTATCTGACCCCGGCTTCGCGGAATGTCGAAAAGACAGGAAGGGAAGCCGGGGATCGATGAACAGGCAGGTCTACACGTTCGGCGGCAATGCCGGGCACGATGAGGACGCGCGCGCCCGCGATAAAGTCATCGTCGGCGGCAAGGGCGCCAACCTTGCGGAAATGGCGGGCATCGGCCTGCCGGTACCGCCGGGCTTCACGATCACCACCGAGCAATGCGTGAAGTACCTCGCCGAAGGCGGGGACTTTTCGGACGATCTGCGTGCCGACGTGGCGCAGGCGCTGACCCATATCGAGCAGACCGTCGGCAAGCGCTTCGGCGATCCGGTCGATCCGCTGCTGGTCTCGGTGCGCTCCGGCGCGCGGGTCTCGATGCCGGGCATGATGGACACCGTGCTCAATCTCGGCCTCAACGATGCGACGGTCGAGGGGCTGAGCACAGTATCAGGCGACGCGCGCTTCGCCTGGGACAGCTATCGCCGCTTCATCCAGATGTATTCC
>PJUE01001019.1_pt1 | contig 11083 bp, 8 predicted proteins | sample 1512171 | NCBI WGS metagenome assembly PJUE01 (sample SAMN08177674, study PRJNA422409) | Feces metagenome, whole genome shotgun sequencing project. | isolation source: Chicken feces (3) enriched on wood chips: alkali lignin treatment | host: Gallus gallus | place: USA: Madison | collected 2015-01-15
AAGACTGACAAGCCGTAGTAAAGGATGTGGCGTAGTTACCAAAACGCGCTGGTATTTTTTATTCATTACCGCTTTATCCGAAGACGCCATGCCGCCAGGAGCCAACTCCGGACGAGTTCATTTTCTAATTTGGATCATGCTAGTACAAACAATTTACAATTAATATGGTATGTGCTCATAATTTGACATCACAGAGTTATTAAATACTTATCCTGCAAAAATTTCACCTTTGACGCTGGAAAAGTAACCGGGAAAATTTACCGGAGGGACGATCGGCACGGACTTTGAACGCGTCTCGCATAACATTTCTATTCGACTGGTATCAGGCCCGTGAAATCCCTATAATTGCCGCGTTTGACGCTCAGGCGTCGTCCTTCCTTACATCCAGGTTACTCAGGTCGCAAAAATTTATGACTGATAAGTCTCATCAGTGCGTCATTATAGGCATCGCCGGCGCATCGGCTTCAGGTAAAAGTCTCATTGCCAGTACACTTTACCGTGAATTACGTGAACAGGTCGGTGATGAGCACATCGGTGTCATTCCAGAAGACAGCTATTACAAAGATCAAAGCCATCTGTCGATGGAAGAGCGTGTTAAGACCAATTATGACCATCCAAGCGCGATGGATCACAGCCTGTTATTCCAGCACCTCCAGGCCCTGAAGAACGGCACCGCCATTGAGCTGCCGGTTTATAGCTATGTCGAACACACCCGTCTGCAGGAAACCGTGCGCATCGCCCCGAAAAAGGTCATCATCCTCGAAGGGATCCTGTTGCTGACCGACGCCCGTCTGCGCGAGTCGATGAATTTCTCGATTTTTGTCGATACGCCGCTGGATATCTGCCTGATGCGCCGCATCAAACGCGACGTGAACGAACGCGGCCGCTCCATGGATTCGGTGATGGCGCAGTACCAGAAAACGGTACGCCCAATGTTCCTGCAGTTCATTGAGCCCTCCAAACAGTATGCCGATATCATCGTGCCGCGCGGGGGTAAAAACCGCATTGCCATTGATATCCTGAAAGCGAAAATCAGCCAGTTTTTTGAATAACACGCGCGAATTGTGTACCGTTCAAAGATAATCGGGTTCGCCCTCCGGCTTTATAGGCCTGAGGGCGCGATGCACGAAAGGAGAAAGTGGCATGCGTCTATGTGACCGAGATATTGAAGCCTGGCTGGACGAAGGCCGTCTGACCATCACCCCGCGCCCGCCGGTCGAGCGGATTAACGGCGTCACTGTTGATGTGCGTCTGGGGAATAAGTTTCGTACCTTCAGCGGACATACCGCGCCCTTTATCGACCTCAGCGGGCCGAAAGATGAAGTCAGCGCCGCGCTCGATCGTGTGATGAGTGATGAAATCGTGCTGGCCGACGGCGACGCGTTTTACCTGCACCCGGGTGAACTGGCGCTGGCGGTCACTTTTGAGTCCATCACCCTGCCGGCGGATCTGGTGGGCTGGCTCGACGGCCGTTCCTCTCTGGCGCGTCTGGGGCTGATGGTGCACGTCACCGCGCACCGTATCGATCCAGGCTGGTCCGGGCGGATTGTGCTGGAGTTTTTCAACGCCGGTAAACTGCCGCTGGCGCTGCGCCCGGGCATGATGATCGGCGCGTTGAGTTTTGAGCCGTTAACCGGCCCGGCGGCACGTCCTTATAACGCCCGTCAGGACGCCAAATATCGCGACCAGCAGGGTGCGGTCGCCAGTCGTATTGATAAAGATTGAGCTTAAACCCGGTCCATTGAGGAAGCCATGAGAAGAGTTCTGACAACGCTGATGATTTTGCTGGTGGTGCTGGTTGCTGGCCTGTCAGCGTTGGTTCTGCTGGTCAACCCCAATGACTTTCGCGCCTACATGGTGCGTCAGGTCGAGGCGCGCAGCGGTTACGCTCTGAAGCTGGAGGGGCCGCTGCGCTGGCACGTCTGGCCGCAGCTCAGCATCCTGTCCGGGCGTATGTCGCTGACCGCACCGGGGGCGACAGTGCCGTTGGTTGCCGCCGACAACATGCGCCTCGACGTGGCGTTGATGCCGCTCTTTTCGCATCAGCTACAGGTCAATCAGGTGATGCTCAAAGGGGCAGTGATCCAGCTGACCCCGCAGTCTGAAGCGGTACGTAATGCCGATGCGCCGGTGGCCCCGCGTGAAAACACGCTCCCGGATAAAGCGGACGATGCCGGCTGGTCATTCGATATTGGCCGCCTGAAGGTGGCAGACAGCCTGCTGGTATTTCAGCATGAGGGTGACGAGCAGGTCACGGTGCGCAATATCAACCTGCATATGGAGCAGGATGAACATCACAAAGGCAAGATTGACTTTAGCGGCCGCGTTAACCGCAATCAGCGCGATCTGACCCTCTCCTTCGCAGCAAATGTCAACGCCTCTGATTATCCCCACCTGCTCAGCGCCGACATTCAGCAGCTGAGCTGGCAACTGACCGGTGTTGAGCTGCCTGCGCAGGGCATCAGCGGGCAGGGTACGCTGCAGGCGCAGTGGCGCGAAGAGCAGAAGCAGCTCGAGCTTAACCAGCTCAGCTTACAGGCCAATGACAGCGCGCTCACCGGACAGGCGAGCGTGATTCTGCGCAAGGAACCGCAGTGGAACATGAACCTGCAGTTCGACAAGCTCAATCTTGAAAACCTCCTTCCGGCGCAGGCCGCCGCCGACGGCGAGGTGGTACAGCAGGGGCAAACTCAGGCTAAACCGCAGCGCCCGGTGATCGCCTCCAGTCTGGAGCAGCCCGATTACAACGGCCTGCGCGGTTTTAGCGCCGATATTCTGCTGAAAGCCAATACCGTTCACTGGCGAGGGATGGACTTTACCCAGGTCTCCAGTCAGATGAGCAACAAAAACGGTCTTCTGACCATTGCTGAACTGAGCGGTAAGCTGGGGGAAGGGCATATCTCCTTACCCGGTACGCTCGATGTGCGTAAAGCCGTTGCCCGGTTGATGTTCCAGCCGCGTCTGGACAACATTGAGATCGGCACCATCCTGAAGGCCTTTAACTACCCGATTTCGCTGACCGGTAGCCTGACCATGGCGGGTGATTTCTCTGGCAGCAAGATTGACGCCGACGCCTTCCGTCACCACTGGCAGGGTCAGGCCCATTTGGAAATGCAGAATACCCGGATGGAAGGGCTTAACTTCCAGCAGCTGGTGCAGCAGGCCGTAGAACGCAGCAGCAATGTGAAGGTGAAAGAGAACGTCGATAACGCGACCCGTCTGGATAGCTTTGTCACCGATCTGAGCCTCGATGAAGGTCAGGTGACGCTGGATGATATGCAGGGCGCCTCGCCAATGCTGACCCTCGAAGGTAACGGCACCCTGGATCTGATCAAGGAGACGGCCGACACCCGCTTCAAAATCCGCGTGCTGGAGGGCTGGCTGGGTGAAGGTAAGCTGATCGATTTCCTCAAAACGACGCCGATCCCGCTGAACGTGTATGGCAACTGGCAGGCGCTGAACTACAGCCTGCAGGTGGATCAGCTGCTGCGTAAACATCTTCAGGATGAGGCGAAACGCCGTCTGAGCGGTTGGGCGGATAAGAATAAAGACTCGCAGAACGGCAAAGATGTGAAGAAGTTACTGGAGAAGCTTCAATAAGCGCTCATTTCTCTCACACCCCGCCCGGGAAGGCGGGGTGAAAGTATCACAACTCGTAATCCACATCATCCTGCGTCATTAGCGGGATCAGCTGCACCTTCTGCACCCGGTGGTTTTCCACCTCAAGTGTTTTCAGCGCATAATCCCCCACCTGAACCTCTTCGCCCGGCTGCGGGATCCGCTGCAGGTACTCCATCAACAGACCGGCAATGGTGTGATATTCCCGCTTATCGTCCAGCGGCAGCGGCACATACTGGACCAGATCTTCCAGCGGCATATGGCCGTTGGCAGTCCAGCTGCCGTCAGCATTCTTCTGAATATCGTGCCGGGCGTCGATCTCCTCCACTTCGTTCGGCAGGTTCCCGGCGATGGTTTCCATCACGTCGCTGAGGGTCACGAGCCCCTCTACGGAACCAAACTCATCCACCACGAAGGCGAAATGGGTGCGCGCATTACGGAACTGCTCCAGCGCCTGCAGCAGCGGCAGCATCTCCGGGAACACCAGCGGCTGACGGATCAGAACCCGCAGGTTAAGCGGCTCGCCGCGCAGCTGCTGATTGAGCAGGTCGATAACGTGTACCACCCCCAGTAGCTCCTCTTCCTTTTCGCCACCTGTAACCACGATGCGGGTGTGCTGGTTTTTATCCAGCAGCGCACGAATGCTGCTCTCGGGTGTGTTGAGGTCGATATGCTCAATATCGTGGCGCGAGGTCATGATGCTGCTGACGGAGCGCTGATTAAGGTGCAGCACCCGCTCAATCATCCGCCGCTCCTGCGGGGCAAAGATCGGGCTGTCGTCGTGGTCGGCCAGCAGCGAGGCGGCCTGCGCATCCAGTTCGGCATCCTCTTTCTTACCGCTCAGCAGACGAATAACCGTGTCGGCGGTACGCTGGCGCAGCGTCTGATTAGCGGAGAGGAAGCGGCGGCGGTTGAAGATCGCCAGCTGGTTCAGGGCCTCGATAATCACCGAGAAGCCAATCGCGGCATACAGATAGCCTTTCGGAATATGGAAGCCAAAACCGTCGGCCACCAGGCTAAAGCCGATCATCAGCAGGAAGCTCAGACATAAAATCACAATCGTCGGATGGTCATTCACAAAGCGCGTGAGCGCCTTGCTGGCCATCACCATCAGCGCAATGGCGATAATTACCGCAGCCATCATCACCGCCAGGTGATCGACCATTCCCACGGCGGTGATCACCGAATCCAGTGAGAAAACGGCGTCCAGCACCACGATTTGTGCGACCACGGCCCAGAATTTGGCTCCGCGCCGCTGGGTGGGGTTCTCGCTGTCCTTGCCTTCAAGCCTTTCGTTGAGTTCGACGGTGGCTTTGAAAATCAGGAAAAAACCACCAAACAGCATGATCAGATCGCGGGCGCTAAAGCCAAAACCGTGGACGGTAAACAGCGGGCGGGTGAGGGTCACCAGCCAGGAGATAGAGGCCAACAGCAGCAGGCGCATCACCATCGCCATTAACAGGCCGGTGATGCGGGCGCGGTCGCGCTGAGCAGGGGGCAGTTTTTCGGCGAGAATAGCGATAAAGACCAGGTTATCGATACCGAGCACGAGTTCCAGCACCACCAGGGTGACCAGACCGGCCCATATTGATGGATCTGCTATCCATTCCATAGTGTGAGTAATACCTTTCGTTATATGACAATTGTCACATTTCGATCATGGATACTGCGCCTGAAAAATGCAATGCCAGCCGGGCATTTATCTGCACAGATTTTCCTGAATCATGGGGGAAATAAACCCCGCACTCTGTAGGTTAATATTGTGAATAGTCTGTATTCTCGCAAAATAAGAAATATCGCAGGTCGAAGAGGGCTATCGAATAAAGTCAATATAAAGCTATTCCTAAAAATGCAGAAATGTCGGCGTTAATATTAATCTTAAAAGCCACGCCTTCGTTGATGTTTCCTTGCCTGCTATTCCGTTAGCTGCAACAATTCTTTCAGCATCAAATTGCGCTGCTTCCTGATGCTATTTCTGTGTCGGTTTAATGACGTGAAAAACTTATATCGGGTTCGGAATTTTCCTGCCTTTTATATTTTTCCGTTATGCCATATCAAAGAGGGTGTTTATCCCTAACTTACTGTTTATGCAGTGGATTGGTAACTGAAAGCCAAGGGCGGTAGCGTGCCTGAAGGCGTGATGATCAGCCTCGATTATTCTGTCAATAGCCTTAAGGTGAATAAGCTTCTTTTAGGACTGATGCCAGTTATATTTCTCTTTTATTAACTGCATGCTAAAACTAATACGCCTTTAGCTTATTTAAACGCACAGGGTAATTACCTGCCAAAGTGATAAATAATCAATGATGAAATCCAAAATGAAATTGATGCCATTATTGGTATCTGTGACCTTGATGAGTGGTTGTACAATCTTCCCCGGCAGCAATATCTCAACTTCCGGTAAGGATGTGATTAAACAGCAGGATGCTGATTTTGATATCAACCGCATGGTGAATGTTTATCCAATGACTCCGCAGCTGGTTGAACAATTACGCCCTCGTCCGGTCGTGGCGCGACCTAACAACAGCCTCGACCAGGAGATCGCCAACTACCAGTACCGCGTCGGGCCCGGGGATGTCATTAACGTCACCGTCTGGGATCACCCGGAGCTGACCACCCCGGCGGGGCAGTATCGTAGCTCCAGCGATACCGGCAACTGGGTTCAGGCGGATGGCACCATGTTCTATCCCTATGTCGGCAAACTTCGCGTGGCGGGCAAAACGCTCGCGCAGATCCGTAGTGATATTACCGGCCGTTTAGCGCAATACATCGCTGACCCGCAGGTGGACGTTAATATCGCCGCATTCCGTTCGCAGAAAGTCTATGTCTCCGGCCAGGTGAATAAATCCGGCCAGCAGCCGATCACCAACGTGCCGCTGACGGTGCTTGACGCTATCAACGCCGCGGGCGGCCTTACCGATGGCGCCGACTGGCGCAACGTGGTGCTGACCCATAAGGGCAAAGAGGAGCGTATCTCCCTGCAGGCGCTGATGCAGAACGGCGATCTGAGCCAGAACCGTCTGCTCTATCCGAGCGATATCCTGTTTGTGCCGCGCAATGACGACCTGAAAGTGTTCGTGATGGGTGAAGTGAAGAAACAGAGCACTCTCAAGATGGACTTGAGCGGTATGACCCTGACCGAAGCGCTCGGCAACGCGGAAGGGCTGGATATGAGCACCTCCGACGCCAGCGGTATCTTCGTGATCCGTCCGATTACAGGAAACGCTGGGAAGGGCAAGATCGCCAACGTCTACCAGCTGGATATGTCTGATGCCACCTCGCTGGTGATGGCAACCGGGTTCCGCCTGCAGCCGTACGACGTGGTCTACGTCACCACCGCGCCGATAACGCGCTGGAACCGTGTGATGAACCAGCTGATGCCGACCATCAACAATATCCATACCATGACCGACACGGTACATCAGTACCACAACTGGTGATAACGATGTTTAACAAAATACTGGTGGTTTGTGTGGGGAATATTTGCCGTTCCCCCACCGCTGAGCGGCTTTTGAAACAGTACCAGCCACAGCTGACCGTCGCGTCAGCCGGGCTGGGGGCACTGGTAGGTAAAGGTGCTGACGAGCGCGCAAGTCAGGTCGCGGCAGAGCATCAGCTTTCGCTCGACGGGCATTGCGCCCGTCAGGTGTCAGCCAGCCTGTGCCGTGACTATGACCTGATCCTCGCCATGGAAAAACGCCACATCCACGCCCTGTGCGATATCGCACCGGAGATGCGCGGCAAGGTGATGCTCTTTGGTCACTGGGATAACGAGCGTGAGATCCCCGATCCGTATCGCAAAAGCCATGAAGCGTTTGAGGCGGTTTACACCTTACTCGACCAGTCTGCCCGCCAGTGGGCACAGGCACTGAACGTTCAGCAGGGATAATAATGACAGCAAACGTAAAACCTTCTGCCGCCCCGAGTGCGGGCAGTGATGAAATTGATATTGGTCGTCTGATCGGCACCGTGGTTGAGGCGCGCTGGTGGGTGATAGGGATCACCGCGGTATTTGCCGTTGCGGCGGTGATTTACACCCTCTTTGCCACCCCGATCTACAGCGCCGACGCGCTGGTGCAAATTGAGCAGAACAGCGGCAGTTCGCTGGTGCAGGACATTGGTTCGGCGCTGGCGAACAAGCCGCCCGCCTCGCAGGCGGAAATCGAGCTGATTCAGTCCCGCCTGGTGTTGGGTAAAACCGTGGACGATCTGGATCTCGATATCGGCGTCAGCAAAAACACCTTCCCGGTGTTTGGCGCAGGCTGGGATCGGCTGATGGGCCGTCAGAACGATACCGTCAAAGTGACCACCTTTACGCTGCCAGCCGGGGGGGCCAGCCAGGTCTTCACCCTCGAGGTGCTGGGCAAAGATCAGTATCAGCTCACCAGCGACGCCGGGTTTAGCGCCCGCGGCAAGGTGGGTGAAATGTTGACGAAAGACGGCGTGAGCATGATGGTAAGCGCCATTCATGCCGAGAGCGGCAGCGAATTTACCGTCAGCAAATTCTCAATGCTGGGGATGATCAATAACCTGCAGGGCAACCTGACGGTCACCGAAACCGGGAAAGATACCGGGGTGCTGAGGCTGAACTTTACCGGGGAAGACAAGGATAAGATCCGCGACATTCTCAACAGCATCACCCGCAACTACCAGGCACAAAACGTGAAGCGCAAGTCGGAAGAGGCGTCAAAAAGTCTCGACTTCCTTGCCAAACAGCTCCCGGAGGTGCGCGGTCATCTGGATGAGGCCGAGAACAAGCTCAACGCCTTCCGCCAGGATAAAGATTCCGTCGACCTGCCGCTGGAGGCGAAGTCAGTGCTGGATTCGATGGTCAACATCGACGCCCAGCTCAACGAGCTGACCTTTAAAGAGGCGGAAATTTCCAAACTCTACACCAAACGTCACCCTGCCTACCGCACGCTGCTGGAAAAACGCCAGACGCTGGAAGAGGAAAAAGCGAAGCTCAACGGTCGCGTCACCGCGATGCCAAAAACCCAGCAGGAGATCCTGCGTCTGACCCGCGACGTGGAGTCCGGTCAGCAGGTCTATATGCAGCTGCTGAACAAACAGCAGGAGCTGAAGATCACCGAAGCGAGCACCGTTGGCGACGTGCGGATTGTCGATCCGGCCATCACCCAGCCCGGCGTGCTGAAGCCGAAGAAGGCGCTGATTATTCTCGGCAGCATCATTCTCGGCCTGATGCTCTCTATCGTTGGGGTCCTGCTGCGCTCCCTGTTTAACCGTGGGATCGAAAGCCCGCAGGTGCTGGAAGAGCACGGCATCAATGTCTACGCCAGCATCCCTCTGTCGGAATGGCAGAAAACCCGTGACAACGTCAAAACCACGAACGGGGTTAAACGTTACAAACAGAGCCAGCTGCTGGCGGTGGGTAACCCGACGGATCTGGCCATCGAAGCCATTCGTAGCCTGCGCACCAGCCTGCACTTCGCCATGATGCAGGCCAGCAATAATGTGCTGATGCTCTCGGGGGTCAGCCCGTCGATCGGTAAAACCTTCGTCTGCGCCAACCTGGCGGCGGTGGTCAGTCAGACCAACAAGCGTGTGCTGTTGATCGACTGCGATATGCGTAAGGGCTACACCCACGAACTGCTGGGCACCAACAACGTAAACGGGCTGTCGGACATCCTGCTTGGCAAGGGGGATATCAGCCAGTGCGCGAAACCGACCTCCATCCCTAACTTTGACCTCGTCTCGCGTGGGCAGGTGCCACCGAACCCGTCGGAACTGCTGATGAGCGAGCGTTTCACCCAGCTGGTGAAATGGGCCAGCGAGAATTATGACCTGGTGCTGATCGATACCCCACCAATCCTTGCGGTGACCGATGCGGCGATTGTTGGTCGCCACGCGGGTACCACTCTGATGGTGGCGCGTTATGCGGTGAACACCCTGAAAGAGGTCGAGACCAGCCTCAGCCGCTTTGAGCAGAACGGCATTGCGGTGAAAGGGGTGATCCTCAACTCCATCTTCCGCCGCGCTACCGGGTATCAGGATTACGGATATTACGAGTACGAATATAAATCGGACAGCAAGTAATGAGCCATTCGGGGAATACCATGACACCACGCCCTTTGATTTCTATTTATATGCCGACATGGAACCGTCAGCAGCTGGCGATCCGTGCGATAAAGTCGGTATTGCGCCAGGATTACGACCACTGGGAATTGATCATCGTTGACGACTGCTCCTCCTCCTGGGAACAGCTGCAGCAGTTTGTCACTGACCTCAACGATCCGCGCGTGGTCTATACCCACAACGCCATCAACTCTGGCGCCTGTGCGGTACGCAACCAGGCGATCCTACAGGCCAACGGCCAGTACCTGACCGGCATTGACGATGACGACGAATGGACGCCGAACCGGCTCTCTACCTTCCTGGCGCATCAGCACCATCTGGTGACCCATGCGTTCCTCTATGCCAACGACTATGTCTGCGAAGGGGAGGTCTACTCCCAGCCCGCCAGCCTGCCGCTCTACCCGAAATCGCCATACTCGCGCCAGCTGTTCTACAAGCGCAACATCATCGGCAATCAGGTCTTTACCTGGGCATGGCGCTTTAAGGAGTGCCTGTTCGATACCGAACTAAAGGCCGCCCAGGACTACGACATCTTCCTGCGGATGGTGATGGAATATGGCGAGCCCTGGAAGGTGGACGAGGCGACGCAGATCCTGCACATCAACCACGGGGAGATGCAGATCACCTCCTCGCCGAAAAAGTTCTCCGGCTACTTCCACTTCTACCGCAAGCACCGGGACAAGTTCGACCGCGCCAGCCGTAAGTATCAGCTGTTTACCCTGTATCAGATCCGCAACAAGCGCATGAACTGGCGCACGCTGCTGACGCTGATCTCGGTGCGTAACGGCAAGCGCCTGGCTGACGGACTGCGGGGGAAATAATGGTGCTGGAAGATTGTCGCGCAAACAGCTGGAGCCTGCGCCCCTGCTGCATGGTGCTGGCCTATCGGGTGGCACATTTCTGCTCCGTCTGGCGCAAAAAGAACGTCCTCAACAATCTGTGGGCGGCCCCGGTGCTGGTGCTGTACCGCATCATCACCGAGTGCTTCTTCGGCTACGAAATCCAGGCCGCGGCCACCATCGGACGGCGCTTTACCATTCACCACGGCTATGCCGTGGTGATCAATAAGTTCGTGGTCGCCGGGGATGATTTTACCATCCGTCACGGCGTAACCCTCGGCAACCGCGGCCCGGACAGCCTGGCCTGCCCGGTGATCGGCAATAACGTTGAGCTGGGCGCCAACGTAGTGATGATCGGCGATATCACCGTGGGCAATAACGTCACCGTGGGAGCGGGAAGCGTGGTGCTCGACAGCATCCCGGACAACGCGCTGGTGGTGGGCGAGAAGGCCCGGGTGAAGGTGATCAAATGAATATTCTGCAATTTAACGTGCGTCTCGCCGAGGGCGGGGCGGCAGGGGTGGCGCTGGATC
>PJUE01001020.1_pt1 | contig 11074 bp, 9 predicted proteins | sample 1512171 | NCBI WGS metagenome assembly PJUE01 (sample SAMN08177674, study PRJNA422409) | Feces metagenome, whole genome shotgun sequencing project. | isolation source: Chicken feces (3) enriched on wood chips: alkali lignin treatment | host: Gallus gallus | place: USA: Madison | collected 2015-01-15
ATCGAACCGATCCGGGGCCTGCTCGCAACCGGTGCCTACTTCCACATCAAGCGGCCTTCGGCCTACCTCAACAGCGCGAACTTCTTCGTCCAGGATGCCGAAGCCGCATACGAAGGGGCCGAGTTCAGCCTAGTCGGCGAGGTGGTGCCCAACCTGTCGATCGCTGCGAGCGCAATGTATCTCGACGCCATGCAGAAGTCCGGCAACGCTTCGGTGGTCGGCAAGCTGATCGAGAACGTGTCCAAGTACTCCGGATCGCTCTTCTTCGAATACCGCGTGCCGATGGTCGAGGGCTTGCGGGTTTCTGCGGGCATGTTCCATGTCGGGCGCAGGGCCGTGAATGCGCTCAACCAGGGCTTCGTCCCGGGCTACGAGACGTTCGACCTTGGCGCGAGCTACACGTTCGATCTTCTTGGAAACCGCACCACGGCGCGCATTTACGGAGAGAATGTCACGGGCAAGCGCTACTGGGCATCCACCGGATCGAGCCTGCTCGCACAAGGCCTTCCAGCCACGGTCAGGATCAGCCTCTCCACGCAGATTCCGTGAGGGGCAAAGTGAGTGACGGGATCGGCGCCGAAGACCGACCCGTCAGGAAGGAGCGGACGGGAACGTGATCCGGACCGTAAGGCCGTGAGAATGCTCCGGTATGGTCCAGGCCGCGTCGTGCAGGGCCGCGATCGCCGCCACCAATGCCAGGCCAAGGCCCGAGCCTTCGGTATGGCGACTGGCATCGAGGCGATAGAACCGCCGGAAGACTTTGGCGCGCTCCATTGCCGGGATGCCCTGCCCGGTATCGGACACCTCGGCGACGACGCCGCCATCGTCCACGAAGAGCCGCGAAGTGATCATCGTTCCGGTGGGCGTGTGGACGATGGCGTTCTCCACCAGATTGGTGAAGAGCTGCGCCAGCAGTTCACCGTCGCCGTCCACTACGATGCCCGGTGCATGGTCGGCAAGATAGGTATGCTCCGCATCCTCGGCCACGGGGGCATAGGCCTGCTGAACGCGGTCCATTAGTTCGCTGAGATCGACCCGCGTGAAGCGCCTGCGGCCAACCCCGCCTTCCAGCGCGCCGATCCGCAGCAGGGCCTGGAAAGTCGCGAGGATACCCGAGGTCTGCTCTAGGGCATCGTCGATCATCGCCGGTTCGACCTCGGAGCTATCCTGCATCTGTTCAAGCCGCTGGTGCAGGCGGCTTAGCGGCGTGCGCAAGTCATGGGCAATGTCGGTCGAAACCTGTCGCAAGGCCTCCATCGCCGCCGCATTGCGATCGAGCATCCGGTTCAGGTTCCGCGCCAGCTCGTCGAATTCCGGGCCGAGGCCGATCATCGGCAGGCGCTCAGCACGGTCGCCCTCGACGATGCGATCAACTGCGCGGTTTACCCGGTCGAGACGGCGCAGGAATAGCCTGCCGGTAAGGTATCCGCCCAGCAGCGCGAATAGGGTGATGCCAACCCCGCTGAACAGCGTAAATCGGCCGAGCCGGTGGCGCAGCATCTGGACATCGTAATTGTCGCTGGCCACGACAAGCCTCAGTCCGTCAGGCAGCTGCGCGCCTAGCGTCGTCATGCTTTCCTGGCGCGTGCCTTGCTGGCCCGGTGCGGGCTCCGTTACGTTGACGGTACTCCAGCCGTCCTCCATTGCCGCCGCGGGAAGATCGCCGAACAGGCGGCGGCCTTCGGCATCCAGCAAAAGGTAGCGATAGGGCGCCTCGGGACGAACCCCTGCATGTCGCGCCATCGCATCGGTCAGCCCGGATTGCCCGAGTTGCGCGTATTCGCCCTTAAGCACGATCATCTCTGCCTGGAGGCCGCCGTTCGTCGCTTCGGCGGCATAACGCCCGATCTGCTGTTCGACGACGATCAGCAGCGCGGCCGCACCGATAGCGAAGACGCCGGCAAGAAGCAGCGCAAAACGGAAAGCCGCGCTGCGAATCGGGCCAGATGCCCGGCGCTCAGGCGTCACCAATACGATACCCCGCACCTCGCACCGTCTGGATCAGTTCCTTGCCGAACCCGCGATCCACTTTCGCGCGCAATCGGCTCATGTGGCTTTCGATGACATTGGTCTTGGGGTCGAAGTGAAATGACCAGACGTTTTCCAGCAGCATCGCCCGTGTAACCACCTCGCCCGCGTGGAGCATCAGGTATTCTAGCAATTTGAGTTCCTGCTGCTGCAGGTCGATGCGCTGGCCGCCGCGCATCACGGTCCGCTTCACCCGATCAAGTTCAAGATCGTCTATCCGCAGCAAAGTCTGCAGCTCGACGATCGGCGGACGCCGTGCGAGCGCATTCACCCGCGCGAGCAGTTCGCTGGCCGCGAAGGGCTTTGCGAGGTAGTCGTCGCCTCCGGCTTCCAGTCCCTCGACACGGTCCTCGACGCCGTTCATCGCGGTCAGAAACAGCGCCGGGCTGCGCACGCCCATGGCGCGCAGAGCCTTGAGCGTGCCAAGCCCGTCAAGCCCCGGCACCATACGGTCGAGGATCAGCACCGCATGGTCTCCAGTCGAACCCAAGAAAACCGCATCCTGCCCGGTGGAACAGATGTCCACGACATGTCCGGCCGCGCTCAGCACGCGATCGAGGTGCGCCTTCGTCGCGTCGTCGTCCTCGAGAAGCAGGATCTTCATGCGGTGTCCTTTCTCGCTCGCATCGAACGCATCTGCAAGTTGGCAAAAAACAATGTTTCAATCATGCTGAGCGAAGGTTCGCCCCATTATCCTCACGCCGTATAGAGCAGTCCCGCTCTTGAGGATGCCATGATGAAAACTTCCAGCATCATCGTCGCACTTGCACTGATCGGCGCCGGATCTTCGACAGCCTCGGCCAAGCCTGCCGCGCTGAAAGGTGCGCAATACGGTGCTCAGGCCAAGGTCAGCTTAGCATCGGCGCGTAACATCGCGCTGAAGGCACGGCCCGGAACGATCACCGACCAGGAACTCGAGAAGGAGAAAGGTGGCAGCGGCCTGCGCTATTCCTTCGACATTACCAGCCACGGCAAGCCGTTCGAGGTCGGTATCGATGCCAAAACCGGCGCGATCCTGGAGAATTCCGCCGAAGGCAAGAACCTGGACTGACACATCCACGACGGGAGGGTTGCGCAGCCGCCCCGTACTTTCGCAAAGACACCCTACCGGTATGGACAGGCATCGTTCTAGACACTCCGTAGCTATCTTGCTTGCCGTGGCCCTTTCCGGTTGCGCGCGTTACACGCCTCTGCCGCTTTCGACCGCAGCCCCGCTCGCACCGAGCCTGGGCGCCCTCGATGCGTCGATGCCGCAAGCCCCACTGACCGTCGATCAGGTGGTTACGCTCGCCCTCGCCAACAACCCCGACCTGAAAGCCGCGCGGCTGCAACGCGGCATCGCGGCCGCACAGACCGAGCAGGCCGGACTGCTCGCCAATCCCTCGCTCAGCGCAGCATTCCTGCCCCTGCTGTCGGGTTCGGGAACCGTCCCGGCCTGGAACCTCGGCATCGCGCAGGACATCAAGGGTATCCTGACGTACAAGTCGCGCCAGCGCGCGGCCCACGCCAGCGAGCGGCAGGTGGATGCCAGCGTCGTCTGGCAGGAGTGGCAGGTCGCCGGGCAGGCGCGCCAGATCGCCACCGACCTGATCGTCGGCGCCCGAAGCCGCCAAAGCTATCTCGCCGCCTATCAACTCATGTCCGAACGCAGCGCCAAGCTGGACAAGGCGCTCGCCAGCCAGACCGTCACGCTGGTGACCGTCGCCCCCGATCGCGTAGCGCTGCAGACCGCCCGCTCCGCGCTGGACACGCTCGACCAGCAGCAGCTGAACCTGCGCCACCAGCTCAACGCCTTGTTGGGCCTGTCCCCGGAAGTCGTGGTCCCACTCGCCACCGAGCCCGACCTGCCGCCGTTCGATCCCGCGCAAGTGCGCGGCGAGATCGCCACCCTGGCCGATCGGCGACCGGATCTGCTCGCGCTGCGCATGGGCTATGCGGCGTCGGACGAGCAGTTGCGTCAGGCAATCCAGTCGCAGTTCCCCGACCTCATCCTCGGCGGCAGCGTCGCCAGCGACAATGCCAAGGTCATCAACGGCGGTCCGAACCTGCAGATCGGCCTGCCGATCTTCGATCAGGGCAAAGCCGCCGTCGCGACGGCGCGTGCGACGCGCGCACAATTGCATGCCGACTACGACGCCCGCCTCTCCGCCGCGATTGGCACGGTCGGCGCGCTGCTGCGCGAATACGAGCAGCTGTCGGCGCAACTGGCGATCGCCAGGCGCGACCTGCCGAACGCACGCGTCGCAGCTGCCCGCGCGCAGGCCGCGTTCGGCGCATCAAATCTGGACGAGCGCGGCTATGTCGACCTCGTCCTGAACCGCTTCACCAAGGAACAGGAAATCATGACCTTGGAGCTTGCCCTGCTCGATCGCCAGATCGCGATCCAGACGCTCGTTGGCGCCGGGCTGCCGACCGTCGATCTTGCGTCGACAACCTCGGCGGACGCCCGATGAAAAGGCCCTTCGCTCTCTCGGCCGTGGCGCTGCTTGCGGGCTGCGGCTCGAATGCACCGGCCCCGAAAGCCACGCCCAGCGTGCTGGTCACGACGATCCCGGCAAGGCAGGGTTGGCTGCCGGCAACCGTGGTGGCCTATGGATCGGTAGGCCCGGCTCTTAACGGCACCATGACCTTCAGCGAGGCGCAGCCCGGACAAGTGACGGCACTGGCCGTCGCGCCGGGGATGGCCGTGCATGCGGGCCAGACGCTTGCGACGTTCGCCACCGCGCCCGCGTCGCGCAGCGGCTACCTGCAGGCCGTCACCGCCCTCGCCGCGGCACGCAAGCAGGAAACCAGCACCGCGCAATTGCTGTCCCAGCAGCTTGCGACCCGCGACCAGCTGACGCAGGCTACCAAGGTCGTCACCGATGCCGAGACCGCCCTCGCAGCGCTGCAGGCGGACGGCGCCGGACGAGCCAGCCACACCATCGTCGCCCCGTTCGACGGGGTCGTCACGACCGTCGCCGTCGCGCAGGGGGACCGCACGCAGGCGGGAGCCCCGATCCTCACCGTCGCCAAGGCAGGAGGGATCGTCGTCACCGTCGGCGTCGATCCAGCCGCGCGGGCCGGGGTCGCCGTCGGCCAGGCCGCCAGCCTCAAGCGCCTTTCGGGCGGCGGCGAGCTGCGCGGCAAGGTGATCCGCGTGGATAGCGCGCTCAATGCGGCGAGCCGTCTCATCGACGTCGATCTCAGCTTCCCCGCCGGTACGCTGCTGCCGGGCGAATCGATGCAGGTCGCGATCGAGACGGGCGCGGTCCAGGGCTGGGTCGTGCCGCACAAGGCTGTGGTCACCGCCGGGGGGCCGCCTCGCGTGTTTCAGGACTTCGGCGGCAAGGCCAAGGCCGTTCCGGTTCGGATCCTGCTCTCCTCCGACAAGGGTGACGTGGTTCAGGGCGGGCTCGATGCCGGCCGTCCGCTCATCGTGGATGGCGCCTACCAAGTCGATGACGGCGGAGCCATACGCCGGAGCAACCGATGATCGAGAAATTGCTGGGCTCGCAGTCGCGGGCCATCGTTCTGGTCGCGCTGGCAATGGCGCTCGCCGGGATCTTCGCTGCCCTCGCACTGCCGATGGGGCTCTTCCCGCAGGTCTCCTTCCCCCGCGTCGTGATCGACCTCGATTCCGGAAGCCGCCCCGCCGACCAGACCGCACTGACCGTCACCCGCCCGGTGGAAGAGGCGATCCGTGCCATTCCCGGCGTGCAGAACGTACGGTCGGAAACGAGCCGTGGCTCGGCGCAGATTTCGGTCGATTTCGGCTGGGGCCGCGACATGATCTCCAGCACCCTGCTGGTCGATACCGCCGTGGGCCGGGCCGTGCCCACGCTGCCTGCGGGCACGCAGTACGACGTGCGGCGCATGGACCCCACGGTCTTCCCGATCATCTCCTACGCGCTTGTGTCCGACAAGGTCGATCCGGTCACCCTACAGGATTTTGCCAGGTACCAGATCACTCCCCTGCTCTCGTCGATCAGCGGGTTGGCGCGCATCGGCGTGCAGGGCGGCGACACAGCAGAAGTGCAGGTCCTCGCCGACCCGCACCGCCTGGCGGACTACGCCCTGTCGATGACCGACCTCGCCACTGCCATCAGGAACGGGAATGTCCTGAGCGCGGTGGGGCAGGTTCAGGATCGCGGCCGCCTTTCGCTGGTGATCGCCGACCGCAGCATCAGCAGCGCCGCGCAGATCGGCGACATCGTGGTCAAGGCCACCCCCACCGGCATAGTGCGCGTCCGCGACGTCGCGACCGTGCAGGACGGCGCGCTTCCGGTCTGGCAGCGCATTGTCGAGGATGGCAGGCCCGCCGTCCTCTTCAACATCTACGAGCAGCCGGACGGCAACGCGGTGAAGATCGCGCAGGAAGTCGAGCAGAAGCTCGCCGGGCTCAAGCTGCCGCCGGGCGTCAAGCTGGTGAACTGGTACGACCAGAGCCAGTTGGTCACGCAGTCCGTCTCCAGCGTTCGCGACGCGGTGCTGATCGGCCTCGTTCTCGCGGGTCTCGTCCTGCTGTGGTTCCTGCGGAGCTGGCGCGTGACGCTGGTGGCGGTGATCGTCGTTCCGGGGACGCTGGCTATCACCGTTCTGGTGCTGAGCATTCTGGGAATGAGCTTCAACATCATGACCCTTGGCGGCATTGCCGCTGCGGTCGGCCTGCTGATCGACGACGTCATCGTCATGATCGAGCATATCGCCCGCCGTGCAGGCGCCCGGGACGCCGACGGCAAGCTGGCCGGAGACGCTGCCGTCATGCCCGCCGCGCGGGAGTTCATGGCACCGCTGACCGGATCGAGCATGGCGACGCTGATCGTCTTCCTGCCACTTTCGTTCCTGACCGGCGTGACCGGCGCCTTCTCCAAGGCGCTGTCGGTGACGATGGCAACGGCTCTGGCGATCTCCTGGGCGATGACTGCCTTCGTCGTGCCCATTCTTGCCCGCCGACTGGTGGACTTCGACAAGTGGCACGATCCCGCCGAGGCCGGAGAAGGCCGGCTCGCGCATGGCCATGAGGGCGCGCTCGATCGCCTTTCCGCCCATCCCTGGCTGCTCGCGGTTATCGCGGTGCCGCTGCTGGTCATCGGCTACGTGGGTTATTCCAATGTGCCCACCGGCTTCATGCCCAAGGTCGACGAGGGCGGTTTCGTGATGGACTACCACACGCCGCCCGGCACCTCGCTCGACGAAACCGGCAGGCAGGTCGGCCAGATCGACGCGATGCTGCGCGCCAATCCCGAAGTCGCGACGTTCTCGCGCCGGCTCGGCACCGGCCTTGGCGGAGACCTTGGCCAGAGCTACCACGGCGATTACTTCGTGCGCCTCAAGCCTGACCACAGCCGCCCCACCGAGGAAATCGCCGCCGCCGTGGCCGACGACATCACCGTCAAGGTACCCGGCGTGCAGGTCGAGGTCGCACAGCTGATCGAGGACCTTATCGGCGATCTCACTGCCGTGCCGCAGCCGATCGAGGTCAAGCTCTATGCCTCCGACCCCTCCATCCTTGAAGGGGAAGCGCAGAAGGTCGCCGCGACTATCAGCAAGATCTCCGGCGTGGTCGAGGTCAACGATGGCGTCCAGCTCGCGGGTGACGCCCTCAACGTCCACGTCGACCCGGTACGTGCCGGGATGGAAGGGGTCGCTCCCGCCGATGTCGAGAGCCAGTTGTCCACCGCGCTGACCGGCACCGTCGCGACGACCCTGGCTCAGCCCAACAAGGCCGTCGACGTCCGCGTGCGCCTGCCCGAAGCCATGACCATGAGCGAAGCGGGTCTTGCCCAGCTGCCGATCCGGGCCTCCGATGGCCACGTCTTCCCGCTGTCACGCGTCGCGACGATCGAGCCGGTCACCGGGCAGCCGCAGATCGGGCGCGATAACCTGGAGCCGATGATCGCCGTCACCGGCCGTATCCAGGGCCGCGGGATCGGCGCGGCAGTCGCCGACGTCACCACTGCCCTCGACAAGCCGGGTGCCCTGAGCCCCGGCGTACGCTACGAACTGGGCGGCCTCTACCAGCAGCAGCAGATCGCGTTTTCGGGGCTCATCAAGGTGTTCGCCGCCGCGCTGATCGCCGAACTGGTGTTGCTGCTGGTACTATACCGTCGCTTCTGGCTGCCGGTCATTATCATCGGCTGCTCGCTGCTCTCGACGACCTCGGTGTTCACGGCCCTGTGGCTGGCGGGCGTCGATCTCAACATCACGGCGCTGATGGGGATGACGATGATCATCGGCATCGGCACCGAGATGGCGATCTTCTACGTCTCGGAGTTCGAGGAACTGGCCCACACCATGCCGCCGGAGCAGGCCACGCGTGAGGCCAGCCGCAACCGTCTGCGGCCGATCACGATGACGACGCTCGCGGCGATCCTGACGCTGCTGCCACTTGCTTTCGCGATCGGCCAGGGATCGGGCATCCAGCAGCCGCTGGCCGTCGCGATCATCGCCGGCCTGTTGCTGCAGTATCCGCTGGTCCTGCTGGCGATGCCGGTGCTGGTGCGGCTGACCCTGCCGAAGACCGTATGACCGTTACTCCAGGCGCGACCAGATGGCCCTTCCGGTCCGTTCGAAGCGCGCCTGGGAATATTCGTCCAGCATCTGCGCCCGGGCCTTCCGCCCCAGTTCCGCCAGGGCAGCGGGAGCGGACAGGGCGTCACGCAGCGCAGCGGCAAGCGACACCGGATCATCCGGCTCCGTAAGCCAGCCGTTGACCCGCGGCTTGACCGAGAAAGCCAGTTCGCCCACGCGCGATGCGATCACCGGCAGTGCAGCGGTTAGCGCTTCGTGGGCGGCGATGCAGAACCCTTCCCGCCGCGAAGGCTGGAGGTAGAGGTGCAGGGTATCAAGGAAGGCCCGAGGTTCGGTGGCGTAACCGGTGAAGCGCAGCCCTTCGATACCGGCTTCGGCAGCCAGTGCCGCCAGTCGCGGGCCTTGCGCACCTTCGCCTGCAATGGCGATCTCGAAGGAAACCGGGGGGCGGAACCCCTGCTCTCGCAATCGGGCCAGCGCCGCGATGAGCACGTCATAGCCTTTGGCCGGATGGAGCCTGCCGAGACTGCCGAGGCGCAGGATTTCTCCGGGCTGCCAGGCGCGCGCCTGCGGCATCGCGGGATCGGCGGCATAGATCGGCCATGTGGCCAGCCGGTCCGCAGGGACTCCGAGGCGCCGGGCGGTGAGTTCCTCGACAACACGCGAATCCGCCACCCACATTGCCGCGCGGGCTTGAAACAGGCGCAGGAGACGCTCGTTCCAAGGCTTGAGGAAGGCGTTATGCTGCCATGCGATCACGGGAATTCCCAGATGCGGCCTCAGTACCAGCCCGAGGATCGTCGCGCGGCTGAGCGAGGTCCACAGATGGGTCGCTTCCCACCCGCGCAGTTCGCGGGTCAGCCATCGGGCGGCGGCGAGATGGTCTGTCTCTCCGCCTTCGCGCACCACGACATCGAGGCCCGCCGCCTCCATGGCAGGCAGAGCCCTGCCGTCTCGGCGGGTCAGGGCAAGGACGCGGACTTGTGCACCGGTACCGCGCAGCACCGCAAGGATGGCAGGCACCGGAAGCGCCGCGCCGCCGCCCTCCAGCGAGTTGATGACATAGGCGATCCGGGGACCCGTCATCATCGGCCGCTGGTGCGCCATACGAGGACCGCAAGCAATCCGTTGGCCACGACCGCCTGCGCCACCGCCTGAATGCCCGCCCCCACCAACCCAAACGTCGTCAGCAGCCAAGGCAGCAGCGGCAGGAAGGCGAAGCTCGACAGCAGGTTGGCGCACATCGACCGGGCCGGGTGGCCGAGCGCTGTCAGCGCGGACGTACACGGCGGACCTATGAGCGATACCGCCCGAGCGGCGACCAGCGCGATCATCACGCCCGCCGCGGCGCCGAAAGCCGGGCCTGCCATCAGCCGGATGATCTGGGTCGGGAAAATCCCGACTATCAGCACGACGGGAACCGCCGCCAGCACCGCGATGCCGACGACCTTGAGAAGCGTCTGGCGCAGCGCCCGGCCCCCGTATCCACCCGCAACGATGTGAGCCAGTTCGGCATAGGAGGCATTGCCGAGGATCTGCGCGGGCTGCGCGAGGATAACGGTAGCGCGCTGTGCGACCGCGAAGAGGCCCGCCATGGCCGGTCCCATTACCCATCCGATGACCAGCGGCGCGACGCGGCCAGTCAAGTCTCCGAGGGTCACGTCCGCATTGCTCGCCAGCATGAAGCGCCAGATGCCGGTGTTGTCGTCGGTCACCCGGCCGGGTTCGGGACGCACTATCGCACTGCCCAGGCGCTTCGCCGCCATCCACAGGCCGAGACCCCACATCGCGGCGAATTCCGCCAGAGCCGCGAGCAGCCATGCGAAGAGAAACGATTTCACGCCCCATCCGCACGCTATCACCACCAGTGTCCCGATCAGCCTTACCGTAGGCTGCACGAGGTTGTGCAGGCCCAGCAGATCGAAGCGCCCGCACAGTTACAGGTAGCCCGAAGGCGTCGAGCGCACCGATCCCAACACGGCGAAGGCGTAGTACGGCGCAAAGGCCATCGCCTTCGGAGACCAGCCGAGATGAGGACCGACGAACGGCACCAACGCCATCGCCGAGATCACTGCGAGGGCGCCCCCGGCCAGTTCGACCTTGGCGCCGAAGCGCAGCAATCGCGACAGGCGGTGGGCTTGCCCATCGCGGTCGGCCTCGGCGCCATAGCGCACGATCGCCTGCCAGGAGGGGAACTCGATCACCCCGCAAACCGTGGTGACATAGGCATGGACAAGGACCAGCACGCCGTAGTCCTTCGGCCCCAGGTAGCGGGTCGCCAGCAGCAGATAGCCCAGGCTCATGATGCCCGCGCCCGCCTTGCCTCCCAGCACCAGGCCGAGGCTCGCGAAGATGCGGCGGACCCGGCCCGCCGGTCGATCGGTCACCATTCGCCCATCAGGATTGTCGGCGCGACGTGCTGTTGCCCATTCATGGTGCGCTTCTAGCGGCTTGCTATCGGACATGACCAGTCTTCGCGCTCATGCCGGAACCAGCTTGAGATGGCGGCTGTCGCGGCGGCGCCGTTCCGCAA
>PJUE01001024.1_pt1 | contig 11067 bp, 6 predicted proteins | sample 1512171 | NCBI WGS metagenome assembly PJUE01 (sample SAMN08177674, study PRJNA422409) | Feces metagenome, whole genome shotgun sequencing project. | isolation source: Chicken feces (3) enriched on wood chips: alkali lignin treatment | host: Gallus gallus | place: USA: Madison | collected 2015-01-15
CCGCAGAACACCACCCTCAGGCCTGGCGCAAGGATGTCGTTGATCATGATTACTCCCGCTTAATGGTTCAGGCTCTAAGTATAAGAGATTGAAAATGGGTTGTTTATAAAAACAGCAGGCAGGCGGGTATGTCTGGATTGCAGCGAGGAGTTACTTTATAATCCTCCGCCACGGCCCCTTAGCTCAGTGGTTAGAGCAGGCGACTCATAATCGCTTGGTCGCTGGTTCAAGTCCAGCAGGGGCCACCAAATTCAAGGGCTTAGACAGGAAACTGGCTAAGCCTTTTTTGTTTTTACCGGCCTGTTCCGGTCATAAAGCTATTCTCCATACGCCTTATCCTCCAGCCATCATTTCCCGATAATGTCTCGCCACAATATTATTCATTTTTGCTGCCGGGCATTCGAAATCATCACTGCAAGGTCAATCATGAAAACATTAACTAAAGAACAAAAAACTAAACCTCGCACGCGTCGTTTACGCAAAAAATTGAGAGTCGGAGAGTTTCAGGAGTTCGGCTTTACGATCAGCTTCCGTTTCGATAGCCAACAGTACAACCTTGATCAAGCTCTCGACCACTGGATTGAGTTCGTCGAGGCGCAGGGTTGGGGCTTTGCCGGAGGTGGTGGAGAGGGGTCTGATATTCTGTCTGGCTATCTGGTCCGCTTTAAGCGAGGAGCACTCAATGATGCTGACAGAGAACTCGCGCAGCAGTGGCTCGATAGCCAGCCTGGTTTTGCCTGCATCCAGTGTACCGAGCTGAGCGATGCCTGGCATGGGCCCTGGTCGGAGTGCTAAGTACCGAAAAAGCCGTTGGACTGGCTCGTTGATGGACAAAGCCGCCAGGGTTCCTACGCCCTGCTCTCCCCCACAGAAAGCAAAAAGCGCCACCGCAATTCATTCTTGCGAGGCGCTTTCCAGAATCCCAACGGTTGGTAGGGAATACCTATTTCGCCAGCGACACCAGCATCTTCAGGCTCGCAGAATAATAATCCTCCTGCGTCGTGATCTGCGGATCGCCTGCCGGCAGTTGCCCCATCGCCAAATCACGTACCGCCAGTAACCCGCCCGCCATCATATACGGCGCAGGATCGCTGGTAGTGACATTCACCCAGGCTGGCGTCTGGGTACGGGCAAACCGTCCCCAGTACGCAGTGTAAGGGGCCATCAGCGGGCTGGAGGCATTCGCCCACTTGATATACAGCGGCACGCGGATCGCATCGTAGCTAAAGCGCGCCGGCCACTCTTTGGCCGGGGTCACGCGACCGTCGGCGTAGAGCGACACCCAGTCTGCCGGCAGTTGGGTATTGCCGAAGCGCATTTTCACCAGCAGCTTCTGTCCGTCGTTGATCAAGTCACGCCACACCGTCAGATGACTGCGCTTCGCGAAATCCTCCCAGGCCGGGAAGATGAAATAGGACGGGTTAAGATTCACATAGCTGTTGAGGTTAAAGCCTTTCGCGCCAGGCAGCATCACGCGGTAACCGGCGAAGCTGATCACGTTGCGTGCCAGCAGCGATTTGGTGATGGCGTCCGAGGCGTTGAGATAGCTGCTGTCATTCCACTGGGTACCCGCTTTTAGCAGCGCCCAGGCGATAAAGGTATCGCCGTCGGTGGCGTTGTTTCTGTCGGCGATCGGGTCAGGCGCAACCGGGTTATAACGCCAGTAAAATAGCCCCGTCTCGGGATTCTGCAGGTTCTTTTTCGTCCAGCCCCAGATTTTGTCAAAACCGGCGCGATCGTTGTTACGCACCGCCATCATCATGGCGAAACCCTGCCCCTCAGTGTGGCTCACACTGTTGTTGCCGGTATCAATGATGCGACCATCCGCCATCAAAAATCGCGCTTTGTAGCTGTCCCAGGCGGGACCGGCCAGGGCCTGATAACTGAACAACAGCCCCAGCACCAGAATCAGGGTTTTACTTCGCTGCCACATGGCCGATCCTTATTGATTATTTTGGTATCTGAAATGGATAACCGTAGCCGAGGGGGAGGCCTCCCGCCACAGTGATACGTGTGATTTGCCGCCCTGCTCGCGCAGCCAGCGGGCGTAGAGCCCCTCCAGCACCGCGCTGAAGGCGTGGTTCCACGGCATCTGTTTTGCCTCTTCCGGCGGCACCGGAATGGCGGTATGCGCGATGTGGATCGCCGTGTCGCTGGCATCAATATCAATATAGCCCCAGTTGAAGGCCGCGAGCCGGGCATTGATCTGCGCTTCAAGCTCGCCCACGGTGTGGGCCAGCGCCAGCGGGAAACGTTCGCCCAGCGAGTCGCCCATCTGCACGAGGAACGAGCGGCTCTGCGCTTCGCCGACGTTGGCGACCATACTCTCAATCATCACGTGGATCAGCGAAAACCAACCGGACTGCGTCTGTTGATGCTGGTAATACTGTAAAAGCTGCTGGTCATTCATCACTTGTTCCCCAGAAGGTAGCGGAAGTAGAGGGTCGCGGTACTTTCGTTGTAATCCCCGAAGGTGTCATACCCCACCTGCCCGCCGATGGTCATGTCTTTATTGAGTTTGTAGTCGGTCGATGCGCGCAGGTTATACCCCAGCCCGTTCTCACTGTTGCCTTTGTAGAACGCCTCTTTGGCGAAGCCGCGGGACACGTAATCTTCCAGCTGTCTCTGCATGGCCTTATCGGTCGGGAAGTACGGGCTCTCATCCTGGGAGTAGGACTGATACCCCACCGACGCCCCTAAGCCCAGCTTCCAGTTGTCGAACTTCTGGGTGTAATCCACCGGGAAGGAGACGCTGATGTAATCCTGCGGACTGAAATACCCACCCTGACCGTAGCTGAAGTAGCTCAGGTTCTTGTCAAAGTTCATGTAGTTCATGTTGATGCCGGCTTTTAACTCGCGATCGGCAGCATAGTACGGACGGAAGTACACACCCGCCGAACCGTTGACGCTGGTGTTGCTCGGGACGTTTTCCCCGATGTAGTCATACACGCCAAATCCGGCGTAGAAGCCCGCATCGGTATTGTCATAGCTCAGCTGGGCGCTGCCGCCGTTTTTAGTGACCTGGCCCCACTTCTTGCCGCTGTACTTGTCTTCCACCCCGACGTAGGACAGCAGGCTGTCCACCACCGCACGACGCTCGCCGGTCAGCACCAGCTTGAGGTAATCCGTCAGCTGCGGCGACCACTGCACGCCACCCACCAGGGTATTCAGATCCTGGCCCAGCGGCGTGGAGCCGACATCAATTTTGTACTGCTCGCCGGTAAGCGCCATCGCCACTTCGACGCCCTGGGCACTTTGCGAGCCCTGCGACGGCACCTTGATTTTGTCGATGTTCGGCAGCTCAGGCGGCGTGGTGGTGGAGGCGTTATACAGCTCCTCGGCCACCCCACCCTGGATCAGCGCCCCGGTACCAAACCGGCGGCTGGACTCCTCGGACGAGGTTCCGGCATCGAGGCTGATCGGCGTGACGTTCACATCCAGACGCGAATCGCCGAACGGCACGGTGGACCACTGCAGCGGGGCCTTGATCTCCGTTAGCTTGCTCAGCCCCTCTTCACCGTCACGGGAACGCAGAGCGGTAGAACCCCGCGCCCAGGTGGCGGTTTTGTCGACCAGCATCTCCATCATGTTATCCACCTGACGCAGTGTGCCCGCCTGGGCGGTCTCCACCGGCAGATCGGTGCGCACGGTGCCCGGCGGCGCGGTCTGCGGATTACGCGCCAGCTGGGCCACCTGCCACGGCATCGCCTGGCCGTAGAGCGACGGGGAATCCTCCACGGCGCCCGTGCTGGAGGTGCCGACAAACGGGTTGTCGGCCAGCGCCAGGCCACCCAGCATCGGGGCCGTGTCGCCATTGTTGTTCTGCAAGCCGAGCAGCTTGCCGCGGGCGGTACGCAGATAGCTCATCGCCTGCTGATGATTGCCCTGGGCCTCGGAGACCCGGGCCAGCAGCAGCAAGCGTTCCGGGGTGCTGTCGTTGGTCAGCCCGGCGGAAAGCTGCTTCGCTTTCTCCACGTTGTTGCTGGCAAGGGCCACGTCGATGGCTCCGGCGCGCGCATCCTGCTGCGGCGTGTCGCGGGTCATCAGGTAGTCGTAAACCACCCCGGCCTCTTTGTTCATCTTTCCGGACTGATAGACGCGGGCCATGGCAAACATCAGGTCGGTGTTCTGCGGATCGTTTTGCATGGCGCGGATCAGCTTGTCGTAAGCCGCCGCGTAGTTGCCCTGCACGCGCAGACGATCGGCCTCGTTGATCACGTAGCCGTTGCGAATGCTTGCCAGCTGGGTCGGAGTACTGCGCGACTGCAGTTCCGGGCTGGCAAGCCAGGCCTGAGCTTCACCGCCCAGCCCCGCCTGGTTCAGGACCGCCACCTGATCGGCATAGTCCCCGGCGTTACCCTGCACGCCGCGGCGCATGTTGTCGTGGACCACGCTCACCGCAGTGGTGACATCGCCGCTCTGGGCCAGCATCCGCGCCAGCTTGCCGGCATCGGCCGGGCTCTGCGGCGGACGTGCCGCCAGCGCTTTCAGGGTGTTGGCCGCCGCGGTCCGGTCGCCCTGGGCCAGATAGCGTTCGGCGACATCCATCTGCAGGTTGTAATTCACCCGCTGGGACAGCTCGCGCATGTCGCCGTTCTGACTGGAGGCCGGGATGCGCGACAGCAGCGTTTGCGACTGCTGCCAGGCGTTGTTTTCGCTGGCGAACAGGGCCGCCGCGTAGAGTTCGCTGTTGCTGGCGTTCGGACGGAAGGCTGGCGTCATGACGTTAGCCGCCTCCGCGCTGCGCCCCTGCTTCTGCAGCAGTCGGGCTAAATCCAGACGCAGCCAGGGATCGGACGGATAGCGGGCCGTGCCCTGCTGTAACAGAGCGATGGCGCGCTGCGGATCGCCATTGGCTGCGGCCTGCTGGGCCTGACGACGCAGCGGATCGGTCGGGTTGCCGCCGGAGACGCGCGGTGCCAGCCTCGCCTGCAGGCTGGCGGGCAGGGTCTGCAACATCGCCTGGGCTTCGGCGGTTTTGTTCTGCTCGCGCAGGACGTAGTAGAGGTTTTCCCGCGCCGAGCCGTTATTGGGTTGCTCGGTCAGCAGGCCGCGCAGCGTCTGTTCTGCTGCGGTGTAGTCTTTGTTATGCCGCTGGACGTCGGCGCGGAACAGCTTCGCCGCCGCCCCCTGCTCGCCGCTACGCTGGGTCAGGGGCGCGCTCAGGGCCAGCGCCTGGCTGACGTTGCCCTGCTTGTAAGCCGCCTGCGCCTGGGCCAGCTGGCCGTAGAATTCGGCGTCCTGCGCCTGCTGCTTACGCTCGTCGGAAGCCGCACCGCCAAGGCTGGCCGCACGGTTAAGATACTGCGCCCCTGCGGCGTAGTCGCCCTTGCGCAGGGCGACATAGCCCATCCCGGCCAGCGCATCGGCATCTTCCGGGTTGGCCTTCAGCACCTGCTCAAACTGGCCGCGGGCGGTATCGGTATTGCCGCTGTTCAGCGCCGCATAGCCTTCGCCTTTTGCCGCCCCGCCGATGCTCTTGCGGTAGTGATCCTGCACCGCGGTATCGTTCGGATGACGCTGGAGGAAGGTCTGGTAATAAGCTTCGTCACCCGCCTGCGGCCCCAGCCACAGCAGGGCCTGACGCAGGGATTTATCCGCATCCTGACTGCCGCTCGCCAGATCCTGCAGGATGTTCATCCCCTCGCGACGGGTGCTTTCCTGATAGGTCAGCACTTTGCCGAGCGCGATTTTGACGTTGTTATCCTGCGGATACTGGACGCGCAGCTGACGCAGCTCGCTCACCGCCTGTGGATAGAGGGACTTATCCCCCGCCATGGTCAGATAGTACTCCGGCGCCAGGCTCGGCGGCGGCTGGTTACCGGTGAACAGGCTCTGCCAGGTGGCCAGCGCGGCGGGAATGTTGCCGCTGCGCGCCTGCTGACGGGCCAGCTCCAGCTGCCCACGCGGCACCTGCTGCATCTGTTTGGCGTTATCCAGCGCCTGCAGATTCGCATCCTGCGGCGAGACCGCCGTTAAGCGCTCGCGCCACTGGGCTGCCCCTTTGATGTCGCCGGCCTGTTGCGACCAGAGGGCCATCAGGTACAGCGCCTGGGTGTTGTTGGCGTCGACCATCAGCACTTTTTTCAGCGATTCCATCGCCAGATTATCGTGAGACTTTTCGTGCCAGTAGTTGGCCTGATCGAACAGCGCTTTCAGCGCCGGGTTATTGGCCGACTGCGCGGCATCCGCCGCCTGGGCACCCTGGATGCCTCCGATCGCCAGCCCGCTGACCAGGCAAAGTACAGGCAGATGTCCGGCGGTTTTGTTTTTATTGTCCATAGTGTTACCACCCTTACTCACGATCTGAATCCTGTGGGTTAAGACGTTTGTGCGCGCGTTTTTTCAGTAACGAGTAGAGGCTCAGGCCAATAATCGACGCGAACAGCAGTCCAAAAATCGCCAGCATGGCGGAGTGCTGCGTGGCATACCACACCACCATCATGTACCAGGGCATCTGGCCGCTCGGGAACTGCGGGCCGACGCGGAAGCTGCGCACGCCGTTCTCATCGGTGATGATCGCGGTATCGCCGCGGATCCCGGCGTTGATGCGGGCGGAGTTGAGGTCGGTATGCAGACGCGCCAGCTGGGCGTCATCGCTGCCAATCGCCATCACCACCAGACGTTCCGGGTTCCACTGGGAGCGGAAGCTGACAAAGCCGCGCCAGGATTCGTTCGACGAGAAGTAGCGGTCAGCATCGACGCCGGACGCGTTCCAGTCGCCCTCCAGCAGACGCTGCGCTTTTTCCCACATTTTGGGCTCACGCACGCCAAAGCTGTGCTCGTTGCTGACAAACGGCGACTGCGCCAGCAGAGCGCGGTTAAAGGCGGTTTGATCCAGCGAGGAGACCGCCAGCACGTCGCTGTTGCTCAGGCGCAGCAGGTTCGCGCCGCCGGACGGCAGGCCAAACATCACGCGGTTATTGTTCAGCGCGGTGCCGGTGGCGTTACCGGAACGGGCAGAGAGATCCAGCAGGGTGCCGATCTCGCTTTCGCTCGGGTTCTCCGGCAGCAGCAGCACCGTCTGGGAGAAGTCCGCCAGGCGGGTGAACGGGAACGAGGCGCCCACGAAGTACGACAGGTTCGGCAGCAGCGTGAAGTGGCGCGTGTTGCTCAGATCGATGCTCGAGTCTTCGTCGATACGGCTCTTGATGTTGTTATTGAGCAGCACGCTGCACGGCGCGGTCTCTTTGGTCTGGATATTGAAATAGAGCTGCAGCTGGTTGTCGCCGTAAATCAGGTACGGCTCCAGCGGCACCTCGACATTCTCCTGACGCGCATCGCCGCCGAGCTTATGCCACAGGCCTTCAAGCAGACCCTGCTTGTTGACCGGCAGGTTGCGCAGGAACGCACCGTTGAAGGTCATCGACAGGTACGAACGCTGCTCGTCAATCCAGCTTTCGGACGGGAAGCGGTAGGCCACTTTCAGCGGAATGGTGTCGCCATCCCACATAAACAGATCGGGCGCGGCACGGAAGGCCAGGGTCAGCGGTTCGTGCCAGATGCCGGTCACCGTCAGGCTCTGATCCTTACGCATCAGCTCGCTCAGCAGCACCGGGCGATCGGTCGAGATCCAGCGCGGGGCATCGTAAGGTTTGCTGACCGGGATGTTCTGCGCCTCAACCGGCAGGCTGGTGGTCTGGCCGTTGAACTGCCCGCGGGTCAGACGGTACGCGGCGCTTTTCAGCTGCTGCTCGTTGTTCCCCACCACCAGCAGCAGCTTGTAGATCGGGTTGCCGGGGTTATCGACCACCTGCAGCGTGGCTCCGTTCGAGGCCGGCAGCGTTAAGCCGCCGATGGACTCGCCCGGTTTACCAAACAGGATGCCGTTTTTCTCCGGCAGCTGATCGTGTAATGCATCAAAGGCGATGCCGCGATAGTCCGCTTCGATGCCCAGCCAGGAGGCGATCAGCGCTGCGGCACCCACCTGCTCCGGCAGAGTTTTGGCCGGAAACGCGAAGGTCAGCGTGGTCGGCGTCATCTGCATTTCGTCGAGGAACGGACGCGGGAAGTGGCTGAGATCCGCAGCAATGTTCAGCTGCTGCGCCTCCAGGTCCAGCCGCGTGTTCGGCATGATGGTGACCTGGTAGCTGTCGGACAGATCGCGCTGGCACAGCAGCGCATCACCGTCGTTAATTTTGAAGCTGATGTTGTTGCGGGATACCACCATCGCCGCCGGGATATCCAGCTGATAGCTGGAGACATTGCTGTCGGCGGAGCCCAGCGGCACCGTCCCCAGCGGCTGGCCGTTGAGCATCAGCTGCAGGGTGGTGTTACGTGCCGCCATCGCCGGAGAGACCTTGAGATTCAGCTCCAGCTGAGCGTTGGTGATCACCTGGTCCGCCGAGAGGGTAAAGTCGATCCCGCCCTGCAGCTGGCCGCCGCTCAGCACCACGCCGTTCGGCTGCCCCATCTGGGCAACGGAGATGCTGTTGGTGGTGCCGGGGGTGATGCCCATCGGTGCCGCAGACGCGGCATCGGGTGTCGGTATCGCAGGCGCGGCCTCAGGCACCGGGGTCGTCTCGGTGACCGGCGGGGTCTGGAAGGCAGGCAGCGTGTCGGGGGCGGGCAGCGTAGCCGGAGCCGTTTCGGCCGCAGCAGGCGTTGCATCAGCAGCAGGCTGCGCCGCATCCGTTACCGGCGGCGGGAGATCCACCGGCAGCAGCGATTCCACGGTGGTCGGCTCTTCCGCCGTCACCGGCTGCACCAGCACGCCGAACATCAGCGCCATCTGCAGCGCTTTACGGGTCATCCCTTTCATACAGCAGTGTCCTCGTTGGCGTTATTCCCGCGGCGGGCGTTCTCATGGCGATGACGACGCTTTTCACGACGATCCTTCCAGGTCAGCCAGAACAGATCGAATACGCTGCGAATAATGATAAACAACGAGCGGAACGGGTTGTCCTGCGCTTTTGGCGGGTTGATCCACGCATCGGCGCGGGCCAGTACAACGCGCACCAGTTCGCGACGGCGGTCCAGCGGGATCTCGGCAAACATCAGGCGAATGTACTGCTCATCGTGGGCAATCACGCTCACCGGAATACTGATGGCCCCGGACTGCAGCTGCAGCTCGATCTCTTCGATTTCATCGGTCAGGTGACGGTCATCCACCACCGCAATACGGCAGCCGCCCATGGAGAGATCCAGGGTGTGGCTGCGCGAGGAGATGCCGCTGGCGTAGTGGATCACCACCGGCACGTTGGCATCAATACGGATGGTTTTACGCGTCTGACGGGTCTCACGGGCCACGGCAATGGCGGCCAGCAGGAAGATCAGGCTGTAGAGGCCCCAGCCGACGTTGAGGGCGATAACCATCGGATCGACGCCGAAGTAGTCATGGCCGACAGCACGCACAATCCCGGCCACCACCCCTGCCGCCAGCAGCACGGCGATGATCAGGTGCGGGCGGACAATGCTGAAATCGAAATAGCCGACGTCCAGCAGCGCGCCTTTATCGGTCACGTTGAACTTGCCGCGTTTCGGGAAGATCAGGGTGATCACCGTCGGCAACACCAGGTGGAAAGCCAGCACCAGGTCGTAAATCTCCCCCCAGAAGCTGTAGCGGAAACGCCCGTTGACCCGCGAGTTCACATAGATACAGAGGAACAGGTGCGGCAGCATGTAGGCGAAAATCAGGCTCGCCGAGGAGTGGATAATGTTCAGGTTAAACAGCAGGTACGCCAGCGGCGCGGTGAGGAACGCCACGCGCGGCAGCGCAAACTGGAACGAGAGCATGGCGTTGAGGTAGCAAAGGCGCTGCTGCCACTTCAGGCCCCGGCCCAGCAGAGGGTTATCGACGCGCAAAATCTGCGTCATGCCGCGCGCCCAGCGGGTACGCTGAATGACGTGCACCACCAGACGCTCGGTCGCCAGCCCTGCCGCCAGCGGAATATCGAGATAGGCTGACTTCCAGCCCAGACGCTGCATCTTCAGCGCGGTGTGGGCATCTTCGGTCACGGTCTCAACCGCAAAGCCGCCAATCTCCTCTAACGCGCTGCGACGGATCACCGCGCAGGAGCCGCAGAAGAAGGTGGCATTCCAGTTATCGTTGCCGCGCTGGATCTGCCCGTAGAACAGCTGACCTTCGTTGGGAATATCGCGGCCCGCGGAGAGGTTACGCTCGAACGGATCCGGCGAGTAGAAGTAGTGCGGAGTCTGCATCAGCGCCAGACGCGGATCCTTCAGGAAGGCTCCAACCGTCGCCTGCAGGAAGATACGCGTCGCCACGTGGTCGCAGTCAAAGACGCAGATCAGCTCGCCTTTGGTGAGCTTCATGGCGTGATTGAGGTTACCCGCTTTGGCGTGGGAGTTGTCGTTACGCGTGATGTACCCTACCCCGACGTTAGCAGCAAATACCGCAAACTCGTTGCGTTTACCGTCATCCAGCAGGTAGATCTTGAGCTTGTCTGCCGGGTAGTCCAGGCACTGCGCTGCCAGCACCGTATCGCGCACCACGTCCAGGCTTTCGTTGTACGACGGAATATAAATATCCACCGTCGGCCACTGCGCCATATCATCGGGCAGCGGGACGATCTTGCGCTGGAGAGGAAACAGGTTTTGCAGATAACTCAAAATAATGGTTATCCAGATATAGAGTTCGGCAAGAAATAACCCGATGCCGAGTATGGCTTCTATTTCGGAATTAAAGTGCAGCGTCTGCGTGGCCCGGAACCAGATATATCGTGTGGACATTAGCACCGCCACAATCATCATAATGACCGACACACGGTGATGTTTGCTAAAGCCCAACAGCATCAGCGCCCCAATGCTGATTAAGCCGAAGATATACTGCTTCTGGCTATCCATTGGGGTGATAATAATTAATACGGCGATGGGTGCTAAGACCAATAGCAGTAAATAAAACAGCGCCTTTTTCATAGGACGTCCTGAAATTGTCGTCAGAAACTGGAGGTTCTCAGATTGGCGTGCACGGCGCCGTCACCCACCTGGATACCCAAAATACCCGCGATACGCTTACTCACCAGCTCGATATCAAACGCAGCCGCCGAGGTGGCGCTGAAATCCAGTATCGATTGCTGTGAGGCATTGGCCTCAGGCACGCTTTCA
>PJUE01001027.1_pt1 | contig 11044 bp, 10 predicted proteins | sample 1512171 | NCBI WGS metagenome assembly PJUE01 (sample SAMN08177674, study PRJNA422409) | Feces metagenome, whole genome shotgun sequencing project. | isolation source: Chicken feces (3) enriched on wood chips: alkali lignin treatment | host: Gallus gallus | place: USA: Madison | collected 2015-01-15
CTATTATAGAAGACCCCGAGGGCTTGCCCCGGCTACACACTGTCCCGAAAAGTCGTGCCTGTCCAATTCCCCATCAAGCTGGTCGGCCGCCGCATGCTGGCGCCCACCGTCGGCCATTACCAGTTCGTGCGTGATGACGGCCAGCCGCTGGATTTCCAGCCCGGCCAGTTCATCCAGGTCCATTTCAGCTACGCCGATGGCACCGAAACCAAGCGCAGCTACTCACTGGCGACCATCCATGACCACGCGCTGGGCCCGGGCGAGGCGGTGGACATCGCCGTCAGCTTCGTGCCCGGCGGCGCCGCCACCGCCCTGTTCGAGGCGCTGGACCTTGGCGGCCAGGTCAGTGCGTCCGGCCCGTACGGCCGCTTCTGCCTGAACCCCGGCGACCACAATGCCCGCTACCTGCTGATCGCCACCGGCACCGGCGTCACCCCGTACCGGTCGATGCTGCCGCTGCTGGAAACAGCCATGGCCGAGCGCGGCGTGCAGGTGGTCCTGCTGCAGGGCGCGCGCAGCCCGGGCGAGCTGCTGTACAGCGAAGATTTCTACAGCTTCGCCGAAAAGCACCCGAACTTCCGTTATGTGCCGTGCCTGTCGCGCGAACTGCCGGCCGACCCGCACCCGGACGTGCACCACGGCTACGTCCAGCAGGCCCTGGCAGGCTTCACCCCGGACCCGGCCACCGACATCGCCTACCTGTGCGGCAATCCGGACATGGTCGATGCCTGCGCCGAGGCGCTGAAGGCTGCCGGGCTGGGCAACCCGCAGATCCGCCGCGAGAAGTACGTCAGCAGCAAGTAAGGCCGGCACCCTCCCGCAGCAACATGCCGACCGGCCCCGGGGCAGGGTCATCTACGAGGTGTCATCCGCACCTGTCACCGCACTCGCGCTCCTGCATGGCCGACGACCGCTTGAGTCGGCGCAGGATCGCCTGCCGTAGGCAACCACCCGTGGAAGACCCAGGGAGTCTCTGCACAGAGCAGTGCATCCACCCTGCAGACATTCCGAAAAACGCACGAATGACATCGCGCCCCTGGTTTCCATGCAAACGGGTCAGCGGGCATCGCGTGCATCCTTGCCTGCGTATTCCCGCCCGCGACAGCGGATCGGCCAGAACGCGCTAGGATGCGGGCATCGCCCGGCCTGCACGGATCGCATGTCCCTGGACCTTCCCACCATCGGTGTACTCGGCCTGCTGCTGTGCATGGGTATCGCCACGGGCTTTTCGCTGCTCCTGGTGGTGCTGCGCGGGCAACCGGTGCTGCGTTTGTGGACGACCAGCCTGTGGCTGCTGACCCTGGGCGTGATCCTGCTGGGGCTGCGCCCATGGCTGCCGCAGGCGCCGGCCATCCTCGGCGGCAATGCGGCCATGGCCGCCTCCAGCGTACTGATGCTGCTCGGCATGGCCCTGCACCTGGGCCAACCGATGCCGCTGTGGCGCGCGCTCGGGCTGGCGGGGGCGTTCCTGGCGGGCATCTTCCTGTTCCTGGTGCCGTGGCCCAGTCTGGAAATCCGCCTGCACGTGTTCAGCGTGTTCACCATTGTCATCAACAGCTGGATCGCTGCGCTGCTGCTGCGCAACGCGCCACCGGCACAACGCATCAGCTGCCGGCTGGCCGCAGCGGTATTCCTGGCCGAGGTGCTGGTCTATGTCGTGCGCCTGTTCCTGCCGGTGGATGCCGACGCGGGCGAGGACATCATGCGGTCGGGCTCACCGATGTTCCTTACCTATCTGGCCGGGGTGATGCTGGAACTGGCGCGCTGCTTCGCGCTGGTCCTGCTGCTGCTCGAGCGCCTGATGGTGGATCTGCGCCGCGCTGCCCGCACCGACGGCCTCACCGGCCTGCTCAACCGCAGCGCGGTGCTGGCCGATGGGGCCGACCAGCTGCAGCAGGTGCGCCGCCTGCAGCGTCCGCTGGCGGTGCTGCTGCTGGATGTGGATCACTTCAAGGCGATCAATGACCGCTGGGGGCATCTGGCGGGCGACCAGGTACTGCAGCATTTCACCGGTGTGTTGCAGCAGTGCGCGCGCCGCCACCCGCACCTGCTCAGTCGCTATGGCGGCGAGGAGTTCCTGTTGTTGCTGCCCGGCAGCGCCGGCGAAGCAGAACGTCTGGCGACGGTCATCCGTCATGCACTGCAGCAACGGCCGGCCCCGCTGGACACTGGTCCGGTGGCGGTCACCGCCAGCATCGGCCTGGCCATGGATGACGGCCATAGCGATCTGGCCGACCTGATCGCCCGTGCCGACAACGCGCTGTACCGGGCAAAAGCCGAAGGCCGCGACCGGTTGGTGGCATCTGCTGTGTCGGCCTAGCCAGATTGCCCATCGCCGCCAGCATCAGGGCCGTGTAAGTTTGTTCAACGAGTTGGTCACATCTGCCGCGGCAACCCGTCGTGGTCGACAGGAACGTCCTCCAGGGGAATCAAGCACGATGCAAAAACACCATTTCGGACTGGCCGGTCTATCGGCCAGCATGCTGTTGGCCAGTGTGCTGCTTGGCGGGTGCAGTGCCCCGGCGCCGGGGGCCGCCGAGGGCAGGGACACGCCCAGCCAGCACTACGGGTCGATTGAATTCCGTCCCTGCACGCTGACCACGGTTGGCGCCAGCGCCAACGTCGAAGCCCAGTGCGGCACCCTGCAGGTGCCAGAGGACCGCGCCCACCCCGAGGGCCGCAGGATCAACCTGCGCATCGCCTGGCTGGAATCGGACGAAAGCGGCAACGCCCAGCCCGACCCGGTGTTCTTCCTCGCCGGTGGCCCCGGCCAGGCGGCCAGCGAAGTGGCGGTCGTTGTCGATACCGCGCTGCGCCAGGTGCGCAAGCAGCGCGACGTGTTCCTGATCGACCAGCGTGGCACCGGCGGTTCCAACCCGCTCAGCTGCCTGGCGGCCGACGGCACCCCGCTGAAGATGGACGAGGATGCGGCGCCGACCGAAGCGGTGATGCGTGACTATGCGCAGCAGTGCGCGGCATCGCTGCAGGGCCGCGCCGACGCGCGCTTCTACACCACCGCCGAGGCCATCGCCGACCTGGACGCGGTACGCCAGGCGCTGGGCGCCGACAGGCTGAACCTGGTCGGTGGCTCCTACGGCACCCGCGTGGCCCAGCGTTACGCGATCGCCTACCCGCAGCACACCCGCAGCCTGGTCATCGATGGCGTGGTACCCAACGACCTGGTGGTCGGCGGTGACTTCGCCAGCACCTTCGACAACGCCATCACGCTGCAGTCGGCGCAGTGCCGCAAGGATGCCGCCTGCAGCAAGCGCTTCCCGGTCGATGCCCGCGAGCAGCTGCGCACGGTGGCCGCCACCCTGCGCCGCGCGCCGGTTACCGTCGATTACCGCGACCCCGGCACCAACGCGCCGCGCCAGGATGTGCTGACCCCGGACAGCGTGGTCGGCCTGGCCTTCGCTTTCTCCTACGTACCGCAGTACTCATCGCTGCTGCCGCTGGTGCTCGATGAAGCCGCGCAGGGCCGATACGCACCGCTGGCCTCGCTGGCACGTGGCGCCACCCGCACCATGGATTTCCAGATCAACCGCGGCATGCAGTGGTCGGTCATCTGCAGCGAGGATGCGCCGCGCTACCAGGCCCCGGCAGAGAACGACGATGCGCTGTTCGGCCCGGAGGCGGCGCGTGCATTCTTCGCTGCCTGCCCGGTGTGGCCGCACCAGCCGGCCGCCACCACGCTGGCCGCTCCGCTGAAGAGCGACCTGCCGGTGCTGCTGCTGTCCGGTGAACTGGACCCGGTCACCCCGCCGCGCTATGCCGAGCAGGTGCTCAAGGGCCTGCCCAACGGTCGCGCGCTGGTCGCCCGCGGCCAGGGCCACGGCACCCTCACTGCTGGCTGCATGCCGCGCCTGCTGGGCCAGTTCATCGATGCCAATGATGCCAAGGCGCTCGATACCAGCTGCCTGGACACGCTGACCCACGTGCCGGCGTTCACCTCGTTCAACGGATGGACCCCATGATCGTCGCCGACAATCTGCACAAAGCCTTCGACACCCGCACCGGTCGCGTCCAGGCGGTGGCCAACGTCGGCTTCCGCGCCGCCGATGGCCAGATCACCGGACTGCTCGGCCCCAATGGTGCCGGCAAGACCACCACCATGCGCATGCTGTACACGCTGATGACGCCCGACCAGGGCAGCATTACCGTCGACGGCATCGATGCCGCGCGCGACCCGGTGGAGGTGCGCCGCCACCTGGGCGTGCTGCCCGATGCACGCGGTGTGTACAAGCGCCTGACCGCGCGCGAGAACATCACCTACTTCGGCGAACTGCACGGCCTGTCGGCGCAGCGCATCCGCGAACGCATCGAGGTGCTGTCGCACGCGCTGGACATGGCCGACATCCTCGACCGCCAGACCGATGGCTTCTCGCAGGGCCAGCGCACCAAGACCGCGATGGCCCTCGCACTGGTGCACGACCCTCGCAACGTCATCCTCGATGAACCCACCAACGGCCTGGACGTGATGACCACCCGCGCGCTGCGCCGGTTCCTGCTGGGCCTGCGCGAGGAAGGGCGCTGCGTGATCCTGTCCAGCCACATCATGCAGGAGGTGGGCGCGCTGTGCGACCACATCGTCATCATCGCCAAGGGCACCGTGATGGCCGCCGGCAGTGCCGATGAACTGCGTGCGCAGGCCGGTGAAACCAACCTGGAAGACGCGTTCGTGAAACTGATCGGCAGCGAAGAGGGCCTGCACGCATGAGCAAGATGTCGACCCTGATGACGGTGATGCGCAAGGAACTGCGCGACCTCTCGCGTGACCGCCGCACCCTCGCGCTGACCCTGCTGTTCGGCCCACTGCTGTACCCGCTGCTGATCCTGGGCATGGGCAAGCTGTCGGAAAGCCGCTTCCGCACCCAGATCGAACAGCCGCTGGACATCCCCACCATTGGTGCCGAGCACGCGCCGAACCTGGTCCGCTTCCTCGCCGCGCAGGGGCTCAATGCCACCACCGCGCCGAAGGACCTCGCCGACGCCATCCGCGCCCAGGACATCGATGTGGCGTTGCGCATCAGTGCGGATTTCGGCAAGGACTGGGCCGATGGCAAGCCGGCCCTGGTGGAAGTGATCCGTGACAGCACGCGCCGCGCCGCCGAGGTTCCCAGTGCGCGCCTGCAGGCGGCGCTGTCGACCTACAACGGACAGGTGGGCGCCCTGCGCCTGATGGCCCGTGGCGTGGATGCGCAGGTCGCGCGGCCGCTGGACGTGGCCACCCAGGACATGGCCAGTACCGAGGCCAAGCGCGGCATGATGCTGTCGGCCCTTCTGCCGATCCTGCTGACGTTGACCTCCTTCATCGGCGGCGCCTACCTGGTGATGGACACCACGGCGGGCGAACGGGAGCGGCAGTCGCTGGAGCCGCTGCTGGCCACGCCCGGATCACGCAGCGCGATTGTCAGCGGCAAGATCGGCGCTGCCTGCGTGGTCGGGTTCGTGTCGCTGCTGCTGACACTGGTCGCGTTCAAGGTCAGCGCCCAGTTCGCCTCGGGCAACGTCGGCCGGCAGCTCAACATGAACATCCTCTCGATGGTGCAGATGCTGCTGGTGATGTTGCCGATGCTGCTGATCGGCACCTCGCTGCTGACCTACCTGTCGGCCGCCGCCAAGAGCATGAAGGAAGCCCAGAGCCACATGACCTGGCTGGTGCTGATGCCGATGCTGCCGGGTTACGCGTTGATGGCCTACCCGGTGAAGAGCCAGCTGTGGCAGTACGCGGTGCCGTTCCTGTCGCAGAACCAGATGCTGCTGAAGGTGATCCGCCACGAAGTGATCACCCCGACCATCTGGGCGATCTACCTCGGCGCCAGCCTGGGCCTGGCGGCCATCCTGTGGTTCGCCGCCGTGCGCCGCTACCACCAGGAACGCCTCGCCATCTCCGGCTGAAAAAAAGGGGACGGGCAAACGGTAGCGCCGGGCCACGCCCGGCGGATGTGCAGCGAGGCCCGGTCATGCCGGGCCTCGTTGTTTTCCGAACTGCGATGGCAGACCTCACTCCACGCCATATCGCGCCGGGGTCACCCCCATCTCACGCTTGAATACGGCAATGAAGGCACTGGGTGTTTCGTAACCCACTGACAGGGCGACCTCGATGACGGTCTCCCCTGCCAGCAAACGAGGCAGCGCAAGCAGCACACGCAAGCGCTGCCGCCACTGGCTGAACGTCATGCCTGTTTCGGCCAGCCAATGGCGGGCCAGGGTACGGCCGGACAGCGCACTGGCAAGTGCCCAATCTTCAACGCTGCGGTTGTCATGCGGTGCGCGCGCCAGCGTGGCGGCAATGCGTCGCAGGCGACGGTCGAGCGGTTGCGGAAGTGCAAGCGGCAGCGGCGTGCTGCTGCCAATCTCGTCGCCAATCACGCCCGCCAGCCTCAGCTGCGCATCCTCCAGAGCGCCATGCGGCCACTGCAGGGCGCGCGGTACCGCCGCCTGCAGCAGCACGCTGGGCTGGAATACACGCGGCGCAGTGGGCAATGCGATGCAGGCCGCAGGACTGAAGTAGAGGCTCCAACCATCGAAGACACCGATGCTGGCCAGTGCGTGTGGTAAATCAGGCGGCACCCAGGCGACGTGCCCGGCAGGCAACAGCCAATGATGGCTACCCACTTCAATGCGCAGCAGGCCGTGATGTGCACCCAGCAACTGGCCGCGTGCGTGCCGGTGCCGCGCGGTGCGGCGAGGTCCTGTCATTGCCAGCTGCGCGCCCAGCAGCCACTGCCCGGTGCCAGCGTCGGCCAGTGCGGGTTCGATCAAGGGCGTCGGGTTTGGCTGGTCTGCCATATCAGTTGGCAGTTATACGGCAGAACGGTCGTGCCGCAAGCCTGACACTGGGCGTCCATTCCCAGAGAGCACTTCCCATGAAACCGCAGGACATCCTTCCCGGCCAGCAGAACGACGTGCAGGTGAACGGGCTGACCGTGCGCAAGGGCAGCGTCGGCGCCTTCCTCGCCAGCGCCCGCGACTGGCAGGATCCGACAGTCAGCGATACCACACGTGCCGCGGCCGAGGCTGATCTGCGCAGCTTGTTGCCGGCATTGCACGCGCTCGGCCTCTTCCAGGTCCTGACGGCGCGTGATCCGGCGCTGCAGCAGCTGATCGACGGCGAGCGCTGAAACAAGCAAGGCCCGGATCGCTCCGGGCCTTGTGGGGGTGTCTCGCCGGGCATGGCCCGGCGCTACCGTGACGCCATCAACCACCCGGTGCGAACACCAGCGTGCGGCGGGTGGTGACCGGGGCGGCCACCGGTTCGAAGCGCCAGCGCTTCACCGCGTTCAGTGCTTCGCGGTCGAATACGCGCGAAGGTGTCGCACGCAGGACGCGGGCGTTGGTCACCGAGCCGTCGGTTCCGACGGTCAGCTCCATCAGCACTTCGCCCGAGGTGCCCGAGCGAAGTGCCTCGGCCGGGTAACGCGGTGCCGGGGTGCTGACCGGCCGCAGGGTCGGCGCGGCGGTCGCCGCAGCCGCACGGGCGGCGCTGGCCTGCTGGGCAGCGGCCTGCTGCTGCTTCTGCTCGGCCTCGCGACGCGCGGCGGCCTGGCGGTCTGCCTCCACGCGTTCGCTTTCGCGGCGCGCCGCATCCTGCTGGGCGGCAATCTGCTTGGCCGCTTCGGCTTCCTTGGTGCGCTGCTCGGCCAGGCGCTGCTGTTCGACCAGCTGCTTGGCACGGTCCTCGGCATCCTTCTTGACCTTGGCGGTCTCGTCCTCGGTGCGCTTGGCAGCGACCTGCACGCCCTTGGTCAGGCCTTCCTTCAGGCGCGGCAGGGCCGGTGCGCTCGGGTCCACCTTCTCGATCAGCGCCACCAGGCGCTGGGCCTCGGTGAAGTCCTCGCGGCCGAGGTGCTGTTCGGCGGCAATCAGGGTGTAGGGCAGCAGGTCGGTCAGCGCGCTCTTCACCGAGGCGTCGTCCGGGGTCTTGTCGCGCAGCGCGAGGTAGTACTCGATGGCGTTGTCGCCAGCCGGGGCGTACATGCGGTTCTCGGCAAGCGCCTGGCTGGCCGAATCGCGCAGCTGTTCAGTGCCCATCGACTGCACCTTGGCCGCCACGGCCGGTGCTGCAGGCGCGGCGGCGGGCGCGGTGGCACCTGCGGCAGCCGGTGCCGGCGTTTCTTCCTTGCCCGAACAGGCGGCAAGGGCCAGTACCAGGGCAACCGGCACCCACCGGCGCGCGGCAGCGATCGTTGTGACGTGCGACATCCTGCTCCCCTTTAGAAGACGACGTTACGTAAGCCGTGGATCTGCATGGCCCGGACCGGGGTCCAGGCGTGGCGGCTGGCGTTTCCCGACGCCGCCGCCGACAACGGCGAGGATGCAATCTAGCATCCCGCCTACCCTTGCGTACAAGGGCAGGCTGGAGGCGATAGCGACATCAGGGGTCGCTATCGCCCCTGCAGGTCAATGCGCGGAGGGCTTGCCGTGGCCCTCGGCCTTGTCGTGGCCGCCCGACATCAGCTTGTCGGTCCAGGCAATGCCGATGGCCGACAGGATGAACACGCAATGGATGATGGTCTGCCACAGCACGCCGTCGGCGGTGAGGGTGGAGCAGGTCTGCTCGCCAATGTTGGCAGCCGCGGTGGCGATGCGCTCCGGCGGGCACAGCGGAATGCCGCCGAGCGCACCAGAACCGATGAACGTCTTCAGCAGGTGGATCGAGGAGATGCCGATGATCGCCATCGCCAGCTTTACCTTCAGCACGCTGGCGTTGACGTGGCTCAGCCATTCCGGCTGGTCCGGGTGGCCTTCCAGGCGCAGGCGTGACACGAAGGTCTCGTAACCGCCGACGATCACCATCACCAGCAGGTTGGAAATCATCACCACGTCGATCAGGCCCAGCACGATCAGCATGATCTGCTGCTCGCCCATCGAGGCCGAATGCGAAATCAGGTGCCACAGTTCCTTGCCGAACAGGAACACGTAGACGCACTGCGCCACGATCAGGCCCAGGTACAGCGGCAGCTGCAGCCAGCGCGAGGCGAAGATCAGGTTGGACAGCGGGGAGGGCGGCAGGCGGTTTGCACTCATGCGGGGGATGCTGCGTTTCGAGGGAGAAGCGAGGTTACCGGGCCTCCATGACGGTGCCAAGCCAACTCACGCACTAGACTTCAGGTTCCTTCCGAACCCCGAGCCGACGCCATGATCGACCTGTATTACTGGCCCACCCCCAACGGCCACAAAGTCACCCTGCTGCTGGAGGAAGCCGGCCTGGAATACCGCATCCACCCGGTCAACATCGGCTCGGGTGACCAGTTCAAGCCGGAATTCCTGGCCATTTCGCCCAACAACAAGATGCCGGCCATCGTCGACCATGCCCCGGCCGATGGCGGCGCGCCGCAGAGCGTGTTCGAATCCGGCGCGATCCTGCTGTACCTGGCCGAAAAGACCGGCCAGTTCCTGCCCAGCGACCCGCGCGGCCGCGTCACTACCCTGGAATGGCTGTTCTGGCAGATGGCCGGGCTGGGCCCGATGAGCGGCCAGATGGGCCACTTCAACGTCTACGCGCCTGAAAAGATCCCCTATGCCGTTGAGCGCTATGACAACGAAGTGCGCCGCCTGCACGGGGTGATGGACAAACGCCTGGCCGACCACGCCTTCCTGGCGGGCGATGAATACACCATCGCCGACATGGCCAGCTACCCGTGGATTGGCGCCTACGACAAGCTTCCGGTCGATTTCGCCGCCTTCCCGAACCTGAAGCGCTGGCACGACGCCATTGCCGCGCGCCCGGCCACCCAGCGCGCCTACGCCCTGCGCCAGCAGGTGAACCCCAACGCAGGCAAGCCGCTCAGCGAGGAAGAGCGCAAGCACCTGTTCGGCCAGCGCTGACCGGCCCTGGGGTCGGCATCATCCACGCATGGCGTGGATCTACTGACGGCAGGTGTCCCGCCCGGGGTCAGATCCCTTTGCCACGCAAAGGGCTCTGACCCCAGCAACTGGGCATGGGCAGAAGGTCATGCTGCCTTCGCTCACTGGCTTGGTTAGGATGGGGGTACGACCGCTGCGCGCCTGGCGCGCGGTGGACCTGCCGTTTGCCGGGATCTTCCATGCGCCATCTGTTCGCCTCGCTCGCCCTCATGCTCGCCACCAGTACCGCCGCCCACGCTGAAAAACTCACCCTGGAAGCCATCACCGGCCCGCTGCCGCTGTCCGGCCCGACCCTGATGAAACCCAAGGTGGCCCCGGATGGCTCGCGCGTGACCTTCCTGCGCGGCAAGGACAGCGACCGCAACCAGCTGGACCTGTGGAGCTACGACATCGGCAGCGGCCAGACCCGCCTGCTGGTCGACTCCAAGGTAGTGCTGCCCGGCACCGAAACCCTCAGCGATGAAGAAAAGGCCCGCCGCGAGCGCCAGCGCATCGCCGCGATGACCGGCATCGTCGATTACCAGTGGTCGCCGGACGCGCAGCGCCTGCTGTTCCCGCTGGGCGGCGAACTGTACCTCTACGACCTGAAGCAGCAGGGTGCAGCGGCCGTGCGCCAGCTGACCCACGGCGAAGGCTTCGCCACCGATGCCAAGCTGTCGCCCAAGGGCGGCTTCGTCAGCTTCATCCGCGGCCGCAACCTGTGGGTGATCGACCTGGCCAGCGGCAAGCAGCTGCAGCTGACCACCGATGGCAGCACCACCATCGGCAACGGCGTGGCCGAGTTCGTGGCCGACGAGGAAATGGACCGCCACACCGGCTACTGGTGGGCGCCGGACGATTCGGCCATTGCCTTTGCCCGCATCGACGAAGCACCGGTGCCGGTGCAGAAGCGCTACGAGGTCTACGCCGACCGCACCGATGTGGTCGAACAGCGCTACCCGGCGGCCGGCGATGCCAACGTGCGCGTGCAGCTGGGCGTGATCGCACCGGCCGCCGCGGCCAAGACCCACTGGGTCGACCTGGGCAAGGAACAGGACATCTATCTGGCCCGCGTCGACTGGCGCGATGCGCAGCACCTGAGCTTCCAGCGCCAGTCGCGCGACCAGAAGCTGCTGGACATGGTGGAAGTGGCGCCCGATTCCGACCGCCAGCGCGTGCTCGCCCACGAGAC
>PJUE01001028.1_pt1 | contig 11043 bp, 11 predicted proteins | sample 1512171 | NCBI WGS metagenome assembly PJUE01 (sample SAMN08177674, study PRJNA422409) | Feces metagenome, whole genome shotgun sequencing project. | isolation source: Chicken feces (3) enriched on wood chips: alkali lignin treatment | host: Gallus gallus | place: USA: Madison | collected 2015-01-15
ATTCTGTCGGGCGCATATGAATAAAATGTGATACAAAATGTGAGATACAACGCAAACGATTATCTACAACAATTCAGATGGGGCAGGGTCGACAGTAATGATCCCACAAATTTCTCAGGCACCCGGCGTCGTTCAGCTGGTGCTCAATTTTTTGCAGGCTTTGGAGCAACAGGGTTTTACCGGCGATACCGCCACACGTTATGCCGACAGGCTGACCATGGCGACCGACAACAGTATCTACCAGCTACTTCCCGATGCAGTCGTTTTTCCCCGTTCTACCGCTGATGTGGCCCTGCTGGCCCGTGTGGCATCCCAGGAGCGTTTCGCTTCGCTGATCTTTACCCCCCGCGGCGGCGGCACCGGCACCAACGGCCAGGCGCTGAACACCGGGATCGTTGTCGACATGTCCCGCTATATGAACCGCATCATTGAGATCAACCCGGAAGAGGGGTGGGTGCGGGTTGAAGCCGGGGTGATCAAGGATCAGCTTAACCAGTACCTGAAGCCCTACGGCTACTTTTTTGCCCCGGAGCTGTCGACCAGTAACCGTGCCACCCTCGGCGGGATGATCAACACCGACGCCTCGGGTCAGGGCTCGCTGGTGTACGGCAAAACCTCCGATCACGTCCTCGGGGTGCGGGCGGTGCTGCTTGGCGGCGATATTCTCGATACCCAGCCCGTGCCGGTCGAACTGGCCGAGACGCTCGGGACGGACAACACCACCGCCGGGCGCATCTACCGCACCGTGCTGGACAGCTGCCGGGATAACCGTCAGCTGATTATCGATAAATTCCCGAAACTGAACCGCTTCCTGACCGGCTACGATCTGCGTCATGTCTTCAATGACGACCTGAGCCAGTTCGATTTGACCCGCATCCTGACCGGTTCAGAAGGCACGCTGGCCTTTATCACCGAGGCGCGTCTCGATATCACCCCGCTGCCAAAAGTGCGCCGGCTGGTGAACGTCAAGTACAACTCATTTGACTCTGCGCTGCGTAATGCCCCCTTTATGGTGGATGCCCGCGCATTGTCGGTGGAAACCGTCGACTCCAAAGTGCTCAACCTGGCGCGGGAAGATATCGTCTGGCACTCGGTCAGCGAGCTGATCGCCGACGTGCCCGACAAAGAGATGCTGGGCCTGAACATTGTTGAGTTTGCCGGTGATGACGCTGAGCTTATCGAAAGTCAGGTCGCGGCCCTGTGCCAGCGTCTCGACGAGCTGATCGCCCGGGGCGAGGGCGGGGTAATTGGCTGGCAGCTGTGCAACGAGCTTGCCGGTATTGAGCGTATCTATGCGATGCGTAAAAAAGCGGTCGGCCTGTTGGGTAACGCTAAAGGGGCGGCCAAGCCGATCCCCTTTGCCGAAGATACCTGCGTCCCGCCGGAACACCTCGCCGACTATATTGTCGAATTCCGCGCCCTGCTCGACAGCCATGGCCTGAGCTACGGCATGTTCGGCCACGTCGATGCCGGGGTACTGCACGTTCGCCCTGCGCTGGACATGTGCGATCCGCAGCAGGAGATGCTGATGAAGCAGATCTCCGATGACGTGGTGGCGCTCACTGCAAAATATGGCGGCCTGCTGTGGGGCGAGCACGGAAAAGGGTTCCGCGCGGAGTACAGCCCGGCCTTCTTTGGCGAGGCGCTGTTTGGCGAACTGCGCAAAATCAAAGCGGCCTTCGACCCGGACAACCGGCTCAACCCAGGTAAAATCTGTCCGCCTGAGGGCGTGGATGCCCCAATGATGCAGGTGGACGCGGTGAAACGCGGCACCTTCGATCGCCAGATCCCGATTGCGGTGCGCGCCTCCTGGCGCGGCGCGATGGAGTGTAACGGCAACGGCCTGTGCTTTAACTTCGATGCCAAAAGCCCGATGTGCCCGTCGATGAAGATCACCAGCAACCGCATCCACTCCCCGAAAGGGCGCGCCACTCTGGTGCGCGAGTGGCTGCGTCTGCTGGCCGACCGCGGCGTGGATCCGCTGGCGCTGGAGAAAGAGCTGCCGGAAAAACGCGCCAACCTGCGCACTCTCGTTGAGCGCACCCGTAACAGCTGGCACGCGCGCAAAGGGGAGTACGATTTCTCCCACGAGGTGAAAGAGGCGATGTCCGGCTGCCTGGCCTGTAAAGCCTGCTCTACCCAGTGCCCGATTAAGATCGACGTGCCGGAGTTCCGTTCGCGCTTCCTGCAGCTCTACCACAGCCGTTACCTGCGCCCGATGCGCGATCATCTGGTGGCGACGGTTGAGAGCTATGCCCCGCTGATGGCCCGCGCGCCGCGCACCTTCAACTTCTTTATCAACCAGCCGCTGGTGCGCAAACTGTCCGAGAAGCATATCGGCATGATTGACCTGCCGCTGCTCTCCACGCCGTCGCTGCAGCGCCAACTGGTGGGCCACCGCTCCGCCAACCTGACCCTTGAGCAGCTGGAGGCCCTGAGCCCGGAGCAGAAAGCGAAAACCGTGCTGGTGGTGCAGGACCCGTTCACCAGCTATTACGACGCGCAGGTAGTGGCCGACTTTATTCGTCTGGTGGAGCGACTGGGCTATCAGCCGGTACTGCTGCCGTTCTCGCCGAACGGGAAAGCCCAGCACATTAAAGGTTTCCTCAATCGTTTCGCCAAAACGGCGCAAAAGACCTCTGACTTCCTTAGCCGGGTGGCGCTGCTGGGGATGCCGATGGTCGGCGTCGATCCGGCGCTGGTGCTTTGCTATCGCGATGAGTACAAGCAGACCCTCGGTGACAAGCGAGGCGACTTCCACGTGATGCTGGTACATGAGTGGCTCCCGGCGATTGTCGACGGGCAAGCCGCCCGGGAGACCAGCGGCGAATCCTGGTACCTGTTCGGCCACTGTACCGAAGTCACCGCGCTGCCGGGCGCGCCTGCCCAGTGGGCTACGATCTTTGCCCGCTTTGGTGCGAAGCTTGAGAGCGTCAGCGTCGGCTGCTGCGGCATGGCCGGGACCTACGGCCATGAGGTGGTGAACCACAAGAACTCGCTGGGGATCTATGAGCTCTCCTGGCATCAGGCGATGCAGCGTTTGCCGCGTAATCGCTGTCTGGCGACCGGCTACTCCTGCCGCAGCCAGGTGAAGCGCGTCGAGGGCAGCGGCGTACGCCATCCACTGCAGGCTTTACTGGAGATTATGGGATGATCTGGAAACGTGCTGTCACCCTGCAGGCGTTAAACGCCATGAGCGACGGGAACATGGTGGGGTTGCTGGACATCCAGTTTACCCGCATCGGCGAAGATGAACTGGAAGCGACCATGCCGGTGGACAGCCGCACTCATCAGCCGTTTGGCCTGCTGCACGGCGGCGCGTCGGTGGTGCTGGCCGAAACCCTGGGCTCGGTAGCGGGCTATCTCTGCACCGAAGGGGAGCAGAAGGTGGTGGGGCTGGAGGTCAATGCCAACCACATACGTTCCGTGCGCAGCGGGCGAGTGCGCGGCGTCTGTCGCGCTCTGCATACCGGCGGGCGACACCAGGTGTGGCAGATTGATATCTTCGATGAACAGCAGCGGTTGTGCTGCTCGTCGCGATTGACGACCGCAGTCGTATAAAAGTGAAGGCCGCGAAAGCGGCCTTTTTTGCATTTTCATCTCATTGAAACAGCATTGATTTCTGACAGGTCGCAATTTATGTTAAATCCGACAGCATGAATCATGAGATTATTCTTATGCTCCTTCAAGAGCTAAGCCATGATGAGTGCCGGAGATAAGCGCCGGATGGAGCAAGAAACCCTTAAGACTATTCCAGTAGTCTTAAGGGTTTTCTTTTTTGCGCGGCCCATCTGCGGCCCTTTGTTTACCTTCAATAATCGTCTCTAAGATCCTGCATGGCCGACAGAATGACCAGGCCGGTAATGACCACGGCAAGGATGGCGGTTATCAACAGTGCAGTAAGCATATCCCCTCCTGATGCTGGCCCCTTTACATCAAGGATAGCGTACCCACAGCCTGGCTATAGCCCACCCTGGGGCTCTTTCAGAATACGCTTACAGGTAAGATCAGCCGCATCGGCACACTTCCTATCCCAAAAATAGGCATTAATTATATGTGTTGTTATCAACCGCATATAATCAAACAACTTTTCGCAATCTGCCTTTACTTTGGGGGCGCTCTGGGGGCGTTGCTGTTGGCATATTGCTGTTCAACATTCCCACCTGGTTTGCATTCATTTCTCCGATCCATTTTGAATACACTTCGTAAACCATCCGCGCATCCTCGTGTCCTAACTGGCTTGCGATAAAGGAAGGGTTAGCTCCTGCGGCCAGTGTCCAACATGCAAAGGTATGCCGTGACTGGTACGGAACCCGGTGGCGAACGTTCGCTTTTTTCATGCCACGATTCCAGCTCAAAGAGAGTGCATTCTTGGATAAATACCCCGCCTTGGTTTTTGACTGGGGTCCCGGTACGAAAACAAACCGTAGATTTTGGCGTTCGGTTTTTCCAAGTTCTCTATGATGGAAAACGATCTCTCTTTTTTCCAGATGCCCGGATAACTTGAAAAGCTCTTTCAGCGCATCAGCAGCTGGCTGCAATAGGGCAATGGTTCTGATACCAGCGTCGGTCTTGGGTGGAACGAAAACCCCCTTGTTGGTAACGTTTCGGCTAACGTGGATCTCACCTTTAGAGAGGTCAATATCTTCCCAGGCGAGGGCGCACAGTTCGCCGTGGCGCATTCCAGTGTGGAAGGCCAGACGCCATATTAGAGCATGTTTAACAGGTAAGGCTTCTATGAAAGATTGGTATTCATGCAGCAGTAAAGGATCCGGGTCTTTCTTAGAAACCTTCAGTAGAGCAACACCTTCATATGGCGCGTGTTTAATAAATTGACTGCGGTTTGCCAGCTTCAACATTTCAGATAATAAACTCATGCGAGTATTTACAGTTGATGGTGACCGTCCTTTTTTTTTGAAGTTTGGTTTAACGGGGTTAAATACCTCACCAGTTAATAACTCTTTCCGATAATTGAGCAGGTCTGAATGCTGAATATCAACCAGACGTGTATTATCTCCAATTATGCGACGAAGCGTGTTTATTATGGCGCTGGTGGTTTGCATTGAAGCTAACGATATTTCGAGGGCTTTTGCTTCCTTAAAGACGTCACATAACTCTTTAAAGGTTGTCACCTTTTTTGTTGATGAAAACTTTTTAAGAGCTTTTGATTCCGGAAACCGAGAGGCGTAATCGAACTGGCCGAGCTGGATCTCGCTGACAATTACAGCGCGAAGGTTTCCAGCTTTCTTGATATTCCCACTCGTTACCAACCAGCCACGCAACACTTCGCGGCAACGAATGCCGCGATATGTGAAAGTGATCCTGATTTTGCCGCTATGAAGTTCAACACCTGTGGGAAATTCCATCACGCTTCCTGTACTAATTGGTTAATCCTTGGATAGTTGTACCAAAGCAGACCTGTAGATTTATCGGTTTCACCCAGCGCAGTGAGGTGCTTGAAGTGCACGCCTTCGATCCATAAGTTCAGCCGATAACTTTTAATTTGCCTTTCGGACAGGCCGGTCTTTTCACTGAGTCGCGCTTCAACCATCCACTCTTCGCCGAAAATGATTTGCGACATAGATAACTCCGATGCCGCCAGCTACAACACTAGCCGCTGCAGCTGGCTGTTTGTGAAATCGAATAATCAGTTTTGGGTCAGGCGCTGCCAGATAGCCGAGACGTATTTAACCTGGTGGCGGGCGTCGGCCAGGGCATTGTGTTGATCGCCTTCAAAAGGAATTTCGTAGCGAGAGTTCAGCCCAACAGCTTTGCCCAGTTCGACGACGGTACGCACATCCCGGTAGTTCCAGTGCGGGATTGGGAATGGCGTGTCGGCCAGCTCGAATGCCGCCTCCAGAAGAGAACAATCAAACGAACTACCATTTCCCCACAGCTGAACAGTCTTCGAGCCGTTAGACGCGTTTTCAGCAATGAAATCGAGAAACTGCTCCAGCGCTTCCACCAGACCGACCGTGTCATCCACCACGATTGCAGATCTGGCTTCCGGCGATTGCTTCAGCCACCAGAGGATGGTGCTGGCGTCTGGCCGGGCCCCGAATGACATCGACGATTCAAGGTTAATCACCTGATAGTATTCAGCACCGGTTTTCCCGCTGGCCGGGTCAAAGAATACTCCCCCCACTGAAACGATCGGCGCGCCCGGTTTTTTGCCCATGGTTTCGAGATCCACCATCAGGTGCGTGAACATGGTTCCCGGGTCTGAGGTATCAGCCCCCAGCCCCTCCAGCTCCTCTTTCAGACCCGCTTCCATTACCGTATAGGTTGCATTGCCAGACGCGGCGCCACAGTCAGGGCAACCGCCGCCACCTTCGGTACCACAGCCAGTGCAGATGTTTCCCGCTACGGCATCTGTTTGCGCAGCAGTTGCATCAGCGCTTTCGCCTGGTGGAACCGCGCCAACATTTTCTCCTTCCGCCGGGTTAGTCTCTTCCATCTGCACATCGCTGGTGGTCTCCTCATTAACCGATGAACGGTCATCATTTTGTGGTTGTTTTTCGTTCATCAGGCCATCAATGGTGAATACTCCGCCGCCGAGGTTCGCGACCTGAGGCTGGCTGGCTAACTCTGCTTTTTCCGCTTCGATCTGCTCGTTAACTTCATTTTCCCAGCTCACTTCAGGTGTGTGGCGTGCTGCCTCCAGCATTTCAGCTGTAGGGTTCTCGTGATCTGTTTCGGTCAGGTTTGCGTGGATGTATCCGGCAAGGCGCCCAGGCTGTCTGTAGTACTCAGGGTGAGCACTTCGGATAAGCGCGAAGATGGCTGCGCGTGAATAGTCCAGAATGCCAGGCGTTACGCGCAAAGCTTCAGACCATTCTTTAAACGGGCTTTCGTTCGCTGCGACGATAGTCTTTGCCTGGCGGAAGGCATCACTTGGGATGTCGTAAATATTGAAATCCGCTGACAGCGTTGCCAACGCAATCTCAGTATCGAGTCCATCAAAGTCGGGTTTGTAGTTAGGGTTGCGATCGGTTTTTCCGCCGCCGCCCGGATGTACTGCCGGCACCTCAGGTTCAGCAGCTGGCGCAGTTAGTGGCAACAGCTCAGTTGCAGCATTGAATTCAGCCGTCATCGTCTGGTTAACAAACTCTAGGTGTGCAACCGGCGTCAGGTGGATATTCTCCGGCGCGATGCGCACCAGGTTGAAGATGGCCGCGCGGTTGACTGCCAGAACGCCGGGCTGGTTGCGCAGGATTTTGCTCCACGATTTCCATGGCTCTTCTTTGGTCGCGACAATTTCCTTGGCGCGGCGGTGGATGCTGCCCGGGATCTCCAGATGGTTGAAGTCCATCGGCAGCAGGGCGCTGGCGATTTCCAGATCGAGGGTGTCCAGAGTGTGATGCGCACCTTCACCGCGGTCAGTGACATACCCTCCGTCGGCATTGGTCCCGGCGTCAGTGCGCTGCACATGGTTAATGCGGTTGCCGGCGGCCCACTCGCGCGTCAGGATCCCGCGGTCGATATAAGGGGTGGCTACCCAGGCTTTGGTGAATTGCAACAGCAGCGCCAGCTCATGCCGTTTTTCCATGCTGAACACTTCACGAATCGCTTTCGTGTAGCGCCACAGGTCCTTGGTGTCATAAGCCTTAACTTCTGCGGAATTCTCTGCGGCCAACAGCAGGTTCTGGACATAACCGTTATCAGTATCCATTTCCAGCACATGGATCTCCGCGTGTTCTAAGCGGCTGATGTGATGGCGCAGTTCGCTTGCCTTCAATTGCGACAGAAGCTGCTTACGGAATGGCATTTTGCAGACGGGATAATGAGCACCGCCATCGTCGTGTTTGCTGATTCTTAGGCCATTCTCATATGCGTAGTCCGGTTCATCCTTAGCCGGGAGCTTTCCACTTTTCCAGTCATCAACCAGCTGATTGCGATCGCCAGCTTCGGCTTCAATCCAGCTAGACATGAAGGCGGCCAGCTGCGCGGGTTCGTGCTCTTTGTCCTGCGGGAAAACGTCTTTAACGGTCTGCACCAGTTTCCACTCTGCATGCAGGCTGAGTTCGCCAATATCAGCAACGTCATTTTTGGCCTGCAGCAGGTTCTGGAAGTAAACAATTTCCTCATCCATCACCAGTTCATTAGCGACTATCAGCTGCTCCTGGCTGATCTCCGAATGGTATTTGTCGCCCAGTAGATGAACGGCATAGCGGACGGCCGGGTTGCGATTTTCAAGCAGGGAGGTGTTGCCTGCGTCTAAGGTATCAGTGGTGGTTACCGGCGCGGCAGGCAGATCCGCATCGTTGGGGGTGATAGCCGGGGCAAGGACGGGTTCGTCCTGAGGCTTGGCATCGGGGATCACGCTCCAGGTGCGCTGGTCGTCGGCCAGTTCGTAGCGCTCGCACCAGGTGAAATCGATGGTGCTTTCTTCGGGCAAGTCGTCAACAACAGGCATGTCGGTACGTACAGGCTTGGCGTAGTCTTTACCACGGCCAGTTTCGATGCCGGCATCTTCCAGAGCGACGTCCAGCTGTAGCGCAGCTCGTGATGCGGTATTGGCACTGAACCAGATAGCGCCGTCAGGTTTCCCGGACTTCTGGGTTGCCTTAATCTGATAAAAAAATTCCATGGTGGAGCCTCTTTTGGGTGTAAGATACCCAACAGCTAATGAACGCTGCTTAGGTAGTGGTCATTGGTCAAAACTCGATTCCGGAAAGCTTTGGTCGGCTGACCGGGTACTTAACCCGCCTTGCGCGGGTTTTGTGCTTATTGGACGCTGGTTTTTTTTGCCAGCTGGGAGACAAGCACTCCATCAAGCGCATCAAGCACCGGGTCGAACGCGGTGTTCGATGGGATCTTGCTTACTGCGCGGATGACTGCTGAAACTGAGATATCACCTTCACGAAGGCTATACCCGCCGCCCGGCCCTCTGTGTGAGGTGACCAGGTTGCCGCTGCGCAGCCGCTGGAAAATTTGCTCCAGGTAGGAAACTGAGAGCTTCATTTCTTTACTCAGTGTGGCGAGCGGTACTGGCGTCCCGCAGTAGATCCTGTCCAGAACTGCAACAGCCTGGACAGATGCCATCACTCGTTTCATTCCAAATTCCATAGTGGATCCCTTCAGGGCCAGTCAGGCCATTGGTCAAAACTCGATTAAAATTGTGTAGCTGGCTGTTGGTCGTCAGCCGATTTGTACGGGTAACACTGTCCTTTAACATGCTGCTCTGCGGCAGCTGATTCACAAACTGCCTCGGTGTTATAAACGCCGAGCATGATGTCTGAGCATTCCCCGGTGAGGGCGCAGACGGTAACGATTAAGGCGAAAAACGAGGTCATGCGTTGAGCTCTGGATTACCTTTCTGCGCCATGAAGTAGCAGAACTTGCGGATCAGGACTTCAACGATATTGAGGCGAATAGCCTGCTGTCTTACGGGGTTACGTGCGTAGTCGATCATGGTTATCTCCTTGTTGCCCTTTGCGTCTGGCCGACGGAACGGTAAAGCCTGCTGCGCGTTAGTTTTTGTCATCTCATCCGGTGTTTCATATGCCGCCGGCAGCTACTACGTGGGCGTCCTGCCTGGATGACTGAATTTGTGAAATCATTATAGACACGTTACGTGTCTGCATGTCAACACATAAAGTGACAGGGATGGGCGTGCGAAAAGGAGACTTAGCAAAGACTCTAAGAGAGCTATAAAAAAACCGGCTCGAAGCCGGTTCAGAGAGGATTATTCTTCTGCAGGTTTGTATCTGCCTTGGAGGTACTTAGCGACGTAATCGTCAATTTCCCTGAGGCGCACTTCGAAGAGGTCAATCATTTTATCTTGTTCGGTAGAAGGAAGCTGATCAAACAGCAAAAGCAGGCGCCGTTGTTTTTCTGGCAATTCCTGACCTTTGTTCTGCTCATCTCCGAAAAGAATAAAACTAGGCGTAGTATCAAGGTATCTGGCAAGTGTAATGGCGTCATCCACACCAATATTCCTGAGCCCTCCCTCGTAGTTCCCTACTCTTGAGGCAGTAGACCAGCCGCACAGCTTAGACAGCTGCGCCTGGCTTAACTTCTTTCGTTCCCGAAGAGACTTGAGTCTCTCACCAATAATTTCAGCCATCGATTTCATTCCGAAATATTACCACGCTCTGTGGCTAGCGAGGTGACACATTCTGAGGTTGACCTTAGACACAAAGCGTGTCTAATATGGCGCATAAAATCTGTGTAGGAGTTAACCGTGAACAACATTGCCTTTGAGCGTCAGAAATTAGGATTGTCGCAATCGCAGCTAGCCGAAGCTCTTGGCTGGGGGCGCTCGCGATTATCTAACTACGAAGCCGATCTTAGAGAGCCCGGGCTGTCTGAATGCAGAACCATCGTTGAGACACTTAACGCTTTAGGAGCGGAGTGCACTCTGGATAGCGTGTTTCCAAGCGATCCCGTCACCAAACAGGAAGGATAATCATGCAATCAGTAGCGTTTGAACATCTTAACCGACTGAAACCCGCTTCGCTGAAAACGGAAAATCAGTATGAACCTCGCCGCAGAGACAACCTACGGCGCCAGGCGATCCTGACAGCCGTTCGTGAGTGGGAGCTTACTCTGCCCGGCCAGGCGCAGGACATTGTTACGCAACTGGTGGCCGAGCAGTGGGCAAAAGAGGGTGGGCGTGGGATTACTGTGAACAAACAGAACCTTTATCGCTACCTGAAAAACGAAACCAATTCCAGCAAGTACACGGCTTATGTCATGCAACTCGCGGACGCGATCAGCATGGCAATGCCGATTGAGATCGCCAGAAAACATGGCCTACGTCAGGGGAAAACAGATTTCGAGCTGGTGGCCGAGGCAATAAAAGAGTGCGGCGAGCATCACCAGGCGAAGTTACTGGGTCTGCCAACCAAGAAGCAGGCGAAAGAGGGCTTTGAAAACCTTCTTGCCAACGCAGCCCTGCTACCAGGAGAACTGGCTGGCGTGGTGATTGCTCACCTGCAGGCTCTGGCTCCGCTATTTACGTAATCGAGTTTTGACCAATGACCAATAAATCATCCACGGCAGGAGAGCGGTAATGGCTGGAGACTGGATCAAGATGCG
>PJUE01001029.1_pt1 | contig 11038 bp, 7 predicted proteins | sample 1512171 | NCBI WGS metagenome assembly PJUE01 (sample SAMN08177674, study PRJNA422409) | Feces metagenome, whole genome shotgun sequencing project. | isolation source: Chicken feces (3) enriched on wood chips: alkali lignin treatment | host: Gallus gallus | place: USA: Madison | collected 2015-01-15
CGTCCGACGCCTAGCCCTCGATGCCATGCGCCATTTCGTCGAGACTTGCGGCGTGGACGGCTTCCGGTTCGACCTCGCCCCGGTGCTGGCGCGAGGGCCGGGGTTCAATCCCGCCGCGCCGATCTTCGCGGAGATCGCGGACGATCCCGTCCTGTGCACGCGCATCATGATCGCCGAGCCGTGGGACGTCGGGCCGGGCGGCTATCGACTCGGCCATTTCCCGCCGAACTGGCTCGAATGGAACGATCGCTTCCGCGACGATGTCCGCCGCTTCTGGAAAGGCGCGGAGGGCATCGGCAAACTCGCCACCCGGATTGCGGGATCGAGCGACATCTTCGACCCGGTGTCGCCGGGGTCATCCAGCCGTTCGATCAATTTCCTGGCCGCGCACGACGGCTTCACCCTTGCCGATACCGTATCCTACGAGCATCGCCACAACGAGGCCAACGGCGAGCAGAACCGCGACGGTCACGGCGAAAACTTCAGCTGGAACAACGGTGTGGAGGGCCTGACGGACGATCCGGCGATCCTCGCCGCGCGCCGGGCGGATATCAAGGCGCTGCTTGGCACGCTCTTCGCCTCGACTGGTACGATCATGCTGACGGCCGGTGACGAGTTCGGCCGCACCCAGCAAGGCAACAACAATGCCTATTGCCAGGACAATGCCATCGGCTGGGTCGATTGGGAAAACCGGGACGTGGAACTGGAAGATCACACCGCCGCACTGGCGACGATCCGCTTGGCCGATCCGTCCCGCTTTGCCCGCCTCTCTGCGGGCTTGCGCTGGCTCAACGGGGAGGGCGCCGACATGTCCGTAGCCGATTGGGAAAGGCCGGGCGGCGATCGTCTCGCCTGGGAAGCGGGCGGCCAAAGCGTGACGCTGGACCGTGGAGCACGAACAGCGGTCATTCGGACGGGGCGTGAAGTCCGGACGTGATGAGTGGAAGCGGCCGCTCGCTCGGCCGCGTCCCGTGGTCCTCCTCGTGGGCGGCGACATGGCTGAAACGCATCGTGTTGCGTCCCGCGTCCTTCGCTTCGTAAAGGGCCTGGTCGGCGGCGCCGAGGCAGCGGGCGGCATGGTCGGCCTCCACTTGCCCGCCGGTACTGACCGTGACGCCGATGCTGACGGTGATCCGTCCGAACGGGCTTGCGGGGTGATCGAGGGACAGGCGTTCGACCGCCAGTCGGCAGTTTTCCGCGACGCGCAGCGCGCCGAGAGCATCGGTATCAGGCAGGACCATGACGAATTCCTCGCCGCCGAAACGCCCCACGGCATCGCCTGCGCGGCGGCCCCATCGGCCGATCTCTCCGGCGATGGCGACCAGGCAGCGGTCTCCGGCAAGATGGCCGAAGCAGTCGTTGTAGTCCTTGAAATAATCGACATCGACGAGCAGCAGGGCCATGCTCGTTCCGTCGCGATGGCTGCGCCGTAACTCCTTGGAAAGCGCGTTCGCCAGACCGTTGCGGTTGAGCAGCCCGGTGAGAGGATCGGTACGCAGGGATGACAGGAGCTGCCTGCGGGACTGACGCAGACTTGCCTCGATCCGGGCTTCCCGCGTGATGTTCAGCGCGCCGATCAGCAGTTCCGCGACCAGCCCTTCACCATCGTAAGTCACGCTGAACGTGAGCAGGTAGGTGGCGCCCTGCCAGGAGATCCGCGTATCGGGCAGCGGATCGCCGCGCGCGGCCGATCCGTAGCACCGCTCCAGGATCGGACCGAGCTGGGGAAATGGCGCCAGCACGCTGCATCCGTCGAGCTCCTCTACCGAACGACCGGCGACTGCGGCCATCTGCCGGTTTATGAAGACGACGTGACGGGCGCGATCCAGCACGGCGAGAGCGAAGGGAACGGATTCGAAGTATCGACCGACGACGGGCGTGGGGGCGTATGCATGAGAGGAGCGGTCGTGGCGGTTTTCCGGAAGCACATTGTCGGCATCGTCGTCCGCGCAGACGGCTCTTTCCATGAAATCCACCCTCCTGTTCGATCTTACAAGCGTTCCGGTTCCCCCAACGGTGTTCAAAAGTCATGTAAAGGAATGCAAAATCGTGACGCTTGTAAAACCTTGTAAAACCCGCTGAAGGGCTGCTGCCCGGCGCCGTTTGCGCTGATATGCTTGTCGCGGGGCTTTAATGCCGTGGCGAAGCAGAGCGGAGCGCGAATGCGGATTGCAATCCTGGAGGACGATCTGGCCCTTGCCGGCTATGTCGAGAAATCGCTGCTGGCGAGCGGCAATAGCTGCGTCGTATTCGCGGACGGCCGGGACCTCCTGCAACAGTTGCGCCGTGAAACCTTCGACATGCTGATTCTCGACTGGAACGTGCCGGGCATGTCAGGGCTCCAGGTTCTGGACTGGATGCGCGAAAATCTCGACAGCAGGCCACCCGCGCTCATGCTGACGAGCCGGTCGGCGGAAGAGGACATCGTGGAGGGGCTGTCCGCCGGTGCCGACGACTATGTCATCAAGCCGGTGTCCAGTGCCGTGCTGCTGGCGCGGGTCGCAGCCGTGGCGCGGCGGGCCTATCCGGTCTCTGCGAACCCGGTCGAGACTTTCGGTCCCTATCATTTCGACAGCCGCGCGGAAACGATCGAACTGCGGGGGGAGGCGGTGGCGGTCACGGCGAAGGAATTCGCGCTGGCCACGCTGCTTTTCAGGAACATGAACCGCGCGCTGTCGCGGGCCTATCTGCTCGAAGCGATCTGGGGCGTGCGGCCGAACCTGCCGACCCGGACGCTTGACGCACATATCTCGAACGTGCGCACCAAGCTCAACTTGCGCCCGGCGAACGGCTTCAAGCTCTCGCCGATCTACTCCTATGGCTATCGTCTGGAAGCCCTGACTTGAACGCCCGTTTCCTCTGCCGCGCATCCCTGTCCGCCTTGCTGCTGGCCGCATCCGCCGGTCTCCGCGCGGAAGCGCCGGAGCACATCAGCTACAGCGTCAACCGCAACGATACGCTCTACGATCTTGCCCGGCGCTATTTCGCCGATCCCGCGAGCTATCCGGCGGTCCAGAAGCTCAACCGGATCGGGAATCCCCGGCGGATACCCGTGGGCCGCGTGCTCAAGATACCCCGTTCGATGCTGCGCCGTGAACAGATCGAGGCCGTCGTCCAGAGCTACCGGGGTTCCGTGCTTGTCGGCGTGCGCGGAGCCTCGGTCGGACTCAAGGTTCGCGAAGGTGACCTGATCGAGACCGGCGCACGGTCCTTCGTTTCGCTGCGCCTGCCGGACAATACGGCCGTCGCCCTTCCACCGGGAAGCCGTGTGCGGGTGGAGCGCCTGCGCCGCACCCTGCTGGCACAATCCGTCGAGCGCCGTTTCGTGGTCCAGAAGGGGCAGGCCTCGGGTGTCGTCACGCCGATGACGGACCCGCACAGCACGTTCGAGTTCCTCACCCCCCGCGCCATCACTTCGGTGCGCGGAACCCGTTTCCGCACGAGCTACGATCCCGCGAGCGGTGCCACGAAAGTCGAAGTGTCCGAAGGCAAAGTCGCATTCCGGGAGGCGCGAGAGCGGGAGCGGGAGCAGGCCGTCGCAGCGGGGTTCGGCACCAGCGACACGCTTGCCGCGCCGGTGCCGTTGCTGGCGCCGCCGGATCTTGTCTCGCCGGACAGGTCCCAGACCGAGGAGCGGCTGGCCTTCGCCGCCCGGCCCGTCGCGGGAGGGGGGCGCTATCGCTTCCAGATCGCCCGCGATGCCGGTTTCCTCGACGTGCTGGACGAAGCCTATGCGCCGACGCCGTTTGCGGAATTCCCCGGTCTGCCGCGCGGCACCTACTTCGTTCGTCTGGCCGCCATCGACGACCATGATCTCGAAGGCCTGGCCTCGACCTACAGCTTCGAGCGGCGACTAAACCGGCTGCGCACCAGCCTTGAGGAAAGCCGGGCGGGCCGATACCGGCAATTCCTGTTTCGCTGGCAGGCGCCGGATGCGCCGAATGCCAGCTTCCGCTTCCAGTTGTCCCGCAGTGCCGACGGCTCGGCGCCGCTCGTCGATCAGACCGGCCTGACCGAAGGCGCCTTCGTCATCACCGATCTGGCGGCGGGGACCTACTACTGGCGGGTCATGAGCATCGAGACCGCCGACGGGCAGGTTTACACGAAATGGTCGCCCACCAGTGAGCTGCGGGTCGGGACGGTCAAGTGAACCTCGCGGTTCGCCTCAAGACCGAATGGTGGATCATTGCCGTACTCGTCAGCCTGCTGGCGGTGATCCTGGCGATCGGCAATGCCCTCTCGCGGCTGGACAATGCCGCCTACGACCGATTGCTGCAACTCGATCCGCCGCGCTCCGACGGCCGGATCGCGCTGGTCGAGATCGACGATGCCGCTCTTGCGCAATTCGGGCGCTGGCCCTGGGATCGCAGCCTCCACGCGCAGCTCGTCGACCGGCTGCACGAGGCGGCGCCGCAGGCGATCGTCTACGACACGCTCTTCACCGAGCCGGGGACGCCGCAGGGCGATGCCGGGCTGGCCGGAGCGGTGGCGCGGGCGGGGAATGTCTCCCTTCCCTTCTTCCTCGGGGCGGGCCCGAAGGTGGTGGAGCCGATCGCCCCCTTGCGCGATGCTGCGCGAGGAACCGGATTCACCGATTTCCTCGTCGATCCCGACGGCGTGATGCGTTCGGCGCCGTCGCCGCTCGGTTCACGGCTTCACCTGATGGATGAAGTTCACGGCAGTCTCGGCAGGAGCGTGCCTGACCCCGGCGCGGGGCGGTTGATCCCCTTTACCTCGGGCAAGCAGTGGCCCCGCGTATCGGCCGCCTCGCTTCTTGCCGGGAAGGGGCCGGGTGCGGCCTTGCGCGGCAAGGTCGTGCTGGTCGGCGTTACGGCTGCCGGGATCGGTCCGCGCTATCCCGTGCCCGGCCGGGGTACGATGTCCGGCCTCGAAATCAACGCCCAGTTCCTGCATGGCCTGCTCGGCAACCTGATGATCGGGAAAGCGGGGAACGCCGCGCGGATCGGTTTCGCGCTGGTGCCGGTCTGGCTGCTCATGCTGCTAATGGGGCCGTTTCCGCGCCTCTCCCCGGCGCTCGGACTTGCCGTGGGGACCGCAGGCATTCTCGTGCTCTCCGGGCTGTTGCTGCTGATGGGAAGGGTCTGGCTGCCGCCAGCCACGCCGATCCTGGCGCTCTGCGTCGCCTATCCGATCTGGGGATGGCGGCAGCTCGCGATCACGCAGCAGTTCATGCACGGCGAACTGCTGCGCCTCGCAGCCGATTCCACGATCTTCACGCCGCCCGCGAGGCAAGGCCGCCAGCCGCTGCCCTCGACGATTGCGCTGCTGACCGCCGCGATCGCCAGCAACCGCGACATGAAGCGTTTCGTCGCCGAACGGCTAGACCAGCTGCCGGACGCCACACTCGTCACCAACGGCCACGGCGATATCTTGCTCGCCAGCGCCTCTGCGGGCAGGCTGTTCGGCCCCGAGCATGTCCAGGGCGACGAGCCGGGCAAGGGGGGCGCTCTGCTCACCCGTTTCCGGCAGGCAGGATCGCAGGAGCCGATCCGCTTTCCCGTCGGCCCAACGGCGGGGCCGCTGAGCTTCGATGCGATAACCGAGGACGGCCATTTCTTCACGATCCGCTTCGCTCCCCAGCTTACCGCCGGCGGCGGTTTCGTCGGCTGGATCGTCCAGTTCATGGACGTGGGCGAGGCCAAGGCCGCGCAGCGCCAGCGCGACGATATCCTCGAACTGCTGACCCACGACATGCGATCCCCGCAGGCCTCGATCCTCGCCGTTCTGGAAACCGCGCCGAGCGAGAACATCGCGCCGGACGAGGCGCGGCGCATCCGCCACTATGCGGAGCGGACGCTTGGCCTAGCAGACGGTTTCGTGCAGCTCGCCCGCGCCGAAAGCCTCGAATATGCGCTGGAGGATGTCGCGCTGGGCGACATGATGATCGACGCCATCGACGATCTCTGGCCGCAGCTCACCGCCAGGTCGATCTCGATCGACACTTACGGCGAGGACGAGCGCCTGATCGTCCGGGTGGAGCGCTCCCTGGTGACTCGCGCGCTGATCAACCTCCTCGACAATGCAATCAAGTACAGCCCCGCAGGAAGCCGTATCCGCTGTACGGTGGGCCAGGAACCGGATGGCGAGCCGCGCGCGTTCTGTGCGATCTCGGACGAAGGACCCGGACTGGAGGAGGCACATCGCCACCGGCTGTTCGAACGCTTCCATCGCGGACCGCTGGGAGCCGGTCGGCGCATGGACGGGGTCGGACTGGGCCTCAGCTTCGTGCATACCGTCGTGGTGCGGCATCGCGGCGAGGTCCGCTGCCTCGGCGAGGTCGGGCGGGGCGCGACGTTCTCGCTGATCCTGCCGCTTGCGGATCGAACGCCGTCCTGACGAACCTACCGTCCGGCGGTTTCCGGCTCGGCCGCGCTGCCCAGCTCTGCCAGGAAGGCTTGGGAAAGCCGATCCTCGCTTCCGGGTTTGCCACGCCGGACCGGCATCTGTCCGACAAGGCGGTAGAGTTCGCGTCCGGTCGCGCGATCCGAAACGACCAGTGTGTAGACCCGCTGGTCGATGGGCCGGGACCGCGTGGGCGATACGAGCCAGGTCTTTTCGTCGGCTCCGCTCTCGGGCGCGAAAAGGCCTGTCCGGCCGGGCAGGAGCGCGTTCGTGAACTGGACGAAGTAATCGGGCTTTCGGGAGCGGGAAAGGCCGCGCGCGGCGAGCCTCTCTAGCAGCGCCGTTCCCCATGCGTTGTCGCCTGAAGCTGCGCCGACGAGTTCGATGCCGCCCGCCTGCGGCATGGTACCCGTTGTCCGGAGCGCCGCTTTCGGCGGCGATGCACAGGCGGACAGCAGGCCGGCCGATCCCAGCAGGAGCAGCGAAACGGGTAATTTCATTGTCATTTCCGATTCAAGCCTGCGAGGGACGAATGGTCTCGTAGAAAAGCGCGCGGCGGAGAGGCAACTGCCTCGCTCGCGAATTTACACTGCTTTACATCGTTCCTGCGGGTTTTCGCTTATGCTGTGCAGGCCGCAGAGACCCGCTGCGGTCACGTCGATCGCGCCGCTGCACTACCCCCGCGCCAGCACGAACACCCCATGTTTGGCGATCGAGGTGCGAAGTGATCCGGATTCGAACCGGACGCCACCTCCGGCCTCGCTCTATCATTCCTCCCCAGAGCGAGGCCATTTTCTTCCGCGCGCGCAGACCTCGTTCGGTCGTTGGCGGCCGAATGCAAATGTAAACAATTGTCTCCGCTATGGCTCTGCAGGGGACGGATCGTTAAAGGGCCCGAAGGGCGACGGCTCAGTCTTCCCGACTGCCACCGAGGAGTCGTTGCCCATCCTTTCCCCATGAGATGGTTCACGCGGAGATCGCTTCGTGTCTAGCGCTTGCGGGAAGACGGCCATCAGGTTGCGCCGCGCCTCCATCATCTCCTCGTCCGGCCTGCTCAGGGCGCTTGCCGGGGATGCCGCGAGCATGGCCGCAAGGACTGCGAGAAACGGAAGAAACGGCCTTTCATTGGCCGTCTTCCGCCTGATCCGCCGCGGCGCGGGCGATGGCGAGCGCCTTACGGGCACTCTCCGCGGAGGGCGTATCGGGGGCCAGTTCCAGGGTCCGTTCGAGCAGCGCGGCGGCGCGACGATCGTCACGCTCGCGGCCGTTTCCGGTCTGATAGGCCCTGCCGAGGGTAAAACAGCTTTCGGCCTCGCCAAGCTCGCAGGCTTTCTCGAACAGGCCCAGCGACCGCTGGCGGTCCTTGCGTGTGCCGCGCCCGTCGTCGACCATCATCGCCAGATTGCCGCAAGCGCTGGCGTCATCCACGTTGCAGGCCTGTTCGAACAGCGAAACGGCGCGGCGATAGTCTCGCCGCATCCCGAGCCCGTCGCGGTAAAGCACGCCGAGATTGTAGCAGGCGTGCTGATCGTCCCGGTCGCAGGCCTGCCTGAACAGGTCGGCCGCCCGGCGCTGGTCGCGCGGTACGCCCTTGCCCAGCGAATAGGATGCGCCGAGATTGGCGCAACCGGCCCTGCCGCCCGCATCGCAGGACTGGGTGAACAGGGCGGTGGCATAAGCTTCGTCCCGATCGACGCCGTCGCCGTTCACATAGGCAAGGCCCAGGTTCGAACAGCCCGTCGGTTCGCCACCGGTGCAGGCGAGGGCATAGTACGATGCGGCGTGTTCGGGCGATCGCTCCACGCCTTGCCCGCTGCCATAGGCGAGACCGGCCATCGTGCAGCCCTTCACGTTGCCGAGATGGCATCCCTTCGCGAAAAACGGCGTCGCGCGGGTCTGGTCCTGCGGGACGCCGTCACCTTCGGCATGGATGGTGCCAAGCCGGAAACAGGCATCGGCGTCGTCCTGCGCACATTGCGCCGTGAGATCGTCGACGAGATCGGCCTTTCCGTCAAACTCGGCAACATGTCCGCTCGGCACTTCCGCAGGCGCCGCGCCGATCAGCCAAGGTGCCGCGAGTGCGAGGACGACGTGCCGGAATGCGCCTTTCATCGGGCGGTACATGCCGGATCGAGGCAGGGGAATCCCGCCTCGACCTCCTCGTCCCTGGAAATGCGGCTTGCGCGGAAGCGCAGGGTCTGCGGCGTGGCCTCGATGACTTCGATCCCGATATCCAGGATGCGAACATCCTTCTGCGTCAGCGGGAACCGCATTTCCTGGGCGCTGCTGGCGCGGGCAAGGTCGCCGATGCCGTAGCCGCGCCGTTCGAACACCATTTCGCCGTCCTCGATGCCGATATAGGCGATGTCGTAAATGGTTCCGCTTTCGTCGGCGTCGTAGTTACCGGCCTCGGGCACGTGTGTGCCCTTGGCATAGTCGCGCGGCGGCACGACGGCATCGCCTGCCTCCGTGCTTTGCCGAGTGCCGAAGGTCTCGGGCGCGGGGGCGGTCGAACGGATGACCGGCACCTTCGGATCGGCGCGCATCCTTTCGTGGACGGCGCGGGGACTTTCCGAAGCATCGGTATCGGCGATCAGCGCTTCGGCGAAGGCGACTTCATCGATGGTGATTGGAAAGCCGCCGGTAGTGGCGGGATCGGAGGCGCAGACGAATTCCAGCTGTGCTTCGCCGAGCGTACCGGAGCCGACCGGTTCGGGATCGTCATAAGCCAGAGCGGCTTCGTCGAGGCGTTCGTCGTGCGGACCGTAGCGCATGACCATATCCCAGTTTTCGGTTCGTGCACGGCAGTCGGTGCGCATGTAGGCACGGATCGAGGCTGCGGGGTTTCCCTCTTCGCGCAGGACCTGGCTGGCCTCGTAGCGAACGGTATCGCCGCCCCTCTGGATCGATTCCACATCCACGAACAGCACTTTGTCGGCGCCTTGCGCGACGTACCACCACTGCGAGGAGCGGGCTTCTGCGGGGAAGGACAGGCATGCCGCGAGGCACGTGGAGAAAGCAAGGGCTGGAGCCGCTACCCATGGCTTCATCGGAGGTCTCCGGTTCTGTGTAGAAGGATGGTCACGTGCCGCTTGCCGCCACGCGCTAATCTTGGGCAGGGTCGGACGAGCCAAAGGCCAGATTGATCCATGTCGAGCCCACAACCAGCCGCTTCAATGCGTTCATCGAGCAACTCCATCATGAATGCTGCGCTTTCTCAAACGGTTGGCACGGCGTTTCCTGCAGGCAAAATCTTCGCCCCTTTATGTACTGCCATCCAGCTACGGTGTGGGGCAAGGGATCGCGCGATGCCAACGGCACAGGCGAGATGCCAGAAAAGCCCTCGTTGGAGAAATGGCGCTACGGCGTTACGGCTATGGCTCATGGTCTTTTAGATGACGATCCAGCCGTGCTCGAGTCAGGGAGCGATCCTTCATTTCTCATGATGATTCGGACGTTTGCTGTGGAAAAGTTGGGTGCGGATCCTCTTCGGATAGGCCTTGCAGCGCCCTGTACGCCGGTTCTCTGCGGGTTCCGCGATTTTCGCGCGTACTGCGTTGACAAGAAATGCCGGAAACCGTAGTTGCACGGGCCTAGGCCGCAGCCGGAGACGTGGGTGAGTGGCTGAAACCAGCGGTTTGCTAAACCGTCGTACTCTTAAGGGGGTACCGAGGGTTCGAATCCCTCCGTCTCCGCCATGGCTGCACAGGTTCCTGTGCTTTCAAGGCTTAGGTTTCAGCCCATTCCCATATCTGTGTTCGTATAAAGCTTTACGCTTCATACGGCCGGATATGGGTTCGGCGGCCTTTTGCGCCTGGAGGCAGAAGCGGTCTGCCCGGCGCCCGGCGACAGACACATCTTCCCATTCATTCGATATCGGCTTCGTCGAACGTGCCGCTTTCCCGTGATCCTTGCGCGGATTTCGACCTGGGCTTTCGCAAGGCTGTCGAACTTGTCCGGCCACGGCGATCGGGATGCTCGACCGATATTCGCTTTGTAATTTTATTACGTAAATTTGGCCTTTAAACTTCGCTGGGTTAATCTAAGGCGGGCGGCTTGAGTATCAGCGGTTCTCAAGGGGCCAGAATCTTGGTTGAATGGATGAGTTCGGTAGGAACGTACGGCAGCGGTGCGGGGCTGCTCCGGTGAACGTTTACCGCAGCAACAGGCGCGTGCTGGCCGCCAGTCTCGTGGGTACGGCGGTCGAGTTCTACGACTTCTACATCTATGCGACTGCGGCGGCGCTGGTGTTCGGCCCGCTGTTCTTTCCTGCGGAATCCGCTTCGGTGCAGCGCCTTGCCGCTTATGCCAGCTTCGCCATCGCCTTCATCGCGCGGCCCGTGGGCGCTACCCTGTTCGGCCATTTCGGCGATCGGGTCGGACGCAAGTCCACGCTCGTCGCCTCGTTGCTGCTGATGGGCGGGGCGACCGTCATTATCGGCCTGCTGCCCACTTACGAGAGCATTGGCTGGCTTGCTCCGCTGCTGCTGTGCCTGATGCGTTTCTCGCAAGGGCTGGGTCTCGGTGGCGAGTGGGGCGGTGCCGCGCTCCTGGCGGTGGAGAACGCGCCACCGGGCTGGCGCGCGCGCTTCGGGATGTTCCCGCAGCTCGGCGCGCCCGTGGGATTCCTGGCCGCCAACGGACTGTTCCTGATCTTCAGCGTGACCCTGAGTGA
>PJUE01001033.1_pt1 | contig 11005 bp, 10 predicted proteins | sample 1512171 | NCBI WGS metagenome assembly PJUE01 (sample SAMN08177674, study PRJNA422409) | Feces metagenome, whole genome shotgun sequencing project. | isolation source: Chicken feces (3) enriched on wood chips: alkali lignin treatment | host: Gallus gallus | place: USA: Madison | collected 2015-01-15
CGATATCCTCCCTGATAGACCGCATCCTCATCCAGTGCAGCGATCAGCGTGGTCGGCACTACCGCCATATCGCTCACATTCGCAATGCAACCAGTCATGTGCAGCGGTTCCGCCTCGAACACGATCTCTTGCGTGGCGTGTGCACACATCGCGCCCAGGCTCAGCGCGATGACCAATATTGAACGAATGCTCGCTTTCTTCATGGTGGCGCTTTTCTGTAGAAAACCTGCAGCGCCACCTGCGTAACGGAACGCGTACCGAAACCGACTGCCGTGATGCGATACAGATAATCGGAAGTGGAAGCGCTGGTACCGACGCGCCGATATGGCAGAAATTCGACGATATAGCGCGGCGGCAGAGCCGGCAGCGGTCCTTCGCCGGCCGGGAAGACCTGGCCGGTAAAGCGACCATATGGCACCGCCGTCATGCTCTCTCCCACGGACAGAAAATCGACCGACTGCCATGCGTGCATGGCGTCGTCAGCCGCCCGACAGATACCCAGCAAGGGATTGGCTTCGCCGCCACTGCATGTTCCTTGCGCCAGAGGCAGTTCATCCAGCACGGCGGCGGTAAAGAGATGCGCGCGCGACGCGGCGCTTTCGGCAACCCCTTCGATATCCATTTCCGCATCACGCAGTGCCGCTTCCGCGGCCCGGAACGCGATCTGCCGGTCGCGATCGTTGCGTGCCGACTTCTCTCCCTGCAGCGCAAGCCGGGCGGCAGCCGTCGCCAGCAACAGCACCACCGCCAACATCAGCAGCGTCATGACGAGCGTGACGCCGCGCTGCCTGTCGGAACGGCGCTTCACGATGCGACTCCCGCCGGATCGTTGCGCAGGCGTATGGTCTGCGTGAAGACGACGCGCAAGCGATGCCGCATCGCCGCCGGCAGATCGTGCTCGGTGATGCGCACGCCCTTGTCGAGCGTTGCATATTTGTCCGCATAATCCGGCCCGAACAGATCGTATTGCCGCTCAGCCTCGTTTGCCTTTTCCTGCACCGAGCCGCCAACCAGCAGCGCCACGCGCACTGCGCGCACCTTGCGCCAATGGCTCGTATCGTTCGTACCGGCTCCGGCGGCATCCAGTGCATCGATCGCACTGGCACGCAGATAGTGCAGCACCTGCTCCGCACCATCGATGTCGAGGCCGTACAGCACCTGGAACGATTCCACGCCGCGCGCAATGGCATCGGCGCTCCATCCGCTCGTGGTGCGGTACTTGCAGCGCAGTTCCGCTTCGCCGGCGGCGTCCCTGGCAACGAAGAAGATGCTCCAGCCGTTTGCCTCGTCGTCGGACGATGCAGGCACGGCGAAGCCCGCACAGTTGAACATGATGCCCTTGCCGTCCACCTCATCGCCTGCAAATCGCAATGCCAGGACATCGCTGCCATTGACCACGCCCGTGGTGGTCGCCTCGAGTGCAGGCGTGTTCTTCTTGAGCGTACGCGCGTCCAGTCCGCGCACGCTCGTCTCTTCATCGGGAAGCGAAAGAGAAACCTGTGCCAGATGATCTGGAGGTCGATAACCGGCCTGTCGGATCGCGCGTGCCATGACGTCCAGCGCATAGCGGCCGGTTTCCTGCACCTGCGCGTGCTGGTCCTGCAAGGAATAGGATGCACGGGAAGACAGCAGCAGCCCCATCAGACTCGACAGAACGAATAGCCCCATCACCATCGCAACCAGCAGCTCGACCACGGTCAAACCGCCCTGGTCGTGCAAGTGACGTATGGTGCGATGGCTGCTCATGGATGAACCGGCCTGACCGCCAGTGCCACGCGCGGTGCGTCGGCAGCGGGTGAATCGGCTTGCGTCCGATCGCGCCAGCCGATCTTGATGACCAGCGGTCCTTCGCCATCCGCACCGGCCGGCAGGCAATCCCACGTCAGCCGAGCGCCGGCTTCATTCCACGGCGATGCGTCACGACATACACGCGCCCTGCCATCCGGCAGTTCACGACGGATGCGCTGCAGCCATTCACCCGCTTCGCCGCTGTCGAACGCAAGACCGCCATCTTCCAGTCTCAACGGCATGGCGCTCGACTGCATGCTCTCGGCCAGATCGGCCGCCAGATGCAGCGCGTGCGTCTGCAGCGCCGAGTGCTGCGCCGTCTGCAGGGCCGTCAGATGCAATGCCGACGATGCCAGTACGCCCACCGTCAATACGAAGATGGATACCAGTACTTCGATCAGTGAAAAACCATCGTTGGTGGATGCAGTCATGGCACGACTTCCTCGGCAACCCGGAACATGAAACCTGCCTTGAACAGCCGGCAGGCTATGGAGGAAGCAATTATTGCCGCAGCGCCACCTTCATCGAAATCCCATCAATATGGTAAAAATATCAACGTTATCGAAAGGGATATTCCCAACAAAAAAACCGCGTAGCGCGGTTTTCGAGAAGGTTCCGGGTCATCTCAATCGTAGGAAGGACATCCATCCTTGCCCCATTTGTGATTGCAGGCTCGCCACAGGCAGGGCTGTCGTGCGAATACCGACATCTTCTCGCACACGGCAACCTGTTGCGCCGTCGATAAGGCAGGTGCCCCTTCCGCAAGCTGCGCCTCGCGTGTCTCCGTTGCAGCGGATTTTTCCGCACGCACCGCTTCCGCCGGCCCGACGCGCTCTTCCGCCGCCGGACGTGGCGGCACCCGGGCCGGTTTGGGGCTTGCCTCGCGCGTCACCGGCATCGGCGGCACTGCCACCGTTCGCTTGGCAGCAGGCACGGCAGCATCCGTGGAAGAAGATGGCGGCACGCCATTACCCATCTGATCGGCCAGCGTCGGCGCCTTCATCGGACCATTCCCGGTCGCCGGCGCAGCTTCTCCGACCAGCGGCGCATCGGCAGACGATCCGCTTCCGCCCTTGAATGCCCACCACAATCCGGCCAGCAAAAGCAGCAACAGAATCGCCAGTGCGATCCACAGCACCGGCCCCTTGCGCGTGCCCGGCTCCTGCGCCATCGAATCAACCACTTCATCGATCACCGACTCGCTCGAGGCCGGTTCCGGCACGGCGGCAGCTGTCGTCACGGCAGCAGCGGCCGTGCCGCCTTGCGCGTATGGCGGCAGGCGCGCACCGCACTGGCCGCAGAACCTTGCGCCGCTTTGCGTGTCGGCACCGCATTGAGGACATGCCATCTGACTCTCCCTGGTGATTGCTGCAAGAACGCCCGACCCTGCAACTCATTTTGGCGCAAAAGCACCCAAAACAAAATCAGGAAGCGGCTTTGCCGTGAAAGGAATCACTTCGTGCAAGACGTCCGTCAGCACGGACAGACATTCTCGCGCACCCAACTTTAGCCAATAAAACACCATAGACAAGATAGGCAGCGCACATATCGGCTCGATTACCCAATATCTGGTATCCATTCGTGCAAGAACCTTGCCTGAATGAACATGAGCATGAACACCCCCCGTTCAGGCGATCATTATCAACAGCAGGGTTCTGCCTGCACGTCCGGCCTTGAGCTCTCACGTGCTGCTGCGGGATGCGGAGCGGCCATGCTCTGCGGTTTTCGCACAAGACCGCGCACGCCTTCCGCGATCAGGATCAGGATCGCGGCCCATATGCAGATGTAGGTCGGCCATTGTGTGGGATCGACGCGCTCGCCGAGCAGTAGCGACACGACGACCAGCAAGGCCGGTTCCAGATAGCTCAACAATCCGAACAGTCCGAGCTTCAGCTGATGGCTGGCCGTGACCATGCAGGCCAGCGAAGTTGCGCTCAGCAGGCCGAGACCGACGATCATCACCGCGTGCATGGTCGACGGAAAAATGGCGCCGCCTTGCATTGCCGGCGCGCAGACGAACCAGATCGCCACCGGCAGGCTCAGCACCATGTCGAACCACATGCCGCCTAGATGATTCGTTCCCATCTTCTTCCTGGCGGCGAAATAAATGGGGTAGCCCAAGGCGACCACGAAGGTCGGCCATGACAGCACAGGCGCGAACAGCAGTTCGTTGAGCACGCCGAGCACGGCGACTCCACAGGCGACGACCTGGAGTTTCGTCAGCCGCTCGCCGAACACGAGCCGGCCGGTCATCACCAACGTCAGCGGCAGCAGAAAATAGCCGAGCGACACCGACAGCCCATGTCCGTTGACCGGCGCCCACATGAACAGCCACAGCTGCACGCTCAACAAGGCCGCGCTCGCGATGAGCGCGATCAGCCAGGCAGGGTTCCTGACCAGGCGCTCCCATATCTTCGCGATCAGCTTCCCTTCACCAAAGACCAGCAACAGCAGGGTCACGAAGGGCAACGTCATCAGGACACGCCAGCCGTAGATTTGCTCGCCGCTCAGCGGGGCAAGCAGGGTCACGTAAAAGTAGGTGACGCCGAACAGTACGGAAGCCGTCATGGAATTGGTGACGCCAAGCCTGGCGCGGGAAATGTCGTGTCGCATGATGTCCTGCAGATAAAAAAGCAAGGCACATCGCCCTGCCGCAGGAGAAATTTTATTCAGTAGCGACTGACTAATTACTCGATTAATGCCATCATTCCTGCAAGTTCATTGCATTTATAGGAGCAGAAATGAAAGTTCTCGACAGCTACGATCTGCAGCTCCTGCAACTGCTGCAGGAAAACTGCCGGATTCCGCAGGCGGAACTGGGCGAACGCGTGAACCTGTCGGCCGCGGCGGTCAACCGGCGCATCAAGCGCATGACCGACGATGGCATCATCGAAGGATTCACCGCCCAGATCCGGCCCGACGCACTCGGCCATCCGCTGACCGTCATCGTCGAGGTGGTGGTCGAAAGCGAACGCATCGACCTGCACGACACCATGCGCAAATCGTTCCGCAAATGCCCGAACGTCCAGCAGTGCTACTACGTCACCGGCGAAAGCGCCTTCGTGCTGATCATGGCGGTCAGGGACATGGCGCAATACACGCAACTGACACGCGAACTCTTCTTCGAGAACAACAACGTCAAGCGATTCAAGTCGATGGTGGCGATGGAGCGCGTGAAGTTCGGGACGCAGATCCCGGTGACTTCCGACTGACTTTGCGTCGTCATGCGGCAGAAACAGCAAAGGCCGCGTGTGCGGCCTTTTGTTGATTGAATCGAATACCCTGCATCCCGCAAACGCTGACGACCAGGCGCACGTCATGCAGGAAAGCAATGCGCGAACATACACGCCGTAAACGAAAAAAGCCCCGACGAATCGGAGCTTTGTTTCGTCCCAGACTGGCTGGGAAATTTGGCGTCCCCTAGGGGATTCGAACCCCTGTACTCACCGTGAAAGGGTGATGTCCTAGGCCTCTAGACGAAGGGGACAGAAGACTGCCCGTGATACTGGCCTTTGCTACTTTTTACTACCTCTGCAGTTCGGTGGTGGAGATAAGCGGGATCGAACCGCTGACCTCTTGCATGCCATGCAAGCGCTCTCCCAGCTGAGCTATACCCCCTCGAGTGCAGAAGCAAGATTATAGCAATGGTTTTTCTGCTGTGTAAATACCTTCGTGCATTTTTTCTCAAAGATATTTTTTCAGGCGCGCGCGCACCACTTCGCGATCGAACAGAACGATGACCGCATCGATCGACGGCGTCTGCAACTGGCCCGTGATCAGCAGGCGCAACGGCATTGCCAACTGCGGCATCTTGAGCTGGTTGGCAGCCAGCACTTCCTTCAGCGCGGCGGATACCGCTTCCTTCTTCCACTCGACTGCAGCGAGTCGTTCGGCGAACTGCGCGAGTGCCGGCTTGATCGCATCGGTCAGGTGCTGCGCCAGCAGGTCCGCCTGCGGCGCCGGTTCGCGATAGAACAGCATCGCCGCTACCGCGAGTTCGTTGAGCGTATTGATGCGGTCCTTCATCAGGCCGAGCACGGCCGGCAGTTCGGGCGCGCCGTCAAACTGCGCATTCAACGCAGTCAATCGCGGACGCACGAATTCCGCCAGGCGCACATTGTCCGTCTGCTTGATGTAATGGTTGTTCAGCCAGTCGAGCTTCTCGAAGTTGAATTGCGCGGGCGACTTGGTCAGGTGGTCGAGATCGAACCACTGCACGAACTGCTCCATCGAGAAAATCTCGTCGTCGCCGTGGCTCCAGCCCAGGCGCGCCAGGTAGTTGAGCATGGCTTCCGGCAGGTAACCCTGCTCCGGGTAATCCATCACGCTGACCGCACCATGGCGCTTGGAAAGCTTCTGGCCGTCGGTGCCGTGGATCATCGGCAGGTGGCCGTACTGCGGCAGTTCGGCGCCCAGCGCGCGCAGGATGTTGATCTGGCGCGGTGTATTGTTGACGTGGTCGTCGCCGCGGATGACGTGGGTGATCTTCATGTCCCAGTCGTCGATGGCGACGCAGAAGTTGTAGGTCGGCGTGCCGTCGGGCCGCGCGATGACGAGATCGTCGAGCTCGCGGTTGGCAATCGTGATCGAACCCTTGACGACGTCGTTCCAAGTCACCTCGCCATCGGTCGGATTGCGGAAGCGCACCACCGGCTTGCGGCCTTCGGGAATCGCCGGCAGCGTCTTGCCCGGCTCCGGCCGCCAGGTGCCGTCGTAGCGCGGCTTCTCGCCGGCGGCACGCTGGCGCTCGCGCATGGCTTCGACTTCCTCTGGCGAGGAATAGCAGAGATAGGCGCTGCCGTCTTCCAGCATCTTCGCGACGACTTCGCGGTAGCGGTCCATGCGCTGCATCTGGTAGAACGGGCCTTCGTCATGCTGCAGGCCCAGCCACTGCATGCCGTCGATGATGGCCTGCACGGCTTCCGGCGTCGAGCGTTCGAGATCGGTGTCCTCGATGCGCAGGATGAACTGACCGCCGAAATGGCGGGCATAGGCCCACGAGAAAAGCGCGGTGCGGGCGCCACCGACATGGAGAAAGCCGGTTGGGCTGGGAGCAAAACGGGTACGGACTGTCATGGCAAATAAAAACGGCCTTGGTTGCCAAAGCCGTCATGGAATTCGTTGGAAGACCGCTATTTTAGCGTCTCGCTCAAGTTTTATTTACCTAAAGGTAAAGCGTACCTGCTTTCTGTTGCGACCAGACCGTCCTGAAAGCAGCGTCAGGCCACTGCGATATAGGTGTCCGACTGCTAGAATGTCGGTTTTACTTCCCGTCAAGCATTGCCCACATGACCAGCCCATCGCCGCGCAAACTGTTCGTCACCACTGCCCTTCCCTACGCCAACGGCGCCTTCCACATCGGCCATATCATGGAATACATCCAGGCCGATATCTGGGTCCGCTTCCAGCGTATGCAGGGCAATGCGGTCGATTTCGTCGGTGCCGACGATGCGCACGGCGCGCCCATCATGATCGCGGCGGAAAAGGCCGGCCTGTCACCACAGCAGTTCGTCGCCAACATCGCGGCCGGCCGCAAGCAGTATCGGGACGGTTTCCACATTGCCTTCGACAACTGGCATTCGACCGATGCCCCGGAAAACCACGAGATGGCGCAGCAGATCTACCTGGACCTGAAAAAGGCCGGCCTGATCACGGCACGCACCATCGAACAGTTCTTCGATCCGGAAAAGAACATGTTCCTGCCGGACCGCTACATCAAGGGCCAGTGCCCGAAGTGCAGCGCGCAGGACCAGTACGGCGACAACTGCGAGGTCTGCGGCGCAGTCTATACGCCAACCGACCTGATCAACCCGTATTCGGCACTGACCGGCGCCACGCCCGTGCTGAAGAATTCCGAGCATTTCTTCTTCGCGCTGTCCGATCCGCGTTGCGTGGCATTTCTCGAGCAATGGATCCAGGGCAATGATGCTCACGACGGCAAGCCGCACCTGCAGGCCGAGGTCGCCAACAAGGTCAAGGAGTGGTTCGCCGTGCGCGACAACCCGGACGGCACCACCAGCGAAGGCCTGAGCGACTGGGACATCTCGCGCGACGCGCCCTACTTCGGCATCGAGATTCCGGATGCGCCGGGCAAGTACTTCTACGTCTGGCTCGACGCACCGGTCGGCTACCTGGCCTCGCTGAAGAACCTGCTCGACAAGCGCGGCGACGATTTCAATGCCTACATGGCCGACGCCGCGCTCGAGCAGATCCACTTCATCGGCAAGGACATCGTCAATTTCCACACGCTGTTCTGGCCGGCCATGCTGCACTTCAGCGGCCGCAAGACGCCCAACAAGGTGTTCGTGCACGGCTTTTTGACCGTCAACAATGGCGAAAAGATGAGCAAGAGCCGCGGCACCGGCCTCGATCCGCTCAAATACCTGAAGCTCGGCATGAATCCCGAGTGGCTGCGCTACTACCTCGCCAACAAGCTCAATGCGCGCAACGAGGACATCGACTTCAACCGCGAGGACTTCACCGCGCGCGTCAACAGCGACCTGATCGGCAAGTACGTCAACATCGCCAGCCGCGCCGCCGGCTTCATCAGCAAGCGCTTCGACGGCCGCGTCGCCACCGCATGGGCAACCGACAGCGATGCCTTCCTGTCCGGCCTGCGCGCGGTCGCGCCCGAGATTCGCTCCTTGTACGACCAGCGCGAATATGGCAAGGCCCTGCGCGCCATCATGGAACAGGCCGACGTCATCAACGCCTATGTTGACGCCAACAAGCCGTGGGAATTGGCGAAGGACGTCGCCAACGACGCGCGCCTGCAGGAAGTCTGCAGCCGCCTGCTGGAAGCCTTCCGCATCCTGACTGTCTATCTGAAGCCGGTGCTGCCGCACGTGGCGGCGCAGGTCGAGGCGCAGCTCAACATCGCGCCGCTGCAATGGGCCGACGTCGCGCGCCCGCTGCCGGACCAGCACCAGGTCAATCCGTATGCACACCTGATGCAGCGCGTCGATCCCAAGATGCTCGATGCGCTGTTCGAGGCGGTGCCGACGGTGGACGCCACGGTTTCTGCACCGACCAACCCGTCGGCCGGCGAGAAATCGGTGGAAGACAACGACATCGAGGCGCTCGCACCCGAGATCAAGATCGACGATTTCGCCAAGGTCGATCTGCGCATCGCCAGGATCGTCAATTGCGAACACGTCGAGGGCTCGGACAAGCTGTTGCGCCTGACGCTGGACGTTGGCGAAGGCCGCACGCGCAACGTCTTTTCCGGCATCAAGTCGGCCTACCAGCCGCAAGACCTGATCGGCAAACTGACCGTGATGGTTGCCAACCTCGCGCCGCGCAAGATGAAGTTCGGTGTATCGGAAGGCATGGTGCTGGCCGCGTCGGCCGCGGATGAGAAGACGAATCCGGGGATTTACATTCTCAATCCGTGGCCGGGGGCGGAGCCGGGGATGCGGGTACGCTGAGTTCGCACAATACAAAACGCCGCCCTTGAGGCGGCGTTTTGTATAGATGCAGCTTGGTATTTCTTGTTTAGCCTTGCACTTGATTGAATGAGTAAAAGGACGGTTTCAAGCACCGTCTCTCCGACCTGGATTCCCGCCTGCGCGGGAATGACGGGTTGTAGCATCAACTGCAATCTGGCTTTGCCAAGGCAAGAGTACGTTTCACCCTATGCCGTCATTCCCGCGCAGGGTGAAGCGGGGAATTCGGCCGGCTTGCCGGCCGCCTGCGTAACGGTCGGCACCTGCAAGTGCCGATGCGCGCTGCAAGCGGGAATCCAGAACGACGTTTCAAGCACGTACCTTCATCTGCTCAACACACGTCTTTCACCCCAGCACAGGATCCGAGTGCGAAGTCCGCACCACCTTCCCACTGTCGCTATCGAAATGGACGTTGAAGAAACGCTCCGTGTTGCCGCCCGCGTAATAACGCCAATCCCAGACTTCCTCGTTCTTCAGCGCATACGTCACTGTCGTGCGCGGCTTGCCAAGCAAACGCCGCACTTCCTCGCGCGTCATGCCGACCTGCACGGTCGCAAAGGTTTCCTCGGTCAGCACCTGCCGCCAGTCGCGCACGATGCCAGATGCATCCAGCGCCACCATCCAGGTTTTGTGACCTTCCGGCCCTTTCGGATATTCGAAGGTGCGCGCGCCACCCTCTTCGTTCCAGACCGTGTCCGGCTCACCCATGGCCTGCCGCACGTCGGCTTCGGTGGAAACGCCGCGCGTGAGCTTTTCGATACCGTAATCGTCACCTTGGTTGCAGCCGAACATTAGCAGGCTGCACAGAAAGCCGGACAGGCCGGCAAGGAATCGTTTCATGGTCGTTGCTCGCGAATAAGTGGATAGGCACCGTGGCTTTTTTGCCCATAGGCGAAAAGCCGGATTGCGCCCAAGACAAGGTAGAATATCGCCTGTTTCCACCCTATTATCAAACAGACCATGGTATTCAGCAAAAACCATTATCACTATCAGTCGGAAGCAACCAAGTTCATCGAGGAACTGAAGCAGAAGAATCCGAATCTGGAAGAATCCCAGCGCCAGGGCCGCGCGCTGCTGTGGGACAAATCCCCCATCGATCTGGACCAGTTCGAACGCGCCAAGGCCTCGCGCGTGAAGCAGCAAGCCTACGTCTATCAGAACAAAGTCCGCTGATTCGATGAGCGACGAGCGCAGCGGCGCCCATCCGATGCTGGCGCAAATGCCGTCCAGCGCACCGGAACTGGCCGTCGATGGGCGGCCGGACACGACGCCGGACGTCATCGATGGCGTCGCCTTCGCGCGCCTGTATGGCGAACCGCTGTTCAAGCTCCCCAACGATCTCTACATCCCGCCCGATGCGCTCGAGATTTTCCTCGAAGCCTTCGAAGGTCCGCTCGACCTGCTGCTCTATCTGATCCGCAAGCAGAACTTCAACATCCTCGACATCCCGATGGCGGGCCTGACGCGCCAGTACCTGGCCTATGTGGACGAGATCCGCACGCGCAACCTGGAGCTGGCGGCCGAGTACCTGCTGATGGCGGCCATGCTGATCGAGATCAAGTCGCGCATGCTGCTGCCGGTGCGCAAGGCAGATACCGGCGAGGAAGCGGAAGACCCGCGTGCGGAACTGGTGCGCCGCCTGCTCGAGTACGAACAGATGAAGCTCGCCTCGCAGCAGCTCGACGCCATGCCGCAACTTGGCCGCGACTACGTACGCACCCAGGTCTATATCGAGCAGAACACCGTGGTGCGCTGGCCCGACGTCAATGCCG
>PJUE01001035.1_pt1 | contig 10953 bp, 15 predicted proteins | sample 1512171 | NCBI WGS metagenome assembly PJUE01 (sample SAMN08177674, study PRJNA422409) | Feces metagenome, whole genome shotgun sequencing project. | isolation source: Chicken feces (3) enriched on wood chips: alkali lignin treatment | host: Gallus gallus | place: USA: Madison | collected 2015-01-15
CAAAGCGATATCAGAAGCATTTCCAATATGGCGCATATTATTTGGCCAGTTACTTATGGAGAGATACTTTCACAGGATCAGATTGACTTTATGCTAGAAAAAAGTTATACTGTTGAAGGACTTGCAGAAAGCATGGTGAATGGCCAATTTTTTTATGTTTTGAAAGAAGATGGTATAGGACAGGGATTTATTGCCTTGAGAACTCTTGAAGATCGTGTCCGTATTGAAAAGCTCTACTTAATGCCTAATGTTCAAGGAAAAGGTTTCGGAAAGGCACTGATTGACTTCGCTTCAGAAAAAACACGACTAAAAGGTAAAGGTATTCTTGAACTAAATGTAAATAGAAATAACCCTGCTTACCATTTCTATTTAAAGCAGGGCTTTGAGGTGGTTGAAACTATTGATATTCCTTATTATGATTATGTGCTAAACGACTATGTTATGCAAAAGGAAGTCAAAGCTTCGGCTGTTTCTTAATCTTTTAGTTTTTCGACGCGGGAAGGTGTTTGTCTGCCTTCTACAATTCCCGAGGTACCTATCGCAATAGCTTCTATACTGGAAATAATGTTCTGAACGTTTAGCGTAGATACCTCATCTTTTACGGTGTGGTAGTATTCATCCTTGTCCATTTGAGAGGTTGAGAACGAATGTGCCGGAACTCCCTTGGCCGCTAATACTGCATTGTCACTACGGTAAAACAGATTCTGTTTGGTATAAGGATCTGGGTAGAATCTGAAGGTTGTATTTTTTAGATTCTCCTGCATCAATTCGCCCAGATTGGATTGATCATATCCCGTGATATATACCGTATTGGGACCGAATTTTGAATCTTTTCCGATCATTTCCATATTGATCATCGCGACTACCTGATCTGCATTGATATGGTTGGAAAAATATTTTGAGCCATACATGCCAAGCTCTTCAGCGGTAAAGGCAACAAAAATAAGGGTCCTTTCATTCTTATTCTGTTTTTTGTAGTAATCTGCCAGGGTCAACATTGCTGTCACACCGGAGGCATCGTCATCAGCGCCATTAGCAATAGAATCTTGGCCTACTGCGGGAAGGATGCCAATATGATCGTAATGTCCCGAAAAGATGACGTATTCGTTCGGTTTACTTTTGCCGGGAATAATTCCCGCCACATTAAACAAGGGGAAATTTTGAAGTTTCCGTTCAATATGAATTTGAAATGTTTTGGGCTTTTCCGCTGTCAAAAGGTAGACAATCGATGGTTTTTGTTTGGTGGATTCCTCTATAAATTTTGGAGCGTTGAGCATTTGACCAAAACGTACAAAATAGCTTTCGAAGGAAGGATCTACCAAGACAAGTGTATTTTCTTTGGCCAGTGAATGTTCTCTAAATACCTTCGCAAAATCATCGCCCGATTTTATTTCGACGATGTTAAGGCTACTTTGATTATCCCACTGTAAATCCACGTGATTTCCAAGTGAAATAATATGGTCGGCTGCAATAATCTGCTTATTGATGGTTGCTGATTTGTTTATCGGAGAGATTTTATCCAATTGGAATGTTTGCCTATAATTTTGTTCTGCGTAGGGGGTCAGGCCTATTCTCTTCATTTCAGCAGCGATAAAATCTGCAGCAGGTTCGATGTCTTTTGTCAGCGCAGACCTACCGCGCATATCGTCGGCGGCTAAGGTATTGAGTATACGGCTCACATCTTGGCGTTCCTGTGCGGAAATGACTTGCTGGCCATAAGTTACTGCCGAGAGTGCTAGTAAAGATATAGACAGTATAATTTTAGGTATTGAATTCATATAAAGCTTAGTAAAGTCTGGGTGAAGATAAGGAAAATTCTACAAGCGAATTGTGCATGCAAAAAACTTCCTAAAATGATCCAGATAAAATGATGCGAAGATAGGGAAAACCCGTCTAGCATTTCTAACGCCGTTAATACACTAAAAATTGAAGTACTTTTTATACTATTCTCACGAACAATGACTGATTTTGAGCATCCATGAAAGCGAACACTTTCGGAAAAAATGTAGTATATTTGAATATTAAATAGTTTGAAAATGAAAGAAGTATCTGTACAAGAATTAAAGAATAAAATCGATAACAACGAAGATTTTCAGTTGATAGACGTTCGTGAATCCTTTGAGTATGAAGTATCAAATTTAAATGGATTGAATATTCCACTTTCAGGTATATTGATCGAAGCGGATAAGATTGCGAAAGATAAACCTGTTATCGTACAATGTCGTTCGGGAAAACGTTCTGCACAGGCGATTATGTTATTGGAGCAACAAGGTTTTGACAATCTTGCAAACTTAAAAGGCGGAATTTTAGCTTGGAAAGAGGAAATCGATCCAGAGTTAGACGTTTATTAAGATGAAGAATTTGGAGCATCAGACTAAACAAGCTTTCTTGTTTAGTCTTGCTTTTTATAGCGTAGCTATTTTAGCGCGATTATTTAACCTTGGTATATTCCCTATATTAGGTAGCCTTTCCATTTTATTGTCTCTCCTATGGGTAATATTGGTTCTACGGGAAATCATGCTTTCGAGGACAATTTCTAACACAGAAAGGATGCTGATGGCTTTGACGATCGTTTTATTAAACATTGTTGGGGGGGCATTCTATTTCTTTGGAGGATGGAGACAACGGGTATTGGGATTAATAAAAAAGTAATATGTTAAAGTATTTTTTTCTAAATATAGTGTTGAGTTTGGCTATTGTATTTTTAGTTTACAGTGGTTTTGAAGGGTATAAGGCCGGCAACATGTTGGTAACCGGATTATCCATCGCCTTTTTGGTGGTTTTAATCTACCTACGCGTTGTTTTAAGCAAACGCGTTCGATCGCTTATTCAACAAAAAGAAAGCGGTAAACAGCAACCTACTACAAAACAAAAGAAGAAGTAATAAAAAAAGCCTGCTTTAAGCAGGCTTTTTTTATTACTTCACAAATGGTGGTTTTGTTACTTTTGCTTTTATTTTTTGATTGCGGATCAGAATAAAGATCTCGGTGCCGTCTTTTGAAAAGGCTGTATCCACATAACCCAAACCGATTGATTTTTTCAATGTTGGTGATTGCGTTCCCGAAGTAACACGTCCAATTACATTTCCATCAGCATCAACAATTTCGTAATCATGACGAGGAATGCCTCTGTCAATCATTTCGAAACCAACAAGCTTTTTCTTTAGACCAGCTTCTTTTTCCGCTTTAAGCGCTGCAGAATTCACAAAGTCTTTTGTAAACTTCGTTACCCAGCCTAAACCGCCTTCTAAGGGTGATGTATTATCGTCGATATCATTTCCGTAAAGGCAGAAACCCATTTCTAGACGTAAAGTATCACGGGCACCTAAACCAATTGGTTTGATTCCATAAGCTTTACCTGCTTCAAAAATAGCATCCCATACTTTTTGGGCATCTTCATTGGCAACATAGATTTCAAAACCTCCAGCTCCTGTATATCCTGTTGCAGAAACCAACACATTTTCTACTCCCGCAAATGTACCTTTTGCAAAGGTATAGTATTCCATTGGAGCTAATTCGATATCTGTAAGCGATTGAAGTGCATCTGCAGCCTTAGGACCTTGTACCGCAAATAAAGAGGTTTGATCAGAGATATTCTTCATCTCCACACCATCTGTATTGTATTTGGAGATCCAGTTCCAATCTTTCTCAATATTTGACGCATTCACAACCAAAAAATATGTCTTATCGTCTATACGGTATGTTAGGAAGTCATCAACTACACCGCCAGTTTCATTGGGGATATAAGCATATTGAACTTTGCCATCGTATAATTTTGACACATCATTGGAAGAGATTTTTTGAAGTAGATCCAGGGCTTTTTCCCCTTTTAGGATGAATTCACCCATGTGGCTTACATCAAAAACTCCTACACCTGTGCGAACTGTTTCGTGCTCATCATTGATGCCTGTGTATTGTACGGGCATGTTGAAGCCTGCAAAGGGAACCATCTTTGCTCCTAAAGCAATGTGCGTCTCCGAAAGGGCAGTATTTTTTAACATAAAAATTAAGTTTTAATCAGCTACAAATTTAATAAAATATACGTGATTCCTCACGGTGAATCCATTTTAGAACAATCGATTTAATTGCTTACCTGGAGCGAATAGATGGTCATATGATCATCTTCGCTATCGGTATCCTCACACAGCAGGAATACAAGGCCTTGGGCCGTCTTCTCTTTTAACGTGATTCCTTCAAATTTATGCTTTTCAGGAATTTCGAGTGTCTCGGGTTTGCCAGAAAGATCTGAAGGTATTTTTCCAAGAAGGGAACCTCCGATTTCTCCATCCAGATAGGTCGATTTTGCATCTTCGGCGGTAGCGATAAAATAGATTTCATTTCCAACGAGGGTCGCATCTGAGAAGCCTGTCGAGATACCATTTAGCTTGGGTAGTTCAATCGGGATACATCGCGACTGGCCAGGAGAAAGCGGGTGGTACTCCAAAATGGCATTTACACCTTTAGGACCATTTCCGCGGTTAAAAAATAAGATCTTATCTTTTACATGAACAACGCCTTCAATATTGAAATCTTCTTTGGAAATACTGAATTTTTCCATTAAGGAAGAATAGATTTTACTGTAGTCTTCCTCGAGGACTGTTTTGCCGTCCCAAATAAAACGATTGTTTCTGTTTGGGGTAGAACCAGAACCATAAAGATAATAGCGGCTTCCATCGAAAGTGATCGATTCCAAATCCAATTTAGCTGCTTTAGCAATGTTTTCCATCGGATCAGACTGGCGTAGTACCGTTTTAGACAACTTTTGGTCTGCGATATGATAGCTGTAGATGTAATTGCTATTGTCAGAAACGATATGGATCTGCCTATCCTGATAGACAATACCAGAAGCTGCGGTGATACAGGATATGCTTATGAAAGCTTCGAGAATCAATTTTAACATACTTCATTGAGGTTTAATATTTCCAATGCCCTGATGAAATCGGGTTGTAGGGGCGCTTTGATATGAACCTCTTCGCCCGATAACGGATGTTTAAAGGTCAGCTCCGAGGCATGCAAAAGCATGGTATCCATCTGGTACGTTTCTTTCCAGAACTTATTTTGTTTGTTGCATCCGTGTGGGCGATCGCCGATAATTGGATGGAAGATATGCGCGAAATGGCGGCGTAACTGATGCATACGACCTGTAATTGGATTGGCTTCAACGAGACTGTATCGTGATGTTGGAAATTTTCCAAAGGGAACGGCAAGCTCGCCTTGAGCAAGTAAACGAAAAGATGTTTGCGCTTCCTGAACCGTACCATCGTCCCTTTTTAAGGGATAATCAATCAGACCTTCCGCTGGCGCGAAGCCCCTGAGTACAGCGAGGTATTTTTTGTCGACCTTGCGCTCCTGAAAACTTTTTTGTAAATATTGGTCAGTCTCCTTATTTAGCGAAAATAGCAGTATGCCTCCAGTCTTCCTGTCCAAACGATGTGCCGGATAAACTGTTTTTCCTAGTTGATCCCGAAGGAGCTGTAGCGCAAATTCTGAAGCATCGCGCGCGATAGAAGATCGGTGTACCAATAGTCCATGCGGTTTATTGATAGCAACGATAGATTCGTCTTCGTAAAGTATTTCTAAAGGCATATTAGATCTTTTTCAATGCAGCAATAATTTCGTCTGCTTTTTCATCAATTTTTGGGCTCAGCCAGATGTGTTTAAAAGCTCCTCCGCCTATGATCTGTTCAGTGCCCTGCCATTTTATTTTTGTTAAAGAAAACAAATAGTAGTTGTCTACAATAACAGAACTTTGGATAAATTTATCGACGATGTCATTTCCAAAAAGCTGCATCCCCAATCCGAAAAATTCTTGATCTTTGGCATGCAGCTGGTTTTTAAGGAGCTGTTCAGCTTTCGCACGTACGACCTTTTCATGCTCCTCTTTGCTGGGGTTCGTCAAAATTGCGGCCAACATGACGACGATCAAAATCAGTGCAAATATTCTTTTTTTACTCATTTTAAATTCGAGATTAAGTTCTGGATGCCATAACGGGATGACTATCGACATCAAAATTATTAAATAGATATTAGATATAGCGCATTGTTTCCCCAGAAATACCCAGGATTCCATCTTAGTGGGAGAATGACAGGAATTGTTGGCATTAGATACCGTTCAGCAGCGAAAAAGCCCAGGAGAATAATGTCCAGATAAGATACAATGTAACAGCGATGAGGAGGAAAAAGACAATCAGGATACTGATGACGATTCCGATACCCGAACCCGTATGTTTTCCTTCATAATAATGTTGTCTGAGTAATTTGATATTCTTTTCGTTGGCTTTGCTAAAAAAATCGAGCAGGTTTCCGAGGAAAGGAATGCTCCCAAGAATTGCATCCAGGGAAATATTGAGGAGCATGCGTATGACGAGCTTGGGGCTTGCGCCGTTACGCCACATGGCTATGACTAAGACTAGCGATGTCCCAAAACCCGCTATTGCTCCTCCCAAGGGAATAAGGTTTAACAGCGGATCTAAGCCAAACCGAAAGCCTCCAATTTTAAACTGGTTATCCATTAACCAAGATATTCGGTCGATCCAACCGAAATCTTGGTCAATTTGTTTTAATTTATCTGCTGGAGTTTTTTCTCTGTGCATGATTACAATAACTCGAACGAAGCGCTGATCTCACTCGTTACCTTCATCGGTCTGATATTTAAATCAAGCCCATTGCCAGCAGCACTATCTGCAGCTTCGGCCATGGCGCCTTTATACATGGCATTACGCATCATCGGTTGAACGCCAAATATAATTTGTTGCGGTGTTTCAGATAATACGATGGCTTTGCCAATTTTTTGACCTGCTGCTTCTGCTAGAATCTGTGCATTAGCTTTGGCATCCAACACTGCTTTTGTTTTTAAACTTTTTTCCAGTTCCTTTTTCTTCGAATAGTCATATTCACTGATATAAGTGCTTTGGATACCTGCTTTGTCGACTCCATCTAGTAATTGATCCAAATTATTCAAGTTGGTTACCTTGATACGGTACTGTCTTGACAGTAAGATATCGGTATCTTTTTTCTTTTTGTCCGGGACGTTATAACTCCAGATATTTTGGATGGTAAAATCCTCTTTTTTAACACCAGCTTTTGTTGCCGAATCAAACAGATCCTTTTCTAATTTGTCTATTGCAGCTTTTTTCTTGGTGTTACCATTCTCATAAAACTCTTTCAGTGTTACATCGATGTAGATGATATCGGGAGTTACTTCCTCTTCGGCACGGCCTACCGTGGATACAAATTCTTTATTAACCATTTGTTGTGCGTTTAATTGAGTCATCAAACCTAAAAAGGCAAGTCCTAAAAGTATTTTTTTCATGTTTTTTGTCTTAAAGTTTTTATAATAATACGATTGCTATTATCGCTTTGCTACAAGATTGGAGCCAAAGTTGATGAAAAAGTTTAACGGATAAAAAAAATAAAAAGGTTAAGATTTTTGATTTTATTTCTATACCTTTAGGGAAATTAATAATATAGTGCCATGCAAGAAGGTAAAGTAAAATTCTTTAATGAGACCAAAGGTTTCGGTTTCATCATCCCTAACTCAGGCGAGAGCGAAATTTTTGTTCACGTTTCGGGATTAGTAGACAAAGTTCGTGAGAATGACAATGTATCTTACGAAGTTGAACAAGGCCGTAAAGGTCTTAATGCGGTAAATGTAAGAGTTATCTAATTAGATTGAAGATATATTTATTGTGAAAAGGCCTATGCGAACAGCATGGGCTTTTTTATGCAGCTGTATTTCATAATCCAGGATCAATATTATCCTTTAGCATTGTCAATTCCAAAGAGTAGGTGCGGGGGTGGTTGTTATGGTCGGTTAAACATTTTGGACTGATAATTGTAATGAAGTGTTAAAAATATGGAGATTAAGATGAAACGCACTTTGTTATTGGTTCTTTCTATTGTCATAGCGGTTTCCATGTCGGCATGTTATTCCACTCACCACCATGGGCACAGCCATGGCCGAGGTCCGAAAAAAATGCCGCCAGGTCAGGCTAAGAAATACTATGGAGAGCAGTCTGCTCGTGATTTTGCTCCCGGGCAACAAAAGAAAAAACACAGACATTAATTCTAGTTGGATGCTAGAGAATCAAATCCGTTACCATTCTTGGGGCGGTGAATTTTTGTTAGTTGATCGGGAAAGATCAAAAATAGAATTTAAATAAAAAGCGCTTTCACAATTTTGTGAAAGCGCTTTTTATATGGGCTATCCTTAAGCAAAGGGATCTTTATCCGGAGCTGGTGGCGTAGGATTTGACGGTTGTGAACTTCCGAATGGATCCTGTGGCCGAGAAGAACCGAATGGATCCTGGCTTTGGGTAAAAGGATGATTTGTTGCGTTTTCCAGCGCTTTGGGATCAGGGCCGTATTGATTTGGGCCTTTGTCACCTTCAAGAATTTCTAGATAAAGGAGATACAGTGCGCCAACAAAGGGTATCAGAGCAACTAATATAAACCAGCCTGATTTATTGGTGTCATGAAGTCTTCTTACGGTGACCGCTAGACCAGGAATAATGAGGGCCAAACTCAGTAAGCTGAGGATCCCGAAAATTAAACTTCCAAGTGTGCTGCTTATCATGTAGAAAATCCCGCCCACAATACAGAGGCCTATGATTAATACAAATTCGGCCAGCACATACATCCAATATTCTTTTCGGCGGGCTCGCCCCTCAAAATTTGCGTAGTTGTCTCGGACAACTTTTAAAAAGGCTTCTTTAAGTTCCATATCTTTAAGAGTTTTTTAGGTGAAAAATGATGTTAGTAAACCAAATGTTATTTCAATTTTGTTACAATAAATGTACCAAGAATTTATCTGAGAGGATAGTTTATGTTGGCAAGTGGTTGATTGTCAATGTGTGGTTGCCGTGTTTTTTGTTTAGGGTGTTTCCCTTTCAGAGGAGATATTTGTTTCCTGTTATCCAAAGGTTCCAGTTGAAGCTTTTAAACAGAAAGCTGAAATTATTTATCTAAAGATCTCTTCGAGTATATAGAGCGATTTTATTTCTTTAAAATTTGTGCGGTGGAGACGATAGAAGTCGAGCACTTTTTCCAGTAGGAATTGTCGATCAGAACTGCTCATTTTGATGTGGTCGCAATTCGAATATTCGGATTCGATTAAATTTCTAAAAAGTGATGTGTGGGGTTCTTGTAATACGAGTGGATGTTCAGGAAGGCTATTGGAGAAGGTCGCTTCATGAAGATTAAAATAAGGGTGGGCCTGCTTAGATTCAGCCGGATAAAACCCGAGAAAACGGGTTAGCTTGATTAAAAACACAAGATGAAAATTGGCCAGATTTAAATGCGTTTCATCCAGCCAACGGATAGATTGGTGGATGAATTCAAAAAGGTAGGGGTCGTTTTCCTGTTCCTTCAGAATTTTATAGAGTATTTCATTCAGAAAAAGAGCGAGGGAGCTTTTGACAATATCGTAAGGAATTTCTTGCAGGACAGGGACCTGACGAGCTTCGGCAATCCGCTGTAATGATCCATTATCTTTATGAGTAGCGACAATCTCTAATAAATGTAAGGGTTGAAGGATATTGGCCTTGATCTTTGCTTTAGGCTTCCTTGCGCCGGTAACGAGATAAGATTGCATGCCAAACTGTTCGGTGTAGAGCTGAACCACAAGGCTACTTTCCGAATAGTTGGTTGTTTTTAAGACGATACCTCTAGTTTTGTTCAGCATTCCCTTCTTTATCTTTTTTATGCGCTTCTTCACGCATCTCAATAATGGCATTTCGGTCTACCTTGCGAATCATGCGATAGATTAAAGTTAGAAAACCGATACTAAATACAATAACTCCGACAAGCATCGCTAGTTTATACCAATTGGAGCGCTGTTCCATGAGGTAATATCCCAAGATGACAAGTACGACACCGATGATTATTTCCCTTAAGCCCTTGCGAAGATATTTGTTCATAAATGTGAATTGTTGAAAACTATTTTTCTTTACAGAGCAAATATAATACAATAAAATCCTTTATTTTTGCCCTTACCATTCCTGTGTAGAACTATTTTTAAAAATAATTCCAATTATCTTGTTGCTTATCCAAAAAAAAATATAGATATTTGCAAACTCTTTGCAGAGAGTGCAAAGGATTAACATATTGTAATAAAGACAACAAAAAAATAATATCATGTCAAGAATTTGTGATTTAACAGGCAAAGCGGCGTTAACAGGAAATAACGTTTCTCACTCAAACGTTAAAACTAAACGTAAATTCTATCCAAATTTACAAACTAAACGTTTTTACATTCCAGAAGAAGATCGTTGGATTACGTTAAAAGTATCTACTTCTGCTATCAAGACTATCAACAAGAACGGGATTACAGCAGCGATCAATAAATTTATCGTTAAAGGGTCAATCTAATTGATTGTCGCGCCTGTTACATTAAGATTATTCATGAATTTCAATCCTATAATAGGATCAAAATAAAGTAAAACAATGGCTAAAAAAGGAAATAGAGTACAAGTTATCTTAGAATGTACTGAACACAAAGAAAGTGGTCTTCCGGGAATGTCTCGTTACATCACTACTAAAAACAAAAAGAACACAACTGAGCGTTTGGAATTGAAAAAATTCAACCCAGTATTGAGAAAAGTTACTGTTCATAAAGAAATTAAGTAAGTCACACATCTTAGCCCTTGAAAGAGAAGCTAAGTAAAATATTAATATACCATGGCAAAGAAAGCAGTTGCATCGTTACAAAAAGGTGGCGGTAAAGAATTTACAAAGGTTATTGTTACTACTAAATCTGCAAAAACTGGCGCGTATACTTTCAAAGAAGGTATGGTTCACAACGATAAAGTGAAAGACGTAGTTGCAGCAGCTCAAAAATAACTAGTAGCATTTTCCTTTTTTAAAGTTTTTCTTTAAAAAGAATTCGATAAAAATAGCCGTTTTGGTATCCTACCGAAAGGGCTTTTTTTGTTGAGGACATTTGTTTATATTTGGA
>PJUE01001037.1_pt1 | contig 10937 bp, 9 predicted proteins | sample 1512171 | NCBI WGS metagenome assembly PJUE01 (sample SAMN08177674, study PRJNA422409) | Feces metagenome, whole genome shotgun sequencing project. | isolation source: Chicken feces (3) enriched on wood chips: alkali lignin treatment | host: Gallus gallus | place: USA: Madison | collected 2015-01-15
AACGTGGCGGGTCTCGTCCAGGCGAATGCGGGTGTTCATGAAGCGCTCGGCGTGGACGTAGAGCTCCTCGGCGCCGGTCTTGTCCTCGAACCGGATTTCGTTGGCGCCCGGCGCGCCGCTGTCGAGCGCCTGTGCTTCGGGATAGGCCTCGGCCTCGCCATAGCGTTTGGTCCGCCACAAGGCGCGGGTCTTGTTCGCGGGCAGCGGGTAGATCGGCATATGGTTGGCATTGAACACGCGCCCGACCACGACCGGCCGATCCGGATCGCCGCCGAGAAAGTGCACCAGCACTTCGTGGCCGACGCGCGGCAGGATGAGATTGCCGAGGCCGCCGGTCTGCGAAACGCGGATCCAGCAGGTTGCCGCCTCGCCCGGCGTGGTTTCGCGGTCCCAGTGGAAGCGCACTTTCACCCGGCCATATTCGTCGGTGAAGATTTCCTCTCCCTCCGGCCCGGACACCACAGCCGTCTCCAGACCCTGCACGAGCGGACGCGGTGTGGCCTGAGGAGGGTGGAATCGCGTTTCTGCAGGGATCGCCTCGAAGCGGACGTTGAAGGATGCCTCATGGGCATGGGCGCCGCTGCGATAGCTTTCCGCGACGATGCTGTGATAGGCCGACAGGATCAGATAGTCGCCGTTCATCCGGCCGATCTGGTGGCCGGTCACGGCAACCTTGAAACCGCAGGACAGCCCCGCCGCCTGCGAGGAACCGGTAAAGACCCGGCGCTGCGCCCGCATGGCGCTCATCATCGTGTCGCTGCGTTCGGCGCCGTGCGTCTCGATGTCGCCGGTGCCGATTGATTCATGGTAGAAGCGGCCGGGATAGACATAGATTTCCTGATCGTCGCGCTGGTGCTGCGCCTCGCTCTGGGTCTTGGCTTCCACGAACCGGTTCGGCGCGCGAAAGTCCCAGTCGCGCACGGTCACGCGCGAACCGGCCTGCGTGCTCACCTTTTCGCGCCAGCTCTGGAGGTGATGGCGCCCACCGCTGGCGCGTTCGGCGGAGTCCGCCATGAACACCGAAATCGAATTGGGCGCATAAGTCAGGGTGGGCGGCACACCGGCAACATGCGAGGCGGGCGCGTCGCAGATGACCATGACGTGTCGGTCCGCCTCGTGGCGGAAGAAGTAGTAGAAGCCTTCTTCTTCCATCAGCCGCGATACGAAGGCGAAGTCGCTTTCCTGGTACTGGACGCAGTATGCGCGCGGGCGCGGACTGTTCGAAAGCTTGAATTCGAAGTCGGATATACCTGCTTGCTGGAAGATTCGGCCGATGATGTCCTGCGCGGTGAGATCCTGGAAAATCGCCATCGCGCGGTTCTGGGCGAGAAAGTAGCTCCACGGCTTCAGGGCAAAGCGATAGCGATGCCCCGAAGGCGTCTCGTCGATCTGCTCGCCCGAGATCACCAGCCCGTGGAAGTACCGTTGCAGGACCTCGTCCTCCCGCACCTTGAGGGCGCAGGGTTTGCCGAGATGGGGCTGCAGGTCGATTTCCAGCGGTGCAAGAAGGTCGACGGTAATAGTAAACGGAGCGCTAAGCGTTTCGATGCAATCGATGCGCTCAAGTTCGACCTGCTCATCGCCCAGGTCGATCGACATTTCCGACAGTCTCGATGTGCCTGCCAAAACCGGCCTCCGACATGATTATTCCGTGCGTGTCTGGCTTATCCCACACGCGCAATGCAAGCATCTAACGGAGGTTGTTATACATTTTACGGCTTTCCATCCTTGTCGGAACGAAATTGTCAAAGTAGGATAAATGTTCCGGGGGCGGACTCATTAGCCGAAGAGGGCTTGATGCGAACTGTAATTCCAACCGCATTCGCGGGGTTGGCGGTAGCGATTGCCATGCCTGCGATTGCCCAGGAGAGTCAGGAGCCTTCGGTTGAGGGGTACTTGTGCATCTTCGCGGGCAAGTGCGGTGGTTCCGACGGCTCCGAGATCGCTGTGACCGACGAAATCGGGGTGACGGAAGGATTCCGCATCGCCCGTCCGGATGTCCGGAGCGGTAAGCCGGCCGGGGCCGCTTCCGGTGGCCGACGCGATACGTCGTCTCCTCGATCGCTGACTGCCAAGCCGCCCCGCGGCTCGGTCGCCTTGGGCGGCTCCCGCGCCGCTTCAGCTGCGGCGCGCCCTCCGCTGGGCGGGAGAGGAGTTGGCGGTCAGCGTGACACGGAGAGGGGGACGCGGGCGGATCTCATGATCGGCTTCAAGCTGAACTCCACGCAGATCACGCCGGACGGGCAGGCGAAGGCGCGGATATTCGCCAGATCGCTACTTATGCCCGAACTTTCTGGCAAACGTTTCCTGATCGAGGGGCATACCGATTCGCTCGGCGGCCTCGGCGCGAACATGGACTTGTCCCGCCGCCGGGCTCAGGCCGTGGCCGATTTTCTGTCGCAGCAAGGGGTCGAGCGCTCCCGGATCGAGGTGCGCGGCTTCGGTCCCAGCATGCCGCTGTCGGGGCGTAGCGCTTCCGATACTCGCAATCGCCGCGTGGAGGCAAAGCTCATTCCCTGAATCTGTCGCCTGCGGGCGAACGGAGGGGGGTGGCTGTTGCGGGAGGGGGACCTGGCTGTGATGACACTCGATGAATTGCTGGCGCCTGTATCCGGAGAGGCGCCGGGCGGTGTAGACTTGTTCGATCATCCTGATCGGCAGCAGATCGAGCAGGCTTTCGAGGCGGATGCGGCCTCCGTCGACTGGCGCGGGATCGTTGCACTGATCGAAGGGCAGAGCCGTCTTTCCAAGGATATCTGGCTGGCCATCTATCTCGCCCGTGCCGGTGCGCGCATGGGACGAATCGACGTCGTCGCTACCGGCTGCGAGATGCTGGCCGGGCTTATGGAGCAGTACTGGGACGTCCTGCATCCGTCTCTCGAGGACTACGGTTTCATCGGCAGGCGCGGGGCCTGCGAATCACTGGCTCGGATCGGCACGTTCCTGGGGCCGCTGAAGCGTATCGTGCTGGTGGATCATCCTCGGCTCGGCTCCTACACAGCCGAAGACCTCGAGCGTTTCGAGACGGAGGGCGATACGGCCGACGGTTTCGGCATGTTCCGTCACGCGATCGAGGAGACGCCGCCGGAAGCACTGGAGCAGGCTCTCGCCTCTCTGGCGCTCGTGCGGGGGGGCATCGAACGCGTTGACAACGCGCTGATGGCTAACGCCGGGGATGAGACCGGAACCGATTTCAAGGCGACCTATCAGGCGCTGGATGCCATCCGCCGTTCGCTCGTGCCTTATATCCTGTCGGAATCCGCACCGGACGATGCCGGGGCGTCCGCAGTGGAGGAGCCTTCGGAAAATGCCGTTCAGCGCGGTGTCGGGCGTCTCGATTCGCGGGAAGACGTGGCGCGGGCGCTGGACGCGATATCGGATTATTATTCGCGCCGGGAACCTTCCAGCCCAATACTCGTTGCATTGCGTCGGGTAAGGGGGTGGATAAACATGGATTTCATGGCATTATTGGAAGATATCGCTCCGAACAGTGTCTCGGAAGCGGGTTCGGTTCTGTTAACCAGAACTAACGAAAACAGCTCCGATTACTAACCGGGATATCATTCGATTTCGACAGGGATCGACCAGTTAACGGCCGTCACTGGCCAGCGAAAGGCGGGAAAAGCCATGAATTCAAAGAGTGGTCAGCGCTTCATCAAGGAAAACCGGGCGCCTCGCGTTCATATCGAATATGAGGTGGAAACTTACGGTTCGCGCCAGAAGATCGAACTTCCGTTCGTGATGGGCGTCCTGTCCGATCTCTCGGGCAAGAGCCTGGTCGACAAGAAGGATGTCGCCAAGCGCGATTTCGTCGAGTTCGACATCGACAATTTCGACGAGCGCATGGAAGCGATCGCTCCCCGTGCCGCTTTCGCGGTCGACAATACCCTGACCGGCGACGGCAAGCTGGCTGTCGACCTGACGTTCAAGTCGATCAACGATTTCCTGCCGGGCGAAGTGGTGAAGAACGTGCCGGCGCTCGCGCAGCTGCTTGAAGCGCGGCAGAAGCTGCAGGACCTGCTCGTCTACATGGACGGCAAGGAAGGTGCGCAGCAGCTGCTCGAAAAGGTGCTGAAGGATCCGGCACTGCTTTCTGCACTCTCTTCTGCGGATGCCGCGAAGAATGACGCCAATTCGGCCGAACAGGCCTGAGACCGGGGATAGGCAAGATGGCACAAGAGGCAGTTCAGGGCGGCACCGCATCGCTCCAGTCCGACAGCGCGCAAGTCGACGATTTCTCGGCACTGCTCCAGAAGGAGTTCAAGCCCGCGGACGACGTCCGCAAGAACCGGATCGAGGAATCGGTCAAGACTCTGGCGCACCAGGCGCTCGAAAATGCATCGATCATCGGTGACGACGTCTATTCGACCGTCGATGCCCTGCGTGCGGAACTCGATCGCAAGCTGACCGAACAGGTCAACCAGATCCTGCACAACGAGGAGTTCCAGGCGCTCGAAAGCGCGTGGCGCGGTCTTCACTACATGGTGATGAACACTTCGACCGGCAAGGACATGAAGATCCGCGTCATGAACATGTCGAAGGAGGAATGTCGCAAGATGTTCCGCCAGTATCGCGACGCGGCATGGGATCAGAGCCCGCTCTTCAAGAAAGTCTACGAATCCGAGTTCGGGCAGCTTGGCGGTCAGCCTTACGGCGCTTTCGTCTGTGATTACTACTTCGACCACACCGCGCCCAACCTGGAAGTGATGAAGGGGCTCGCGAAGATCGGCGCTGCGGCGCACGCGCCTTTCATCGCTGCCGCTGCGCCGCCGCTCTTCGGCATGGAAAGCTGGACCGAACTGGCCAATCCGCGCGACCTCGGCAAGCTGTTCGACGCGCAGGAATACATGGCCTGGCGCACTTTCCGTGCTTCGGACGACAGCCGCTACATGTCGCTGACGATGCCGCGTTTCCTGGGGCGTCCGGTCTACGGCGCCAAGACCGAACCGGTCGACGAATTCGATTTCGAAGAGGAAACCGGCGGCGAGCATGACCGTCACCTGTGGCTGAATGCCTCCTATGCCATGGGCACCCGGATCACCGATGCCTTCAACACCTATGGCTGGTGCACCCGCATCCGCGGCGTGGAGTCGGGCGGTACGGTCGAAGGTCTGCCGACAGCGACGTTCCCGACCGACGAAGGCGGCGTCGACTACAAGTGCCCGACCGAAATCGCGATCTCGGATCGCCGCGAGGCGGAACTTTCCGCCGCCGGGATGATCGCGCTGATCCACCGCAAGAACAGCGACCAGGCGACCTTCATCGGTGCCCAGACGCTGCACCGCGCCAAGAACTACGAGAACGTGGATGCCACCGCTAATGCCAATCTTTCGGCACGGCTTCCCTACATCTTCGCCAGCTGCCGTTTCGCACACTACCTGAAGTGCATGGTGCGTGACTGGGTGGGTGGCAATCGCGAGGCGGATCAACTCCAGCGCGATCTGCACAACTGGGTTCTTCAGTATGTAGACGGTTCTCCGGCACTGTCGAGCGAGGAGACCAAGGCGCGTCTGCCGCTCAAGGATGCCAAGATCGAGGTCGTCCCGGACGAAGAGAATCCGGGGTACTACCAGGGCAAGTTCATGTTCGTTCCGCACTATCAGCTGGAAGGAATGGACATCGCTCTCAGTATGGTTTCCAGATTGCCACGAACTGCCTGATATTCGGGACGAAACGATTTTTCTGCGGTGAATTGTTAGTCTATCGCAATGAGTGAGAATTATTGTCGCTTTTGGCGATGGGTATTTACAGGAGATAACTAATGGCAGTTGACCTATTCCTGAAGATTGACGGTATCGAGGGCGAAAGCCAGAAGAAGGGTCACGAGAAGGAAATCGATATTATTTCCTTCAACTTCGGTGCCGCCCAGCACGGTTCGTTCCACACCGGCGGTGCCGGCGGCGGTGCCGGCAAGGCCGAGATCCGCGATATCTCGATCACCAAGGAAGTCGACAAGTCGTCGCCCAAGCTGTTCAGCGCCTGTGCCTCGGGTCGTCACATCAAGGAAATCATCATCTACTCGCAGAAGGCGGGCGATGATCGCAATCCGCTGGTCTATTACAAGATCAAGCTGGAAGACGTGATCGTCTCCTCGATCGACAACCAGGGCGCGAGCCATGGCGACGCGATCATGGAATCGATCGTATTCAATACCGCGAAGGTGACGTTCGATTACCAGCCGCAGAACCGTACCGGCGGCAAGGACGGCGGCGTCATCACCGCCAGCTACGACATTCGCCAGAACGTCGCAGCCTGATAGCCGGTCCCACCATGGCGGATGCCGATACCCTGCTGCGTTCGGGCGATTTCGACGGTGCGCGTGCCGCACTGGTCGAAACCGTGCGGACGCAGCCCGCCGACCAGGCGGCGCGCATGTTCCTGTTCCAGTTGCTTGCGGTAGCGGGCGAGTGGGACAAGGCGCGGCGGCAATTGCAGGCGCTTGCCCAGCTTTCGGGCGAGGCGCAGATGCTTGCCGTTGCCTATGGCCAGGCGATCGACGCCGAGCTGGAACGTGCAGAGGTCCTTGCCGGGCGTCAGCGGGCGCGCCAGCATGCGGCATCCGACTGGTGCGAGCGGCTGGTGGATGCCCTTCATCACCTCGGTAACGGACGGACGGACGAAGCGATCGCCGCGCGCGATGCGGCCTTCGATGCGGCCCCCGACACTCCCGGTCGCTTCAATGATGAACCTTTCGAGTGGATCGCAGATGCCGATGCGCGTTTCGGTCCCGCTTTCGAGGCGATCATCGGCGGTCGCTACGGAATTCAGCCTTTCGACCAGGTTGCCCGCATCTCCAGCGAAGGGCCGCGCGATCTGCGCGATCTCGTCTGGTATCCGGTCCAGATCGCTTTCAAGTCGGGACAATCCGTCGCCGGTTTCCTGCCCTCGCGCTATCCGGGCAGCGAGGTTTCGCGCGAAGTCGACGAGCGGCTGGCCCGTGCGACATGGTGGCATGCCGACGAATGGGGCGATCGTGGGTCCGGGCAACGTCTCTGGACGCTTTCCGACGGCGAGGACCGCGGACTGCTGATGCTGCGCGATCTGAGTTTCGACTGATCGCCATGGCCGTAAGCCACCGTCTCACGCCCACGCTGTTCGACAAGCTGGTGGCGGACATCGAAATTTCCGGGCTGAAGGACATCCATTCCGAAGCACCCGAAGTGTCGCGCGAAAAGTTCCGGCACTACGCGGTGCCGCGTCTCGATCGCTTCAACGAGGCGGCGCTGCGCGGCACCATCCGGCGCGAACTGGCTTGGCTGCTGAACACGACCAATCTGGAAGCGCTCTACGATCTGGAGGCTTATCCTCATGTCCAGAATTCGGTCCTGAACTATGGGCTGAGCGATCTGGCGGGCAAGCCGCTGACGCGGCGGGCGATACTGGCCCGCGCGCGCGAGATCCGCAAGGCGATCCGGCAATACGAGCCGCGTCTTGCCGAAGAGACGCTCAGCGTGGAACCGGCTGAGAACGGCGACCGGCCCAACACCGTCACGTTCGTCATTCGCGCCGACATTACCGCTGCCGCCCAGGCCATGCCGGTAAAGTTCCGGACCGAAATGGACCCGGAAACGGTGTCCGTCGACGTGCGGGAGTAGCGGCATGGATCCGCGCCTTCTGCGCCATTACAACGACGAGCTTGCCTATCTGCGCGAAGCCGCGCGGGAATTCGGCGAGGAGCACGAGACGGTCGCGGGGCGGCTCGGGCTGAAGACGCCGACCGATCCCGACCCTTATGTCGAGCGGCTGCTGGAAGGCGTGGCGTTCCTGGGCGCGCGCGTCCAGCTCAAGCTGGCCGACCAGTATCCCGAGTTCACCTCGCACCTGCTCCATGCGATCCAGCCGCACTACCTTGCGCCGATGCCCTCGATCTGCATCGCCGGGTTCGAGCCGAAGCAGGGCGACCAGAACCTGCTGACCGGCCATCATGTTCCGCGCGGTACGCAGCTTGTGGCCAACACGCAGGACAATGTCCCGGTGATCTTCCGCACCGGGCATGACGTGACGATGTGGCCGCTGACGATCGTCGAGGCGGAATACCTGTCCACCCGCGCTGCCGTCGCGTCTTATGCCGGGACCGGAGACGTGCGCGCCGAGGCCGGGCTGCGCCTGCGCTTCGCCGCGACGCCGGGCTGCGAACTGCCGCAGATCCGCGTCAAGGACCTGCCGATCCACTTGCACGGCGTGGAAGCCGTTCCCAACGAACTCTACCGGCAAATAATCGGCGAAACCCTGGGCGTGCTGGCGCGCTCGGCGGATGCACCGGCCAATGCGCCGTGGATGTCCCTGCCGCTTCCGGAGCAGGTCGGCTTCGAGGATGACGAGGCCCTGCTTCCGGCAGAGCAACGCTCGTTTCGCGGCTATCGCCTGCTGACCGAATACTTCGCCTGTCCCGAACGTTTCCTTTTCGCGCGCCTCAAAGGCCTCGACCGGGCCTTTCGCGCTTCGCCGCAGATGTGCGATGTCGTGCTGCTGTTCTCGCGGACCTCGGCCACGCTGGCACGCGCCGTGGACAAGAGCAACTTCAAGCTCTTCGCATCGCCCGCCATCAATCTTTTCGAGAAACAGCTGGACCGCGTGCAGGTCCGCCCGCACGATCACGAACTGCATGTCATACCGGATCGTACCCGGCGGCACGATTTCGAGGTCTTCCGGTTGCTCGACGTCAAGGCCTATGCGCGGGACAATCTCGATCCGCGTACGGTGGCGCCGCTCTATGCCTTCGGAGCGCTGCTCTACGACTGGCGTGAGGCACTGTTCTATTCGACGCAGCTCAGGCCGCGCAGGTTGTCGACCCGCGAAAGGCGCCTGCGGCGTCGCAGCGAATATGTCGGCACCGATACCTGGATCAGCCTGACCTCACCCGGCGATGCCTCGCGGCTGGACGACGTGCACGAACTGTCGGTGCGGGCGCTCGTCACCAACCGGGAACTGCCCGAACTTCTGTCGTTTCGCGGCGAGAACCATTTCACCGTTTCGGGCGTCCCGGCGCGCGCCGTTACCGTGCTGCGCGCGCCGACGCGTCCGCGTGCCCCGCTGGGGCTGGGCGATGCGGCCTGGCGCGTGATTGCCCATCTCACCCCCAACTACGCCACGCTTGCGCCGGAAGATCACGACGATCCCTCGGCCCTGCGCGATCATCTGGCGCTCTACGGGCAACAGGACGAGGCCGCGCTGCGCCGCCAGATCGACGGCGTGCTGGCCATCCGCTCCGGCAAGGTAATGCGGCGGGTGCCGGGCCTTGACCGCATGGCGCTCGCGCGCGGGCACCGCATTCGCATCAAACTCGACGATGCCGCTTTCGACAGGAGCGGCATGTTCCTGTTCACCGCCGTTCTGGAACGCTTCCTGGCCGAGTTCGCCAGCATCAATGCGTTCACCGAATGTCACTTCCACAGTCCGAACGAGGGGGATGTCGCGCAATGGCCGCCGCGCATGGGCAGACGCCACACCATCTGACCTTCCTCGACCGGATCAGGGCGAGTGCCCGGCGCTTCGGGATGTTCCCGGCAGTGCGCGGGGCGGAGGCGCGCGCGCCCGATCTGCCGCGTCTCGGTCATGCCCGTCGGCCGGACCAGAGCATCGTTGATCTGGCCCAGGTGCCCGCCATGTCGTTTCCGGCGCCGACGTTGCACTCCGTCGAGTTTCGCAACGAGCGCGCCCAGCTCAACGGATACTGGCTGGGGCTCACCGGCCCGGCGGGGCCGCTGCCCACCCATCTCACCGAATTTGCGACATTCGAGCATCGCTACGCGAAGCAGCGCCCCTTCGGCCGGTGGCTGGACGTGCTGGCGAACCGCATGTTGCAGTTCTTCTACCGGGCCTGGGCGGATTCGCAGCCCGCGGTCCAGGCAGACCGTCCCGCCGACGACAGGTTTGCCGATTACCTTGCGTTTCTCTCCGGAGCTTCCGAAGGGGTATCGGATCGCGCGGCTTTCCCGGCGCGCGCGCGGGTCCACTATGCCTCGCTGTTCGCCTCGCGCCGCAGCGCAATCGGGATCGAGGATTCGCTGGGACATCTGCTTGGCCAGCCGGTACGGGTTATCGAGTATCAGCCGCGCTGGCGGGAAATCGAGGATGAGGATCGCAGCCGCCTCGGCCGCGGTTTTGCGACGCTCGGTCAGGATGTCGTGCTGGGCGGCCGTATCCGTACCGCGTCGGACAGTTTCAGCGTGGCTATCGGCGCGCGCTCCTTCGCCGAGTTCGAGAAACTGCTGCCCGGCCAGCCGCGCTTCACGATCGCCTCGGAAGCGCTCGACGCTTTCGCGCCGAGCCATCTCGAATGGGACATCCGCATCGACATTCCCGAACGGGACGTCCCGCCCGCGCGCCTCGATGGCCGGACCCGGCTCGGCTGGACCGGCTGGATGAGCCCGAAACAAACGGACCGCGTCCGCTCCGACGCGCATTTACGGCGCATGAGACCGGCCCATATCGCCCGCTCACAAAGCACTGGGGAACTGTAAATGTCCGAGATTAGCCGTACCGCCCTGTTCGAGCGCCTCGGCCCTGTTCCCCTGAAGGCGATCGAGACCGCGACCAGCTTCTGCAAGATGCGGGGCAATCCTTATGTCGAACTCGTGCACTGGGTACATATCCTCCTGCAGGACCCGCGCAATGACATCGCGGCCATCCGTTCCGCCTTCGATCTCGACGACGCGCGCCTGACGCAGGATGTCGTTGCCGCGCTCGACTCGCTGCCGCGCGGCGCCAGCGCCATTTCCGATTTCGCGCCACAGATCGAGGAAGCGATCGAGAAGGGCTGGCTCTATGCCTCTCTCCAGTTCGGTGCGGGTCGGGTGCGTTCCGGGCACTTGCTCTACGGCATGCTGAAGACGCCGACGCTGCGCAACGCGCTCCATTCGCTCAGCGGCGAATGGCGCAAGGTCAGCCCCGACCGTCTCGGCGACGCTTTCGACGAGTTGATCGCCGCTTCGGCC
>PJUE01001039.1_pt1 | contig 10886 bp, 5 predicted proteins | sample 1512171 | NCBI WGS metagenome assembly PJUE01 (sample SAMN08177674, study PRJNA422409) | Feces metagenome, whole genome shotgun sequencing project. | isolation source: Chicken feces (3) enriched on wood chips: alkali lignin treatment | host: Gallus gallus | place: USA: Madison | collected 2015-01-15
CACCTCACCGGAGATGACGATCTTCCGCGCCTCGATTGCTACATGGAGGCGGGGCGCATTATAGCTACTTTCAATCATTTACCCCATCTTTTCCCTCACTTATTTCACCCCTTTTTTGACCTGCGCTAACCCTCCAGCGTAAACCATAAGAAAATCCTCAGCTTACATTTTCCGCCTCCGCACTTTTACCGCGATCACAAAAAACAAGAAACGTAAAAACGTAACCAGAAAACGCAATACCTGCCTGGAAGGGGATGGTTTACAAGAAATGTAACCGGTCTCAGCGCCCCTACGCGTGAAGGAAAAACAATGAAAAGCGAAGTCTTATCCGTCAAAGAGAAAATTGGTTACGGCATGGGTGACGCCGCAAGTCACATCATCTTCGACAACGTCATGCTCTACATGATGTTCTTCTACACCGATATCTTCGGTATTCCCGCCGGGTTCGTCGGCACCATGTTCCTGCTGGCGCGCGCGCTGGATGCCATCTCCGACCCCTGCATGGGGCTGCTGGCCGACCGCACCCGCAGCCGCTGGGGTAAGTTCCGCCCGTGGATCCTGTTCGGCGCTATCCCGTTTGGCCTGGTCTGCGTGCTGGCCTACACCACGCCGGACCTCAGCCTGAACGGCAAGATGATCTACGCCGCCGTCACCTATACGCTGCTAACCCTGCTCTATACCGTGGTCAACATCCCTTACTGCGCGCTGGGCGGGGTGATCACCAACGACCCGACGCAGCGTATCTCCCTCCAGTCCTGGCGCTTCGTGCTGGCGACGGCGGGCGGCATGCTCTCCACGGTGCTGATGATGCCGCTGGTGAACCTGATTGGCGGCGAGGATAAAGCGTTCGGCTTCCAGGGCGGCATCGCGGTGCTGTCGGTGGTGGCCTTCCTGATGCTGGCGCTCTGCTTCTTCACCACCAAAGAGCGTATCCAGGTGCCGCCGAGCACCACCTCCATGCGCGAAGATCTGCGCGACATCTGGCAAAACGACCAGTGGCGCATCGTCGGGCTGCTCACCATCCTTAACATTCTCGCCGTCTGCGTGCGCGGCGGGGCGATGATGTATTACGTCACCTGGATCATGGGCTCGCCGGAGCTGTTCGTCGCCTTCCTCACCACCTACTGCGTCGGCAACCTGATTGGCTCCGCGCTGGCGAAACCGCTCACCGACTGGAAGTGCAAAGTCAGCGTCTTCTGGTGGACCAACGCCCTGCTGGCGGTGGCAAGCGTGGCGATGTTCTTCGTGCCGATGCAGGCCAGCATCACCATGTTCGGCTTTATCTTCGTGATTGGCGTCCTGCACCAGCTGGTGACGCCGATCCAGTGGGTGATGATGTCCGATACCGTCGATTACGGCGAGTGGACCAACGGTAAACGCCTCACCGGCATCAGCTTTGCGGGCACGCTGTTTGTGCTCAAGCTGGGCCTGGCATTAGGTGGCGCATTAATTGGCTGGATGCTGGCCGGCGGCGGCTACGATGCCGCAGCCAAAACCCAGAACAGCGCCACCATCAGCATCATCATTGCCCTGTTTACTCTGGTGCCGGCGGCGTGCTACCTGCTGAGTGCGGTGATCGCCAAACGCTACTACAGCCTGAAGACGCCATTCCTGATGAAAATCATGAACGATCTGGCGCAGGGCGCGCGTCGTAATCAGCAGGAATTTGAAAACCTGCCGGTCAGCAAAGAATTACAGAACTAAGAGGACGAAAGCATGAAAATCAGTGATGGAAACTGGCTCATTCAGCCGGGTCTGAACGTGACCTACCCGGTGCAGGTATTTGATGTGGAGCAGCAGGGCAACGACCTGGTAGTGTATGTCGCCCCGCGCGACGTGCGCGAGCGCACCTGGCAGCTCGATACCCTGATGTTCACGGTGCGCCTGTTTGCGCCGCAGGAGGGGATTGTCGGGGTGCGCATCGAGCACTTCCAGGGCGCACTGGATAAGGGCCCGCACTACCCGCTCAACGTCCTGAAAGACGTCAACGTGCAGATCGAAAACAACGCGGCGTTTGCCGAGCTGAAAAGCGGCAACGTCAGCGTGCGTGTCACCAAAGGCGAATTCTGGGCGCTGGATTTCCTGCGCAACGGGCAGCGTATCACCGGCAGCCAGCTGAAAAATAACGGCTACGTGCAGGACACTACAACCGACCGCAATTACCTGTTCGAGCGTCTGGATCTGGGCGTGGGTGAAACCGTCTATGGCCTCGGCGAGCGCTTTACCGCCCTGGTGCGCAACGGCCAGACGGTCGACACCTGGAACCGCGACGGCGGCACCAGCACCGAACAGTCATACAAAAATATCCCGTTCTACCTCACCAACCGCGGCTACGGCGTGCTGGTGAATCACCCGGAAAACGTCTCCTTTGAAATCGGCTCCGAGAAGGTGTCGAAGGTGCAGTTCAGCGTTGAGGGCGAGTATCTGGAGTATTTCGTCATCGACGGACCGACGCCGAAAGAGGTGCTCAACCGCTACACGCAGTTTACCGGGCGTCCGGCGCTGCCGCCATCCTGGTCGTTCGGCCTGTGGCTCACCACCTCGTTTACCACCAATTATGACGAAGCGACGGTGAACAGCTTTATCGACGGCATGGCGGAGCGCGACCTGCCCCTGCACGTCTTCCACTTCGACTGCTTCTGGATGAAGGCCTTCCAGTGGTGCGACTTCGAGTGGGACCCGGCGACCTTCCCGGATCCGGAGGGGATGATCCGCCGCCTGAAGGAGAAAGGGCTGAAGGTCTGCGTGTGGATCAACCCGTACATCGGGCAGAAATCACCGATCTTTAAGGAACTGAAAGAGAAGGGCTATCTGCTGAAACGCCCGGACGGCTCCCTGTGGCAGTGGGATAAGTGGCAGCCGGGGCTGGCGATCTACGACTTTACTAATCCGGAAGCCTGCACATGGTATGCCGACAAGCTAAAAGGCCTGGTGGATATCGGCGTCGACTGCTTCAAAACCGACTTCGGCGAGCGCATCCCGACCGACGTGCAGTGGTTTGACGGCTCCGATCCGCAGAAGATGCACAATCACTACGCCTACATCTACAACGAGCTGGTGTGGAACGTGCTGAAAGAGACGGTAGGCGAAGAGGAGGCGGTGCTGTTTGCCCGTTCGGCCTCGGTGGGGGCGCAACAGTTTCCGGTGCACTGGGGCGGGGACTGCTACGCCAACTACGAGTCGATGGCCGAAAGCCTGCGCGGCGGGCTGTCGATCGGCCTCTCCGGGTTCGGGTTCTGGAGCCATGATATCGGCGGGTTCGAAAATACCGCTCCGGCGCATGTCTATAAACGCTGGTGCGCGTTCGGGCTGCTCTCCAGCCACAGCCGCCTGCATGGCAGTAAATCCTACCGGGTGCCGTGGGCATACGATGATGAGTCCTGCGACGTGGTGCGCCACTTCACTCAGCTTAAATGCCGGATGATGCCGTACCTCTATCGCCAGGCAGCCCTAGCCCGCGAGTTTGGTACCCCGATGCTGCGGGCGATGATGCTTGAGTTCCCGGACGATCCGGCCTGTGACTATCTTGACCGCCAGTACATGCTGGGAGATTCGGTGATGGTGGCCCCGGTGTTCAGCGAGGCGGGCGACGTGCAGTTCTACCTGCCGGAAGGGCGCTGGACGCACCTGTGGCGCAACGACGAGGTGCAGGGCAGCCGCTGGCATAAACAGCAGCACGACTTCCGCAGCCTGCCGGTCTACGTGCGTGACAACACCCTGCTGGCGCTGGGCAATAACGACCAGAAGCCGGACTATGCGTGGAATGAAGGCACCGCTTTCCAGCTGTTTAACCTGGACGATGGTGCCACGGCGGTAAGCGAGGTGCCGGCGGCCAACGGTGCTGTGGCCTTTACCCTGACCGCGACGCGCAACGGGGATGCCCTGACGTTAAAAGGGCGTGGCGAAGCGCGGAACTGGTCGGTCTGTTTGCGCAATGTGCATCAGATTAGCGGCGTGAAAGGCGCGTCACATGCGGGGAGCGAGTGGGGCGTGGTGGTGAAAACGGAGGGGGAGGAGGTTGTGATCCACCTCTGAGCCGTCTGTAAAACGCCCGGTGGCGCTGCGCTTACCGGGCCTACGGTTTTGATGTTGTAGGCCGGGTAAGGCGAAGCCGCCACCCGGCGATGCAGTGCGGCCTGATACCCGGTGGCGCTATCGCTTACCGGGCCTACGGTGTTGGTGCGGGTGTTTCAACCGTACTCACCGCCCCACCCGTCATCGTCTGCGTGACCTGCTGTTTATCCATATTCACCGCATTCAGCCTACCGTTAACCGTCGGCTTCAACGGCGAATCTTTCTGCACATTGCCGCTGGCGTTGAGCTGGATATTGCCGTCGCCCGTCACCGGCAATGCCGGCCAGCCCCACTGCTGGATCACGTTCAACGGCACGCCGCGCCCGGTCAGGTTGATGGTGGTCTGCCGCACCGGCGTCTGCGAAACGCTGGCCTTCGCCTCCAGAATCCCTTTTTCGGTAAAGGCGCTCAGCTCATTGATGGCAATGGTCGAGGCGTTAGCCGTAAGCGACAGCGACGGACGACGCACGTCCACGCGGTTAAAGGTGGCGGCCGCGCCGTTCAGGGTGGCGGTGCCCGCCCATACGCCCCACTGGCGATCTTTCGCCAGCTGCAGGTTGGTGCCATAGCCGTCGAGGGCGGTGATCTGCCAGGGGAAGGCGGTGTCCACGTCGATCACCAGGTTACGGCTCAGGCCGAATTTACGCAGCGTGACGCTGTGCAGCCATTCCGGCAGGGTCTCCATCCACTGCGTTTTCCAGTTCTCCGGCAGGGTGTATTCCAGCCCAGCGACGGCGACATCATCCAGTACCAGCGCTTTCCCGCTGCGCAACCAGTTGCCGGAGGTGCGCACCATCCCGCCTTCCCAGCGCGAGGTGAACTGGCGCAGGGCGATCCCTTGCGGAGAGAATTCCGCATTGAGGATCGGGTCGAACAGATGCACCGAGCCGTAGATATATTCGCTGGCGTTCATCGACAGGCGGCCATCCTCGCTCTGCCAGTCGCCCTGGCTCAGGGTCAGGTTGCGCAAGCTTAAGTCGAGATCGGTAACCGCCCAGTCCGGCCCCTGAAGGCGGGCGTCGGTTACGTCCAGGCGGCCAATCTGCAACGACGGCAGGGTGGTGATGGGGGCAAAGAAGTCAGACAGCGATTTATCGCTCTGCAGGCGGATGTCGTTCAGGCGCATGTTGTTCACCTTCCAGCCGCCGTTGGCGTCGCGACGCGCGGTACCGGTGAGCGAGCCCCGCGCCATGTCGGCACCGATGGTGGTCAGGATCACCTCTTTGTCGGTCAGCTCGCCCTCGATCAGCACGTTGCTGGCCGGGACGCCGTTCAGCGTCAGCGACCCGGCGCTAATCTGGATGTTGGCTTTTTTACCCAGCACGTTGCCTGCTTCAGGGTCCCACGGACGCACGCCGCCGGTGACCTTCTGCGCGCTCAGATCCCACGCGGTATTCGGGCTGTTAAACGCCATGTTGTTCAGCAGTAGGCGATCGGCCTGGAAGGGAAGAGGTGCCGTCTGCGGGGAGAGGTTCAGCGTGCCGTCAAACAGGGTGATGGTATCCATGTGCAGCGGATCGGTGAGCTGTCGGCTGCTCACGCCGATATCCACCATCTTCGCGACCAGAGTCGCGGGTTGACCGTCGCGCCCGAAGGTGACGTTTTTCAGCACCAGGTGCGTGGGCGACGAGAAACGATGATCCATCAGGTCAAAATTGAGTTCGTAGTCGGTGTTTACCGTGATCCAGCTGCTGACCTGCGCCGCGCCCCAGCGGGTCTGAACAAGGATATAGAGCGCGAGGATCGCAATAAGCACAACGGCCAGAATACCGACGAGAATCTTTCCAATAAATTTCATGGTCTTCCATCACGTAAAACGCACATAAAGGAGTTATGCACGATTTATACGCAATGCTCAAGGCGGGAAGGGCGGAATTCTGGGTTACGGCAGCAGTTGTCTGCTGCCGTAAAGGGGATCAGTTCTTTTCTGGCGGGAAAATCAGGTTCAGAACGATAGCGGTGATCCCGCCGGCAGCGATGCCGGAGGAGAGCAGGTTTTTCACCCAGTCCGGGGCAAACTGCAGGATCAGCGGCTGCTGAGATACGCCCAGACCGACCGCCAGCGACAGGGCGATAATCATGATGGCGCGGCGGTTCAGCGGCTCACGGGAGACGATACGTACGCCCGATGCCGCGATGGTACCGAACATCACCAGCGTTGCGCCGCCGAGCACCGGCTCAGGAATGTGCTGCACAAAGCCACTTACCGCCGGGAACAGGCCGAGCACGATCAGCATCAGCGCCACGACAAAGCCCACGTAGCGGCTGGCCACGCCGGTCAGCTGGATCACGCCGTTGTTCTGGCCGAAGCAGGAGTTCGGGAAGGTGTTGAACACGCCGGAGACAAAGGAGTTCAGACCGTTAGCCAGCACGCCACCCTTGAGGCGCTTCATGTACAGCGGGCCAGAGACCGGCTGCTCAGAGACGTCGGAGGTGGCGGTGATATCCCCGATGGTTTCCAGGGAGGTGATCATAAACACCAGCATCAGCGGCAGGAGCAGGTTCCAGTCGATACCCAGGCCGTAGTAGAGCGGCGTCGGGACCACGATCAGCGGGCTGTCGGTCGCGGCGCTGGACTGCGGCAGCATACCCATCGCCCAGGCGGCCAGGTAGCCTGCCGCCATGGCGATCACCAGCGAGGCGACGCGCAGGTACGGGTTACGCTGACGGTTGAGCAGAATAATGATTGCCAGCACCACGCCCGCCAGCAGCAGGTTTTTCGGGGCGCCGAAGGTGTGGTCGGCCATTGCGGCATAGCCGCCGCCGATGGAAGTCAGGCCCACCTGAATCAGCGACAGGCCGATAATCATCACCACCACGCCGGAGACCAGCGGGGTAATAATGCGGCGCGCCAGGTGCAGCACGCGGGAGATGACCATCTCGGTGCAGCTTGCCAGCATCAGGGTGCCGAACAGCGCCGCCATCATCGTCGGCACATCCGCGCCGCCGGTTTTCAGCGCCGTACCGCCCATGATCAGCGGAGCCACAAAGTTAAAGCTGGTGCCCTGAATCGACAGCAGGCCGGAACCCACCGGACCCCAGGCTTTAATCTGAATGATGGAGGCTACGCCTGAAGCAAACAGCGACATGCTGATGATGTGCTGGGTGTCCTGCGCCGGTAAGCCGAGCGCCTGGCAGATCAGCAGGGCAGGGGTGATGACGGCCACAAACATCGCCAGCAGATGCTGACAGGCGGCGAACAAGGTCTGCGCCAGCGGTGGACGGTCTTCAAGACGGTAAATCAGTTCACTGTTATGCGGCTGCGCAATCGGTTGCGCATCTTGCTGTTCAACGGCGTTAACGGACATCTGCTGCGATCCCCAGGAAGAAAAGCGGGCATTTTAGCCGAGTGGATGAGAAAAGCAAACGATTGCTCGCAAAAATCACACAGAAATCCCGCCGCTTATTACGGCTTTTCTGTCACGCCAGGGCAAAGTTCATTACACTCCTGCTCCCGATTGCGCTTAAGTCGCGCAATCGGTTCAGGAAAACGCGCATGTTGATGGAGCACGTGCCATATAAGGAGCCCACTATGATTCATCTCGATACGTTGTCGACCCTCGTTGCGGCAACGCTGGTTTTACTGCTTGGCCGTAAACTGGTTCACAGTGTCCCCCTTTTCAGAAAATACACCATCCCGGAGCCCGTCGCGGGCGGACTGCTGGCTGCCGTTGCGCTGCTGGTGCTGAAAAAAAGCATGGGCTGGGAAATCAACTTTGATATGTCGCTAAAGGACCCGCTGATGCTGGCCTTTTTCGCCACCATCGGCCTGAACGCTAACCTCGCCAGCCTGCGGGCAGGCGGCAAAGTGCTGGGCGTGTTCTTAATTGTGGTGGTCGGGCTGCTGGTGATGCAGAACGCCATCGGTATCGGTATGGCTTCCCTGCTGGGGCTGGATCCGCTGATGGGTCTGCTGGCCGGCTCGATTACCCTTTCCGGTGGGCACGGCACCGGTGCGGCCTGGAGTAAGCTGTTTGTTGAGCGCTATGGCTTCCAGAATGCCACCGAAGTGGCGATGGCCTGCGCCACCTTTGGCCTGGTGCTGGGCGGCCTGATTGGCGGGCCGGTGGCGCGCTATCTTGTAAAACACTCCGCCACCCCGAACGGCTGCCCGGAAGATGAAGCGGTGCCGTCGGCGTTCGAAAAGCCGGACGTCGGACGCATGATCACTTCCCTGGTGCTGATCGAAACCATAGCGCTTATCGCCATCTGTCTGACGGCGGGCAAGGTGATTGCGCAACTGCTGGCGGGGTCAGCGCTGGAGCTGCCAACCTTTGTCTGCGTGCTGTTTGTGGGGGTGCTCCTCAGCAATGGCCTGGCCCTGATAGGTTTTTATCGCGTCTTTGAACGTGCGGTATCGGTGCTGGGCAACGTCTGCCTGTCGCTGTTCCTGGCGATGGCGCTGATGAGCCTTAAGCTGTGGGAACTGGCCTCGCTGGCGCTGCCGATGCTGGTTATTCTCGTCGTGCAGGCTCTGTTTATGGCGCTGTATGCGATGTTCGTCACCTGGCGGTTGATGGGCAAAAACTACGACGCGGCGGTGCTTGCAGCCGGACATTGCGGCTTTGGTCTGGGGGCAACGCCGACGGCCATCGCCAACATGCAGGCCATCACCGAGCGTTTCGGTCCGTCACATATGGCGTTTCTGGTGGTGCCGATGGTGGGAGCGTTCTTTATTGATATCGTCAATGCGCTGGTGATCAAACTCTATCTGATGCTGCCGATGTTTGGCTGATCAGGCGTTCGAGTAACGTTCGGTCTCGGGCATCCAGCGCTCGATTAACGCTGCCGCCTGGTCGGGGTAGCGGTCATGGATATGGCGTGCCAGACGCTGTACTTCAGGGATCATACCCTGATCGCGCAGCAAATCGGCCACTTTAAACTCGGCGTTACCGGTCTGGCGGGTGCCGAGCAGCTCTCCCGGGCCACGGATCTCCAGATCCTGTTGCGCAATCACAAAGCCGTCGTTGCTGTCGCGTAAAACCTGTAAACGCTTCTGGGCGGTTTTGGACAGCGGAGCTTTATAGAGCAGCACGCAGTGCGAGGCCACCGCGCCACGTCCTACGCGGCCGCGCAGCTGGTGGAGCTGCGCCAGACCCAGACGTTCCGGGTTTTCGATGATCATCAGGCTGGCATTTGGTACATCCACCCCCACTTCAATCACCGTGGTGGCGATCAGCAGATGCAGATCGCCCTGCTTGAAGGATTGCATCACCGCCTGCTTCTCGGCAGGCTTCATGCGGCCATGCACCAGCCCGACGTTCAGCTCCGGCAGGGCCAGCTTTAACTCTTCCCAGGTGGCTTCCGCCGCCTGGGCTTCCAGCAGATCCGACTCCTCAATCAGGGTACAGACCCAGTAGGCCTGGCGGCCTTCCTGACAGGCGTTGCGCACCCGATCGATGATGTCGCTGCGGCGCGTGTCCGGGATGGCGACCGTGGTCACAGGCGTACGGCCCGGGGGCAGCTCGTCAATGGTGGAGGTATCGAGATCGGCATAGGCGGTCATCGCCAGGGTACGCGGGATCGGCGTTGCGGTCATGATTAGCTGGTGCGGATGGTACCCCTGCTGGAGCCCTTTCTCCCACAGCGCCAGCCGCTGATGTACGCCGAAACGGTGCTGTTCATCAATGATCACCAGCGCCAGGCCGTGGAACTGCACCTGCTCCTGGAAGATGGCGTGGGTGCCGACAATCATCTGCACCTGGCCGCTGGCAATGGCCTCCTGCTGCGCCTGTCGCGCCTTGCCTTTTTGTTTTCCGGCCAGCCAGCCCACTTCAACTCCCAGCGGGGCAAACCAGCTGCGGAAGTTATTCGCGTGCTGCTCGGCCAGCAGTTCGGTTGGCGCCATCAGGGCGACCTGTCTGCCGTGGGCAATGGCGCGCAGTGCAGCCAGCGCGGCCACCAGCGTTTTACCGGAGCCGACATCGCCCTGCACCAGACGCATCATCGGCACGTCCAGCGCCAGGTCGCGCTCGATCTCGGCGGTGACGCGGGCCTGCGCCCCGGTGGGTTTAAACGGCAGCGAGGCCAGCAGTTTATCTTTTAATTCGTTTCGGGCCGGGAGCGGCAGGGCGTGAAAACGCTGCGCCCCGGCGCGTAACGCCAGCATGCTCAGGTTATGCGCCAGCAGCTCTTCCAGAATCAGGCGTCGCTGGGCCGGATGCTGGCCGCTCTCCAGATCGCTGAGTTGCAGCGTCGGCGGCGGGCGGTGCAGGGTGCGCAACGCCTCCGGCAGGCTCATCATCCCCTGCGCCAGCTCGGGCGGCAGCAGTTCGGCAATGGCGCAGGTGTCGAGCAGCTCCAGCGCCTGATCGGTCAGCTTGCGCAGCGTCGCCTGCTTGATGCCTTCGGTGGTCGGATAGACTGGCGTCAGCGTCTCCTGCATCTCCGGGGTGCTGAGATCGCCCTGTACGCGGTACTCGGGATGGATCATCTCCGCGCCGTATTTCCCGCGTTTGGCTTCGCCGTAGGCCAGCACCCGTCGCCCGGCGGCGAGACTGTTTTTCATCGCCGCGCTGAAGTTGAAGAAGCGCATGGTCAGGATGCCGGAGCCGTCGCTGATCTGGCAGGTCATCATCCGGCGACCGCCGAAGGTGATATTGCTGTTCAGCACTTCGCCTTCAACCGTGGCGTAAATCCCGGGCAGCAGATCGCCAATCTGATAGAGCTGGGTGCGGTCTTCATAACGCAGGGGGAGGTGCAGGAGGAGATCCTGCACGGTATGCAGGCCAATTTTTGCCAGTTTGCTGCTCTGGGCCGCGCCAACGCCCGTCAGGGAATTGAGCGGCACAGCATCCAGCAGGCGGCCTTGC
>PJUE01001042.1_pt1 | contig 10862 bp, 11 predicted proteins | sample 1512171 | NCBI WGS metagenome assembly PJUE01 (sample SAMN08177674, study PRJNA422409) | Feces metagenome, whole genome shotgun sequencing project. | isolation source: Chicken feces (3) enriched on wood chips: alkali lignin treatment | host: Gallus gallus | place: USA: Madison | collected 2015-01-15
CGGGAGCCGGCGTGGGCGGCGGCAGCGGCGGCGGCTCGGGCTCGGGAATAGGCGGGGGTTCGGGCCAGGGCTGCGACATGGTCAAGCACATCCAGGACGCCCTGCGCAACGACGCCCGCATCAACGCCGCCATCGGTCAGGCCTATCGCACCTCCGGCGCCTCGGGCCGCGCCATCCTGATGTGGAACGGCGACTGGCTGCAAAGCCCCGGCGAGGAGGGCAAGGGTCTGGCCGGCGTGCGTCAGGCCATCGCCGTGACGGTCGGCTTCTCGTCCCGCGCCTGCAAGGCCGAGACGGTCAACGGCTATGTGTTGCTGACGCTCAGCGACCAGCCGGGCGCGCCGCGCGTGGCTCTGGGCGGCGGTCGCTGGCGCTGGTCCGACCTGCTGTCGCTCTAGCTGAGAGCGCCCAGGCCCAGCGGGCCGTAGAGCCAGGTCATCCACGCCCCGACGGCCAGGAAGACGCCGAACGGAAGGCGATCGGCGGAGGTCACGGGACGGCGCAGCACAAGCTTGGCCGCCACGACGGCGAGACCGGCCGCCGAGGCCCATAGCAGCACGCTGGGCAGGCCCGCCCAACCGACCCAGGCGCCGATGGCCCCCAGCAGGAAGGGGTCTCCGCCGCCCAGGCCGTCCCGACCGCGCACGCGCCTGTAAAGGAAGGCCAGAAGCCACAGCCCGCCGAAGCCGACGGCCGCACCGATCAAGGGCGCCGTCAGCGGCCCGACCAGCGACCATTGCAACCCGCTCTGGACGTTCGCCGGGTCCAGCGCCACGGCGGCGAACAGGCCGCTGAGAAACAGCGGCAGCGTCAGGGCGTCGGGCAGCCAGAAGTGCTCGGCGTCGATCACGGCGATCAACAGAAGCTGCCAGCCCAGGACCGCCGTCGCCAGGGCGTGCGCCGGGTCCGGAAAGCACAGGGCTGCCCATGCGCCGACGGCGCCGGCCGCCAGTTCGATCAAGGGATAGCGCACAGGGATGACGGCGCCGCAGTCGCTGCATTTGCCGCGTGACAGCGCCCAGCTGATGATGGGAACCATCCGCCAGGGCTTCAGCGGGCGACCGCATCCCCCGCACCGCGACCGCCCGAGCATGACGCCTTGGCCGCGCGGCAGGCGCAGGCTGACCAGGCCCAGAAAACTGCCCACGATCAGGCCCAGACCGCCCATCAGAAGCGCCAGCATCATGCGTTCGACATCCCCGCCTTGAATGAACGTCCTATTGCGCCGCCGGGGCGAGGCGGCGCAATCAAAATGCCTGAGTTCACGTTAAGTGTCGGCCCCGCTCCGGTGGTGTCGCGCGGCGGCGACACTCCCTTCGGAACGACGACCCAGGCAAACGAGGGCTGGACGCTAGGCCCGTCCCATGGATAGTCACATCCCTGTGAAAAGTCCTGCGCTCATCGACAGCCTGACCCCGCGCGAACGTGAGATTCTGCGTCTGGCCGCCCTGCGCCTGGGCGACAAGGAGATCGCGCAGCAATTGAGCCTCTCGCCCCGAACGGTCCAGAACCACCTGCATCGGGCCTATGAAAAGCTGGGCGTTTCCAATCGTATACAAGCGTCTCGGCTGCTGAGTGATCATTACTCAGGGGAATCAATCACAATGTCGCCGCCTGCGCCGATCACGGCAGATAGGGGCGTCACCGAGGCGGCGATCAAGCCTCTCGAGGATGGGAAGGCGCCGGGGGGCGTGCTCTATCGGCGCTATGCCGCGCTGAACGAGTGGCGTCGCCCCCGCAAGCTGGGCGGCTCCGTACTGTGGTTGATCCTGCTCTGGGCGCTGGCCTGGATCGTGATCGCCCTCGTCGGCGCCGGCCTGATCAATCCCGTCCTGGAGTCGATCGACCGTCTGCGATGACGTCTTTGACGGCGGAGCGACGCATGATTCATCAAGGTTAGAACTGATCGTATGCGCAGCGGGATCGTTACGTCGCGAAACGCACGACGCGAGAGCGTCTGATGCATCCTGTCCAGATCATTCTGCTGGCGGCCAACGCCATCGCCTTTCCGCTTCTGTTGTGGCGCGGACGCGGGGCGGATCGATTGGCGACGCTGGCCATGATCGCGGCTCCGATGTTGTCCCACTTCGCCTACGACCTGAACTGGAACGGCGTCTACGCGGGCATCTTCATGGTCGATGTCCTCTTCTTCATCAGCCTCTGGCTGTTGGCCGAGCGCGGCGGGCGCTGGTGGATCGTGGCGATCGCCGGCTTTCAGCTGATCGGGACGCTGGGACATCTCGCGCCCTTCCTCGCGCATCAGCGCCTGGCCTGGGCTTACTTCACGCTGATGTGGGCGGTGTGGGCGCTCATCAGCGTGACGGCATTCTTTGGCGTCTGGGAGGTCGAGGCCGACCGGCGCTACGCCCTGGGGGGGCGTCATGGCTCGAAAATGGTCGATGGAGGCGGCGCGGGCGCTGCTGCGGCAATGGAATAAGCGCGCCGTCGAAGCGTCGGTGCAGAGCGGCGGCCTGACCGCCGACCTGAACGCGGTCGAGGCCTGGCTGCTGGATCAGCGGCCGGAGACTCTGGAGGAGGCCGAGCGGTTGCTGGACCTCATCGTCTCGCACGAGGCCGGCGGGGGGCGGGGCCTGGAACAGCTCTGCCGGGTCGGCGGCGCGGTCCGCAACGACGTGGACCCGCACCGCAGCCGGGTGGAGCACAGCTTCGCGCCGCGCGCCTCGGGTCCTCTGGCGGGACGGGCGTGAAAGTCATCGTCTGATGATCCGTGAGCGGGGTTTCTCCGCCCCGGCTTGACTGTTACATCCGCTGACAGTCCGCGACGAAGCCTTGCGCCGTCGCTCCGCCAAGCGGTTTTTCCTCCCATGATTTCTGCTGTTCGCGCCGCGTCTCTCGCGTCCGCCTCCCTGTCCGTGCTCGCTTTCGCCGCGCCTGTTCTGGCGGATGCGCCCGCTGACGCCGGACCGACCCAGGTGTCCCAGATCGTGGTGACGGCCGAGCGGCGCGAGGCGCCTCTGGCGGCGACGCCGCTGTCGCTGACGGTGGCCGCCCAGCCCCTGCTGGACGACGTCGGCGTGCGCGACATCAAGGATCTGCAGATTCTGGCGCCGGGCCTGATCGTCGCCTCGACCTCGAACCAGACCTTCACCACCGCCCGCATCCGCGGCGTCGGCACGGTGGGCGACAATCCGGGCGTGGAAAGCTCGGTCGGCGTCATGATCGACGGCGTCTATCGCCCGCGCAACGGCGCGGCCCTGGGCGATCTGGGCGAGGTCGAGCGCGTTGAAGTGCTCAAAGGCCCGCAGGCGACCCTGTTCGGCAAGAACACCTCGGCAGGCGTCATCAACGTCGTCACCGCCGCGCCTTCGTTCGACGCGCGCATGGCGGGCGAGGCGACGTTCGGCGACTATGGGACGCATGGCGGTTCCGTCTCCCTGACCGGCCCGATCGTGGACGAGGTTCTGGCCGGGCGGCTGTATGTCGCCGCGCGTCGCCGCGACGGCCTCTATGACGTCAAGACCGGGGAGGGGCCGCGCACCTCGACCGACGATCAGACCGAGAATTACGACACCGTGCGCGGTCAGTTGCTGTGGCGAGCCACGCCGAACCTGACCGCCCGCCTGACCGCCGACTGGACCGAGCGGGACGAGCGCTGCTGCGTCGGCGCGCAGATCGTCACCGGCGATACGGCGCCCCTGCTGGCGACCTTTGCGCCCGACGGCGGCGTGGCGGCGTCGCCGAAGCCGTGGGATCGCACAGCCTGGTCGAACCGCGACACCAACACCCGCATCCGCGACAAGGGCCTGGCCCTGCACCTGAACGCCGACCTGGGCTGGGCGACGCTGGAAAGCACCTCGGCGGTGCGCGACTGGCGCGGCGTCATCAGCCAGGACTGGGACTTCACCTCGGCCGATCTGGCCTATCGCCCGGACGACGGCAGCTGGTCGAACCGCTTTCGCACCCTGACGCAGGAGTTCCGCCTGTCGGGTCAGAGCGGAAAGCTGGACTGGTCAGCGGGCGCCTTCTTCGCCGATGAGAAGCTGACCCGTCGCGACAGCCTGTTCTACGGCGCCGATTACGAAGGCTATGTCAGCCGCCTGCTGTCGCGCTCGGCGTCGAACCCGCTGGGCGACCCGGCCTTCGTGTCGAGCATCACCGGGCTTCCCGTCGGCCAGAGCTTCGTCGAGGGCGAGGGCCAGTTGGATCGCTACTGGCAGACCGCTCGCAGCGTCGCCCTGTTCGGCCAAGTGTCCTACGCCGTGACCGACCGGCTGACCCTGACCGGGGGGCTGCGCCGCACCCATGAGACCAAGGAGATGACGGCCGCCTATCACAACACCGACGGCGGGCGGGCCTGCGCGGCGGCGCTGGCCAACGGCGTCAGCAACGTCATGCTCTGTCTGCCGTGGTCGAATCCGGCCTTCAATGGCCTGAGCCAGTCCGAGACGGTCAAGGACGAGGCCTGGACCGGCATGGCCCGCGCCGAGTTCAAGGCGACCGAGGACGTGCGCCTCTACGCCTCCTGGTCGCGAGGGCGCAAGAACGGCGGCTTCAACCTGGACCGCGGGCAGACCAATCTGGTCCCTGACGCCTCGCGCGCCTTCCCGGCGGAAAGCGCCGACGCCTTCGAGGCGGGGATCAAGAGCGTGATGCTGGACCGGCGCCTGCTGGTCTCGGCCGCGGCCTTCCGCCAGACCTATGACGACTTCCAGCTGAACACCTTCCTGGGCACGACCTTCCTGGTCCGCTCCATCCCCGAGGTGCGGGCCAAGGGCGTCGAGGCGGACTTCATGTTCCTGCCGTTCGAGGGCCTGTCGCTGCAGGGCGGCCTGACCTACGCCCAGACCGAATACGGCGACGACGCCGTGCCGGGGCTGCCGCTGCTGGCGGGCAAGCGGATGAATTTCGCGCCGTTGTGGAGCGGATCTCTGGCCGGAACCTATGAGCGGCCGGTGGCGGCGGGGCTGACGGGCCGCGTCACCCTGGCGGCCAAATATTCGTCGGAATACAACACCGGCTCGGACCTGGACCCGGCCAAGAGCCAGCCGGGCTTCTGGCTGGTCGACGGCCGCGTTGCGCTAGCGCGAGATGACGCCTGGAGCGTCGAACTATGGGGCCGCAATCTGTTCGATCAGGACTACCGCCAGGTGGCCTTCGGCGCGCCGTTCCAGACGGGCACGCTGGGCGCCTTCCTGGGGGCGCCGCGCACGGTGGGCGTGACCCTGCGCGTCATGCGTTGATGACCGGCGGGGGGCAGGCGAGGGCTGCCTGCTCCCCCTCCACTGATGCAAAATGGCCTCCACCCGACGGCATATTGCGCCTGCGAAAGCCTTCACGGGATGTAAGCCTTGACTTGAAACCCGCCTGTCCCAGATAGGCGGGATCAGAGGACGACCTCTCCCATCTTGGGCATGACGCTGGGACGACCCGGCACGCCATGCAAGGGAGCACGTCATGGCCTGGATCTTCCTCCTTCTCGCCGGTCTGTTCGAGATCGTCTGGGCCTTTCTGATGAAGGCGTCCGAGGGCTTCACCAAGCCCTGGCCGACCATCGGCACCATCGGCTTCATGATCGTCAGCTTCGGCCTGCTGTCGATCGCGATGAAGACCCTGCCGCTGGGCACAGCCTATGTGATCTGGACAGGCATCGGCGCCGTCGGGGCCTTCCTGGTCGGCATCGCCGTGCTGGGCGAGCCGGTCACGCCGATGCGCCTCATCGGCGCCGTCCTGATCGTCAGCGGCCTGGTTGTGCTGAAGCTCGCTTCCAGCCAATAAACGCGGCGACAGCCTCGGAGCCTCGCCATGGAACTGATCATCGGGCCGCGCCTCTTCTCCACCTGGTCCCTGCGGGCCTGGCTGGTGCTGAGGCGCGCAGGCGCCGTCTTCGCGACGCGCGAGGTCTGGTATCGTACCGAGGCTGAAAAGGCCGAACTGCGCCGTCTGTCGCCCTCGGGCTTCGTGCCGCTGCTGAAGGTCGAGGGCGAGACGATCTGGGACACCCTGGCGATCGGGGAATGGGCGGCGGAGCGCTATCCCGCGGCGAAGCTCTGGCCGGTCGATCCCACGGCGCGCGCCCTGGCTCGCTCGGCCACGGCCGAGATGCATTCCGGCTTTGCCGCTCTGCGCGACCTGTGCGGCATGAGTCCAGGCCATCCGATCGCGGGCGAAGCGCGCAGCACGGCGCCGTCCGATCCGGGGCTGGATCGAGAGCTGGCGCGGCTGGTCGAACTGTGGACGCAGATGCGCGGCCGCTTCGGCGCAGGCGGGCCGTGGCTGTTCGGCGACTGGTCGATCGCCGACGCCTTCTTCACCCCCGTGGCGGCGCGGGTGCGCCACTATCAGATCGACCTGTCGGCCCATGGCGACGACGGGACGGCCGCCGCCTATGTCGCCGCGCTTCTGGCCCAGCCGCACTTCCGCGAGTGGGAGGCGGCGGCCCTGTCATCTAACGTTGATTAACCGATCCTGAGAACGCGGGTTTAAGAGAGCGGACTTACAGTCCAGCTTGTTCTCGGAGGGGGCGGAGCCATGCGTACGATCAGCAGAAACACCGATTGGGGGCGCACGGCGCGCGCCTATGGCCTGGCGGCTATCGTCCTGGCCCTGGTCTGGGCCTCGCTGGCGTCCCTGATGATCTGAGGGCCGCGCCTCAGATCATTCTTCTAGCGCGAGCCGCCGCCCAGCACGGCCTCGGCCACCTGCAGGGGCGCCGGGGCCGGCGGGACATAGTCCAGGCGGATCGGCACGGCGCGCGCGCCCGAGGCGACGGCGTCCAGCGTCTTCACCGGCCCGCCCATCATGCGCTGATAGATCCAGTAGGCCGCGACGACCTTCTCGACGTATTCGCGCGCCTGGGGCACGTCGATGGTCTCGATCAGCAGCAGGGGATCGGCGTCGGCGCCCAGCTTGCGGATCGCCGCCAGCATCGGTCCCGGCCCGGCGTTGTAGGAGGCCACGGCCTTCAGCAGGTCGCCCTGGAAGGACTCGATCTGGAACAGGCGGTTCACATATTCCTGGCCCAGCTTCATGTTCACCGCCGGGTCCAGCAGGCGCTGGGGCGTGCGGACATAGCCCTGGTCGCCGGTCATGTGCGCGGCCGTGGTCGGCATCACCTGCATCAGTCCATAGGCGCCGGCGCCGGAACGGGCGTTGGCGTTGAAGTCCGTCTCCTTGCGCGCGATGGCGTAGACGAGGGCCTTCTCGATGGTGAAGCCGCCCATCGGCTGCAGGTCCGGCATCGGATAGCGCAGGGCGTCGATGCGGCCGGCCTCGGACTGGGCGGCGCGGGCCGGTGAAACCAGGCGATAGAGGCCGGCCCACATCTGGCGCGCGGCGCTGTCGCCGCTGGCGGCGCGCAGGCCGTTGCGGGCCGCCAGTTCGGCGTCGTTGCGGCGGCCGACTTCGTACAGGGCCACGGTGCGGCGGGCGTCCTCGTCCGACTGGATGAAGGCGTTGAGCGTGCGCGTGTCGACGCCGAGAGGCTCGGGCGTCAGGGAGGCGCGCTGCAGCGTCGCCTCATAGGGGCGCGGCCCCTGGTTCTCGATCACCGGCTCCTCGCCCAGCTGGCGCAGGGCGATCTGGCCGTAGAAGGTGGCCGGCCAGCGCGCGGCCTGACGCAGATACTCGGCCGCGCGGTCCTGGCGCCCCGACTGGCCTGCCGCCCGCGCGGCCCAGAAGGCGCCGCCCGAGCGGACCCACGGATCCTCGGTCGGGTCCTGGGCGACGTGCTCGAAAGCGCGGAAGGCGTCGGAGTGCTGCTCCATCCGCCAGGCGGCCAGACCCGCCGTCCACCAGTCGCCGATCTGCTGGCCCATGGCGTAGGCGCCGGGCAGGTCGTCGTTGTTCAGGGCCACGCGCGCCGCCTTGGCCGGGTCGTTGACGCCGCCGTCGCCAGAGCCGGAGCTGGTCAGGCTGGCCCAGGTGCGGGTCAGAAGGCCGCCGGGACGCTTCGGCTCGGCCGCGCCGTCGGGCAGGCGGCGCATGGCCAGCGTATAGACCCGATCGGCCATCGGCAGGTCGGAATAGGTCTCGAGCCAGGCCGTCAGCTCTTCATAGGTGGCGACATGGCTGGGGTGGAACAGGCGCTCGAACTCGACCTGGCCCAGCAGGACGCGGTCCTTGGCCTGACGCGCCGAGGCGCGGGCCAGCTCCAGGTCGCCGCGCCGCAGGGCGTCGAAGGCGGTGGTGTAGCTGAGGCGGTCCTCGCTGCTCAGCGCCGTGGGCGACGGCGAGGCGTCGGCGCTCGTCTCGGCGGTCGCCTCGGCGTAGGAGCGGGACGCATCGACGTCCTCGGCATGGGCGACGGTCGCAGCCGTGGCGCAAAGGGCGAAGGCGAACAGGGACGCATGACGCGTCCGGCGGAAAGAATACATGACGCGGCGGCCCCCTTCGTCGGCGTCGGCCCCGTCTCGATTCGGGATTCTACGACGCTCTGCGGACTGGTCTCCAAGGACGCAGGATGCCTGAATCAGGCGCCCGGCTCAACCACTTCGCCGCGCAGGCGAGCGGACAAATCCAGAATATCCTTCCAAACCAGCCCCTTGGCCTGCGGCTGACGCAGCAGGAAGGCGGGGTGGAGGGTGGCCATGACGGGCGCGGCGATTCCGCCTTCGGACAGTCGCCATTCGCGCCATTGGCCGCGGGTGCGCATGATGCCGTCGTCGGTCTTGAGCACCGCCTTGGCCGCCGCCGCCCCCACCAACAGCACCGCCTTCGGCTTCAGCAGGGCCAGGGTCCGCTCGACGAAGGGGGCGCAGGCGGCCTGTTCCTGGGGCGTCGGGGTGCGGTTGCCAGGCGGGCGCCAGAAGACGGTGTTGGTGATGAAGGCTTCGTCCAGCAGGTCCGCCGCCGTCAGGATGCGGTCCAGAAGCTGACCTGCCTTGCCGACGAAGGGTTGACCGCGCGCGTCCTCCTCGGCGCCGGGGCCTTCGCCGACGATCATCAGCGACCCTTGCGGATTGCCGCGCGCGAACACGGCCTGACGCGCGCCCATGCCGCGCAGGGGGCAGCCCTCGAAGGCGGCGATCGCCTCGGCCAATTCGTCCAGGGTGGTCGCCGCGGCGGCCAGCCGCCGCGCCTCGGCCGCCGCCTCGCCGGCGGACGGCGCGCCGCCGGGGGCGCGCAGGGGCGTGATCGTGGCCGGACCCTTGGCCGCGACGGGGGCCACGAAGACGGTGCGGTCGATCGGCGCATCCTCGTAACAGGCGTCCACGCCCGCATCGCGCCAGAAGGCGAGCAGGGCTTCGGTTGCGGCCATGTCCAAGGGTTGGGCGTTCATCTATCAAGGCAATAAGCCTTGACCGCCGTCGCGTCACCTCACGATAAGGCGGATAACCACGACGACAACAAGGATTCAGGGGACATGGCTGAGGAAATGATCGAAGGCGGCGCCAGGAACGCATGGCAGGAAGCCGTCATCGATAATCTGCCGCCGCTGGAGGCCCTGGCGGGCGTCGAGCGCGAGGTCATGGAATATGACGTCGTCATCGTCGGCGGCGGCCCCGCCGGCTTGTCCGCCGCCATCCGCCTGAAACAGAGGGCCGAGAAGGACGGGAAGGAGATTTCCGTCGCCGTGCTGGAGAAGTCGGCCGAGATCGGCGGCCACGTCCTGTCGGGCGCGGTGATCGACCCCAGGGCGCTGAACGAGCTCTTCCCCGACTGGAAGGAACGCGGCGCCCCGCTGGAGACGCCGGTGACCAAGGACAAGTTCCTGGTGCTGGGCCCGCAGGGGCAGGCGTCGCTGCCGATGTTCGCCATGCCGCCCTTCATGCACAACGACGGCTGCTACATCGCCTCGCTCGGCAATGTCGCGCGTTGGCTGGCCGAGCAGGCCGAGGCGCTGGGCGTCGAGGTCTATCCCGGCATGGCCGCCAGCCATGTGGTCTGGGAAGAAGAAACCGGCCGGGTGAAGGGCGTCGTCGCCGGCGTCTTCGGCATCGACCGCGAGGGCAAGCCGACGGGCGAGTTCCAGCCCGGCCTCGAACTCCACGGCAAATACGTCTTCATCGCCGAGGGCGTGCGCGGCTCGCTGGCCAAGACCATCATGGCCCGCCACAACCTTTGCGACGCCGCCGATCCCCAGAAGTTCGGCATCGGCCTGAAGGAGCTGTGGCAGATCCCGGCCGAGAAACACCAGCCCGGCCTGGTCCAGCACACCACCGGCTGGCCGCTGGACGACAAGACGGGCGGCGGCTCGTTCCTGTATCACTTCGGCGATCGCTATGTGTCCGTCGGCTTCGTCGTCCACCTGAACTACAAGAACCCCTTCCTTTCGCCGTTCGACGAGTTCCAGCAGTTCAAGCACCACCCGGCCATCGCCGAGCATCTGGAGGGCGGCACGCGCGTCTCCTACGGCGCCCGCGCCATCACCGAGGGCGGCTTCCAGTCGGTGCCCAAGCTGGCCTTCCCCGGCGGGGCTCTGATCGGCTGTTCGGCGGGCTTTGTGAACGTGCCGCGCATCAAGGGCAGCCACAACGCGATGAAGACCGGCATGCTGGCCGCCGACGCCGCCTATGACGCGGTCCTGGAAGGCCGTTCGGGCGACGTGCTCGACGCCTATCAGGCGGCCTATCTGCGCTCGTGGGTCCATAAGGAGCTGAAGGTCGTCCGCAACGCCAAGCCCCTGCTGTCCAGGCTGGGCACCATGATGGGCGGGGCGGTCGGCATGTTCGACCTGTGGGTCAACCACCTGACGGGCGGCTTCTCCTTCTTCGGCACCCTGCGCCACGGCAAGACGGACGCGGCCTCGACCGAGCCCGCTTCGCAGCACAAGCCGATCGTCTATCCCAAGCCGGACGGAAAGCTGTCGTTCGACAAGCTGTCGAGCGTCTTCATCTCCAACACCAACCACGCCGAGGACCAGCCCGCGCATCTGAAGCTGCTGGACCCGTCCGTGCCGATCA
>PJUE01001045.1_pt1 | contig 10817 bp, 11 predicted proteins | sample 1512171 | NCBI WGS metagenome assembly PJUE01 (sample SAMN08177674, study PRJNA422409) | Feces metagenome, whole genome shotgun sequencing project. | isolation source: Chicken feces (3) enriched on wood chips: alkali lignin treatment | host: Gallus gallus | place: USA: Madison | collected 2015-01-15
AACCCGTCTGCAAATCCGTCTCTTGCAGCCAACTTTTGATGTTATCACGATGAACGCACCTACTCCTGCTTCACTCCTCCATGCCATCGAAATGGCGCCCCGTGATCCGATTCTCGGCATCACCGAGGCGTACAACGCAGACAAGAATCCCAAGAAAGCCAACCTCGGCGTCGGCGTCTATTATGACGACAACGGCAAGCTGCCTCTGTTGGAATGCGTACGCAAGGCCGAAGCGCAGTTGATGGAAAAGACCGGACCGCGCGGCTATCTGCCGATCGATGGTCTGGCTGCCTACGACAAGGCCGTTCAAGACCTCGTATTTGGTGCCGACAGCGCCGTTATCAAGGAGAAGCGCGCCCTCACCGCACAGGCGATCGGCGGCACCGGCGCACTCAAGCTTGGCGCCGACTTCCTCAAGCGCTTCTCGCCCGATGCCCAAGTCTGGATCAGCGATCCGAGCTGGGAAAACCACCGCGCACTGTTCGAATCGGCCGGCTTCAAGGTCAACAGCTATCCGTATTACGACGCGGCAAGCAAGGGCGTCAATTTCGCCGGCATGCTCGATACGCTGAAAACCATTCCGGCCGGCTCCGTCGTGCTGCTGCACGCCTGCTGTCACAACCCGACCGGTGCCGACCTGACCGACGACCAGTGGACGCAGATCATCGAGGTCGTCACCACGCGCGGCCTGGTGCCCTTCCTCGACATGGCCTACCAGGGCTTCGGCGACGGCATCGAATCAGACGGCAAGGTCGTGCGCCGCTTTGCCGACGCCGGCGGTCCGGTGTTCATCTCCAACTCGTTCTCCAAGTCGTTCTCGCTGTACGGCGAACGCGTCGGTGCACTGTCCATCGTCGCCACCAGCGCCGACGAAGCCGCGCGCGTGCTGTCGCAACTGAAGCGCGTGATCCGCACCAACTATTCGAACCCGCCGATCCATGGCGGCCAGGTCGTCGCCACCGTGCTGGCAACGCCGGAACTGCGCGCGCTGTGGGAAGAGGAACTGGCGGCCATGCGCGTGCGCATCCGCGAAATGCGCCAGGCCTTCGTCGAGAAACTCAAGGCCAAGGCGCCCGGCCACAACTTCGATTTCGTGATCGCACAGCGCGGCATGTTCTCGTACTCGGGCCTGACCAAGCCGCAGGTCGATCGCCTGCGCGAGGAATACTCGATCTACGCCGTCGATACCGGCCGCATCTGCGTCGCCGCGCTCAACAGCGGCAATATCGACTATGTCGTCGATGCCGTTGCCAAGGTGCTGTGAAAAGGATGAGCCCGCGATAAAAAATTTCTGATCAAAAACAGAAAAATTGCTTCGCAGGCTTTGACAAGCAGCAAAGATTCATACATAATCTTGCTTCTGTTCCCTGATAGCTCAGTCGGTAGAGCGACGGACTGTTAATCCGCAGGTCCCTGGTTCGAGTCCAGGTCGGGGAGCCAAAGAATACAAAGCCCTCACGTGAAAACGTGGGGGCTTTTTCTTTAGGCATCGATTTCTGGCTAAGCACAGGTTCAAGCGCCATATTCTCCGCAACTCAAAAGAACTCTGAGATCCAACCACAACAGCTTCCTTAATTTTTCATTCCCCCGCGAGCATTGGAGCACATCCGAGCTAAAGACTATCTTTTAGGAAATATGACCGCCATAATTAGCTGCCCATCTATCTAACTACGCGATTGCTATGGAACGTATATTTGCCTACGTTGATGAGTCCGGAAATCTCGATATCGAAACTGGCAAATCCGGGGCCACAGACTATTTTCTAGTCCTAGCTGTATTATTGAACGAATCAGCTATTGCCTCGACGGAACAGAAAGTCGACGAGATTAGGAAACGTCATTTTCAAGCAGGGGAAATGAAATCCAGTGGTGTTAAGAACAATGATGGAGATCACAGAAGAATTAGGATTCTACGAGACCTAAGCAAGATCGATTTCAAATTCTGCGCGATTGTCATAGATAAAAGTAAAGTATTCAAAGATGGCGGTTTGCAATACAAACAGTCTTTTTTCAAATTCGCAAACAGCCTACTCTATCAACAACTATTCCACAGCTTCAACAAAGTAAGCATCATTGCCGATGAGCATGGCAATCAAAAATTCATCAATAGCTTTCGCTCATACATCGAGAAAAATCACAAACCAGATCTTTTTTGGGACTCTGATGTATCGACTGCCTCAAGCAAAGAAAATGTACTTATTCAGTTAGCAGATTTTATCGTTGGTTCTATTGCACGCGTGTATGAAGAAAAAAGCTCACCTGCTCTAAAGGAAGAGTATTTCCATCTGCTAAAAAATAACGCATTGGATATTCAGGAATGGCCAACAAAATACCCATTTCATCCAGAACTCAAGAGCACTACCGAGTTCGACACCTTAATCTACACACACGCACTTACTCAAGCCGAAGCTTTCTTAGCTGAAAATGCAGATGCTTATCAAGATGAGAGAATACTACAAATAGCGACGCTGAATCATCTGGTGTTCATTAGTAAATTTGATCCCTCACGTGACTACGTCTCCACATTTGACATTATCAAACACTTGAAAGAAAGAGGTTTTGAGAACATCAATGAACAAGCTATTCGCTCAAAAATCATTGCGAAACTTAGAGATGAAGGCGTTCTCATTTCAAGTTGCACTAAGGGCTACAAAATTCCAAGAAGCTACCAAGATCTGAAAGATTTTGTGGAACGAGTAGACGGCTTAGTTAGACCGCTAATTGATAGGCTTGGTATTGCCAGACGAAGTTTCATGGTTGCTAGCCAAGGGAAAGTTGATTTGCTCAGCGGTTCGGGCTTCCCGGAACTTACGGCGTTCGTAGAAACAATTGAGAAATCACGAAAACACAAACCGATATAGAAATTTACACGGATGCCCCCCCAATTTATGGGATATTTCCGCAAGGAAATCCATGCTATTTTCTTCATTTGACTAATAGCAAATGTACAAGGAAGTAGGATGTCAGATGAACTAGGCCTCAAATTTATCTTTAAGCATGGAGTCGCTGATGAAAATCGCCTTGATTTATATGACGCATCGGTCGCTCTTAACGGGATCGCCCGTTCACTGGCCATCACAACTCATGCACTGCTAAGCGGAGAAGTTAAGACCCAAGGTCAGTCAGCGCGCGGAGCTCGCCTATATATGCTTCCATCAAGAAAAGGAAGCTTCGTTATCGAAACGGCCATTTGGATAGGTGCAGCTGTTTCATCAGGGCTTTTCTACGATTTTCTAAAATATAGTTTTGATGAAACCGTCGGCAAGTCTGACGAAGAGCAAGAGTTATCACGATCACTTTTGAAACGCATTGAACCCACTATGGGTGAACTGCCCGCGTCTTTAGAGTCAGCTTTACAAGACGTTCATAGGCCAATTAAGCAAGATCACAAAATGTCTTTGATCATTGCAAGGCCTAGAGGAGAAATACTTACCGAATTTAATGCGAGCACTGCAGAATATCTTGAGCCACATGTCGTTTCTGTAGAAGAGCCCATCATTGGTAACGTAACGCGATACAACACCAACAGCCGCTGGGGCAAATTTTTTGACCGAGGTCAAGGACGCACTGTTTCTTTTCATCTGGGCCCACATGTAATGGAGTATGAGCGTTCATTAATTACATGGTCGCTTCACGAAACAAATTTGCTCCGGGAAGGCACCTTACATCTATCAGCCACCGCAGTTATAACCCCTACCGAAAAAATTAAACGGTATAACGTCGTTAAAGTAAGTCGACCTTCCTTTTGATTTCAGGCATCAATTAAGTAATAAGCTGAAATTTTATCGCCAGCAGATTATTAAATCGATCTTATTTCTAAGAAATTCATTACGATCCCATTAGGTAATATTCGCACTAACTCGCTTAAACAAATTACTATTTCAGTAACCAGACGCAAGGAACCTCCAGTGGCAAGATTACGTGTTTTCGTTTCATCAACATGCTATGACCTGACAATTTTAAGGAATCAACTACGAGCCTTCATTGAAGATCAAGGGCATGAGCCTGTTATGAGCGATTACAACGATATTTTGTATGATCCTCGCCAACATACTCATACCAGTTGTATCGACGAAATAATGGGTTGCGATGCTGTAATCGTCATTATCGGATCTAGGTATGGGGGAACATCCATTCCCGAAGCGCTCGAAAAAGTTGATTTAGAAGGACTCGAGAAGGTTAGTGCAAGTATTGAGACGTTAAAGCAAAGAGCCAACATTTCCATTACTCAGCTAGAGGTATTAAAAGCTGTTGAACAAGCCATTCCAGTATTTGCCTTTGTAGAAGATCGAGTGTGGCACGATCATGCAACATACGAAAAAAATAAATCAAAAAAAATCATCGAAGAAATCGAATTCTCATCTATCGATAAACCTAAGTCGGCTCGTTATATTTTTGAATTTTTAAATTTCTTACGTCACAGGAGTAACAACAATGGAATCGTACCATTTGCAAGATACTCCGATTTAGAAGAATCTTTAAAGCAACAATGGTCAGGGTTATTGAAAAAACTTCTTCTTGAGCAAAGAGAAAAAGTGGGAGAGTCTCGTCGAATTGATAATTTGACTGAACAGTTCGAGGATTTAAAAGCAGCAATGCTTTCAACCATTAGCGACGATACCCGGCGAAAAATTGCTAGGGGCGTTGTCCAATATAGACGCCTATATGACTTTCTCACGTCCATTGTCGATTACGCCGGATCAATCGACCAATATGCTCGCGAAAACAGTATTTCTTGGGAACAGCTTCTGAATCAAATGGATGTGCAACTAGAAGATGCAAACGAGCTTCCACGCGAAGTCTGGCGGTCTATAGTTGGGGAAAGTTCGCAGATTCCAATGGGACCTCGAGTTACTGCAATTCTTCAAAAAAGTGATCAAAAAATCTTCGTTATGTATTTCCCATTACAACTGCGTCAAGTAAAAGAGGATTTTGAAGAATTTATGCAGTTATCGAAAGACAATCGTGAAATTATTTTAGAAGCGTTGGAGGAAGGCCATAATTCTAACTCTCGACGTTTAGTAAGGTTTATTGGAAAAACAACTGAAGAGTACCTGAAAGATTTAGCTATGCCGAAAGAAGTATCGAAAGCCAGCGAATTTATAAGTGCAGCAGCAGCGGGTATTTCTCAACTAGAGCAAGAAAGATAAGACTTGATTGCATTTCTGATAGACGCAGACAATTTTTGTTCTTCTGCTTGGGTCGATGAGGCGTTTCAACTTCTCGAACAAAAGTTCGGAGGTATCGCTATCAAGCGGGCGTATGGAGAAACAGAAAAGTTGAACGGCTTGGAGAACAGTCTCAAGAAACATGCTGTCCGTCCATTTGTGAACCTATTCGCATCGAAGAACACAACCGATATGGCACTCGCCGTCGATGCAATGGAATTGGCCTGTAAGACACCACATCCCAGCACCATAGTGATTGGCTCTGGTGACATGGACTTTCTTCCATTGGTTGTGAGACTTAAAGAGCGAGGAATCAAGATGCTCTGCATAACAGCCAAGGCAAAGATCTCAACTGAAGCTATCGTCGCCTACGACGAAGTAATTTACGCTACCGATGCAAGTCCAGTTACCAAGTCTAAGAGTCAAAGCAAGAAGACTGCGCCTGCCAAAAAGACAGCCTCAAAAGTATCTGCTAAGTCTGCAACTCCAAAATCCAATGAAAAACCAGCAACCAAAGCTGTAGCCCCAAAGAAGGCTGCCACGCCTGCAAAGAACGTTACGCAGACAGCATCCACGATTACTGTTGAACAAATCCTATTAGCGGCACCGGCCTTAGCCTCTGGTCAGTGGACCGGACTTAGCGATGTAGCGAAAAAACTTCATGACGCGAAATTACTGGGAAAGAACACAAGTTCTCCAAAGCTATTCGCCAAGTTTCCAACTCATTTCGAACTTAAGCCAGTAAGTAGGCCTAATACTGTACGTTTGATTTCAAAATGAGCTCAAACGCTCACTTTACATTTAATCAAAGCACCACTCATATGAAAACTATGGAAGCTATATTTGGTGGAATTTTGCTGGTCATCACAATGAGTGTTTTATCAACGACTATCGATAGGAACTGGTATTTAAATGCCCCTATTCTATCCAGCAATGCGAAAGCAGCAACATACCTGAATGTGTCATTCGCTGACAAAAACAAGGCTAAGGCCAAAGGCACTAAGTGGGAGGCAGCGAAGAAGCAATGGTATGCACCTCACGGTGTGGACATCAATGTCTTCAAACTATGGTGGCCTGACTTGTTGAAATAATGTTCAATTTCTGAGCAGGAGACCAAGCCATCAAAACTCCCCCTCCCGAACTCGAGATCGGTTTCAGTTCGAGAAAATTACGGCCACTCCCTTGATCCACATGGGCTTTTCCCGAGATTCGTTTAAGCCGAACCAAGAAAGATCGGAATAGGTTCAGTTTCGCACCACCACTGAATTTGGGAGAGATAGAACTCTTAAATATCTTGGACTTAGCTAGGGGAATTTTTTGACTAGCTCGTTCTGTTAATCCGCCGGTTCCCTGGTTCGAGTCCAGGTCGGGGAGCCAAAAAATTCAAGCAAAAAGCCTAATCGCAAGGTTGGGCTTTTTGCTTTCTAGATGCTATGTTTCACGTATAAATAGAGAGCTGCAGTCAAGCAACCCTCTGCTGTAAGTCAGCTCAATCAAGCCCTTCGCAAGCGGGCATTTTTACGCCCTCTCCGTCCACTCAATCAATTTTCCGGCTCGCCAAAAACAAAATCCTCGCTGATTGCGAGGATTATTCGTGGCGGCCGGGGTACTGGCCTGGCAGCAAATTACAGACTGCGATAGCTCTTCAAGAACTGGTAGTTCGTGCCGCGCGTCGCACACAGCTTTGCGATCAATGTTGCACGGGCTTCTGAAGAGGCTTTTGCTTCTACTGCTTTGGACAATGCTTGTGACATTTGGACTTCCTTTCGTAGTGATCTCTTTTGGAGTAACTATATAGTGAGGCCACTACAGATATAAATCCAATTCCGATATCGCATACTTGTTATCACCAAGCAGAATAACTTTACCTACCCTCATATTCATGACTTGTGTTTACCCAGCCTATGTTCGCAGTAATGCACCGGCCATATTAAGCAGAATCAGGGCGAGCAAATGAAGTCCTTGATTGCCTTGCGAGCCTTGCAACTACTGCTGTAATCAGAGTGAGGGCCTATGCGATCACCATCGCCTCAGGTCGGCCCAATCGCCATTACAATTCCCCTTTTTCTTCAGAAAACTTTAGCCATGCCTCGCACACCCCAGGAATTTGCAGACCGCGTCAACGAACTTGCGACCGATCCTCGTCTTACCGGCAGCCAGCCCCATTACGGTGTGGAACTGGCCCGGGAGCCTTACGGTTTCGTTCTCAAGCTAATAGGCAACACCAACCTTGATTTCATCCGCGATTGCTATGCCGTGGCTTATCAAGAAGGCGCTCCGGTTCCACTGGTACTGCGCCCCTGAGGCCTGCACACGGGATTCACGGAAGACCAGGATCGCCGTTTCCCTGTCAGATCGGCGGCACAACAGTCGTCGTCGGCTGGTGCCAGTTGTAAACAGTGCGATAACACTCGAGGATCAATTCCTTCGGTGCATCGCCCACCGGCTTCAGATGGTAGCCACTGCCGACACGCAACAGTTCGACCGCAAAGCGGGGATCGCTGCCAAGACGTTCCGGGTCCTGCATGGCCTGGCTGACGAGATCGGCGAATTCTTGTGGGGAAACTTGCATGGGTTGCGTCCGTGGTGAAATGAAAAACGCAATATACGGCAATTGAGCAGAAGAGGTTCTTTACTCTTTCGTCTCGGTTGCATCCTCACTCTCGCGACCAATTCTTCCTCTCCCTTTAACCAACGAAATACGGCGCCATTTCAGCTCCGCATTCCCTAGCCCTTCGCCGGCTTCACCGCAGTTGATCCAGCCAAAATTTGCTCGCGAGAATTGCGCGCATCTTCCATCTCGATCCGACCTGCAACGACGCGCCTCTTCCAGCGTTATTTCACATATAAATTAATCAAATAACAATTAATTTGAATTGAACATATTAATCAAATCACATCTAATGTGGAGGATAAAGCAACCCAAACAGGCAAATCGGTTGCAGGCTGGCAGCATCACCACTCGCTGAAAAAGCGCGAGCGCAAACAGCCTGCAGGCAACTGATTGCTGGAAAGCAGCCATGACCGCATCAACCCTCACGACCTTCGAACACACTGCACACGCACCATCACGCGGTCGCCTTCCGATGATCGATGTCGCCAAAGGCGTCGGCATTCTGCTGATCGCGCTTGGGCACAACCGGATTTTTTCTTCCCATTACGGGGATGCCGCGAATTTTCTGGCGGCCTTTCGACTGCCTTTCTTTTTCTTCATTTCCGGCGTGATCTTTTCGGCGGCCAATCGCAGCGTCGGTTCGATCGCCCTGATGCGTGCCGACGCCTGGCTCAAGCCATATGTCATGGCGCTGCTTGCCGGCGGCCTGCTCAAGGTAATGGTCGGGAAGGAAACCGTAGAGTCGGTGCTGCTCGGGATTTTCTACGGCACGGGATTCACGCTGGGCTGGAACGTGCTGTGGTTCCTGCCGCATCTGTGGCTGCTCTATGTCAGCGTCGCCCTGCTGGTCAAATACGGCGGTGCGCTGATCGAAACGCCAATCCGGAAAGGCTTGCTGCTGCTGACCTTTCTGTGCATCGGCTTTCTCGTCATGGATTCGTTCGATACGGTCGTCACCAATCCGGCCTGTCACCGCATCATGCAGGTCGATCCCGAACTGCTGCACTGCGGCCTGCCATTCAGCGCCGATGTGCTTCTGCTTTCGGCCACTTATTTCCTGCTCGGCCATTTCCTGTCAACGCCGACCAAGGCATTCCAGCTCAACGTCGTCGGTATGGTGCTGGCGATCGCAATCTCGCTCTTCCTGAACATGCAATACGGCTTCCGCATCGATTTCAACATGCGGCGCTACGACAGTCTGCTGATCTCGACCATACAGGCGCTGGCCGGCATCTACATGATGCTCTGCCTGTGTACGCTGCTGGCGCGTGTGCCGCGCCTGCAGGGAATGCTCAGCTATATCGGACGCGGCAGCCTGATGATCCTGATCTGCCATGCACAGATCCAGTTTCCGCTGGTAGCGATGCTGCAGAACCGAATGCCGCCCCTGGCCGCCGGCATCATCGGCTTTGTCGTCTGCGTTGGCGCATCCCTGTTGATATGGGAATTGTGCAAGCGAAGCCGGATACTCTCGCTGCTGTTCCTGCCGTTGAAATGGAAAAAGAAAAGCGGGGCAGCATCCCGACACACTGTGCCCGAATGATGCCCCGCTCCGAGATCGGGCCGGAACCAAAGCACGCCATTTCAGGCAGCGCTCCGGGTCATGCCGCGTCGTTCAGAAGCGATAACCGACACCCACACCGACCAGCCACGGGTCAACCTTGACCTTGCTGATGGTGCCAGCCGCCGTGTTCACGTCGGAACGAATCTGGATTTTCTTGATGTCGAAGTTGAGCGACCAGTTGCGGTCGAGCTTGTAGTCGATGCCGGCCTGCAGTGCGAGACCGATGCTGCTGCTTTCCAGATCGGCCGCCCCGTCGAGCAGATGCACGCTCGACAGCCGCGTGTAGTTGATGCCGGCCCCCACATACGGGCTGAAGGTCTTCTCAGGCGTGAAGTGGTATTGCAGCGTCAGCGTCGGCGGCAAATGCTTGAAGCTGCCGATGTCGTTGCCGTCGAGCGCCACGCGCTGCTTTTGCGGATAGGTCAGGATCAGCTCGGCCGCCCAGTTGGGCGTGAAGAAGTAGCTGATGTCGATTTCCGGAATCGTCTTCGAATCCACGGTCAGGCGGTTCGTCGCGCCGACGCCGCCGACCGGATCCGATTTGTCCGCCGGGTTCAGATGGGCCGCGCGTACGCGTACCAGCCACGCTCCTTCCTGCGTCTGTTGCTGTGCCAATGCCTGCGTGCCTGCGGTAGCCGATAAAAACAGCACCAATGCTGCCATTCCCTTTTTCACGATGTTCTCCAGGTTGATGAAACATCGTTAAAGTAAATTGGCTTTGATATCAAAGTTTTGATATCAATCAAACGGCCGCAAGATCGCGATCACGTCGAATCGACGCCGTAGGCGGTTGAGGGATGCGGTTTCTACGGCAGGCGCGCGTCGATGTCGGCCAGGCATTCCCGGCCCTTCTGCGTGATCTCGAAAGCGGTCTCGGTACCGGCCGCGATATGTCCCTTCTTGCCGAGAAAGGTCGCCACATCGCGAGAAAGCGGCGTGGAAGGATCGGCCGCGACTGCGCGCAAGCCGTCGATACAGTTCTGTATGAAGACCACCTGCCGGCCTTTCTCAGTCAGTTCGAGCCGGCCATCGCGGGTATGCGCAATGTACTTCAGCCCCGTCAGGCGCTTGGCGTTGCGCGACACGCACGCTGATGGCCTGCCGCCATTCCCGCCGCCCTGCGCGATCTGTCTCAATGCATCGAACTCGTCGGTCGTCAGATCGTTTCCCATTTGCTCCTTCATCCTTTCCATCCTCTGCCTCGAAGCGGCAGACTGCATATTCATCGCGGGTCATTGCCGGCTTTTCGAGCAATGCCATGCGCACTCGTTCGGCGACATTGCGCCCATCGCCGTGCCGCACGCATGGTACGCCTGCCGCATGCTTGAGCGCAAAAGCATTTTTCGCAGAGGACGGCCTATAATAGCGCCGCCGATCGGCAGCGCTCGACCGCTGCCGCCCTTCATCATCGACATGCCACGATTGGCAAGGAACCGTTTGCATGAATACCGTTTCTCCCCGCCCGGTTGTTC
>PJUE01001046.1_pt1 | contig 10797 bp, 7 predicted proteins | sample 1512171 | NCBI WGS metagenome assembly PJUE01 (sample SAMN08177674, study PRJNA422409) | Feces metagenome, whole genome shotgun sequencing project. | isolation source: Chicken feces (3) enriched on wood chips: alkali lignin treatment | host: Gallus gallus | place: USA: Madison | collected 2015-01-15
ACCGGCGATCTCGCCGCCGATATCGACGCCGCCTCCGCGCTTCCCCTTGGCCACGAGGTCTTCCGGCAGCCACTTGCGGCCGGTCACGACCTGCCGCAGGCAATCGAGCAGCGAATCCGCAGCATAGTCCTTGAGCAGCAGCCCCCAGACCCCCAGCCCGATGGCCTCGGCGATCTGCCTGCCGGTCATCGTCGCGGAAAGGAAGATCACCCGCACCGGCCAGCCGCCCTCGCGGATCGCCCGCAGGATGGCCAGCCCGCCCAGATCGGGCATCGACACATCGAGAACGGCAACGTCCGGCTGCCTCTCGCGGATGACTGCCAGCGCGCGCGTGCCGCTGCCGGTGGCTTCCACCAGATCGATCTCGCCCGTCGCCTGGAGCAGGTCGGCCAGTCCGCGCAGCAGCAGCGGATGATCGTCGGCGACGAGAACGCGGCAAGTCTGAAGCTCGGTAAGGCTCATGCCGCTGCCTCCAGCGGGATGACCATGGTGACGCGCAGGCCGTCTGCACTGTCATCCACGGCGATCGAGCCGCCCAGTTGCATCGCCCGGCTGCGCAGGGAGACCGAACCCCTACCGTTCGCGGCCGCGCCCAGCCCGCGCCCATTGTCCGCCACCCCGAGTTCGAGCGCGCTGCCGACCCGACGGGCCTCCAGCGCGACGCGGGTAGCGGCGCCGTGCCGCACGGCATTGGCGGTCGCCTCGGAGAACAGCGCGATCACTTCCTGCACGAGATTGCGCGGCAATTGCGTGGAGCGGCCATGCCAGTCGAAAGCGACGGTGACACCCCAGGTCTTCTGAAGCAGGTCGGCCTGCCTTTGCAGGTCTGCCACCATGTCGGTCGGCTGGTCGGCATCGACGTCGCGCTGTTTCTCGACGAAACGGCGGATGCGCCGCTGCTGTTCGGTGACCAGTTCCTCGATGGCCTTGAGTTCCATCGCCATTCCGGGTTCACGGGCAGCGAGAGTCCGCAGCTTCAGGCTCGTCGCGGTCAGGTCCTGGAGGACGCTGTCGTGAAGATCCTGGCCCAGACGGCTGCGTTCCTCCGCCCGCGCACTGTCGGCCCGCCGAGCGACGAGTTCGACATGTTCCAGTTCGGAACCCGTGCGGGCAGCGATGATCTCCGTGAGCGCCAGCGCGTCCTCCGGCCGTCCGTCCGGATCGACCACGATCATCGCTCCGCGAAAGCGCAGTCCGGAAAAGCCCGAGCGCACGGCATAGTCGTGCGAGCGGGGCCGCGGCAGTTCGAGGACGTCGAGCACGTGGTTCAGCCCCGCCATCTCCTCGGAATCCAGCAGGCTGGCGCGGGTGCGGTCCATGAAGTCGAGCCGCGCCTCGGCAAAGACGCTGCGATAGGTTGCCGGATCGAGCGGCAGCAGCCGCAGCCCTTCGCGGCGCCAATAGGCGATGAACCCGGTCGGCTCGTCCTGTTCGCGCCAGATCAGGATCAGGCTTTCGCAACCGGTCACCGCGCCGGAATGGCCGCAGAGTTCCGCCAGCCAGCCGCGCCGATCGCCGACCCCGGCATCCATCGGCCAACTCGCCAGCCGGGTCAGGCGCTCGCGGCTGCTCTCGCGATAAGCGCCGAAGTAGCCGAGCATGACCGCGCAGACGATGAAGTAGACGGTGCGGATGATGAGGACGTTCAGTTCGGACTCACCGTCGAGAATGTCGGGAATGCCGATCGTGAACAGAACCACTTCCAGCATGACCGCCCCGACCATGGCGCCCATGAAGCCCCAGCGCACCGTCATCGCCAGCAGGGTGAACGGCAGGAACGAGAAGAACGGGCTGGTCAGTTCGTTGGTCAGGAAAGCGAGCCAGCCAAGGATCGCGGTATCGAGCACATGGACGGCGAAATGGACGAGGCTGTCCACCGGTCGCCGAACCGGCAAGGCCACCAGCAGGATCGCCATGACGAGGTAAACCGCCAGCACGTCCTGCGCTTCGGTCCGGTAGCGGACCGGCTGGGTGGGATCGAGATAGATGGCGATGACCGCGAAGACCGCCGTAACCAACCGTCCATAGCTGATCAGCCGGTTGGGATCGGTGATCAGCAGTACGTTCCGTGCCCGGCTCAGGCCGGATGCCGTCGCATCGAAAGTCCGCCCCATGTGTTCTTCTGTCCTCGCGCCATCCGGCATGACGGCCGGAAGCGTCGGAAAAACCTACGAAGCTGCGGCAATTTCGTCGAGTCAGCCTTCCTGCTGATCCTGCGGGGCAAAAGGATATGCCCCCTGCTCCTCAATCGCATGCTCCCGATTGACGATTCCGGGCAGATGGCCTAAGAGCAGCCCCAGCATCAAGAGTCGGGATCGCGCCCGGCACCAACCTGCTCCCGAGCAAGGTGGTACCTTCGCAGACATGCGAAGGGATGTGGCCGGACCGGCAACAATCGGGTCTTCCAGCTGCATCGCCGTCGTTCGCTTCCGGCTCATCGAGCCTCGAAGGAAGTACCGCATGCCCAACACTCAGTCAGCACAACAAATTGCGCCGACCCAACAATTCGCCAGCGACAACTATGCCGGGATCTGTCCGGAAGCCTGGGCCGCGATGGAACTTGCAAATCAGGGTTCGGCGACCGCCTATGGCGAGGACGAATGGACCCTGCGCGCCGCCGATGCCTTCCGCTCGCTATTCGCCACCGACTGCGACGTTTACTTCGCCTTCAATGGCACGGCTGCGAACTCGCTGGCGCTTGCTGCACTTTGCCAGTCATATCATTCAGTTATCTGCTCTTCCTCAGCCCACGTCGAGACTGACGAATGCGGCGCGCCGGAGTTTTTCTCGAACGGATCCAAGCTCCTCGTCGCCCAAAGTGCCGACGGCAAGCTGACTCCGGAAGCCATCCGCACGCTGGCGGTCGGCCGTTCGGACATCCACTTCCCGAAGCCCCGCGTCGTCACGATCACCCAGCCCACCGAGACCGGACAGGTCTACAGCATTGCCGAGATCGAGGCGATTTCGGCGACCTGCCGCGAGTTGGGCCTCAAGCTGCACATGGACGGCGCGCGTTTCGCCCATGCCTGCGCAGCGCTCGATTGCACGCCGGCCGAGATCACCTGGCAGGCAGGCGTGGACGTGCTCTGTTTCGGCGGCACCAAGAACGGCATGGCCGTGGGCGAGGCGGTGATCTTTTTCGACCGCGCGCTTTCCGAAGACTTTTCCTATCGCTGCAAGCAGGCTGGCCAGCTCGCGTCGAAGATGCGCTTCCTTTCCGCGCCGTGGATCGGAGTCCTTGAGAGCGGCGCCTGGCTGAACAATGCCCGTCACGCCAACGGCTGCGCCCGGCGTCTTGCCGATGCAGTGTCGAGCATTGAGGGGCTGAACCTTATCTTCCCGGTAGAGGCCAACGCGGTGTTTCTCGCCGCGCCGGAGCCGGTGCTGGACGGACTGCGTGCGCGCGGTTGGCGGTTCTATACTTTCATCGGCGGAGGAGCGCGCTTCATGTTCGCCTGGGATGCCGATGCGAAGCAGGTCGACCGGCTTGCCGCCGATGTCATCGAGCTTGCCGGACATCACATCGATCAGCTGGCCATAGCCTGAGAAGTTCCAGCTAACCGCATGATATAGCTAATTGTCCCGCCCAAAATCATCCCCGGCGGGGCAATCAGCTGCGAAGACACGGAAGAAGGCTTGAACGCCCTTCCCGGACCTACGAAGAACGGTTTTTGTTGCTATTGCAACTTGATCTCATTAGCCGAACCGTCATGAGGGTACGCGCAAGCGTGCTGTCGATGGCCCGCGCCTGACGGCGGTGCCATCGGAATTCGGGAAGCGACAGGTGACGCGGCAAGTCCTATTTCAGATTCACTGGTTCCTCGGCATTACGGCAGGCTTCGTCCTCGCCGTCATGGGCGTAACCGGTGCGACGCTGAGTTTCGAGAACGAGATCATGCGCGCCCTTAGCCCGGGCGTGGTGACGCTCGCGCCGGGAACAGGCTCGCCGCTCTCGCCCGATGAAGTGATCGCGCGTGCTTCCGCCCAGCGTCCCGGATTGCCGGTGGAGCGCCTGAGCGTCGAACACGACCCTCAGGCAGCATGGACCGTCTCGTTCGCCGCCCGCGAAGGCGAACGGCGCGGCGAACGCAGCTATGTCGATCCCCGCAGCGGCATGCTACTCGGCCAGGCGAACGGCGCAGGATTCTTCCGGACAGTCGAGGATCTCCATCGCTGGCTCGCCCTGCCCGGCGGACCGAACGGCGTGGGGCGCCAGATCACCGGATTTTCCGCGATCGCGCTGGTATTCTTCGCGATCTCGGGCCTCTATTTGCGCTGGCCGCGCCGCACCTTCGACTGGCGCTCCTGGCTGGTCCTCGACCTGCGCAAGAGCGGGCGGAATCTTTACCGCGCGCTCCATGTGGTGATCGGCGGCTGGGTTGCGCTCGTCTATCTGCTGAGCGCGCTGACCGGCCTCTGGTGGTCCTATGACTGGTATCGGCAGGGTGTGCTCTATAGCCTTACCGGCAAGACCAGTCGTGAGGAAAGCGGCCATGGCGGTGGCAAGAAGGGCGAGCATGAAGCCCCGACCACCGGAACGCCCAGCCTCGCCCGCGCCTGGCCGACCGTGATTGCCGCCATGGACGGCAGCTACAAGTCGATATCCGTCACCCTGCCCGAAGGTCATGAACCCGCCGGCTTCCGCGTCCTGTTGGCAAACGCACGTCACGATCGCATGGTGGACGATCTCAAGGTCGATCTCGCCAGCGGCAAACTGCTCAAGGCCGACCGCTATGCCGACCGCAAGATCGGCAAGGTCATCACCACCAGCATGTACGAACTGCATCGCGGCGCCTTCTTCGGCATCGGTGGACGCATCCTGCTGCTGCTTTCCAGCCTGACGATGCCGCTGTTCACCGTCACCGGCCTGCTGCTCTATCTCGCCCGCCGCAAGCGCAAGCGCGCCCTCGCCGCGGTCGAAGCACAGGCAGGCACCTCAACGCAAAGCCCGACGACTGGCGACCTGCTCGTGGCCTTCGCCAGCCAGACCGGCGGCGCCGAACGCCTCGCCCGCCAGACCGCCGCCGCGCTCGGCGGCGCAAAGGTCATGCCGCTCTCGGCCGTCGACGACGGCGTGCTGTCCGAAGTCGACCGCGCGCTCTTCGTGGTCAGCACGTACGGCGAAGGCGAGCCGCCGGACCCGGCCCGTCGTTTCGCGCGGCAGGTCATGGCGACGCCGCCCGGCGCGGATCATCTCGAATATGCGGTGCTCGCGCTTGGTGATCGCGAGTATCCCGAATTCTGCGCGTTCGGCCATTCGGTCGATCATTGGCTCCACGCCGGTGGCGCCCGCCGCCTGTTCGACATGATCGAGGTCGACGGCGACGACGGCGACGCCCAGCGCCAATGGCAGCAGCAGCTTGCCGCCCTCGGTGCCGAGCCGGACCTGCCTGACTGGGAGCCTGCCGCCTATGAGCGCTGGTGCCTTGCCGAACGCCGCCTGCTCAATCCGGGCAGCGCCGGGGGACCGGCCTTCCTGGTCAGCCTGGAGCCTTGCGAAGACAGCGCCTGCGACTGGCAGGCCGGCGATATCGCCGAAGTCCTGCCCGGCACCAACGATCCGGCGCGCGTCGCCGCCTATCTCGCCCACAGTGGATTGAACGGCGCCGAGAGGATCGAAGGTCGGCCGATTGCCGAACACCTTGCGCTATCGCTCGTCCCGGATCATCCGGTCGCCAGCGGCGCGGAACTGCTCGGGGCACTGCGCCCGCTGCCGCACCGCGAATACTCGATCGCCTCGATCCCTAGCGACAGCCGCCTTGATCTGCTGATCCGACAGGTCTCGCGAACCGACGGTACGCTGGGCCTCGGCTCGGGCTGGCTGACGGACTTGGCGCCGCTCGGCAGCGAAGTCGCGCTGCGCCTTCACCCGAACGAGGGCTTCCATGCCCCCGCCGAGGCCGAGCGGCTCATCCTGATTGGCAACGGCACCGGCCTCGCCGGTCTTCGCGGCCACTTGCGCGCAGCCGAACGGGCCGGACGCGGCGGCCACTGGCTATTGTTCGGCGAGCGCAGCCGCGCCCACGACGCCCTGCTTGCCGACGAGATCGATGGATGGCTGGCCAGCGGCACCCTCACCCGCCTTGATCGAGCCTGGTCGCGCGATGCCGATTGCGGCCGCTACGTCCAGCACCTGCTGGCCGAAGCCGAGGCGGACCTGCGCGATTGGGTTGAGAACGGCGCCGCAATCCTGGTCTGCGGCAGCCTCCAGGGCATGGCGCCCGCCGTCGATGCGGCGCTGCGAGCGGCGCTTGGGGACGAGCGGCTGGAGGACATGGTCGAAACGGGTCTGTACCGTCGCGACATCTATTGAACAAAGAACCTGCCAGAAACATTCCGAAACGAAATAGTCACGAACGAGACCGCATTCCCGGAGCATGATGCTTCATCGACGCAGGCGGAAAGGAACCGGAAATGGTCCGTAAGCGTAGTATAGCTCCGGGGTGGATGCTGCCGCTGTTGCTGGTCGTATCGATGGCAGCGGCGGGCCTTGCGGTTGTCTTCGTCATCGCCCTGGAGTGAACGAACCATCGGCATTGTTTATGCCGACCAAGTTCCGAACGGGAGTTTCGTTTGCCGCATACCACGCCTCTCGTCGGAACGGTCGTTGCCGGTCTGGTCGTCGCCTTCGCCATGGGCGCCCTCGCCCATCGCCTGAGGATTTCACCGGTGGCGGGCTATCTTTTCGCGGGCGTACTGGTCGGCCCCTTCACCCCCGGCATCGTCGCCGACAGCGCCCTCGCCAACGAACTGGCGGAACTCGGCGTGATCCTGCTGATGTTCGGAGTGGGCCTGCATTTCTCGGTCAAGGACCTGCTTTCAGTCAAGAACATCGCCGTACCCGGCGCGGTGCTCCAGATCGCGATAGCCACCGCCATGGGCGTCGGCCTTGCCACATGGCTCGGCTGGAGCCTGGCGGGGGGGCTGATCTTCGGCCTCGCCCTTTCGGTGGCGAGCACCGTGGTGCTGCTGAGAGCGCTTCAGGTCGGTAACCTGATGGATACCGAGCGCGGCCGGATCGCGGTCGGCTGGCTAATAGTTGAGGACCTTGCCATGGTGCTCGTGCTCGTGCTTCTGCCTGCGCTCGCAGGGCTGGCGAACGGGCGCGCCCAGTCGGGCATGGACCTCGCCTGGACCATCGGGCTGACGCTAGCCAAAGTCAGCGGCTTCATCGCGCTGATGCTGATCGTCGGCAAGCGCGTGATCCCTGCGGCGCTGCACTGGGCCGCACATACCGGCTCGCGCGAATTGTTCCGTCTGGCCGTGCTGGCGATAGCCTTGGGCGTGGCCTTCGGCGCGGCTTACTTTTTCGACGTGTCCTTCGCTCTTGGGGCCTTCTTCGCCGGGATGGTCATGGGCGAAAAGCAGCTCAGCCGCCGCGCCGCCGAGGAAACCCTGCCGCTTCGCGACGCTTTTGCGGTGCTGTTCTTCGTGTCGGTGGGCATGCTGTTCGATCCCTCGGTGGTGGTCGAGAATGCCGGAGCGGTGCTCGCCACCGTGCTGATCGTGATCGTGGGTAAATCGCTGGCCGCCGTCGCCATCGTACGGATCTTCGGCCATCCGACACAGACCGCTTTGGCCGTCGCCGCCAGCCTCGCCCAGATCGGCGAATTCTCGTTCATGCTCGCGGCGCTCGGCGTCCAGCTCAAGGTCTTGCCGGAAGAGGGCCGCGACCTGATCCTGGCCGGGGCGATCTTCTCGATCTTCCTCAACCCGCTCATCTTCCGCTGGCTCGCGGGGCGGCACAGCCTCGTCAAGTCGGTGGCTGCCGCCGAACGCGAACGCCGCGAGGCTGGCACGACACCCCGCCCCGGCGAGCGGCTCATCCTGATCGGCTACGGGCGCGTCGGCAGGCTGGTGGCCGAGGGAATAACCGGCGATCTGCGCAAGCTCGTCGTGGTGGAGGAACGCCCCGATCTCGTCAAACGGGCGCGTGAGACCGGTCACGCCGTCATTGCCGGCAATGCCTCCAGCGAGGATATTCTCGACGAAGCCGGGGTAAGGGAAGCGACCCGGCTGATGATCGCCATTCCCGAAGGCTTCGAAGCGGGCGTGATCGCCCAGCGCGCACGTCAGCTCAATCCTGCTATCCAGATCCTCGCCCGTGCGCACTCGGACGAGGAAGTCGATCACCTCACCCGGATCGGTGCCGATCATGTAGTGATGGGCGAACGTGAGATCGCGCGGCGCCTGCTGGAACTGCTCCGTTCGACGAAGCTTCAGAATCGACCCGAAACCGCCTGATATCTCTCCTCATTTGCCAGGGGCTCACTCGATTGGCGCATGAGCGGCGATGCCCATGGTGAATTCTCCCTAAGCTATCCGGAAGTCCTTTTGTACAAGCGTGTTAGCTGCCGGGGCCATCCGGCGTAGCCCGCCGAACTTCAGGAGAGGCACGGGCCACTCTCAAGAGCGGCTTACCTCTGCACGGCGTTCCTGTACTTTCAAGACAGGGGCAGGATGCGGAGGCAAGTCATGGAAAAGCCCGAAGTCTTCACCGGCTCGCAAGGGGAAAGCGACCGTCGCTCCTTTCTCGCGGCCTGTGGGAAATACTCCCTGCTGGTGCCGCCGACCATGACCATGCTCCTCTCTACATCGCTGGCCTCTCCCGCGATCGCCAAGTCCGGCGGTGGCGGTGGTAATGGCGGCGGCAGTAGCGGAGGCGGCGGCGGTGCCGGTGGGGGCGGCGGAGGTGGAGGAACCCGGGGGGGCGGTGGACGTGGCGGTAGCGGCTCTCCAGGCGGAGGGAGCGCCGTGGCAAGAGTCGACGATATCTGCAACACCGGCGAGGCCTCGGTCGAACCCGTGGGCGACCGCAATCGCCTGCTGGCCGGGGAACCGGCGGACGTTCGCGCCCGCAGCTGGAAGATCACCTGCTGCAACGACCTGGAGCCCAAGGCCCGCACTCGCTCCTTCCTCGCCCGTATCCATGACAAGCTCGGGAAGGGTAGCGGCAAGGCCCCAACCTCGACCTGCCAGCGCGTCTGAGCCTTTACCGCTCGCGCATGGCTTCCTTGGCCTTGTTGATGGGCTTCATCAGGTATTGCAGGATCGTCTTGCGACCGGTCCTGATCTCCACGGTCGAGACCATGCCCGGCATGATCGCATATTCGTGCCCGTTTTTGGTCCGCAACGTGGAGCGCTGGGTCCGCACATAAACGCGGTAGTAGACCTGATCGCGATGCACCTCATCCTGCAAGGTATCGGGCGAGATGCGATCGACCGTCCCGGCGAGCGTCCCGTAGATCGAGGGATCGTAGGCGGTGATCTTCACCGTGGCGGGCTGGCCAGGCCGGATGAAGGCGATGTCGCGGGGCGAGAGCCGCGCCTCGATCACGAGCTGGTCCTCCAGCGGCACGATCTCCATCAGCGAGCCGCCCGGCTGGATCACCCCGCCGATCGTCGTCACTTCCAGGTTCTTCACGATACCGCGCACCGGCGAATAGAGCACCGTCCGGTCGAGCTGGTCGCGGCGGCCGCCGATGACCTGCACGGTCTGGTCCAGTTCGGCCCGCGCCTTGGCATAGTCGGCACTGGCATCGATCACATACTGGTTGCGCAGGGAATCGAGCTTGGCCTGGATTTCGTTCTCCTGACGGCGCAGTTGGATGATCTCGACCTGATTGGCCGCGCCCAGTTCGACCAGCGGCTCGGTCATCGCGAGTTGCCGCCGGGTCAGGGCCAGCGACTGGCGCAGGCTGGCCGTGGCGACATCAAGGTTCTGCCGCCGCGAGCGCATCAGTTCCATCTCGCGGGCCATCAGCCCCGGTGTCTCCCGAACCGCCTGCGGGAAGTTCGGACTGCCCCCGTTAATCTCCGCTTCCAGCCGTGCCGCCGTGGCTTCCAAAGCCCGCGCCTTGGCCTCCGCCTCGCCGAGCATGGAACTGAACCGGGCGCGATCGAGCGTCGCCAGCTTCTCATGCGGCTTCACGATGTCGCCCTCATGCACGAAAATGCCGTTGACGATGCCGCCTTCTAGGCTCTGGATCACCTGCGAGCGCGAGGGCGGCGTGACTTTGCCGGTTCCCACCGCGACTTCGTCCAGCACGCCGAAATAGCTCCAGACCAGAAACGCGAGGATCGCGACCGAGAGGATCGGGATGATCCGCAGTCGCCCGACCGTGCGCAGCCAGCGGCTGTCCTCCTCGCCGCCGATGCCTTCCAGCAGACTGCTGCCCGGCGCTACCGTCGCCCCTGCCCCGCCGCTCATGCGCGTTTCTCCCGGATACCGGCAGGCCCGGCCAGGGCGGCGAGGACCTTCTCCTTCGGCCCATCGAGCGCAATGCGGCCGGAATCGATCACGACGACGCGATCGACCAGATCCAGCAGCCCCGGCCTGTTGGTCGTGACCACCAATGTCCGCCCGCGCAGCCATTGCCCGAGGTTGGCGACAAGCGCCCGCTCGCTGATATCGTCGAGGGGCGCGGACGGTTCGTCAAGCAGGAGGATATTACTGTTGCGCAGCAGGGCGCGGGTCAGCAGCAGCGTCTGCCGCTGTCCGCCCGAAAGCCCTACCCCGCCTTCCTGCAACAGGAGGTCGAGACCCTGCGGCTGGTTCTGCACAAGGGGCAGCCCGCCCGTCACGGCCAGGGCATGGATAATATGTTCGTCGCTCACGCCGGGAGCGCCGTTCATCAGGTTCTCACGGATCGTGCCGAGGAAGAGCTGCGCGCCCTGCCCCAGATAAGCAGTGTCCCGGCGCAGATCGACGGGGTTGATGAGCGTCAGGTTGGTGCCGTCCAGCAGGACTTCGCCGGTGGTGGGCCAGGCCAGTCCGGACAGCAGGCGCAGCAGCGT
>PJUE01001050.1_pt1 | contig 10771 bp, 8 predicted proteins | sample 1512171 | NCBI WGS metagenome assembly PJUE01 (sample SAMN08177674, study PRJNA422409) | Feces metagenome, whole genome shotgun sequencing project. | isolation source: Chicken feces (3) enriched on wood chips: alkali lignin treatment | host: Gallus gallus | place: USA: Madison | collected 2015-01-15
ACGATGCGCAGCAGGTCCGGGTTGACCTTGCGCTGTTCCTCTTCGGTGCGGGCACCGACGGCCAGCAGCGAAAGATCATGGTTGCCCAGCACGACAACACTGTGTTCGCGCAGAGAATGCACCAGCCGCAGGGTTTCCAGCGACTGGCCGCCGCGGTTCACCAGATCGCCGCAGAACCACAGGGTGTCCTGCGCCGGGTCGAAGCGGATTTTTTCCAGCAGCCGCTGGGTTACGTCGTAGCAGCCCTGCAGGTCGCCGATCGCCCACACACTCATCGTCCGGCCTCCGTGTCAGTGCAGGGTACGCGGCACGGCCAGCACGAAAGGTGCGACCGGCGCGGCGAATTCGGTGCCGTCATCGGCAACCATGTCGTAGTGGCCCTGCATGGTCCCGTGGTCGGTACCCAGCATGACACCGGAGGTGTAACGGAAGTCTTCACCCGGGCGCAGGCGCGGCTGTTCGCCGATCACCCCGTCGCCATCGACATGCTCGACGCGGCCGTTGGCATCGGTGATGCGCCAGTGGCGGGCGACCAGGCGCGCGGCAACGCGCCCCTGGTTGAGGATGCGGATCGTGTAGGCGAACGCATAGCGGCCGTCTTCCGGCGCGGATTGGTCGTCGAGGAAGCGCGGGGCAACCTCGACAGTAATTGCGTAAACGTCAGCGTCTTCCATACCGGCAGTGTAATCAGGAGGCATTGGCCAAAGCGATGAATTCAGCCACATCCAGCTGTTCCGCACGGGCATCGGGGCGCACGCCGGCGGCGACGAACTGCTCGGCGCTGACGACGTTGTTGAGCGCATTGCGCAGGGTCTTGCGGCGCTGCCCGAAGGCGGCCTTGACCACGTCGGCAAAGCGCTTGTGGTCGTTGATGTTGACGCTGGCCGGGTCACGCGGCACCAGCCGCACCACGGCCGAATCGACCTTCGGCGGCGGCCGGAACGCGCCGGGCGGCACCACGAACAGCGAGGTCACCTGGCAGTAGGCCTGCAGCATCACGCTGAGGCGGCCATACACCTTGCTGCCCGGGCCGGCAGCCATGCGGTCCACCACTTCCTTCTGCAGCATGAAGTGCATGTCGCGGACGACCGCGGCGTGCTCCAGCGCGTGGAACAGGATGGGTGAGGAGATGTTGTAGGGCAGGTTGCCGACCAGGCGGATCGGCTGGCCGGCGGCCAGCGCGGTGAAATCCACGCGCAGCACGTCGCTCTGGATGATGGTCAGCTCGCCCAGCGGTTCGGCGGCGGCGGTGAGCGGCGCGATCAGGTCGCGGTCGAACTCGATCACCGTCAGCTTCGGGTGCACGCGCAGCAGGGGCAGGGTGATCGCGCCCTGGCCGGGGCCGATCTCGACCAGACGGTCACCGTCCTTGGGATTGACCGCCATCACGATCTTGTCGATGTAGTGGCGGTCGGCCAGGAAATGCTGGCCAAGCTGCTTCTTGGCCGGGGCGGTGAACACCGGGCCGGAGGGGGAATGCGGGGAATTCATGCGCTCAGTGTACGTTGCCGGGCCAGCCGCGCACACAGTGTCGTTGCGGCCTGCAGGCTGGAAGGATCGGCGATGCCACGCCCGGCCAGCTCCAGCGCGGTGCCGTGGTCGACGGCCACGCGCGGGTAGGGCAGGCCCAAGGTCAGGTTCACGGCCTGTTCGAAGCCGGAATACTTCAGCACCGGCAGGCCCTGGTCGTGGTACATGGCCAGCACGGTGTCGAAGCCGGCCAGCTTGGCCGGCAGAAAGGCGGTATCGGCCGGCAGTGGCCCGACCAGGTCCATGCCCTCCGCGCGCAGGCGCTGCAGCAGCGGGATGACCAGATCCAGTTCCTCGCGGCCGAGGTGGCCGTCTTCGCCGGCATGCGGGTTCAGCCCGAGCACCGCGATGCGGGGTGCGGGCAGGCCGAATTCGCGGCGCAGTGCGGCGTGCACGGTGCGCAGGGTGTGTTCAAGGCTGGGGGCGGTGATCGCATCGGCCACCTCGCGCAGGGGCAGGTGGGTGGTGGCCAGGGCCACGCGCACGATGTCGTTGGCCAGCATCATCACCACCTTCACCCCGGCCTGGTCGGCCAGCAGTTCGGTAGTGCCGCTGTAGGCGATGCCGCCTTGGTTGATGACCGCCTTGTGCACCGGGCCGGTGACCACGCCGTGCAGTTCGCCGGACAGGCAGGCCTGGCCGGCCGCCAGCAGCGCACCGATCACCGCGCCCGCGTTGGCAGGGTCGGTCTGGCCGAAGTGGCTTGGGGTGGTATTGGGCAGGGCCCGCAGGCGCAGATCGCCGGGCAGGCGGGCCTCGGCATCCTCGGGCAGCAGCTGCAGAGGCAGCTTCAGCGCGGCTGCGGCCGCGCGCAGGGTATCCGGGTCGGCGAAGGCCAGCAGCCGGCAATCATCACGCGGCTGCTGGACAAGGCGGACACACAGCTCCGGGCCGATCCCCGCCGGCTCGCCCGGTACCAGAGCGAGCTCGGGGCGCATCGGTCAGGGCTGCGGCGGGGTGGCGGTGTTCTCCGCGCGGTCACCGCTGCGGAAGCTGACGTAGGCTTCGCCACGCAGTTCCTGCAGGAAGCGGTTGTATTCCTCTTCCAGCTTGCGGCGGCCGATGGTCTCGCGGATCTGGGCACGCTGGTTGTCGCTGGTCACGTCGGTCTGGCGGGTGGCCACGCGCTGCACGATGTGCCAGCCGGCATCGGTACGGAACGGCTGGCTGACGCCGCCATCGGCGATGCCCTCGACCTGCTGGCCGAACGCCGGACCGAAGGCATCGGCCGGGAACCAGCCCAGATCGCCGCCCTGGCCCTTGCTGTTGGTGTCTTCCGAGGATTCCTTGGCCACGGCCTGGAAGTCGGCGCCGCCGGCAATGCGGGCACGCAGGGTATCGATCTTGGCCTTGGCGGCCGCGTCGGTCTGGTTGTCGTCCACGCGCACCAGGATGTGGCGGCCGTGGAACTCGGTGACGGTGTGGGTACCGGCGGCCGCGGTGGCATCACGCACTTCCACCAGCTTCAGCAGCTGGAAGCCGCTGGGGCCACGGATCGGGCCGACCACGTCGCCGGCCTTCATCTGCTGCATCATCTGCGCGAAGGCGGCCGGGATTTCGTCCAGCGAACGCCAGCCCAGATCGCCGCCTTCCAGCGCGTTGGGGCTGTCCGAATAGCGCACGGCGGCCGCGTTGAAGTCCAGCTCGCCCTTGTCCAGCAGGGCCTTCACGCCTTCGGCCTTCTTCTGGCCGGTGGCGATCTGGTCGGCGGTGGCACCGTCAGGCAGGGCCACCAGGATGTGTGCCAGGTGGTACTGGTTGCCGGCGGTGGCCTGCTGCTTCAGGGCGGCGTCGACCTCGCCCTCGCTGACGCTGATGCGGCTCTGGGCGAAGCTCTGGCGCAGGCGCTGCACGGTGATCTCGTCACGCACCGAGGCGCGGAAATCATTGAAATCAATGCCGTCGTGGGCCAGGCGCTGGCGCAGGGCGTCCAGGTTGGAGCCGTTCTGCTGGGCGATGGAGTTCATCGCCTGGTTCAGTTCCTGGTCGCTGATGCGGATGCCGCTGCCCTGGGCGCGGGCCACCTGCAGCTTCACCAGCACCAGGCGTTCGAGCACCTGGCGGCTGAGCACGTCATCCGGCGGCAGCTGGTTCTCGCGGCCGGCGTACTGGGCCTTGATGTTGCTGATCGCACGATCCAGTTCGCTCTGCAGGACCACGTCCTCATCGACGATGGCTGCAATGCGGTCCAGCGGCTGGGCCTCCTGGGCGATGACCTGCAGGGGGGCGGACACGCTGGACACCGCCAGCAGCGAAGCGAGTAGGACGGGGAAGCTCTTGGTCATGGGATCTGGTTTGGATCGTAGTCGTCCCGGGTCGCCCCGGTGTTGCTGGGCGGCACGAGGTAGAGGTCGTCGCGGTTGTACCCGAGGATAGCACGGCGCAGGGTGCGGTCCGTGTCCTGGCCCAGCGAGCTCAGGCCCTTGAGTACGAACTCGAGCTGGATGGAGTTGTTCAGTTCACCTTCGCGGTTGCGCACGTAGCGGCGGGCCACGGCGCGTACCGCCAGGCAGCAGCTGTCCCACTGCACGCCGCCGATGATTTCCAGCGGCTTGCTGTCCTGGATGGAGTAGTAGTAGCGGCCCACCAGGCTCCAGCGCTCGTTCAGCGGGTACAGGAACGACAGGTCGGCCTGTTCCAGCAGGGTGCGCTCTTCCTTGGTGGCATTGGCCGCCGCGCCGGCGTTGATGCGGTAGCGGTAGCTCAGGTTGACCACGCCGTCGTTGGACATCAGGTAGCGGGCACGGACGCTGGCCAGATCCTCGCGCTTGTACTTGGGGTCCCACTGGTAGGTGGCACCCAGGGTCCAGCGGTCGTTGATCATGTAGTTCGAATCGGCGATCCAGGCCGACTTGCCCTCTTCCACCGGGGCACCGCCCGGGGTTACGGTCACCCGCGATTCGTCGAAGTACTGGATCTGGCCGATCGACGCCGAGAAGCGTTCCTTGCCCGTGGTCTGGTCGATGAAGCGGGTGCTGAGGGCCAGGGTCAGCTGGTTGGCGTCGTTCTGGCGGTCGGCGCCGGTATAGCGCGAATCGCGGAACAGCTGGCCCCAGCTGAAGGTGAAGTCGCGGGTGTCGAAGATCGGCAGGTCGTCCTGGTTGCGGTACGGCGTGCGCAGGTAGAACAGGCGCGGTTCCAGGGTCTGCAGGAACGACTTGCCGCCGATCTTCGTGTCGCGGTCGAAGAACAGGCCGGCATCCAGGCTGGCGATCGGCAGGCTGCGGGTGGGCGAGGTGTTGCCGCGCAGCTGATCGGCGGTCAGCGTGCTCGTATCCACGTTCTGCGATGCCAGCACGGTGCTGCGGATGCTGTCGGCCAGGCCGCGGTCCAGCTGGTAGGCCGTGTAGCGGTAGGCCAGGGTCGGGGTGACATACCAGGCCGCACCGCTGATCGGGAACGAGATCGACGGCTTGATGTCCAGGCGCGAACCGCCATACATGCGGGTCACTTCACCGGTGCGCACGTACTCGCCGTCGCTGTTCTGGGTTTTCAGGTTGATGTCATCGTGGGTGAAGCGCACTGCCTCGGCGTACAGCGAGGTTTCCACCCACGGCAGCAGCGACTTGTCCCAGTTGAAATACACGCGCGGCTGGCGGTTGTAGGCCAGTGCCGATTCGGTCAGCGTGTAATCGGTCAGCTGCCAGCGGTCGGCCATGATGCCGGCCGTCCAGTCCTGGCCGGTGCCGTACAGGCCGATGGTGCTCTGCAGGTTCGATGCAGTGACGCCGACCAGGCGGTTGGCGAAGTCCTCGATGTAGCGCTCGTCGCTGACCCAGGCCAGGTTCGCGCGCGCCTGCCAATGGGCGTCGACGTTGTGGTAACCGTTGAACATCACCCGGCCGCGGTCCATGTCGCGCAGCTTGTCGTTGGGGATGTAGCTGGTCAGCAGCTCGCCGCGGCCGCCGTTGTAGAGATAGCGGAACTCGTTGTCGAGCATCAGCCCGCGCCGGCTCATGTAGCGCGGCATCAGGGTGTCGTCGTAGTTCGGCGCCAGGTTCAGGTAGATCGGCTGGGTGTAGTCGAAGCCGTTGCGGCCGGACATGCCCAGCTGCGGGAACAGCAGGCCGGTCTTGCGGCGGTCGTCGATCGGGAACTTGAAGTACGGTGCCCACAGTACCGGCACCTTGCCGATGCGCAGCACGGCATTGCGGGCGGTGCCGAAGCCTTCGTCGTTGTCCACTTCGATTTCCGGCGCGGACAGCTTCCACACCGGCTGCGAGGGATCGCAGGTGGTATAGGTCGAACGGTGCATCTGGCCGACGGCGCCCTGCAGGTCGACCGACTCGGCATCGCCGTTGCCGCGGCGCGACACCAGCTGGTACTGGATGTCGGTGATCTTGTGCGTATCGCTTTCCTGGTTGCCTTCGGCGCGCTTGGCCACCATGCGGATGGAGCTGTCCTGGTAACGGACGTTGCCGTCGGCGATGTAGTTGCCGCTGTCGGTGTCGAAGCTGAGCTTGTCGGTGCCGACGAACTGGTCACCACGGCGCAGCGCCACGTTGCCCTGGTACTGCGGCACGGTGGTGGTGCCCAGCAGCTGGTCGCCCTCGATGTCGGTGGGCTGCTGCTCGCGCTCGGCGCTGGCGGCGGCCTTGTCCTGCCCGGGTACCGGGGTGGGCGCATCGGTGAAGGCGGGAATCACCTCGGTCGCCGGGCACAGGCCCCAGTTGAGCGGCTTGTCATCGGCCATCGCGGGAAGGCAGACGGCGATGCTCAGGGGCAGGGGAAGCAGGCGGAGGGCTCGGCGCACGCGGTTCGGATTCGGGCGAAAACGGACGGTAGATTGCCCCATCCGCTGCATAGGGGCAATGAAGGTCCCGGCCCGGGACCGGCTCGGGTTCATCCAGCCCGTGGCCCGTTGGCCCCGTCCAGCAAGGCCCGCACATGGGCCACGCTGCACTCGGACAGGGCCTGCAGGTCGTAACCACCTTCCAGCATGGATACCACGCGGCCGGCGGCATGGCGGCGTGCCAGCGCATGCAGTTCACGGGTGATCCAGGCGAAATCGTCGGTTTCCAGCATCAGGTCGGCCTGCGGATCGCGCAGGTGCGCGTCGAAGCCGGCCGAGACCAGCAGCAGCTGCGGGCGGAAATCGTCGATGGCCGGCAGCATCTCGTCGGCCCAGACGTTGCGGAAGCGGAAACCGCCACTGCCCGGCGGCAACAGGATGTTCATCAGGTTGCCGGCGCCACGGTCGCGGCGCAGGCCCGAATTGGGGAACAGCCCGGCCTGGTGGGTGCTGTAGTACGACACCCGGGCGTCGTGCTGGAAGATGTCCTGGGTGCCGTTGCCGTGGTGGACGTCGAAGTCCACCACCGCGATGCGTTCCAGCCCATGCCGGTCGCGGGCGTAGGCGGCGGCCACGGCGATGTTGTTGAGCAGGCAGAAGCCCATCGCCGTACTGCTGGTGGCGTGGTGGCCGGGCGGGCGCACCGCGCAGAAGGCCAAGGGGTCATCGCCCAGCATCACCGCATCGACGGCGGCAACGCCGGCGCCGGCGGCGTGCACGGCGGCACTGGCCGAGCCGGGCGAGGTCCAGGTGTCCATGTCCAGCTGGCGCAGCGGCGTGGTCTGCGGCTGCAGCACGAAGTCGAGCAGGGCGCTGTCGTGTACCCGGCTCAGTTCACCGAACTTGGCGGGCGGTGCCTGCCGCCATTCCAGCTGGCCGGGGAAGGCCTGGTGCAGCGCATCGAGCACCACCTGCAGCCGCTGCGGGCATTCGGGATGGCCGGGGCCGGGATCGTGCAGCAGGCAGGAGGGGTGGGTATAGACCAGCATCGGGGGTCAGCGCTGCCGGTGCTGCGGCTGCCACAGGGCCTCGCCGTGGCCGTCGGCGCGGGCCAGCACCCGCGACAGCACGAACAGCAGGTCCGACAGCCGGTTGAGGTATTGCAGCGCCTCGCTGCGCACGCTTTCCACCCGCGCCAGGGCGACGGTCTCGCGCTCGGCACGGCGCACGATGGTGCGCGCCAGGTGGCAGCGCGCGGCCGCTTCGCCGCCGGCCGGCAGGATGAATTCCTTCAGCATCGGCAGGTCGGCGTTGTAGTGGTCCAGCTGCTGTTCCAGCGCCGAGATGTCGGCGGCATGGATGGCGGCGTGGCCGGGCACGCAGAGTTCGGCGCCCAGGTCGAACAACTGGTGCTGCAGGTGGACCACCAGCGCGCGCACGTCGTCGGGGAGCGCGGCGGCCAGCAGCAGGCCAAGGGCGGCATTGGCTTCGTCCACCGTGCCGTACGAGGCCACGCGCAGGTCGTCCTTGCCGACCCGGCTGCCATCGCCGAGGCCGGTGCTGCCGTCATCGCCGGTGCGGGTGTAGATGCGCGAAAGACGGTGGCCCATACGATCGCTCAGTGGTGGATGTCGCGGCGGGCCTGCTGCAGCTTCAGCACCTGCTCCACGGCCAGTTGCAGGGCGGCGGCCAGCGCCACGTAGAGGGCGGTGGTGCGCAGGTAGGGGCCGAACCACTGTGCGTAGTTCTGCGCCCAGCCGGCCACGGTCGGCTCGGCCACATTGCGGGTGGTCCAGTAGAAGCCGCCCTGCGCCAGCAGGTGGCACAGCGCCACCGAGGCCACCAGCAGCAGCACGCCCTTGGCCAGGGTCGACCAGTGCGCGCCATGGTAGTTGCGGCCCAGCAGCAGGCCACCGGCCCACAGCGAGAAGTACGCCGGCAGCAGCAGCCAGTAACCGGGCGACACGCAGTAGTGCTGCCAGAAATCCAGCCCGCTGCTGCGGATCACGATCCAGTCCACCAGCACGGCGAAGACCATCAGCAGCGGGAACGCCCAGCGCGTCCAGCGCGCCAGGTAGAAACCACCGATGAAGAACACTGCCCACGACGCATCGGGGATGGCCGCGAAGTGGTTGACCCGGGTCGCCGCCAGCAACAGCACAAGCACGGAAAGGACGAAGGCGCGGTTGGCGGTGTCGGACATGGCAGCGGGCCCGGAGCGGATTCAGCTTTCATTCTAGCCCGCCGCGCGGGTCGGCGCAGGGTTCGGCAGCGAGCGCGTATCATTGGCTCATGAGTGAACGACATGACGTGCTGATCGTCGGTGGCGGCCTGGTGGGAGCCAGCCTGGCCATCGCCCTGGACCGGCTGGGCCTGGACGTGGGCCTGATCGAGGCCAGCCCGACCGGCGAACTGCCGGCGGTGTTCGACCAGCGCAATCTCAGTTTCGCCGCCGCCACCGTCAACGCGTTGACCGCGCTGGGGGTGATGCAGAAGCTGGCGATGGCGCCCGGCCCGATCCGGCGCATCCATGTCAGCCGGGCCGGCGATTTCGGCCGCGTGCAGCTCGATGCGGCCGATTACGACCGGCCCTGGTTCGGCCAGGTGGTGGTGGCGCGCGATTTCGGCCAGGCGCTGGAAGCGCGCCTGCAGGAACTGCCGCGCCTGCACCGTTACCGGCCGATGCGCTTCCTTGGCCTGGGCGAGGTGGTCGACGGCCACCGCCAGGTGCGCGTGGCCGACGAGAGCGGCGAGCGCGTCCTGCAGGCACGGCTGGTGGTCGGCGCCGATGGCACCGCCAGTGGCGTGCGCGGCGCGCTGGGCATCGAGGTTGACCGGGATGACTTCCAGCAGACCCTGTTCGTCGCACGCGTGCGCAGCCAGCGCGCGCCCGATGGCAGTGCCTGGGAGCGCTTCACCGACACCGGGCCGACGGCCCTGCTGCCGCGCGGCGACCGCCATTTCGGCTGCGTGCACGGCGTGGCCCGCGACCAGGCCGAGGCGGTGATGGCGCTGGACGATGCGGCCTGGCTGCAGCGCCTGCAGAGCGCGCTTGGCTGGCGTGCCGGCCGCCTGCTTGAATCAGGCCCGCGCACTGCCTACCCGCTCATCCAGGTGCTGGCGCGCGCGCTGGCCGGACAGCGCACGGTGCTGCTGGGCAATGCGGCGCAGACCATCCATCCGCTGGGGGCGCAGGGTTTCAACCTGGGCCTGCGTGATGCGCTGACCCTGGCCGAGCTGCTGGAAGACGGCGCCGCCGATGCCGGCAGCGATGCCCTGCTGCAGGCCTACGTGGCCCGCCGCGAAGAGGACCGCCGGCAGACGGTGGCGTTCTCCGGTGGCCTGGCCCGGCTGACCAGCAACCCGGCGCCGCTGCTGCGGCCGCTGCGCAGCCTGGGCCTGGTCGCCGCGCAACGCGCGTCGGTGCAGTCGATGCTGGTCGGCGGCGCGATGGGTTTCCGCGGTGACGTGCCGCGCCTGTGCCGTGGGGAGGCCGCATGAGCCGCCGCATGCGTCTGGACGTGGCCGTCGTTGGCGGCGGCGTGGTCGGTGCCGCCTGTGCGCTGGCGCTGGCCGATGCCGGCCTCTCGGTCGCCCTGGTCGAAGGCCGCGAGCCGTCGCGGTGGCAGGCTGCACAGCCTGACCTGCGCGTGTTCGCCTTCGCTGCCGACAACGTACAGCTGCTGCAGCGCCTCGGCGTGTGGCCGGCGATTGCCCAGGCCCGTGCCTGGCCGTACCGGCGCATGCAGGTGTGGGATGCAGCCGGTGGCGAGGACCTGGTGTTCGATGCCGATCGCTTCGGCCGCCGCGAGCTGGGCTACATCGTCGAGAACGGGCTGCTGCAGGACCGCCTGTGGGCGGCGCTGCCGGCCGCTGGCGTGCAGCTGCACTGCCCGGCGCGGGTGGAGGCGCTGGAACAGGACGACGACGGCGTGCGCCTGCGCCTGGACGATGGCCGTCGCCTGGATGCTGCACTGGCCGTGGCTGCCGATGGGGCCGAATCGACGCTGCGCCAGCGGGCCGGGATCGAGGTCGAGCACCACGATTACCACCAGCGCGGCGTGGTGGCCTATGTGGACAGCGACCTGCCCAACCAGGCCACGGCCTGGCAGCGCTTCCTGCCGGGCGGGCCGCTGGCCCTGCTGCCGGTGGCCGAGCGCCGCAGCTCGATCGTCTGGACCCTGCCCGAGGACGAGGCCGCGCGCGTACTGGCGCTGGACGAAGCCGCCTTCAATCGCGAACTGACCCGTGCCTTCGCTGCGCGCCTGGGCGAACTGCGCCTGGCCTCGCCGCGTGCGGCGTTCCCGCTGCGTCGCCAGCTGGCCCGTCATTACGTGGCCGGCCGCGTGCTGGCACTGGGTGATGCCGCGCACGTGGTGCACCCGCTGGCCGGGCAGGGCGTGAACCTGGGGTTGCGCGATGTCGCCGCCCTGCAGCAGTGGCTGGCACCGTCGGCCGAACGCCGTGGCCAGCCGCGTCTGTCGCCGCAGCGCCTGCAGCGCTGGGCAC